>Ga0182090_1404388_pt1 | contig 13533 bp, 9 predicted proteins | sample 041ome_24_FD_127767 | JGI IMG/M metagenome (GOLD analysis project Ga0182090, IMG submission 127767) | Metatranscriptome of coastal salt marsh microbial communities from the Groves Creek Marsh, Georgia, USA - 041408BS metaT (Metagenome... | ecosystem: Environmental > Aquatic > Marine > Intertidal... | reverse complement strand
GTCAACTCCTTCTTCTTCTTCTTCATCACTCTCTTCTGCGTTCGTGCCGTAACTCAAAACGCCGCTCGGCGGCGCCCACGTCGACGTCGTCATCGATCCATTCGCGCGGAGCTCTCTTCTTCCCTCTCTCCGTCCTCTCCCGCTCTTCTTCTCCCGCGAAGACGACGACGACGACGACGACGACGACGACGACGACGACGACGATGCAGCGGGGAAAGTTGTTACTTCTCTCCTCGAATAATAATAGCGATGATGGAAAAATCGTTCTTCTTCTTCTCGTCGTCGAGAAGGCGCGCACCAAGAGTGGCCGTTCGAAGAAGAAGAAGAAGAAGAAGACACCGCGCGATGATTCGTGCCGTTCCGCAGCAGAGACGCCGCTCTTTTCGCCGCTGAACACCCCCGGCGCATGTGTCGTCGATTTTGAGCCTTTTTTTATGGAGGTTTTTGGAGCTTAAAAATCGTCATTTTTTAGCGCGAGCGCTGCTCGTATTTTTGAAAAAAAAAAAGAGACACGCATGTCCTCTTCTTCCATCCATCTTCCGCCACCGCCGGCGAAAAAGATGCGAGGAGAGGGAGAAGAAAGTCCTCTGCGGCGACTGTGGGAACGGGGCGGTGGGTGCGAGGATATTTGGCGCGCGCACGTCGCGACGAAACTGAACGATTCGGACGCGAAGTTTTTCTTCGAAGCTAGCAGGTAGGTGATTTGTGATCTCACTTTTTTTTTCTATCGTGCGATGCGTGTACTAACTGACGATGTTTGAACAGGAGCTGTCGGGACGCGGTGAGACGACTGGGCGTCAACGTTGGGAAGAAGTTCAAGATTGGGGAGTTGTCTTCGATCGAAACGCTCTCGGAAGCATTCGATAAGTTTGTATCTTCTGACTACGCCAAGCAAATATTTCTCTTCAAAGTTGCTCAAACGGGAAACTTTGATTTCGTCAAATACTTTTGGAAGGTGAAGAAATGTCGTAAATCGTTTCGAGTCGCCAGCGGTGCGGCAAGCGGTGGTCATCTCGAGTTGCTGAAGTATTTACACGAGAAGAAATGGAAGGTTGAAAATAATGCTGGTTGTAGTGCCGCAGGAAATGGTCATCTCGAGTGCTTCAAGTACTTGATCGAGGAAGTAAAACTCGGTTCTGGTTACAGTTACGGTTTTGATTACCATGCAGCTAGTTACGGTCATCTCAACATTCTTCAATACTACGTCGACAGAGACTTGATGAAAAGTACTTACGCCTGCAGAGGTGCAGCCAAGAATGGCCAACTCGAAGCGTTGAAGTTTTTGCATGAAAACGGTTGGAGTTGGCATTACCTCACATTAGAAGAAGCACGAAATTCCGGTCACTTGGACTGCTATAACTACGCGAAAGAACATGGCTGCCCGGGAGAATAATATGAGAGAGAATGCTCAACTTTAAAGAGAGAGAGAGAGAGACGCACTGAAACTTACTCAATACAATCATCGAAAGAGAGACAACATCGTAATATCGAAACACGCGCATCAATCACATCTGATGGCTGAAATTTAAAAAAAATCAACCTTTCGCCGCGTGCTCGCGTAACGCTTTGAATTTTCATTTTCGCTAAAAAGAAAAGAGAGAATACTCTTTCTCGCGCCGTCAGATTTTCTTCTTCCAAAGATGGCGACGCCCGCGAAGATGTCCGCGGGAAACAGCGACGACCGCACCGTCGCGACGAAATCTTCTTCTCACGTGATATTCTTGATCGACGGGTCGGCGCAATCCGTGTCGCAAGAGGGCGACCAAAATTTCAACGGTTTGCGCGATTGTGATTCGCATGTCGTGAAGAGGAGAGTCGAGATATTGGTGGACGTGGCGAAGACTTTAGCCGTCGAAGGTTTCGGATGGAGAAAAGACGACGAGGAGAACGTGAGAAAACGGTTCGGTTGCATTTTCTACGACGCTTCGAACGCGAGAGAGAGCGGCGATGCGCTCGCGAGGACGAAGCAAAAGAGAAAAAGATTGGGTTGTTCGATGCAAGATCTAAAATCTGTGCTGCAATTTTTCGCGACGTTGAAACACGAGGAACATGAGACGAATTGTGCGTTTCAATCGTTGCAGCAAGCGGTGTCGCAAGCAGTGTTGATGTTCAAGGCGTCGAAGACGACGGAAAATGACGGAACTCGGGATCTCGTCGTCTTGAACGCGACGGAAGGATTACAGAATTTGAGCCTCAGGGAAATGATGGTCGACAAGTTGGAAAAAATGAAGGTAACGAGAAGCGCCGTATTTTTCCATGGAGATCACGCGTCGCCGTCGTCGAGTTGTTTGTGGCCGACTGCTATCGAAGGTTTAAAGAATTCTTCAGGCGTTGCCGCTATATGCAATTTGAGACCGCATCAAGATATGTTCTTGAGGCAGTCCGAGAGATGCTTGCGAGCCGAGCTAGAGTGTGGGGGCGTTTTACTCGAAAGAACGGACGAAGAGGAAACGAATGGAGAGACGACGGAGCAGAAACGGATAGAAGACGCGCTAAACCGCAATAGAATACTAGAAAAGAATCGAGTGCAAGAGAATGCGATGTTTCCAACGAAATTGAGCGACGATGATTGTGACGGAAGTCACGAAGAACTACAACATCAGAAACAGGTCGTTCGATACGCTGAAAACTGTGCCGCCCAGTTTTCAAAGTTTGACGTTCTCGAAGAAAGACTCAGTAGTCTCAACCCGGCAACGTCTCTGCGAGTGCCTATACTCATGTTGCGAGAGAATAACGATTCGAACCGAGACAAAAATGAAGAAAACGGTGCGAAAGAAAATCAAGAAAGCAACAGCGGCGATGCGTTTATCCATCACGTGGATGTCGAACTAGAGAACATTCCGAAAGTGCTTCACGCTTTGCACGAACCGCTGCTCGTTCTCACCGAATGTTCGCGCATGCGACACGATAAATCAAAAAAGGTTCGAGCTTTGCACGGTACGTCTGGTGACGTGATAGTTCGCCAGGAGCACTTCTTGGGCAACAAACAGGAGCCGAAAGTTATCATCGAGTTCAGGAAAAACGACGGCGGTATCGATCGCATCGCTTCGTTCAATCGAAGCGCCTCGAAATCGGTTTCGTTGATCTGGCCTCTGAAAAACGCCGACGCGCGTGTTTTTTGCTTAAAGCACGAGTTTGCAAAGTATAAAAAGTTCTTTTACTTTCATGAGGGTGGAGAATCAAACGCGGAACGCGTGGCTCAGTTCCGAGCGATACTCGAGAATCCACCGTCCCTCGAAGAGCTTTCTGGCGTTCAATCTTCGAAGACGCTGCGAGACATGGCGTTAGCTGCGCCAACTTTATTGAATTTGATGTGTAAGCCTATAGAATCTAGACCTCCTCCTATTCAGATTCCGGAGTCGTCGCCTTCTTCTTCAACTTTCACTTTAGAAAAATACAGGCAACTCGAACTGGAACAAAAAGAGCGGCGAGAAAAAATCCGAGCGGCTTTGACGAAGCGGAAGAACAAGAGTAAAGCAGAAGAGGAACCGCGGAAATCTACTCCCCCGCAACAAGTCATAACCGACAGACTCCAAGCCTTGCGAGAGGAGCTCGAAATTCGATTGAAAGAAACCGAGCAGGACGCCAAAGCGGCCCAGAAGACGACCAAAAAGTACGAAAGCGCGAAAGAAGAAGAAGAAGAAGAAAACAACACCGAAGACGAAGGAGCGAGCGAAGCGAGAACGAGCGAAAACGAAGAAACCGACGACACGGCGGGCAAGAAAATAAACAGAGGAAACCTGCTCTCTTTCTTCGAGTTACGGAGAAGAAGAAAAAGAAGAAGCGAAATACGTAAAGGTCTGTTGGAATAAAATTAAACCCGTGATGTGTGTTAGTATATATTGAAACAAACGGCGAGAGCGAAGACGCGCATCCTCTCTCGCTTCTCTTAATCATTTTCCAACTCAATGACTCCCTTCTAAGCTATAAAACCTCAACCCGCAATACTTACACTTCGCTGGATTCTCCGCGCTCGTATCCGCCAACGTGTAATACGTCGCCGGCGCCCCGAGCGCCGCGCCTTCCCCGAATCTCTCCTTACACGCCCCGGGCGAGTGGCAGTTCACTTTCCCTCCGTTCACGCCAATCGGCGCGACTTCCGCGATCCAATCCATCGGCGCTTTCGACGTCTCCGACTCGAGCCATTTCTTCGTGTGCGGAGTATCCGACGGTGCGTACGAAGGGCGTTTCGATTGCACCGGCTGGTGGTGCTTCCATTCGGTAGACACGTTTCCTCCTCCACCGGAGGAAGAGGTCGAAGCGAACGCCGAGGAAGCGGATCTTCCCCGGAAAACGATGCGAGCGTGAGTCGTCGTCGTCGCGGTAATACCAGCATTGCTTCGAGGAAGAACGAACCGCGAGGAGAGGTTGGCGACGAGCGACAGCGAAGATCTTTTCATGATGACGATGAATGTGCGCGTGCGTTCTCTCTTCCTCTCTCTCTCTCTCTCTCTCTTCTGTTTCGTTGATGTTTTATCACGCGTTGTGTGAGAGCGTAACGAGGTTTCTGCGTGATGTGCGTTTTTGCTAAACCCTAAACCCTAAAATTTGTTTCCAAAAACACGGCCGGGAGAGAACTCTTCTCGTATTGCATCAAAGAGAGAGAGAGAGAGAGAGCGTCGAGAGATTACATGCTCCTCGCGAGAAGGACCGCCACTGCTCTTTCCCGCTTCTCTTCTTCGGTTTCTTATTCTTCTTCGCGTAAAAGTCGTCGCGGAGCAGCTCCTCCTCGTTCGAGGTCATCTCGTTCTTCTTGTTCTTCTTCTTCTCCGTCGTCGTCGTCGTCGTCGGGGAAGAGGCGAGTGACTTCTTCGAGCTCTTCTGCGGCGGCGGCGGAGTCTTCTTCCTCGGAAAAAGAAGAACGAAAAGAAGCGATGACGACGACAAACCCGCGATCGCCGAGAGGCGAAGACGGGGCCAGTTTTCGAGGTTCAGTGGCGCGGGAAACGATCGCGTATAAGAGGTATTTGGCGGTGTACGACCGGACGGTTGAGTTTGCCTCTCCGGACGCGGACGGTGAGGAAGAAGAAGATAAAAAGATCATCTCGATTAAATACGACATCGTCGGCCACCCTCGGTCGGGGTTTCGATTCGTCGCGGTTTTACCGTTTCACAGCGCGACGAAAGAGTTTACGATTTGCCGAGAGTACATTCAATCGGTGAACGCGAGCGGGGTGACGGTGCCGACGGGCGGGCACGAGCCGGAGAAACACGGCGAGGACATCGCGAACGCGGCGAAGGCGGAGATGAACGAGGAGGCTAAATTAGTCGGCGGGACGCTCGTAAATTTGATGGAGAAGAAGAGCGAGAACGAGAGAGATAGGAAAGTAGGCGAGGAGGAGGGTTTCATCGAGACGAAGTGGTGTAGGAATAAGTTCGTCCCGTTTTTGTGCGTTGATCCGCGGGAAGTAGAGGAAGGTCAAGAGGGCAAGTTGGACGTGGAGGAGTTCGCGTTGGAAACGTTTAGGGTGAGTCTTAAGGAGTTGAAGAGGATGATGTATTCCGGTGAGATGATGTTGCCGAGCATAATCACGTGTCAGATGAGTTTGGATTATTTAGTCAAGAGCGGGTTGATTTCTAGAGATGAATATCACGAGAGCTGTTAGTTTTTTTTCCGTCTTGAATGTAGCTATGTATGCGCGAACGTTAAAAGCGCGCGTGTATTTGTATTTTAATTTTATTTATAACGATATACATCTTCGTAGTTATATCTACATACGTGTGTGAGAGAGGATACACACGCGCACGAGCGCGTGATTTTCAAGCGCCAAAAACAAACTCGACGACTTTGTTCCACGTGCCTCGTCTCGGTTGCAAAGCCACCGAAGCGCTTCCATTCAACATCGTCCGTTTGTGTCCACCACCTCTCGGCGACCGATCGATGCTGTTTCTTTTATTGCTTCCAAAATCATCGACATCGTCGCACACGCCGCCGATATACCTCGCGTCCTTCTCCGACAACGGTTTCACGCCAATCATAATCCGATCGGATATGCGCGTTCCGTTCAACTGTAACGCGCGCTTTGCAAACTCTGGTTTTTGAAACTTCACGTGAAGCCAATTAGCGCTACCTATCGCCGAGTGCGAACCGAATTTACGAGTATATTGTGGGCTTCCGTGGTACTTTCTAGGTGAAAAGCCGTTGTCGGCATTTCGGCTAAACGGACTCTTCTTTCTACTCGGCGACTCTTCCAATCTCCTCCTCGCTTTGAAATCATTCTCGTAGTCTTGCTCCAAAGTATCTTCCTCTTCATCGTTTGGTGGTAAAAACTGACCAAAGTTCACCACGTCCCCTATTTTCTGCAGTTTCGACAAAACAAACGTCGCGTCGTCGTTGGTAAAACCAAAAACGGTCACCCAACACGGCGTTTGGACGCTCGCCATGGCCGCCTCGACCGCCGCTGGATCGTTCGCGTCCACCTCTGCATTTCTCGTCGCGTACGCCGTCCCTAAACTCGCCGTCGTCGCCATTGCTCCACCTCTCGATCGCTCTTCGTTGTTCATTCTTTCTTCTGCGGTTGTCGTCGTCGTCGTCGCTCCTCCTCCTCTTTCTCCCCGAGACCCGATACTCGTCCTCCTCCCTCCTCGACCAACCGTCCCAGATTTCCCGGCATCCCTCGTAAACAGCGGCATCCCTTTCGCGTTCACGTTCCCAAAGTTAACCTCTCTCTCCGCCATCTCTTTTCTCCTCGTCTCCGCGAACAAATCCTCCTTCGGCGCCGGCGAAGACCCCTCCAACTTTTGCGGCGGGTTCAACCCGACCCCTCGCTGCGTGCTCGAAAACAACATCGAGCTAAACTTTGGCGCCACGTGTTCTCTCAGATGTCCTTTTTCTTTCTGCGCAGTCGCTGTTCCTTTTTGTGGACTCGGTATCTGCGCGTGCCCATCCGCGAACGCGCGCGCGGTCGGTTCGTAGTACCCCAAGTTCACCCCCGACGGATGCCGCTGGAACACGTTTCCCATCGAAGAAGTCGTCTCTCCACCTCCTCCTCCCAGAGCACCCATCGAAGAGGAAAGTGGAACCGCCGGCGAGCTGGTGAACAAACTGCCCTGATTTAAAGCCGCCGACGCATTCGCGGGCTGCGCAAAAGCAGCAGCAGAACCACCATTACCACCACCACCACCACCGTTGGTGTTGTCGTAACGTTGCGCGGAAGCATTCAAAGCGTTGTTCCCATTTCCGAACGTTCCCGGGGAAGTTTGAAATGGATTCGAAGAAGATCCGTTGTTGTTGTTGTTTTGCGTCGCACCGAAAGAAGATCCTCCTCCGGTGAACGTCGATCCGAACGCGCCGGAACCACCACCACCACCACCAGCGGGTGAGGATCCCGCGCCTCTGTACGGGGAAGTGTTATTAAACATTTATATCGACAAAGTGAGATAATGCGCGTTTTTTTTGTGCCAAATCTCCACTTTTTTCTTCCCCTAATTGGAAAAAAAAATGGACCAACGCGCCTACGCGACGCTCTTTCCTCGCGAACACTTCGAAAAGTTTATCTGCGGCGCGGCGAAGAAGGATGACGACGACGTGGCTGCTCGGCAGCATCAACAGCAACAGATGGTCCTCCCCGGCGTGCGTCCAGAGGGTCACCGACCGCTCGGGCGCGCGCGAAGAGTGCAATTCGGTCTCGCCGAGTTGGGGAACAACGACAACAACGGCGCCGGCGTTTTGTGTCACTTGAAATCATCGTCGTCGAAAGGAGGGAAGAAGACGACGGTATTGTGCGCGTCGCGGTTGGAGCGAGCGAAGGTGAACCCGAGGTTTCCGGAGGAAGGTTTCGTGGAGGTGAACGTGGAGATTGGCGCGTGCAGTCGCGTCGAGAATGGTTCTTTTTCGTCGACGTCGGAGAGAGCGACGAGAGTGGCGAGACTGATTCGAGAGACGGTTTTCCCGCGAAAGGGAGGGTTACTCGATTGGAACGTTTTGAAAGAAGGAGGAGGAGGAGGAGGAGGGAAGTCTTCCTCTGGCGAGAAGGACGCGTGTTGGAAGTTTGTGGTGGAGTGCTTGGTGTTGGACGACGACATGGGGACGTTGGACGCGTGTTTGGCGGCGGCGGTGGCGTGCGCGAGGAAGACGCGAGCGCCGACGTCGACGGAGAGCGAATCGCGCGAGGAGAAGAACGACGATAACGACGACCACAACGAAAAGGATGGGAGAGAGAAGAAGCAAAAGAAGAGGAAGATGATGTTGGCGGTGAATAGAGATTTTAAGCCGGTGTGTTTGACGGTTGGCGCGTTTACTCTTTCCGCGGAGAACAGTAAAGGCGAAGACAAGAAGAATAGCAAAAACGGTAAGAAGCGCAAGATGAACGAGGATGAAAAGGACGAAGAGTTAGGAGAAGAAAAAAGAGAGGACGAGGAGGATGAGATTGAAGATTACGAACCTCCGAAACAAATAGTCATCGTAGATCCCACGTACGAGGAGACCAAATTATGCGACGCTTTCATCAACGTCATCGTGGACGAGAACGGAAACGTATTAGGATTAGAAAAAAGTAACCAACACGGCGTCGCGAGCAGCGAGGTAGACGAAACGGTGTTAGCCAAGGCCATTGCAGCGGCAAAACTTAGACACGGCGAAGTGTGGAAACGGATAGAACAGTTCGACGAGATTGGAGAAGACGACGAAGAGTAAGAAGAAGAAAAACGAGTAGAACTAGTAAAGTAACTTTTGCCGCTTTTGTGTATTATACAATGTTAGAACACTTCCAAACTGACTAATATATTTATACATATGTATACAACTGCCTGCTACCTACCCGTCTATTTTTTTCAAAGACCAATTACTAACTACATCACGCATCTCGCGTCAATTCACTCTCGCCGTCGGCGCCGCCGAGCGCGCTCACGCTACCTTCGCGCGGCGGGGTTCCCGTCGCGTCAACTCCCATCATTTTCTGTAGCTTCATCTGCTTCGCTAAATTCGCGTTCTTCTTCCTCGCGTTTTCCAAATTTTTCCTTCTCTGCGCTTTCACCTCCAAGTACTCCTCCCACAACTTCCTCCTCTCCTTCATCCCAACCTCTTCGTCTAACCGCATCCATAACTTCCTCATCTGATCTAAATTATCCACCACCTCGTCGTGCTTCTTCCTCAAAATCAAAAACGAATTCCTTTTCTGTATCTCTCTCCTGATTCGTTTCGCCCGCGCGAAATGCGGATGCCGCTCGCCGTTTCGAATCTGATTCCAAACCCGTTCCGCCGGGTTGTCGAAGTGAAACGTCTTCCCGCCCAACAAATCGCTCACCAGATTTTCCACCAAACTCTCGTCCGTTCTCACGTTCTCCGGCAACATCTTCCTCAGCATCTCTCGATCTTTCTCCGTCAACATCTCCCGCCACGTTTCGATCGGATCGTTCTTCAAAGTTTCCCTCAGAGTAGCGTTTTCTGTCATCATTTTCTCCATCGCGCGAGCCGGTAAAAAGCACTCGTCCATTTCCGTCGTCCGACCGATGATGTCCAACTCCGGGTGACTCGCCGGGTACGTCATGCCCACGCCTTGCCAGCGATGACCACCGACCCCGAGGATATCTTCACCTACCACCGGTTTTAAAGCAGCACCACCGGCTTTGTTCGCGGTCGCTTTTGCACCGGCGTTTGATTGTTTCTTTCCCTTTGAAGAAGGAAGCGCTTTACCGCTCTTCTTCTTTCCCGAAGTCGTCGTCGTCGTCGATGGCGCTGCTTTGCGAGCCTTCTTCTTCGGCGGATTCTTCTTTTGCGCGTCGACGGAAGCGCCGTAGACGTCGTCGTCGTAAACATCGTTGATGCTCGAAGCGGTTTTAATCGACGGTTTGGGCGTTCGCGAGGACGTTCGCTTCGCCGGGACGACGACGTTGTTGGTGTCGTTCATGGCGATGAACTTTTTTTTTTTTTCTGACGACGATTTGCGCTTTGCGATGAGAGCTTTTTATTCATTTTATACAACAACACATTTTCTAAATATACACGCGCGCGCGACGCTTGTTCTCTCACCTCCACATTTTCTCATCTCTCGTCACCGCGAAGCGGCGGCGGCAACAGTTGGACACCCTCTCTCGTCGACGACCGTAGTCACCGCGGGTTGACACGTGTCCACGATGTGTTTGTCGACGTCGACGTCTGACTTTAAATCGGCGAGCGAACCGTACGTGCCGCTGAGGACGACGACAAAGCCGAGAAGGATGGAGAGGTAGACGAGAAGTTTGAGCCGACGTTTTTTGCTGTTTTTGCTGTCGTTGTTTTCGTTGTCGTCGTCGTTCTCGTCGTCGCGAACGAGCGTTAAGCGCATCACGGACGGTAAGAGGAAGGTCATCATCGCCATGCCGAACGAGCCGGCGAGACCTTGGAGATCGAGCAATACGTCGCCTTTACTCGCTAAAAAAATAGCCGCCACGAGCGTTTGCGTCAAGAGGAAGAAGGTTCGGAAGAACAGACGGAAGGTGAACGCCGTGACTTTTAACAGAGGGTGCTTTTGACTGAAGTAATCCGTCGGATCCACGCCGAGCATTATTTCGAATCGCGAACACAACGCCACGTTGCAGAAAAACACAGCGTAGTAGCACTGACCGAACTGAAACGCAATCGATAACGCGTTGCCGAAATCGTTCGGAAAGTTGAGATTGATGTCTGCTTCCGTGTTTGCGCCGTAGCTCATGTATCCAAGCGCACCGACGAAGAGATATACGGGACCGCTGATGTAGTACGACCAATTCATCACCTCGGGCCATCTCTCCGGTTCTTGCATCTCGCTCATTTCTTCCGGATACAATCCGTGCCCACCGTAGGCGTACGCGAAATTCGCGAGAGAGACAAATTTACTCCTCGCACTCACGGCGGGAAACTGCGGTTTAACAGCGCACGACTTCCACGGCGACCGGTATAAGACCTCGTAGGTAAACACGCCTACGCTCAAGGTCAACGTCGCGATGGCAAAATACACAAACTTCGCGCTGTCGTGAAACGTCGGCAATTGAACGACGGGTAATAGCAAAATCGAAACTATCAGCAACGAAAACGATTGACACCATCCGACGCCTAAGAAACCTCGCACTTTCATCGCTTTCGTCAACATGGCTAAATATTGCGCCAAGTAGATGAGTTGACAGACCGCGTCCAAGTAAAACGTGAGGAATTGAATCACGTGAACTGCTCTTCTCGTCGCGTCTCTCACTCTCGTCCTCTTGCTCTTCGTCGCGCCCGAACGAAGAGCGACTACTCGCGCGCGCTCTCCGAGGCTCCATCGAATCGTCGCCTCCTCCATGCGCTCGTCGTCGGCGGCCGCTTCGTCGGTGGCGGCGACGTCGTCGTCGCGAGCCGCTTCATCCTCGCGACCGCCACCGTCGCCGCACACAAACCGAGTCACCGCTTCAGCTGCCATTTCCGGGTACGTTTTCAAATTTGGATGTTCCAAATACGCTCGTCCGATGACTCTCCCGGTCCAATACGACCACGCGGTGCTCCAAACGAAACAAAACGTACCAAACGTCCATCCGGCGGCTTTAAACGTCGCCGGCATGGAAAGCGGCACGAGCATGTAATTCAGCGTGTTCATCGTGATGTTTGCCACCGAAGCGCGCTGCAAATTCTCCGAGATCAATTCCTGCTGTTCCTGTTCTTCGTCTCGTCGTCGCAGACCACCGTTTGAAACGAAGTCGAGTTCGCCAACATCTTCGCGACTACCGCCGTTGAGGATGTCGTTCGCGTTTTGCGGAACAGCGAACCTCCTCGTCGGCGCGTAATCCTCATCAAAAATGTCCTCGGAGAGTGGCGCGTACGCGTGCGAAGACGACGAAAACGACGGCGCCATTCTCTCCTGTTTCTCTCTCGTTTCGAGCGTCTTTTTCTATATATATCGCGCGCGCTCGCGACGGACGCGCGAAGAGCGCGGAGAGCGCTTTTAAAGAGAAGCGAAATTTGTTGTGTGGAGCTCAACGCTTTCGAGAGCGTTTTATAACTACCGCGTACTACTATTTGCCCTTTACATGTGCTATGAACTAAATGCGTCGTCGTTACGGATACGCGTGGTTTCGTCACTCGTCTTCTTCTTCTTCTTCTTCTCTCACGCCGATTTCCTCGTCCTCGTCTTCCGAATCCGGTTTAAATTCTTCTTCTCCTCCTTGGTTTTCTTCTTCGGCGTCTTCGTCTTCGTCTTCGTCTTCTTTCCCGCTTTTCCGCAACGCCTCGTACCTTTCCTCGAAAAATCTTCTGCCAGACATGGAGACTGCGCCTTGCTGCGCGTGGTGCTTTGTTGCTGTCGTTGCCATCGTGCTACTACTATTCGCGATGTTTCCTTCGCTCCCGCCGTCGCTCTTCGTCGTCGCTTTCGCCATCGCTCTCTCCGCGTCGAACGCTTTCGCCCACCGCTCGAAATTTTCTCTCGTCACCGGCGTCCCGGTTTCTCTCATCGCTTTCAACCGCTCCTCCGCTTCAAACTCTAACCGTTTCTTCACGTCCTCCTCCGTCTCTTCCTCCACCTCCACGATGTTCGTCCGCGTTCTCAGCCACTCGCGCGCGTGTTCGACTAAATCGTAAATCATCGGCGCGCCGACGAGCTCCTTCTCCGCCAACGCCAGTAACCTCTTGGTCACTCTCTCGCACTCCTCGTCGTGTATCTTCGCCACCGAGCGACACTTCAAGTGTGGAATCTCGTTCGGATATCGCTTCGAGTGCGCGAAGACGACCCCTAATCTCGCTTCCAGCAAGTCTTCGCTCGCGTTGATCATCTCCGACGCGTCTTCGCCGTCGCCGAGCGGAGAGAGGACGATTTCCCAACAAATCGCATCTTTCGGCGCCGTTTGGATGCGATTGCCGTCTTCCTCCACCTCGCGCATGTCGTCCATGAAAATGGATTTCAGAGCTTCCACTTCCATGAGCTGTTCTTCCAGTTCTTCTTCTTCTTCCGTCGTCATCTTTTGTCCGTCTGTGTGTGTTTGTTTGTTTGTTTGCAGCGGCTTAAACGGCAGCGCTGCTCTGCGCTTTTTTGGCGTTTTTCCCCAACATCATCAGAAAGAAATCAAATCGAGACATCGAGACAAATGCTGCGCAGCGGCGGCGGACGCGCGGTGTTGCGACGCCTCGTCGTCGCTCCTCTGGCGACAACAACAACAACAACTACAACTACCACCACGAGCACCACGAATTATTATGTTTCATCGCACCACTACCATTCCTCCGCGCGGAGAGGGCACAACCCGTCGTCCGTCTATTTTAATAACGGTGCGGGTGGGGAATTGAAAGTGGAACCGTCGACGACGTCCGACGTCGTCGACGCGTTCTACTCTAAAATAACCGTCGTCGATCAGATGCAAAACGACGATAAAGTGGCGTTCGACGTCGTGGAGTTGGGTTTGTTGAAGCCGTACTCTGGCGCGTTCGATCGGACGGCATTTTTTCGAGGGGAGATTACCACGGTGAGAGAGTTTGTTAGATATTTTTTTTTCCCCTCTGGTTGTTGTGTTGTTGTTGTTGTTGTTCGTCTTCTTCGTCGTCTTCTTCTTCGAGTTTGTGTCCTGCGTTGCGCTCGTATCGAGAGACTCTCTCTTTTGACTGATATCGTC
>Ga0182090_1006666_pt1 | contig 13649 bp, 10 predicted proteins | sample 041ome_24_FD_127767 | JGI IMG/M metagenome (GOLD analysis project Ga0182090, IMG submission 127767) | Metatranscriptome of coastal salt marsh microbial communities from the Groves Creek Marsh, Georgia, USA - 041408BS metaT (Metagenome... | ecosystem: Environmental > Aquatic > Marine > Intertidal... | reverse complement strand
TCTTCCCTGGCCGCAGCGATTGTCTTCACCTCTTCGACGGCTTTTGCAGGAACAAACGTCACTCGATTCGCCGGTGCCTTCGCGGACCCGAACCATCCGGGATGTCCGAGAGAAATCACCTCCACTGGTCTCCTGAGAGGGTACGACCCGGTGCCGTTCGAGAAAGGGAGAGGATGTCGAGGACGTAAAGTCGTCACGGACGACGTGTTCGCCTACCCGGGGAAAACGATGCGGTATTGGGAGTTGAAGACGAAGATTAATAAGACGGACGACGAGATTTTTATCGATTTCGATAAGAAGGACGGGAGCGGCGAGAAGGTCACCGCGAAGCTGAACGAGAAAGGGGAAATCGAGTTTCCGACCGGAGAGGTGTGGAAGCGACGAAGAGGCGAGAGTTTCTTTCCGTGATTTTTAGTGCGCGAGTAATTCATCGATGCGCAATCGCGCGCGCGTAAACTTATTCGAAATAAAAACGAGAAGAGAGAGAGGATACGCGACGACGACGACGACGACGACGGAGCGCGTCGAGAGAGAGCGAGAGACCAAGTAATAAGCTTTTGTCTTCGTTGTTGTTGTTGTTGTTGTGGTGGTGGTTGTTACAGCTCGTTTAAAATAACAGTCACGTACGATTACAGAGGATGTACTGATAAAACGATTCGCAAAGCCGTCGATCGATCGATCGATGTCTATATTTGTATTTGACGCGCGTGTAACTGTAATTCCTCACAAAACCAATTTTTCGCATCGCGCGGTATAACACAACACACGCGATAATGAAACAACGACAACAACATCAAAACCGCGACAATCCACCTCCTCGTCGTTATAATAAGAACAACAACACTCGTCACAAGCACCACTTATTCACGCTCCCGTTCGCGTTCGCGTTTTGTTTCCGCATCGTCAACGCGTTCGCGTTCTTGCGAACGTTTCACAGCGCGGACGAACACTATCAAGGCCCGGAAATCGCGCACGAGTTTACGTTCGGGTACGGTTTGAAGACGTGGGAATGGCGCGAAGACGTTCGGTTGCGAAGTTTCGCGCATCCTTTGCTGTTGTACGCGTGGCCGTACGCGCTCGTCGCGAAGTTTGTGAAAGTGATGAGTGGTTGGTTCGACGTTTACGAGTTTGTAGAAGCAAATTTGGTGCGAGCGACGCCGAGGGCGATGAACGCCGCGCAGTGCGCACTGATCGACGTCGGGACGTACAGATTGGCGAGGAAGTGGTACAACAACGATGCGAACGTGGCGAAGAAAGCATTCGCGCTGTCTCTTTTATCTCACTGGCATTTTTATTGCGGATGTCGGTCGTTCGCGAACGCGACGGAGACGGCGTTTGTCGTCTGGGCGCTCGTGTTTTGGCCGAGCGGGTATTTCGATATGAAGAGAGGAGCTCGCGGTGGTGGTAGTAGTAGTAGTAGTAGTAGTGATGATAGTGTTAGTAATAGTGGGTTTAGGAGAAAGAGCCTCCGCGGGTTAGTTTTAGCGTTCGTTTCGTGCACCGTGCGACCGACGGCGTACGCGTTTTGGTTCTGCGTAGGCGCGTATACGATTTTCTTCGATCGGGACGCGTTGTCCGTGAAGCAAAGAGTGAGGTTTAGCGCGGATGCTTTTTGGATTGGAAGCGTTGTTCTTTCGATAGAAGCGTGCGTGAACTATTATTATTACAACAAGAAGTGGACGTTTCCGGCGTGGAACTTTTTCGAGTTTAACGTCTTGAGAGAAGGCGCGAGTCAGTACGGAACGCACTCCGACGCGTGGGTTTTCACGCAAGGTTTACCGGTTGTTTTGGGCGTATTGTTTCCAGTCAGTCTTTACGAAATATTTATCGCTTCGAGTAGTAACGATGATTTAAATACCATCAGTGCTGTTCCTGATGGTAAAACCATCATCAAAGATAACGATGGAACCAACGCGAAGAGAAAACGTTTGCCGACGCCGGCGGTGGCGAAAGTTGCTTTTTTTGCAACCGTATTCATCGTTTCCATTCCAAAGCACAAAGAGTTTCGCTTCTTATACCCGTTGATGCCGGTAGCCATCGCGGCGTCTGCGAAACGATGGGCGTGGTTAGAATCATCGTCGAAGAGGCGCGATAACTCTGCGTCGTCGTCGTCGTCGTCGTCGTCGTTCCTCGTCGCGGCGCGATGGCTTTTGCGCGTCGGTCTCGCCGCGCAAATCCCGCTCGCGATGTATCTCTCTTTAATCCACCAAAGAGGCATGGAAACCATCGTCAATAAATACGTATCCAAACTGACGGCAGAAGAAGACGTGTTCGACGGCGGCGTGCACTTTTGGACTCCGTGTCATGAGCACCCTTTGTACGCCAGCGTCCACAAAAATTTGACGATGCGTTATTTAGAGTGCGATCCTCCAAACGCGTCGACGATTTCCTCGCACTTATCCTCGGGCAATTGGCGAGCGTTCGAAAAGAACCCCGTCGCATTCGTGGAGCGTAAATACGGGAAAAGCATAAGCAGCAACAGGGCGTCAGAATGCGCCGCCGACGACGATGCGAGCGATGCTACCGCTACCGCCGTCCCGAGCCACGTCGTCGTCTTTGCGCGCGAGCGCGACGCGCTCGCGCGTTGGTTCCAATCCTTCCAATTCAAAGAAGTCGCGAGCGTATTTCACGCGCACGTGAGCGTCGACCGCGACGGCCAAGAAACCGCGCACCTCTTCGCTCGCGAGAAGAGGAAGAAATATGGTGGTGCGAAGAGCTCTTGCTCTTCTTCTTCTTCTTCTTCTTCTTCGTAGGAGTTCTCTTTTATTACATCATAGTCTGGGTAGTTGCCTCAACACGGCGAACGGATTTTTGTGCACACCACCACCACCACTCGTTCTCGCCTCTGCCGCTACTTCTTCGTCTCTCTTCTCTTCCTCCTCCTCCTCTCTTCGTTTCCTCGCTCGGTTCGTCTCCCACTTCTTCTTCGTCGCGGTTTGTTTCTTCTTCTTCTTCTTCTTCTCCACTCTGGTCTTGACTTCCAATCCGGTCTCTTCTTCTTCTTCTTCGTCTTCTTCTTCTTCCCATCGCTTCCTCTCCTCACACATCAGTTTCATTTTCTTCTTCCTCCGTTTCAGCCACTTCATGCCTTGCGCGTGCGGGTTCGTGTTGTTGCCACCCATTGTTGTTTATCTCGTCGTTCGTCGCTGTTGTCGCGCGTTGTTTTTTCTCCGCCGGGTGGAAGCTTTCCCGTAACGGTAAAACCCTAAACTATAAACCCTAAACCCTAGTTTTAGAGCTCCCGCGCGTAAAGCTTCGCGCCGGACGCCAATAGAGAGAGAGACAGAAGATGATGGCGAACGCCGCTAAAAAAGAAGGAGACGACGATAAGAGAGGAGACGACGATGCGGCCAAGTACAAGAAAGCGCTGCTGAAAAAACTTCGCTTACAAATCGCCACGCGCGAGAAACTTTCCAACAACGCGCAGAAGCCGTTGAGCGATGGAAAAGGAGACGCCGCCGACGGTCGTAAAGTCGTCGTCGTCGTCGACGAGAAGCAGCGAGAGAAAGCGAACGGCGTGGAGAAAACGCTGGAGCAGCTGGAAACGCGCTTGGGAGTGTCGCGAGATTCGGAGGAAGTCAAGGAGTGTTTTCGCGTCGCCATCGAGGATTTATCGAAGAAGAGTAAGAAGAAGAGCAAGAAGAAGAAACGAGACGAACGGGAGGAGGAGGAGGACGACGAAGCCGCCGGGAGAGGAAAGAAGAAGCAAAAACATTCAGCCTCGTCGAATAATAACAATAATAACAAGAACAAGAACAAGAACATCGTCGACGACGGGAAGGCGATGCAGGCGTTTCATCGGTTGGCAACGGCGAAAGAAACGAACGAGGATTACGACGAGACGATGAAACGCGCGGAGCGGTGCGTTCGAGACGTGCTCTCGTGCGTGAACAGATTCGATAGCTTTCGAACGTGCTCGGCGCAGTGGTCGCTGGCGACGATGAGTGCAAAGATGGCGAAAAAAAAGAATGTTTTTGTCGAGGGTGGTGGTAACAACAGTCTTCGAGAGCAGTTGATGATGTTGCGAGAAAACTTAGCGAGACGGTTCAAGGAGTTGGCGGAGAAAGCGGACGCGAGAGCGTGCGCGACAAACTTGTGGTTTTTAGCACAAACGAGCGGAACGATGAGTGGTGGGAGCGGGAACGAATCTTCGGCTTCTATCAAAGCCGCGATTAAAGGTTTGCGCCTTTGCAAAGAGGATAAAATTTCGAGTCAAGACGGCGCGAACGCGTTGTGGGGAATCGCCAAACTGCGCGTGAAATCGTCTCTGGAGAGCGAAGAGATTGAATCGGTGGTGGCGAAGTTAGCCGAAAGAGTAGTAGTAGCAGTAGGAGCAGCAGCGAGTAGTAATAGTAGCAATAATAGTAAAGAGGTTTCATCCGCGACGTGGGCGTTGGCGACGATGCACGTGGACGGCATCATTTTGTCCGGGTCGTCGGCGAAATCTTCATCATCCGTTGCGTTGGATTTGGCAATTTTGCGCGTTGCAAAAGTTGTCAAGAAAGCGTTTCAGAAAGAATCAAAGAACGCGACGAGTTGGAGCGAATCACGAGTCATCGCAAATTGCGTGTGGAGTTGCGCAAAGCTCTTCTCGAACGCTCTTCTCACGAAGGATACCAGAAAAGTATTGCGAGAAGCGGTTGAGACTGCGTTAGAGAATGAAAATTTATGGCAAAATTTAGAGCCGAGAGCTTTTGCGACGCTTTTAAGCGCAGCGGCGACGATTCGCGCATCTTCTTCTCCGACCTCATCCCCATCGTCGAGACGCCTTCTCAAGTGCGCTTTGGATTGTTTCGAAGATACTTCGACGCACGGTCGAGACGTCACGCCAGCGGACGTGTGCGATTTGTGCGAATTCATAGAAGGATTCACGAAAGACGGCAAAGATAACGAAGTGCTCGAAGAAGCAGACACCGACCGCGTGATGAAAATCGTGACCGACGTTTCAAAAATGTGCGATTGGCGCGCGAGCGGAAGATTGCTCTCGAGTGCGGAGGCACTCAACGTCGATGCGCGAGCGAAGAAACGTTTGCTTTCGTCAGGGGTCGAAGCGATTAAAATCATGGAACTCGATCGGTTCAACGTGGATGAGGCGACCGTGGAAATATTGTCGAGAAACATCGAAGAACAGCTGAAATCGAAATCTACGAAACAAAGACGCGTGTTGATTGCCAACTGCGAGAGCAGAAGTGAAGGCAAATTGCGACAGATGGTGGACAAATTCGGTCACAGATTTGAAACGTGGCAAAGGTTCTCGAGCGGCGAGAATTCAAGGAACGAGAAGAACACCGCGTTGAACACCAACGCGCGGCCGTGGCCGACCGCGAGCGAAAGAAAGTGCGACTACGCGTTTGTCAGAGCGGTTGCGGATAAAGAGGCGCTTCTATTCCTCATGAGCGCAGTCGCCACGCGAGTGAAAGTTGGCGGCGATGTCTATCTCTCCGGGTCGCGAAGTGAAGGATTTTTAAATGCCTTTGACGCATTCAACAAGGTGCGCATCGTTTATTCTTTTGATCTATTCTCATTTTTGTGTACCCGCTTTTCTCGTCGGGTCTCATATTCGTTTGCGTCTAGCATATACCGCCGCGACTCATAGTTTTCTTTTGACGTTGGAATTGAGTCTTTCTCGCGAAGGATTCTTCCGATTGAAAAAGAGAATATCCGTATCGCGGTTGGCCTACAACAGACGCCACATTTGGACGCGAGATTGAGAACGTCGCGCTTAAGGGCCTATCCAGCCTGTGTCGTTTTCATCTCGCGTTCGTCCGTCCATTAATGAGCCTCGTTCGTAGCAGTCATCTGCGTTCGAGTTCGAAGAGGCGGATACATCCTTTTCAGTTCTTGCGTTGACATTTTTCGCTCCATCCATCCATTCAAATCCATCCACTGACACGTTTTCTTCTCTTTCAATATGAACAATAAACAGAATTTATATGAAAGTCCGCGGCGTGTCCCTGGACAAGTGAGCGTTGCACACTCGCCAGATTCCGAGGACGCTAAAAACGGCGAAAATGACTTTGCGTTTGCGTTAACCGCCAAAGTTCTCTCCAATGGCGACGAGAAAAACGCGACTCTCGAGGCGTTCAAAAAAGTCGACTCGAACGTGAAACTGTTCGGTGCTGCTGGTGATTCGAGTATCATCGAGGCAAAGAAGTGGACCACGTACCCCGGATTTTTTGCCAAAGGCGGGTTGGATATCATGACTTCGTTCCTCCTGGATTCGGTTTTTGAAGAAGATGTGAAATCCTCCTCCACCTCGGTGCGATTAAAGAAGAGTGTTTGTGGCGACAAGACGAAACGCGTCATGGACTTTTGTTGCGGCTCTGGCGTTATCGGTTACGCGTTACTCAGCACTCTCGGTGACGGCAAGAAAAACGACAAGAAGAAAGTGAAACTCACCGTGCTGGATGCCGACGCCGTCTCTCTCGAAGCGGCAAAGGAAAATCTATCTCTCATCAACGAAAACGCCGTCGATTACGTTCTCTCCGACGGCTTTCCTACAAAACCGTTCAAGAAGCCGTGCGAGCTGATTTTCACGAATCCACCGGTCCACTATCAAAGCAAACCCGATTTCCGAGTGCTGGGTAGAATGCTCCTCCATCTCCCGAACGTTTTGAAGAAGCGAAAAAAAGGAACGTGTTTTTGCGTCTGCCAGCGCTACGTTCCGCTCGAAAGCGTCGCCAAATATTTCATCGACGGTGATTCTCGCGAGAACGGTAAAGGAAATCGAACGCAATTGGACGTAGAAATCCACGCGAAGAACGATCGGTTCGTCGTTTGGAAGATATCTTTGCCTTCGTAGTCGTATAGTCTGTGAGTTAAAAGTTACTTTTAAAACGTTATAGAGTTGATAGTTGAAATCTTGATGCGAGACGTATTTAGAGAGAAAAGAAAAAAAAAATCGATCACCCCCCGCGTCATAAAAAAACACGCCCCCATATTCCGGGGCCCGCGCGCAACGAGCGACAAATCTCTCTCTCTCTCTCTCTCTTTGCTCGAAGAGAAGACGTTTTATTACTCTTTTTCGTCGCGGGGTGCTCTTTTCTCGAGCGCTTTGAAAGCGCCCCGCGCAAAGAGAGAAGAAGAGAATTTCTTTTTGTCGCACCGGTCTTAACAACCCCGCGGGGAAACGAAGAAGAAGAAGAAGAAGAAGAAGAAGAAAACACACATCATGTCGACCTCTTCCTCCTCTGGTTCGTCCTTGAACAACGCGAACCGCGACGACGATTATCATCATCGCGCGACAAACAACACCAACAACGGCGCCAGAAACCATCATCAACACTCAGACACGCGCGACATATTCTTCGACGAGTCGCTCCAATTTCTTTCTTTTAACCAAGACGGAGGCTGTTTCGCCGTCGGGACTGATTCTGGGTTCCGAATCTTCAACTCGGATCCGTTCAAGGAAACGTTCAGACGAGATTTTGACGGGGGCGGAATTGGGATCGTGGAGATGCTGTTTCGATGCAACATATTAGCGTTAGTTGGAGGAGGCGCGGTGCCGAAGTATTCGCCGAATAAAGTGATGATTTGGGACGATCATCAGGCGCGGTGTATCGGCGAGTTGAGCTTTCGGGTACCCGTTTGCGCGGTAAAGTTGAGAAGAGACAAGATTGTGGTGGTTTTGGAGCATAAGATTTACGTGTATAACTTCTCGGATTTGAAGATTGTGCATCAAACGGACACGTGGGGGAACCCGCACGGAATTTGTAGTTTGAGTCCGACGCAAGAGAGCTGCGTCATGGCTTGTCCGGGTTTGATTCGTGGTCAAGTGAGAGTAGAATTGTACGAACCGCAAAACGTGACCAAGTTTATTCAAGCGCACGACTCGCCGTTGAGGTGCGTGGTGTTGAGTTTAGATGGGACTTTAGTCGCCACGGCGAGTGAAAAAGGAACCTTAGTGCGCGTGTTTGACTGCCAGAGCGGGTGTTTGTTGCACGAGTTTCGCAGAGGGACCGATCGGGCGACGATTTATTCGTTGGCGTTTAGCAAAGAGAAAGAATGGTTGGTGTGCACGAGCGATAAAGGAACGGTGCATTTATATAGGATTCCGGAAGGGAGCATCATGGGTAATACAGTTGAAGGAATGCCGAATAGCAATAGTAGCGATAACATAGCAGCAGGGCATCATCATCATCACTACCACGCCGCGAACGGTGGTGGAAACAACACGCCGACGCACAATGGCCATCGAGTGCCGCCGCAAAGTCCAATGACGCCAAAATCGCCATCGTCGATGTTGCAATCGGTCATTTCCATGGGCGTCGCTGCAAACGTTTTACCAAAATATTTGCAAGCTGAACGATCGTTCGCGCAGTTTCGCATGAACAGAAGCGGCGACGGTATAGGAGGGGTCACCTCTGCTGGGAACTACCACGGTGAGAGCGACCAGCGCGTGAGCGAGTTCCCAGAGAATTCGTTTGGTTTTTGCAAAGCGTCGTTCTCGACGTCGAAAGACAATCGGATAGTCGTAATTTGCGCGGACGGGAGTTACCACAAGTTGGAATTCGACCCCATCAAAGGCGGGAGCATGTCTTCCGTGGATTACGGAAGGTTCGGTTAACTTTTTACGCAAATATATATCATCTCGCAGAAACAAAAAAATTGAGGACACGTTTGTAACGATATACGATCGAATTGTATCTGTATAAAATAAGATGAAACATTCTTTATCGCGGCGCGCTTATATTTCTACTGCTAGATGCTATCCTCCTAAACTACTTTCATAGCTACTCTTATCTACGCAATCTCTCTCTGAGACTTCTTCTTATTTTTACTACTACTATGAATCAAAATTGTTCGAGTGGTCGATTGGCTCGTACACGATTTCTTCGTACGTTAAATGCTCTCTGTTTTCTCGTATGCTCTTCTCAATCCACGGCTCGGCTTCGTTCGTCCACAACCACGCGAACGTGGCGACAAACAGGGCAGAAAAAAGCATACCCACGACGCAGACTAAAACTTTCTGGTTCGTTCGTTTCTGCTTCGGAGAGATGTTTTGGCGAGCGGCGAATGTAAATTTTCTCGTCGCGCTATTATTCTTGCCATTCTCGATATCCCCTCTCGCATCGTCGTTGCGTTCACCACCCGACGACGACAAAACTCTCAATCTCCCCAATTTCTCCTCCACTTCTCTCAACAACCCGTCCGTCTCCTCCGCTCTCGTCACGAATAACTTCTTCAGCGGCGAAGCGGCTGTCTTCTGCGGCGTCGTATTCGTCGCAAACAACTTCCCGTCGCCGGCACCGTCCAGTTGCTTCACCATGTGCATCTCTTTCTTCTTCCATAACTTTAAGCTCTTTTGGAACGTCGCCAGATTCGAGGCGTAATTGTGCACTTCCGCGCGCAACGCCGGCGAACCGCCACCACCACCAAACGCGACAACAATCTCTCTCTTTAACAAATCAAACAAAACCTCCATCAATCTCGCGCACTCTTTCCTCTGCTCCAATCTCTCGATGTTCTTCTCCACAGAATCAGTCTCTAATTTCCCAATCTGCTCTCGAACGGCGGTTTCGAGCGAAGAGAGCGTCATCGCAAAGGTGAAGTTTTCGTCTCGAATTCGATGGATGTCGTTGTCGTCGTTTTCCCGATGTCGCCGTCGAGCGTCGTTTTGTCGAGGAGGAGAGACGACGAGAATAGACGCCGAGGAGGGAGACGGGGAGCCGCCACCACCACCAAAATTACCACTTCTCCGTCTCCTCCATCTCGTCGTCGTCGTCGCGTCGTCCTCCTCTTCCTCGATGTTTTCCTCCTCGAAGGAGGACTCGAGCTCTTCCGCCCAAGAGACGCCTCTTCTCATATCTCTCGATGATTTCTATGAGGTGCGCGTACAAAAGAAGAAGGAGAAAAAAAAAACACAACAAAAATTATTTAGGGTTTCTAACCCTAATTTTTTTTTGGATTGGAGTAAAAAAGGATGACGTCTTCACTCTTCCCACCTCACATTTTTCGAAGAGAAAAGACACGCATCACGCTCTCGCACACTACTTATGATGAACTGCTGCGCTCAAAACCTCTCCTCCGCTCGCGCGTTGTCGTCCTTATCCACCTCCTCTTCCTCCTCCTTCTCTTCTTCCTCCGCGACGAGGGCGACGAGGAATAGTTTTTTTACCCACAGAAGAAACAACGACATCAGAAACAAAAACCAACAAAGATTAGGAGTCGTCGCGCCGGTGAGAGCTGGCGTCGTGGAAGACATCGCCTCCGCGATCGAGCAAAACAAAAAAGACGTCGCGAGACGAGAAGAGATGAAATACCAATCCCCGCCCGGGGTACCTCCACCACCGATCGTTCCGGTCATCGAACCCGGGAAGTTTGGTTTCGTGGACAACGCGGAGACGATGAACTCGAGAGCGTCGATGATTGGATGGTGGAGTTTGTTGTTGGTCGAACTCGTGGCTGGGAAAGGTTTGCTGGAATTGTTGGGTTTCACGGTCGGGAAAGGAATTAACTTTACGTTTTAAAATGCTATTAAATACTCCGAAAAGACCCCCACGACGCGTTGAAAAAGAGAGCGTTTGTTTCAACGCGGCGGAGAGAAGAGCGGCGGTTTCACGCGTGATGGAGAGATAAAACTTGTTTTAATGTGAAATGATTAAAAAAGCGGTATCTTCTTTGGATAAAACTTTATATACAACGCGAGCAATACGAATATATCTTTTGCATCTCTTCTTCGCTCTCTCTTTCTTTTTCTCCCTCTTTGCGTCGTATATTCACTTTGTCTGTACTTTAGTAGTTGGTGTCTGTTTCTTTTTCGTTCTGTTGTGTGTGTGTGTGTGCGCGTGTGCTCATATTACCATTTCACGTCTCGCCGACCGTTCCCGCTCTCGGTCTTCTCTCTCTCGGTCTTCTCTCTCTCTCTCGGATACGCAAGTCTTCTTCTTTCCACTCTCGTCTTTAACTCCCTTCACGTTCCCGAAGAAGAAGAAGCACAAATAATAATACAACCGCCCGTAGTCTCTCTCGTTATTTCTCTCACTTTTTTATGTTTAATAGTGGTGGTAATACTCGCCGCTCGTGCGTCTCCCTTGAGCCAACGCGCGTTCCTCTCTCTTCGCATCCGCGAAACCTTTCGCCAAGCGCATTTTGACCAGGGTCTTTACGGCGACCACTTTTTCTGTCGTCCCAGAAACCGTCAAGAGCATGGATTTGTTCTTCACCTGTTCTTCGCCGATCGGTCTTTGCGTGACTTTACACTTGGTCTCCTCCGCGGCGTGTTCGATGATACCTTTCGCGCGCTTTTTTGAAGCAGAGTCAAGCGCGTTTTTGATCTCAAAGACACAAAAGGTTCTCGTGACGATACCCGGCGCGATGCGAGATTCAGGTTCCGTATCGTCTAAACCTTCAAAATTGGAGATGTTGAACAAACCACACACGTCGCTCGAGTCTGGAAGTTGTTCCGCGTACGCTTCGTGAACCATAGGCACTTGGGAGGAGGAATACATCGCCACTGGACTTTGCGGGCTATCCGAAGACGATACGTCCGAACTTCCCGGCGACAATTTTTGCGCATAATAACTGCTGACGTCCGGACTGGTCGCGTCGAAACTTGGTGATATCGGAGGTTTTTGCAATCCTTGTTGCTGCGTCGTGGTGGTCGTCGTCGTGGTCGTCGCGGTCGTGTCCACGGAGGTTAAAATGCCGCCTTCGTTGACGATACCGGAAGCCGCGCGTCTGACGGCTTCCGAGCTCGCACGATCGCAGTGTATTTTCGTGCCACCAGGTAACTCGTGCGCGCGAACAGGCGGATCCAATCGTAATTGCGTCGTTATCATAGCCAAAGCCGAAGCGACGTTTTCCATTGACTCGGCACTTATTTGCAACACCTCGTCGTTTCGTTTGGCGCACCTCGGCGTTTCCGATGAAGGCAAAACTCGAACGTGCGATCCAGATCCAACGCGGATGCGTTCGATGACGTTTCCGAATCGGCCGATAACGTTGCGGATTTGCGATGATGGTAAGAGTAGTCGTACGACTATGTGACCGTTGTGTTCTTCTGCGGCGCCGATGGTCGTGTTCCTTTCCGCGTCCAAAACGATCGTTTCGACTATTCTCAGGAGAGCGATTTGCGAAGGCGCCCACACGGTCGGGTCGTCCACGTCTTGCGCTTCGATCGCGATAACTCTCTCGGAAATCGTGCTATCCACCGGCGGCTCGACTTTAATCTTTGCTCCAGAGTCTCGCTGCAGCTGCTTTACTTTTTCACCATTCTTGCCGATCACCGATCCGGCTCGTGCGTTTGGGCAGAGAAGGCGATACAGAAGCGTTCGAGTCGCGCCGTGGTTTTCTGGCATCCTATACGGTTGCGAAAAAGGAAGCGTCTGCGATTGATGCGTCGACAGTTGTTGTTGCGCGCGTTGCTCCAATTGTCCCTTCAATTGTGCATCGTCCGTCGCGTTGTGATGCTGATACTGCATCGGCACGTACGAGCGTCGCTGTTCGCGCTGCTCCTGCGGTTCGTCTACGAAATCGTACGAAATCTGTTCCCTTCCCTCAGAAGCAGAGTTTCGTCTTTTAATCTGAGTCCAGGGTGGAAGTATGGGCGAATCGAGCGAGTCGTCTCCGATGGCGGCGGACATTAAATCGCGTGGTAAGTTCACGTCGTTTTCGTCGATATCTTGATCGTTATTATTAGTATTATTCTTCGCCGTTATTTCGTCTTCTTCGTTGTTCGAAACGCGCACCGAGAGTCGTCGCACTTCCTCGTTCAAAGCTTCCGAGAAGTCGTCTTCTTCGTTTTCGCCTCGGTCGTTAGTCGTCCTCGTCTTCCTAATCTCGCCTTCTTCGTACGTTTCTTCTCGTCCTCGTCCTCCTCCTCCTCCGTAATTCTTCTCGTCGTCGTTTTCTTCATCCTTTTCGTCGTCGCGGTGGTTATCGTTCTCCAACGAGGGAAAGTATCGACTGTCGCCAATTTTCTTGGATTTTACGATGACGCTCCTCTCGTCGCTTCCGGAGGAGTCATCATCGCGCGATGATCGCACCCGATCACCGCCACCTTCGATCAACGCGCTCTCCAACTCTCGCGGCACCGACGACCGGCGTCTTCTCACCGCCGCCGCCGCCGCTTCTTCTTCCTCCTCCTCGCTCCTCGTTGTATTTCTTCTTCCAAAACCTTCTTTTTTTTTTGCTTCCTCTTCTTCTTCGGCCAAACGCAACGCGCCGTCCGAACTCGCGCTTTGCATCGTGACGCTCGTCCTCCTCCTCCTCCTTCTCTCTGCCTCTTCTTTGCTGTTTAAATTTCCGATCGCGTCTTTTTCTGTGTGCAAACTGAAACTTACATGGTCCGCTGTAGTCAGCCACGGTAGCAATACCTCGTAGATCCCGAAAGGGAGTGGTCAACATAGCATCTACAGAAAAGGCTCAAGTCTCTGAAGCTATCTTATGAGCGACTCAGAGTCAGGACTAGATGAATATGGTTAAGGCTGAATTGCTTGAACCTCAGAACACAACAGGATTATCGTGCCTGTCTCCCGAACAGATAGACTAGGGGAGATGCACTGCGGTAGGGTGGGATTTTCTTATTGTCCCAATAGCACGAAATAGGCTAAACCCTAGTCAGATACGCAGTGGGTACTCACAGATAATGTGAGGTAAGTGTTCGAACAAGGAACCTAAGTTCATCGTATCTAATATAAGCGAAAAGC
>Ga0182090_1275451_pt1 | contig 13735 bp, 12 predicted proteins | sample 041ome_24_FD_127767 | JGI IMG/M metagenome (GOLD analysis project Ga0182090, IMG submission 127767) | Metatranscriptome of coastal salt marsh microbial communities from the Groves Creek Marsh, Georgia, USA - 041408BS metaT (Metagenome... | ecosystem: Environmental > Aquatic > Marine > Intertidal... | reverse complement strand
CTTATCTCACACAAAACATTATAAACGGCTAAAAGAAGAGAGATTTATCATCATCCTCTTCTCGCTCCCCGTCTCACCATTATTACGCTGACAACACATATTATATCTCTCATTAATGATAATACTCGTAATAATAATAGAAATTGGCATCGGACTGATTGCATTCGGATGCGGTTTTACCACCCTTGGCGTCTTTCTCTTCTTCGACCGAGCTTTATTAGCCATGGGCAACCTCATGTTCCTCTCTGGAGTGACCACGACGATCGGCCCGAGAGCGACGATGAAATTTTTCATCAAACCTCGAAACCAGAGAGGCGCGTTTTGTTTCATACTCGGATTACTGTTAGTGTTGATGAAATGGGCGGTAGTTGGGATGATTATAGAGTGTTACGGGTTCTTCGCGTTGTTCGCTGGATTTTTTCCAACCGTCCTTTTGTTCTTGCAACGCGTGCCAGTGTTGGGGACGATGTTGCGGTTTCCCGGGGTGAATCAGTTCGTGAAGAAAATAGTGAAGAAGGGGCAACGGTTACCCGTCTGATGTTGATGTTGGTGTTTTGGTGCGCGCGGGTGCATTTCGTTTTTCACGGAGTTGAGAGCGTTCGCTCGCTCGCTCTTATTATCATTCAAAGTCACACCTATTATTTCTAAAGAGTTTAGCCTAGTAGTTATCAAGAGTTTGTTTTGCTATATATTTATACAAAAAGAATCAATCATCATCAGACTTATGTGTTTTGCGTTATCGGCAGTTGCGACATGTACGGCACGCTTCTTCTCTTCTTTTCTTCTTCCTCTTCTTTGTCTTCTTCTTCTTCTTCTTCTTTTTTGTCTTCTTCTTCTTCTTCTTCTTTAACAACTTTCACGACTAATTTTTTATACAATTCAATCATCTCCGTCATCATCGCGTCTGGTTTCACTTCTCTTCTGCTCACGTCGGAATTACACAAAGGACACTTCCCGTTCGCTTTCGCGCAGTCTAATATGCACTTTTTGCAAAAGTAATGCGCACTGTGAGAAGAAGAATGAATTAGTATTGGTATGGCATAGGGGAAATTTTCAAAATGAAGAAACACAAAACGAACAGTACCATCGCGTTCGCGAGGGCGATTCCATCAAACGTATGCACACGCAACATTCCAGTGATTTTCCCAACGCGCGTAACTCTTTCTCGCAGTAGTATAATTCTTCTTCTGGGTTTGTCTTCTTCTTATCGGTATTAGTGTTATTAGTATTATTCGTCATCGCGCGTGTATAAAATGGTGTAATTGGAGGAGGTGTTTTGTTTAAAAAAATACGCGCGCAACAACTCGAGCACTCAACACACACACACACGCAAGTAACGCCACCCGTGCGAAGAAGAAGAAGGAGAAGTGTAAAGGAGATGGGCGGCATATCGTCGAAACCGGAACCGGGCTTTCCCGTGGACACGTCGGAACTCGACGGCGACCTTCGTCTTCCAAGTCGAGCAGAGGACGACGGAGAAGAAGAAGAGGTATTTTTTAGCGCACAAAAAGTCACCGAGAAGGACGACGAGGAAGAAGACAAAGACAAAGAAGAAGAAGAGATGACGACGATTCCAGAGACGTCCTCGGAGACGCAAAAGGCGAGAGAAACGAGAGAACCCGGGTCGGCGTCCGTGAAGAAGAAAAAGAAGACGGTGAAAGAAGACAGGAAAGGATCGTCGGTGTCTTCACCTCCTCGTCCGACGAGGAAACGAGGACGAAGTCCAACGCAAGAAGAAGAAGAAGAAGAGATGACGCCGGCGAAACCCAAGGCGGCGTCGTCGGCGGTGAAAAGGTCCAAAATGATTGAAGTCGCAAAGTTCTCCACGAGAAAGTCCGAGGAGAAGACAAAGAAGAAGAGAAAGATACAAACGCCGCATCTGAGCACCGGCTCGTACTTACCCGCGTCGAGCAAACACCGCGTGGAAAACGAGCTGAAACGCATAGACGCGGTTCAACTCGCCACGAAGTTAGACTTTGTCAGTCCAAATTACCCGTCCACGCGAAGGAGCGAGCAGTTCAAGAGACACGCGTTGAGGAGTTCAAGACGAGGAGAGCTTCCCACGTCGTCGCCGCAAACGACCATGGAGTGGGCTTGAGCGTTTTCACGTTTCAGAGAGAGAGAGAGAGAGAGACAAATTGATTGAAAACAAAAATTACGAAAATTTTTCCTTCATCTGCCTCATTGGAAATGCCTAAAGAAAAAGGTACACAAACGACGACTTCTTCATCAGCTGGCTCTTTCCTCCGCGCTTTTCTTTTTGCGATCATTTTAGCCTCATTCGCGCAACAGGTCGTTTTCGTCATCTTTCAGAGACGCGAGAGTAGTAGTACTACTCGCCCCCGTTTGAAAACGAAACAGAGCAGAAGAGATATAAAAATGCAGATTCTTCAACCGCGAACGAGTAAAGTCACGCAAAATGAAGTCATCGTTGGACTCTCCTCTTTGGCTGGATTATACGCGAAAATGGAAGAGAAACACGCAATCGATGTCGTGCATTGCGCGTTGGACCTTGGGTTTCGAAATTTCGATACCGCGCCGCATTACGGGTTAGGTTTGTCCGAAGAACGATTCGGGAAAGCGTTGAAGAGTTATCCAAAAATGACGGAGGACTTACGAGAGGAGATTAAAATTTGGACCAAAGTCGGGAGAGTGATTAAAGATAAAAACGACGTGTTAAAAACGGACAGAGTGGAAGAAGGGAACGTGTTGGGGCACCCGGATTGCGTGTTTCCGGAGAACAATCCGGAGAGTCGACCGACGCTGAATTATACCGGTGACGGCGTCGCGCAAAGTTTAACCGATTCGCTGGAAAGAATCGGCGTGAAGCACATTTTTGGCATTCGAGTGCACGATTGTGAAGATGAAATGCGATTCGAAGAAGCTGCGAATAAAGATACGGGTGCTTTTGTGAGGATTAAGCGAATGCGGGACGAGGAGAAAGTCGTCGAGGATGTGTCGTTAGGTGGAAACGATCCGATGTATTCGTTGCGAGCGATTCGCGAGAGCGCCGAGAACACCTTCGACGGGGTCATGGCAGCTGGGAGTTGGAATTTAATCGATCAAGATGGGTGCGAGTTGTATAAAGAGTGCGAAAAACGAGGCATGTATATTCACAACGCTGGTATTTACGCCAGTGGGTTGTTAGTCGGTGGATCTACGTATAAATACGGACCGGCGAATGAGAATGTCATCGCGAAGAAGAAAGCGTGGGAGCAGTTGTGCGAAGAGTTTGGAAACGTATCGTTACCAGCCGTCGCCATGGCGTTTTCGGCTGCACCAAACGTCGTGAAGAAATTTGCAGTTGGCGTGAAATCTAGATTTGAAGTAGAAAAGACCTTAGAGTGGTTGAATGAAATCGATAACATCGATCCAAAGATTTGGGAAGAAGCCAAATTAAGAGGCTTGTTATCGAGCGATTGTACCGTGCCGAACGTTTTCTGAGATGATGATGCTGAGTATATAGACTGCGGTTGTATTTTATAGTTTACAGTTTACAAGTGCTACTATGCGTATATGTTGTATGTTCGTATGCCATTCCTTTCCTCCTTTTACAGCTCGTTCCCGCCCTCTTCCTCTTCCTCTTCCTCTTCTTCTTCGACTTCGGGTTTCTCTCGGCGTTTCGGTAAACGAAACTCGGCATCTCTTCTCAAGTTTTCTTCGATCCAATTGCGCAAAGTCGAAGAACCGTGTCCGTATGGCGGAGGAAGCTCGACGTAATCCATCGTTTGTATCTCTGGTGGATCGCCCCATCGTTTTGGGAACTCAATTTCTTCTTTTTGCTCAGCTTCTCCGTCGTCTTCGTCGTCGCCGCTTTGTTTCGTCGCCTCTTCTTCGTCGTTTTTCGCGGCGCGTTCTGGATTTTCTCTATCCATGTCTTGCTGCTTTAGAATCCATTTCACGACTGTTCCGGAACCGAAATACTCGTCGTACGGAGGCGGGTATTGTCGGTAATCGCGCGTTTGCAGCAATGGCACTGGTCCCCAGTGCGAGGGAAACTCCGGTTGGCCTCTTTTCGTCGGGCGATTCGTTCGCGTCGGCGTCCTACCATTTTCGCCTCCAGATTGCGACATCAAATCAAAATCTCTCGCACTTGGTGCCGGCGCCGGTCCGTCGCCTTCTTGACTCGCCCTCTTCTCGTGGAATTCCAAATCGTTGGAATCGTCCAACTCGTCTTCAAACTCAATCGCTCGATTGCCAAAGTGACTCGCCTCTATCAAAAACTTCACATCTTCCGCAAACGTATCGAAACGCATCTCGTGCGACGCCCAAGCGACGTTCATCAACTCCGACGTCCAACTCTTGTTATTTTCACACGGCGAATCTGGAGCAAATCTATTCTCGCCTTCTAAAGAACCACACACGACATCTCTCCAATCCGAGCGTCTCGGGTCTTCCTTCAAATACCCTTCGTCGTCCAAGTACCCGTTCGTTTTCAACGCCTCGAACATTTTCTCAGACTCGTACGTCTCGTAATACCCCGGAGGCGCGTTGTCTCTGAAAAACGTTTCGTGCAATTTCATCGGGTGCAGTTCCGATTCCTTTACCGGCACGTCTGAACTCTTCTGCATCTGATCGACAGTATTTCTCACCGCCCTGGCAATCCTCTCGTCTTTCGGCATGTGCGAAAACACCATCGGCAGCGTAATCTTTTCAACCTCCGGCGGCGCCGCGATTTGCGATATGGCGCCTTTCAAACGCATCTTCAAATGTCCGAAATGGTCCTCGAATATTTGCGGTAACACGTGCGACACGAACGTCCCGCCACTCGAGGCTCCGAACGCGTACACGTCCACGTGTTCTTTATGCGCTAAATCTCCAATATCCGTGCCATCTTTTTCTGAAAAATTTTTCAACACTTTGTACACCCTCGACGCATCTGGATTCCGTTGCCAACACCCTTTATTGCTCGATATCGCCAACACCGCCATGTTCTGTTCGTACGCGAAGTGAGCGATTGAAACTTCGATCGGTAATCCTCTGCATTTTGGACAATTATTTTCGTCTTTTTCGAACCAATCGAACGCGTCGTGCGCGCACCCGTGGAAAAGAAGAAACAACGCTCTCGGTCCACTCGACAGTTTTGGAACTTTGTAGAGATATTGGATGTCCTCTCCGTTGGAATCATCTCCGATGGTTTCGGTAACGACTGGAGATTTCTCGTACGCAGTCGCCACCATTACGAATGCCAAGAGGAAGAGGAGTCGAACAAAGCGCAAAGCAATACTGCGACGCATTATTATTAAACTCTTTTTGTTCTTCTGAGGAAAGAAGAGATGTTTGAGTTCGTTACACTTTTTTAGGGAAAAACTCTCTTCAAATCATCATCAAAAGAAGATATAGATATGATAGATACGACGAAAACGAGAGGGAAAGAGGAGGAAAAGAAAGAGAGAACAGACGAGGACGAAACCAAAGATGACGAGGATGAAGCTAAAATGATGACGATCAAGGAAGTCGTCCGGGACGCGTGCGAAGAAGGCGGGTACGCGCTGAGAAGACGGAATTCTTCTTTGGGGGTGAACGAATGTACGACGACGGAAACGACCAAAGGAGGAGAAGGAGGAAGAGGAGAAGGCTCGTCGTACGGAGTGTCGTTGGAGGAACAGATTCTCATCCTCTCGACGTCGTCCTCAGAAATCAAATTTGACGTCGACGACTTCTTGCGACGGTTGGTGCACGAAGTGAAAGAATACGCGCGACCACCGACGTCGAATTTCCACGTCGGCGCGGCGTGTTTGACGAATCGCGGGAATATTTTCTTAGGCGTGAACGTAGAGGTGGAAAAGTGCGCTTTGAATAGGTCCGTGCACGCGGAGCAGTGCATGATTACGAACGCCATGGTTGGAATCAGGAACGCGGAGTTGGAAGAATACAGGAGGAAAGAGAAGATGAAAGGAGGCAAGAAGACGAAAGAAGAAAGAGAAAAGGAAAGGAGGAAAGAGCACGAGAGGAACAACAACAACAACAACGAGAGTAACGAGGAGGAGGAAAAAGAGAAGATTGTAAAAATTGCCATAACACACGCGCCGTGCGGACATTGTCGACAGTTTATGAACGAACTGAGAGACGCGAAGGATATTCAGATTTTATTGCCCGGCATGGCAGCGATGAGATTGGAGGAGTTGTTACCGAAAGCGTTCGGACCGTTGGATTTAGAAGTACCGGGAGACGAAGAACATCGAGAGGAGAGGATAAAACGGAGGAAAAGTGAAGGCAGCGATGCAATAGTTGTGGACGAGGAAAAAGTGCACGTTAGGACGCTGTTGTTGGATGGATGTCCGCCGAACCCGCGAGATCGGGACGGACTCGGAACCATGGAGAAGTTTTGTAAATTGCTGAGAGAAGCGTTGGAAGATGGAAGGATCCGTTTTGGGCAATTCAGTTTTGGGAATCTTGAGGAAGAAGAAAGAATTTTTGCGGCAATGGAGGAGTTGGCGCATACAATGGCGCATTCATACGCGCCATATACGGATAGTCCATGCGCTATAGCCATACCGTTGGAATACCAGCGCTCGTTGGAAGAACGCTGGAAGACCGGTGATAAACGATCCGGGATGAGGTTTTATTTTGGTGCGAGCGTGGAGTGTGCAGCGTATAACCCATCGATGACGCCAATGCACGCGATGCAAGTCGCACTTCACTGCACTCCATTTCGACCTTCTTCGTATAAAAAATCGTCGCCTGAATACGGGCACATTGGAACCAGACCACTCTTTTGGAGTCAAAGGCGATGCCCAATATCAATATACGTGTTCGGTTTTCGAGACGCAAAGATTTCGTACGCGGAAACTTTGAAGAAGGAATTCGAGGATATCGCGAGAAGAAACGATACAGATTATGCGCCACAGTTTATTGTGAAAGAAATTTTGTTCGACAGACACATGTTCAGCGTGGAAGATCCCCAAGATGTGATAGTTAGGGAATATGAGAGAATCAGGTCAATGTTTGTGGAAGTACTTGATTGGTATAGTCTATGATGTATTTGTTTTATTTCATGATTTCTTCTTGTTTTATGTTGTGTTTTCTGAGCGCTTTTGAGGAACGCATTCTCTTCTCTTCTCGTCTCTTTTCTTCCTCTTATATATTATACTAATCCAGCTGGTAATCGCACAACCTTGCCACCATCCGCAAAAGACAAGACGTAGAAATAGCAAAAATCTGCCAAAATGAACGTCTGCACAATCTCTGAGACCAAAACCATGACTGGCCACAATCCGGTCGTCAACGCGGTTTTCAAGTAACTCTGTCCGTCGAAAATCTGTAAAATCCAGTGCGCGCAGCTCAAAAACCTCGCCACACCTAACGAAAACACGTAATTCGCCGTCCATCTCTCCACAACTTTCGCCGATTGCATCACGCGCAACTGCGGCAAAACGCTCACCGCTTCCAAATACACGCACGTGGCCCACAACACTCGATTCACAACCGCGTGCGACGTTTGCGGGTGCGCGATAATCGCCATTATAACGCACGGTACCAACACTTGCCACGTCATGATCGTATCCAGCGGTCTGTTGTGCGTCTCGTAATTATGCTTCAACGACCCTTTCATCGTGGACAACACCCACATCGTCGCCATTAGCGTTAAAAAATCTAAAATCGTGTGCCAGTCGTACTCCATCATGAACGAACAGTACAAGCGGATCCCTAAAAATATCGCCGTCAACTCTTGCGTTTGCATGGAAAGGCCGAGACAGGATTTTTCCCTCAACAATTTATACGCCAGAATCGCGATGCCGATGAAGTGCACGAACTCAGCCATGATGAACAAGGTGTCGTGATTGTCGATGACTAAATAGAGCAAGAGTAAAACGAACGAACACAAAGTTAAAATCAATCCAACCTTTTGCGGTTTGGAAAGAGATTTGATATACTTCTTGAACTTCATGACGTGCGCTTTGCGCTTGGCATCTTCGTACGAACCCATTATTATTATATTATTTATCGACGACTTCTTCTCTTCTTCTTCTTTAATGGAAAAACGCAAAGGGTTTGATGAAAGTTGGTCCGCCGCGCGTGAAAACAAGTGACGCGATTCTCGTCCAATTCTTTCTTTCTTTCTCGATACGAAAAATAAAAAAAAATCGAAAAATCGATCGATCGAGAGAGAGAGAGAGAGAGAGTTGTTTTTATTTTTAACGAATACTAATATTAAATCACGCGGTGAAAAGTTTACAAATGTTTGGACTCGACAGAGTGACGATGGCGTTACCTTGCGGGTGCGTCTCGCAGGCGAGGCAGTGTGAAGTATCTTTGTCTCCTTCCGCGACGTCGCCTCTCGCGTCGGTTTCGCAAACAAACTTGGCGTCGTTGACTCTCCAGCATCGAACTATCGCGTTGCATTCGTTGGCAGCGTAGATGTATTCACCTTTTCGAGAGACGGAGACGGAGATATACGCGGTGTTGGCTATAATTTCGGACGGTATAGAGGTGGTTGGCGCGTTGAACGTGCGTTCAATCTTCCCCGTTTTCGCGTCGAAGGAAACCAACTTCATGGCGCCTCCGCAAAGAAATACCTTGTCAAACGATAAAGGGTCTCGGCACATGTCTTTGACGACGAACTCAGAGACGTGCGCTTCTTTTGATGCATCGTCACTGCTTTTATCGTCGCCGCTCTTTTTTGTCAGGAGCGGATGTTTGTGCTCTTTGACAATCTCTGCGGTTTTCGCGTCAAACAACAAGACCAAGCCGTTCGAATACGCTGCCAAGATGAACTCTTTGTCCGTGCCACAAAATATAGCGCACTCGCACTGTTCCGTGATACCACCAGATGAAACCGTCGGGTTTACGTATTCTTTCAACGTCTTGCCAGATTTCAAACCGTGCAATCGAGCCATACCGTCGAACCCAGAGGTGAGTAATCCGTTGCCGTCGGCGGAGAATTCCATCTTTGTGATTGCGCCGTGGTGAGCGGATGGGTAAGTACGCACGCACCTCCCCGTTTGTATTCTCCATACCTTAATCACCCCGGTTGAATCCGCCGACGCCAAGGTCTCAAAATCGGGCGAGAACGCTAACGCGGTAACCTTTCCGTTTTCGTGTAATAAAAGTTCATCGTCGTTTTGGTACTTCAAATCGGTTCGTAATTTTCCGTTGGAAAATTTCCACAGCTCGACGAACCCGTCCGCGGTACCCGTGGCCACAGATAACCCATCGGGAGATATCGCAAGGCAATTGACTACTGACTTCTTACCAAATTTACCAATCGAACGTTTCTCGGCTCGAACGTAATCGTCGTTGACGTTTTTATAATCGTATTTGTTGTTATTATTCTCGCCCCCTTCGGCGTCTCTATTTTTACGCTTCTTGCCTCCCGCGGACGAATGGCTAAAGATATCCTTCAAGTTCGATCGGTCTAAAAACACATCAAAACTAGAGTTATCGTTGCTACTTAACATGCTCTCCGAGACAAACCCGCAGTGTCTTCGCCATTTAAACGCATCCCCTAATAAATTCATCAACACGTTTGGTTTCACCGACCGCAAAGCGCTTTGCACGTCTTCCGCTATAGCTTTTCTACGTTTGAGTTTCATTTTCGTCACTTTTTCTTTAATCTCCTCCATGGAAGCACCCTTCATGGCGTTATCGTCTTTCTCCAACTTCCCAGCGTCTTTCTCGTCCACGTATAACGACATCAAAATCTCCCCTGGTAACTTTGGCATCCCAGCCAACGCTTCCAACCGTCTCATTTTATTCTTATCTTTACATCGTTTCATGGTTTCTGTTTCCCGTAATATCGCTTTCGCGACTTCCACGTCCCTTATTTCGATCATTTCCAACGCGATTTGCGTCAATATCTTCTCCAAAACGTTCTCAGAAACCGATATTATGTTTTTGTTATAAAAATGGTCCAAAACGAATTCCCACTCGCCGGCGAGAATCGATGTCGTCAATTTCGACACCGATTTCTCGGTCACAAAGTCCACGTCCATATCGGTTTCCTGCAATAAAGTTTTCGCCGTTTTATATAAGTTTTGCTCCGAGAGAAATTGGAAGACCAGTTTCAGCACGTCTTCAGAGTCCACTCGGACCAGTTCTTTTTGTTCTTCTTCTTCTTGTTCCGATGATTCCATTTTTCCAAGAAGTCTTGGAAATGTTTTCTTTTTTGTGATGAAAAATTTCTTTCTTTCAAAAAGAGCAGAAGAGCTTTTTCCTCCTGCAAGGACAGACTCTAAAAGAGCTCTCGATGATGAGAATGCAAAAAAAGTTCGTTAAAACTTACGAGAGAGGAAAAAAAAGTGCGCGGGGTGTCGTTCTTCGGATGATGGACGACGAGATACCGACCATCGATCTGTCCCCGTTCGTGTTCCAAGGAGGAGGAAGAGGAGATGATGATAATAAAGGTGAAACGATTGTTGTTCTCGATGAAGCGAAGCGGAAATGCGCTGACGCGCTCGGGAAATGCTTCAAAAGGCACGGATTTTGCTACTTGGAAAACGTGGGATTGGAGAAAGAGGACATCGAGTCCGTCTTTCGAGAGGCGAAGCTGTTCTTCGAAGGTCAGTCGACGGAACACAAAGAGGGAGAGCTCGTGCAGTGGGAACCGAAGACGAACACGGGGTACGCGAAGTACCGAGCGGAGGTGTTGAACGATTTAAGACTACCAGACGAGAAGGAAACGTTCAGCGTGAGAAAGGACTCTTTGTACAAAGATCGAGACTATTTCGCAAACGTGAAAAGAAAGAAAGAGTGGAAAGAAGTCACGAAGAGATTTTACGACAAATGCGAGAGGGCGTGCGAAAGCTTGTGCTTGGCGACGGCAGTCGCGCTTGGATTTGAGAAGGACGTGAGGTTCTTCGCGGATACCTTTCGCGAGATGGATTTGTGCACCTTGAAAATTTTGCACTCGATGCCGACGAAAGCGACGGAGATAAGCGAGAAAGTTGGGAATAAAATGTCGTTGAGAGTGAGCGAACACGTGGACTTTGGGTTCGCGACGTTTCTGTTCCACGATTCGGAATCTTTAGGAAGAGGTTTACAGGTGAAAAAAGCGTCGCGGTTCGATCACGGGAGAGACAATCTCGAGGAAGGTTGGATCGATGTCGCGGCAAAGAGAGGATCGCGGGGGAACTGTTGTATTTTAAACACCGGAGCTTTACTCCAACGATGGACGGGAGATTTTTACAACGCCACGGCGCACAGAGTCATCGTTCCGGACGAGATTGCCGCAATTCAACACAGGTATTCGTGCGCGTTCTTCATGGATCCAGACGGTGAGACGGTGATTAAAACGCCCGAAGAGATTCGAGATAAGCTCATCGAACGAGGCGTAGACGTCGATAAATACCCTCCGCTGTCGTGCGCTGAGTTTTTGAAGATGAAAATAAACGAAATGGCGGTGAAACAATAATAGATGTATATGTAATAATACTAGATGTAAAATCCTACTCGTACTGTGGGTAGGAAAAAGACGAAAGTTTTTTTCACTTTTTTCGTGTATAGCATACGACGGCGGCGCAAAACACCCGCAAAACGCGCGCTTATCCCGTACCAGTATACATAGATACGCACACACACACACACACACACACAAAGAGAGAGAGAGATTTTAACCCAGTTTTTAAAGAAAGGTATTCATGTCTCGTCCAGAACTCACCGCCCCGGCGCAGTATTTCTACGATTCCACCGAAGCGAAGAAATACACGGCGTCTTCCCGGGTGATTGAAATTCAAGAGCGCTTAACCGAACGCGCGTTGGAACTGTTGAATTTCCCGAACGACGGGACGCCGAGATTTTTATTAGACGTTGGGTGCGGTTCGGGATTATCCGGCGATCGTTTGTCCGAATTGGGACACTATTGGGTCGGGTGCGACATCTCCCGAGGAATGTTGAATCACGCGGTGGAACGAGAAGTCGAAGGGGACGTTTTGGAGTCGGATATCGGCCATGGCGTGCCGTTTCGTCCGGGGGTATTCGACGGGTGCGTTTCTATATCTGCGATTCAGTGGCTGTGCAACGCAGATAAGAGCGAACACGACCCAAGAAAGAGATTGAAAGCGTTCTTTTCGCAAACGTATAGGTGTTTGAAACGAGGCGCGAAATGCGCGTTTCAGTTTTACCCGGAGAACGCGAGGCAGGCGGAAATGATTGCGAGCAGCGCGTTGAGAGTTGGGTTTAGCGGTGGTTTAGTCGTAGATTATCCAAACTCTACCAGAGCGAAGAAATATTTCTTAGTCTTGGCGGCTGGACCACCAGATACTATGCCGACGGCAAAGATGGACGAGGCAAACGACTACGCAAACACGAAACAAGCCGTCGTGGGGAGAGGCGGAGGAAAGAACAAGTTTAAACAGAACAATAGCGGCGATTTCGGGTTAGGGGTGAAAAAGAAGAGGAAAGGAGATAAGCACGCGAGAACGATATACGTGGGATCAAAATCGCACCCGGAAGGGAAGGGCAAAGCATGGGTGATGAAGAAAAAACAACAGATGAGAAATCGAGGAGTGCAAGTCGCCAATGATTCGAAATATACGGGACGGAAACGAAAGGAACGCTTTTAACCTTAAAAGAGCTTTTAAGATTCCCGCGTGGAAAGAATGGTCATTTTTCTTTCCCTAAACAACGCTGCCGCTGTACTTTTAAATATCTATATACACATATACAAGTTACATCTAAAAAAACACGATTAAACTAAACGGTGGGATACGTTTGCTGCTCCGTCACTGCTTGATTTCGCCTCGATTGGTTTTCGTTACCATAGTAGTTTGGAGGAGGCGCATACGCGGGTTCTCTACTCACGGGTGCCATTTCCGGAACTGCAGGTGTTGCCGACGAGCGTTGTTGTTGTTGTTGTTGCGGTTGTGACTGCGCGCCACCACCAGCTCTGTTCGCTCTACCGAACAACGCGTCCAGCATGCCCCCACTTCTCGGCTGATTCTGTTGTCTCCTCAACTCTTGAGCCATGTTTCCTCCTTGATAAAACTGCGGTTGATTATTATTAGTCGCGTTTGAATTCTGCAGCGGCGTCAATCTTCCGTTCGCGCCTACGATGTAAATTGGCTGCCCTTGCGTGGTCGTGAAGTTATTCTGCAAACCGATGTTCTGTCCTCTCCACGCTTGCGCACCGCCGCCGTTGAATTGGTTCTGATTATGCAAATACATCATCTGCCGTCTCCGCTGCCGTTGGTGCATTAACGACGAGAACAAACAAAACATTGGAATTATGAATATCCACGACGACATTCGATATCGAATCCACATGTTCTTGTTATATTCCGATTCGCACACGATGTTACCGTGCGTATCTAAATACATCTTCTCGTCACCACAAATGTCGTTCGCACACGTCGCTCCACACGCGTCGTACGAATAATGCTTATTTGCTTCTTTGTTATACCTCGCGGAAGGACAATCCTCTTCCGACACCCAGCACCACGGTTTGCAGCACTCGTCCGTAACGGTCGTTTGTGCGGCGCAAATTTCATTCTTACTGCCCCATTCCGCGCACCTGGTGCCCAAAGAGACGCCGTCGACTACGAACGAGTCCCCGGTGCACTCGCACCCCAACGCGGATACTCCCGGAAGTGTGCCACACGAAAACAACATCAACATCAACAACGATGAAAGAGAAAAGACGGTCAAAACGAAAGCATTCGTCATCGTATTCGTATATTCGTTGCGTTTATTATATATATCTATCCGTTTTTATGCTTTTGATTTGAAGAGGAATGAAATTCTTCTTCTTGTTGTTTTTTTGCTTCTTTTTTGTGCGTGCTGGCAACTTTTTTTTTCG
>Ga0182090_1772024_pt1 | contig 13756 bp, 9 predicted proteins | sample 041ome_24_FD_127767 | JGI IMG/M metagenome (GOLD analysis project Ga0182090, IMG submission 127767) | Metatranscriptome of coastal salt marsh microbial communities from the Groves Creek Marsh, Georgia, USA - 041408BS metaT (Metagenome... | ecosystem: Environmental > Aquatic > Marine > Intertidal... | reverse complement strand
TTCAGTTGGAACACGTCGTGAAAAAATCCGCGGAGGAAATCTCGCGAGAGCGAGAGAAAACAGACGCTATGATTCATAGAATAGAATCCGAACGCGACTTGGAACGAACCGCCTGCGAAACCGAACTTGCCAAATGCGAAACCGAAATCGAGAGTTTAAAATCCCAACTCGTCTCCGTCGTGCAAGAAACGACCATGCTCGCCACCGATTTACGCAAAGACTTGCAAAAACGCGCCGACAAAGAAATTCGAGACGCCAACGAAGAAGCCATGAAAGCGAGGGAAGAGCTCGATCGGTGCCAAAAAGAGCTGGAAGATACAAACGTAGCTTTACACTCTCACGTCAGCGCGTTAGTGAGCGCAAAAACCGAATCCGCGGTCGCGCAGGGCGACGTCTTAGAACTCCGCTTGGCGCTTCGCAAAACCAAGGAAAAATTTTTGGACTCGTTAGCGCGTTTGACTCGGTACGAAACCAAAGACGTCATGCGAAGAGCATCTTTGGCGTCTGCTGCTCCTGCTCCTACTGCGTGAGAAAAATGCCAAAAACAATATAATCGCATCATCATCATCATCATCTTTGTATTATTATCATTATTAAACGAGTAGTAGTAGTAGTAGTAGTAGTAGTACATCTCTTCTCGCTGTCCATATTTTTTTATTATTTATTCCTCTCCTGATGTGTGTTTATTCCTTTTTGAAGAAAATGTAAGAGAGGAAAAAAAAGACGAGAAGTGCAATTTTAATTGAAGCCAAAATTTTCTCCATCTCGTCCTCTACATAATCGTCATAAATACTCTCTTACGACTCTTACGACTCTTACTCTTAATACACTACGAAGAAGAAGAAAGATAATAATAAAATGGATCAAATAGCGGAAGCGATCATGCAAATCCCCCCGAACGCGCTCGATCGCCAACGCGCGCTCATGCTCTTAGCCGCGTGCGACAAATACAGCAAATCGGGGAGACCGAGAGTGGCGTCGAAGTACGCGATGAACTGCGGAGCGATGTTGTTTAAACTCGGCCCTCCGGTGGCGCAACTCACCGAGGCGGTGTTTCAAAGAGCGGTGTATTTAGCCAAACACTTCGACGAGGACGTTCCGGAATACATGAGAATTTTGTTAGACGGGAACAATCCGGAGTTAGGAGACGCGTTCACCTGGGTCGCCGCGATTGAGGCGAAACTGGGGAAACTGGACCAAGCGGAAAATCACTACAAAGGCGCGGCGAAAGCGATCGAGGAATACGGGAACATCGTGGAATTGAGCGAGAAGATTTTACACCAGTGCTTGTTCAATCGACACAGGAAGCGATTCGAGCAGTGGGAAAAAGTGATGGAGTATTGGAAGCAGAGAATTGTCGTCGCGGAGGAGAACGGGGAGTCGGACGTGCAGTTGTTGAACGCGACGGCGTCGTATTGCGGGGAACGAGCGAACGGGTTTGAAGCGAGAGGCAAGTTTAAAGAGTCGGCTTTGTATCGAGCGAAAAAGTTCGTGGAGACGTGCGCGAGATTAGAAGCGCACGGAACGAGGCGAGACGCCAATCCGGCGCAGTTAAGTCAAGCGATTGATAGCGCGGCGCAGGCGTGCGTCAGGGCCGGGGATAAGATGAACGCGACCAAGTTGTTAAAAAGAGCGGTGGCAGCCACGGCTGGGGCGGTGGAATTGCCTGGATTTTACACTTTGGGGGAGATTAAAAGGATTAAGTTTGACGACGAGGGCGTGTCTTGGCACCGAGCGCTGTTGGAAGACGACGACGACGAGGAAGGAGGAGGAAGTAAAAACGGGAAGAAGAAAGACGGCGTGAGCAAAGACGTGATTGATTTCATAGAAAACGGAGAAGATGCGACGACGAAAGAGGATAGTGATAACAACAGTAGTAGCAGCAACAAGAAAAATGGGTTAGTAGGCGCGCCGCGAGATCCGTTTGTCGGCGACGAAATCGAAGTCGGGACGTACGAAGCCGTGGTGAAAATCGGCGATAACTGGGAAATTAAGAAAGGCGCGGAAGGCGAGGAGGAAGTAGACGGATGCGAAGCCGTCGGTTCTATTTTATTAGCGTTGGGACAAGTGTTTTTCGGTTTTGATCAATACAAAGAAGCGTCGAGACCTTTACGAACGGCGTCGAGGTTTCTCGCGCACGATCCGAGCACGCAAGGCGTCGCTTTGCACATGCTCGCGTGCTCGATGTTTTATCAAGTCGGGAAGAACGGAAAATCGGACGACGCGAGAAAACTCGATCGGGAGTTACGCACGCAAGCTGCTCTGGCGTTTTCTGCCGCGGCAGACTGTCGATTGAGCTCTACCGATCCCGAAGGATTAAAAGACGGCGTGAGTTCGTTGCTGTTTTTAGGACGGGTCATGTTTGAGCTCGGCGAAGTCTCGGACGCGATGAACGTGACGCAAAGAGCTTTAGATGTGGCCAGGAAAGGAGTGGGCGAGGATTCCAAGGAGGCGAAGGAGGCCATGAACGCTTTGCGGCATTTACAAATGGAAGTGCAAAATCGATGATGATTGATAATACTAGCAGCATAATTAGTAGCTTTGAACAATAATACTTGGTAAAAAATTCATATTATTTACGCGTTGGTCACTCTCTTTTTCGTATTCGCGGTAGCATCGTCATCACTATTCACGCTTTTATTGTCCTCCTCTCGGGGGATGTTCAACGCCATGTACGCTTCTTGACCTCTCTTCAAGAACCAAAAGGCTAAAAATTGAATGCCCAACTGCAAACCAAACTGCGCGCCGACTTGCGTCCCGACTTTTACGTTCTCGAACGAATACAACTCCAGAATTTCTCTCCCGTTCTCCAAGCACCGAATTTCTCCTTCTACACACGTAAATTTCACGTCGCCGCCAAACTCGTTCGCTGCTAACGCGGAGAACGCGTAATAAATGAAATCGATGTATTTTATCCATCCGGCGCCTTTCGGGATGGAATCGACGTTTAAGTAAATGCCGCCGAACAAGGTGAATATGGTAATCGAAGCCGGTCCTAAGGCTAACGCCGCGCCAACCGGTAACGACGCCGCCATGAAAATGCCCAACGCCTGCGCCGCCAACGCTTCGCAGATTATGATGGAAACGAACGTCCAAAAGTATTCCGCGCCTTCGCGGAACCCGACGACGTTATACACCAACGCGCAGAAGAACAACCTCGGCAACAGTTTTGGAAGTTCCGCGATGTACTTGGAAATGTAATACGCGGAACACGAATACGCGCCGGAGGAGCGTTCTCTCCCTATGACTGCCTTTTCTCCAGCGAATAAGTTAATCGCAGGGAGTGCAGACGTGTACGCAACGTTCAAACATATGAAGAACAAACACCCGATTCTGTCTTGCACCCCTTGTTGATCTTTTCCTAAATCTCTGTACAATGCGGAGAGAATTAAAGCGTAAATGACGTCGATGACGATTGGAACGAATATGCCAATCACGTTCCGTTTCTGTTCGCGCAACGAGCGGTCCATGAGTAACGCGAATTGTTGAAACCAATTCGCGCCTCGTCCTTGGTACTCGTTCACGAGAGTGTTGTCTTCTCCTTTCTTCTTTCTATTTTTACTATTATTACTACCACTACCGCCGCCGCCGGCGTTTCCGTTTCCGAACAAGGAGGAGTTCATCGCGCCTGCTAATTTCACCGCGTTCTCGCCCAACTCTCGTTCCTCGCACTTATTCGCGAACAATCGTAAACGATCTCTGCTATTTTTCTCCGCCACTTCTGATCTTCGATCCATGCTCGTAATGTCCATGAAAAAATCTGCCGGGTTCGTCAAATCTGGACACATGAACGATAACTTCGCGAAGTACTCCACCGCCTTCTCGGAATCGCCAATGTATAACATCTTCCCTTCACTTATTAACAAAAGTTGGTCGAATAACTTAAAAATAGAACTTCGAGGTTGATGGATGGTACACACGACTGTTCTTCCGTGCGCGGCTAAATCTTGCAACGCTCTGACGACGTTCTGCGCTTGAAAAGAATCGAGCCCGCTCGTCGGCTCGTCCAAAAACAACGCCTCTGGATTTGCCACCATTTCTATGCCAATGTTTGCTCTCTTCCTTTCTCCACCGGACAACCCTCTCGGAAAGCCCCCAGGTCTTCCAATCTTTGAATTTTCCACCGCTTTTAACCCCAACTCTAAGATTAAACTTCTCACCAACCTCGTCTTTTCTTCGATCTTCATGCTTTGCGGCAAGCGCAACTTCGCGTGCAACATGAACGTTTCCATCACCGTCAAGTGAGGGAACAACAACTCTTCTTGCATCACGTACGCCACTTGTCTGCTTCGATAAATCTTCTCGTTCCTCGCTTTCCCGTCGACTAAAATCTCCCCGGTTAAAGTCCCGTCTTTCTTCGGTATTCGACCGGAGAGACAGTTGAGCAGAGACGTTTTCCCACTTCCCGTCGGACCCATTAACGCGACGAAATGTCTCGGCATCGCCGCGCCCGTCATGTCGTCCAAAACTTTTTTACTCGTTTTCTGTTTCTTATTGTTGCCAATCTGGACCGTATACGTTAGGTTTCGCCACGTGATCGATATCCCTTTGTGCGTCGTTTTTCTCTCCGTCATCGTCATCAGTGCCTCCACGGCAGCCGCCTCGTGAAAGTTCTTTCCATTATTAAAAGTACCGCTACCATTCCTCTCTTTTCCTCCTCCTTTCCCTCCTCCTCTCGAAGACGCGTCCACAGATTTCCTCGTCTGCGTCTCGTACTCCAGTTGCCACGTTCTCGCGCACTCCTCCGCCGAAGGAGGAGGAGGAACTTCTTCTTTCATCAACGTCATTTTTTTATCTCTCGTGTGTGTGTCTCTTCTTCTGTCTGACGAATGCATTCATTTTTTTTTGTTGCGTGATGAGAGCAATTAATTTGTTTTTTTTGCTCTCTCTCGAAGAAAGAAAAAAAAGTTTTTTGTCTCTGTTGTTTTTGTCTCGATTTTGCTTCCTTTTTTATTACGCACAACAAGAGTTCCACTTCGTCGTATTGTTATTGTTATATTATTAAGAGTAGTAGGAGTAGTATTCATCAAGAAAGATGATGCCGCGTACGACGACGTGCACTGCGAGGACGCGAGTTCAACTCCCCGGTGGTAACGCGACGAAAACGAGGAGATCGAGAGGAAGCGTTTTAAAGAATACTAAAGCTTTAAGGAGGACGACGGTGACGAGAAGAGCGGGGAAACATTTATATTTTTCTGTTGAAGACAATTCTCATCGCGACGACGAGGATGCGAATATCTTCGACCCGCTGGATATTCTCCTCCTCTCGGAAGAAAAGGGAGATTTTGGGAGAAGTAACACTAATACGAATACCGAGACGTTAAATACAGCGACGAGGATGATGGTGATGACAACGACTGTTGGGTACGTTGGATTGACCACAGATATCAACAGCGTATCCGCTGGTACAAATGGGAGTGGTTTCCTCCTCCAAAATTTTGAAGGGGCTGGAAACGCGTTCGCCGCGAGTTCGCAACAATCCATCGACCCGTTCGCGAACTTCTCGCCAGTCTGTCCAGCATCCGATGGTGTCTTTCGAGTCGGTCAAAGACTCGCGCTTTCCTTGGCTGGGGATAGTAACATTGAAAATTATCGACCGCTGATTAACGACGTGTTGATTCGCGTCAGAACGGAGTTGTGCGTGTTGGAATCGTTCGTGAGAGAAACGGCGATACCGTTCGTCCAAACGAAAGGGTTAGGGTGGGTGTTGCCGAGACACGAGACGTCGGAGACGTATTTAGCCGGGGTGGTGTTTGTCGTCGGCGCGAATTTTATCTTGTTGGGAAGCACGAAAGTTGTGGCGATTTTAGCCATCTATCACGATTTGAGCGTAGGATTGGTGGCGAGAGGTATGGGCGGTTTGCTCGGATTTATGAGCCCGGGCGACGTGAGAAAAGCGAGAGAGGAAGAGTTTGAGAAGTTGATGACGAAACAGATGGAAGAGACGAAAAAAGTAATGTTGGATGCAAACATGAGCGCGTCGGAGAGAGAGAAGAAAACGACGGAAATTAGCACCCGGTACGCGACGGAAATGGAGAAGATTAAATCGACGCAAGAGGACAAGGAGAGATCGGACGAAACGAGCGGCATCGCGAAATTTAGAAAAGGCGCGAGCGTGATAGCGATTCCTTTGAAAGTGTACGGAACGGTGAGTAGAAAAACGAGAGAGATTTTGGAGGTGTTTGATACGTTTTGTTCGCGATATTTCGTCGCGTTTACGGTGACGTATATTATCGTGAAGACTTTGCACTACGTCGTGTTTCCGGACGCGCTCGGTTAAGAAGAAGAAGAAGAGGAAAATTTACGTTATTATAAATATACTTTAAAAACTGGTATACTCGCCGCTATTCGTCGTCTAACTTATTCTCTTCTATGCGCTCTCTATTCATTTAATCTTCTATTATTACATCAAGTCGGTCGTTTCACGAACCGTCGAATCCGTCTCGCTCGAGCGTCCTCGCTCTTCTCCCGGCATTTCTCCACGTCCTCGCTCAGCTTTTTCAACGTCTCGTACGAACACTCGAAAACTTCCACCCTCCTTTTCGCCGCCGCCGCGTTCTTCTTCTTCTCGCCCACACTTCTCAGGGTTACTTTCACCACGTATCGCAACCGGTCTCCTCCTACTCCTTCGCTTTCCTCCTCCTCCCGTCCGTCTCTTCCTTCTCGATGTCGTCCTCTGTTCTGTCGCATCCTCGAGCTCGTCTCCGCACTCATCCGCCACTCGATCTTCTCCAATTGCTCCGTCGTTTTCTCGTCTTCCATTTCCGCTAGTGTTCGGCACGCTCTGGTTAATTCTGTTTTGTTTCGCACGTACGCGCTTCGTAACGAAGCTTTCGTTTCTTCACTTATTGAAGACATTTTAGACGAGGAGTTTGTGACATTTTCCAAGCGCACATCGAACGCGTGCGGGTAAAGGTCGACGGATGCGCACTGGTAGAAAAACTCCGCCAAAGTTTCAATCTTTTCCAGTTCTTTCTCGTCTGAGTCGAAAGGGTAGTGCTCGTCATCTTTTGCGTCGTAAACGTCGCGAGGCGTCGTCGCAGACAAAACCGCCTCCAAAGCGAATTGGATTCTGGCTTTAACGACTGTATCAGAGGAAGAAGACAAAGAAGAGTTAAAAGACAAAGCCTCTCTGAATTCGCGCTCGAAACGTTCCGTCGTCGCCAGCGGGTCCATTTTTCTTCTTCTTTTGTCTTCTTCTTCTGAGTGAGTTCTTGTTCTTGTTCTTGTTGTCGTCGTGCTTCTTAAGAACAACCGGACCGAAGAAATGATGATTTTTGAAGCATTTTCAGAAAGAGCGGTCGTTTGTCTTCTCTTCTGTGAAAAAGCCGTTTCTCAGAAAAAAAAAAACAAAAAAAAAAAGTCAAACATGCATGCTTCACATGTGTTGTTGCTAAAAATAAACACGTCACATTACATCACACGCACACACCCGGAGGACTGACGATAAAGCAGCGGCGCACATTTTTTTAACGCGAACGAGTGCTCACGCGCGAGCGTACCGTTTGAAGCACGCGCCACTCTTCTTCTTCGCGCGATGACGACTTCTAGGAGTGCTTTAAAAAAAATAACGGAAAGAGAGCGAATGGAAATTTACGTCTGGATCGACCGGTTGAACCTGCAATCGAAACCGAAGAAGCACTTCGCGAGAGACTTCTCGGACGGAGTGTTATGCGCGGAAATTTTAATGAAAACTACGTGTTCCTCCTCCTCCTCTTCTTTCAGTCGTCGTTCGAATACTGCGAGGATGATATCCATGCACAACTACCCGATCAAAAACAGCTTCAAAGGGAAACTGGAAAACTGGGAACTTCTAAACGCGAAAGTGTTGAGAAGTCCAAAAATACGGTGCGAGTTGACGAGAGAGGAGATGAGCGCGGTCGCACGAAGCGAGAAGGACGCGGCAGAGAGAGTTTTGTTGAAGATTAAAACCGCCGTGGAGGATGATTTTATGTCTCTCGACCACCCGGACGAAAGAGACGGAGACCGAGAAGAAGAAGAAGAAGAAGAAGAAGAATCGAAGAGCGAGACGGACGAATACGAGATTGAAGAAGAAGAAGAAGAAGAAGAAGAAGAACAAGAACAAAATACGCACAAGCAAAGGCTCGCGCAGTCATCCGCAAACGACGAGAAGAACGACGACGAAAAAGAAAAAGAAGACAAAGAAGAAACCAAAACGACGACGACGACGACGAAGCTCCTCTCTCTAAAGGAAGCGACGATAAAGGAAGAAGAAGAAGAAGAAAAAAACCATCCTCGAAAATCATCTTTGTTGTCGTCGTCGTTAATAAAGGAGAAAGACGAAGCGATATCTCGTTTGACCGTCAAAGTCGACGCGTTGACCGCCAAGTGCGCCAAGCTCGAACAGTTGCTCGAACTGACGAAAAGGAAAGCAATACTTTGATTTAGGGTTTCACAAGGCCGCGCCCCAAGAAAGGGAAAAATTCTTTCTTTTCCCTCAGAGAAGAACGAGAATAAGGACGCGTATTATCACATAATAGTATTAAAAGATGAAGGCAGCATCCACGACTTCAATGGTCTGGTCCATCGTCTTTTACGGCGCGGGTTACTTAGCCTCCGCGGCTGGGATTATCATGTTGAACAAATACATTTTATCGGTCACGCCGTTCCATTTTCCAATCGTCCTCTCGTCCTTAGGAGTCGCGTTTGGATGGGTGATGACGGCGTTGCTGTATAAATTTAACGTCATCGAGTTAGGAAAAGATAAGTTTGAGATGGGTTTGAAAGAATACGTGATGGTGGTGTCACCGATTGGGTTTTTCCAAGCGACGACGTTAGCGGCTGGGAATACCGCGTACTTTTATCTCTCGCTGAGTTTTTTGCAGATGTGTAAAGCGATGGGACCGGTGGTGTTGTTCGCGTTATTAACTGGCATGGGATTGGATAGGTTCAACACTCGGGTATTCTTATCGATTTTGGTCATCGTCGTTGGGACGTTAATGGCTGCCTGGGGAGATGTTTCTTTCACCGCGGTTGGTTTTACGTGCATTCTCGTCGCCGAGTTGAGCGAAGCCGCGAAGAGCGCGTGGATGCAGTTTTTGTTGGCCAATAAATCTTTTTCCATGTGGGAAGGTTTATATTTCATCTCCCCGGCGTCTTTGTTCTTCTTATTCGTGGCGAGCGCGGCTTTGGAGTTTCAAGATATGGTAGATAAAGACGCGTGGGGAATGGTGAAAGGTCAACCGCACCTCTTCGCTTTGGCCGGCTGTCTCGGTTTCTTCACCAACCTGTGTTCCTTGGGGGTCATCAAAGCCGCCGGGTCGTTGACTTTGAAAGTTCTCTCCATGTCTCGATCTGTGCTGTTGATTTTATACGGCATGGCGGTGTATCACGACGTCGTCACGGTCGTCGAAGCGATCGGGTACGGGATCGTCTTAGTCGGCTTCTTTTGGTACAACTTTGCGAAAATCGCGCAAAAAGAGCAAGAAGCGAAAGAGAGGGAGGCGTTGGAGAAGGAACCGTTGTTATCGGGGTCCTCCTCGGAGAAGTCTGCCGCGTAATTATTAAACAATGATTGTAACACTTAATATATATTTATTTCACGCCTAATTAAAAGAAAGTTGCTCGGTACGCTATTACATTATGAACACACGCACAGTAGACACTCGAGACACACACACTACGTACGAAGAATGTGTGTGATTTGTCTGTTCTTTGCAGAGAAAAATTATTCAAAAAATCGTCAGAATCCTGTTTGGTAAACATCTTTTCGCTCACGCTTTTCGGACTTCTTTCACGCACACACACACACACACACATAGAGAGAGAGAGAGAGAGAGAGAGAGAATATATATACATCTACGACGGCTTTTTGCGTTTTTGTTTATTTTTATGAGATAAAGAAGACAAATGTCATCCACATCTTTCGGGAAAAAAGCCACGGAGTTGGTGAAAGAAATCGCCTCGTCCGTGGAATCGAGCGCGAGTCCGTCCTCGATTCCACCGTATAACGACGAGCTCGTGCGGTCGATACTAGAGGAAGTGAAAGCGCATTATCAGGAAAACAGATCTTTAGCGGAAAAGTTGAAGCAAGTCACAGGAAAAGAAGAACAAGAAGGAATAACAGCGGCGATACAAACGCACCATCACTCGATTTTACGCAACAAGAAAGCACTGATGATTTATCTCAACGAACGCGTGAAACGAATCCAGAGTTTACGATGGACGTTAGGCGTCGGCTTACCGGATTCGATCTCGGAAAATTTATCGCACTCGGAACGAGATTATTTCACGGAGTATTCGAAAATTCTGAACAAATACATGGGGAAGAAGGAAGGTATTAACATGAACTTGATTTTAGACCGGGATCCGCCCAAGGAGCATAAAGTGCAAGTGCGGTGTACGAAAGATCACGGCGTGATTTATTTCAAAGACGGCGTCGTCGATTTGAAGAAGGACTCCGTGCACTTGTTGAGGAGAGAAGAAGCGCAGCCGTTGATTAGCGAGGGGGTGTTGGAGAAGTTGGACGATACTTAGTTGTTGTTAGTATTCGTATTATGTCTCTCGCATGTCATATCCGTGTTTGTAACGAACAACTCCTCATTATCCAAAACTTTTAATGCGAATACACATGTCTTTTGAACCACCATTACCACCACCACCACCCAATGATGATGATGATGACGACGATTCAGACGACGACGATAATTACTTCTATCTCGGCGACGCCGCTTTATACATGCAAACGACCACGTTCAATACGACTGGACAGAAGAGATGGGACGCCGCCGTCGCTCTGAAAGATTTTCTCTGTTCAAAATCAGAAGAGTTGTTTAGTAGCGGCACAAAAAAGAGAGTGAGAGTTTTAGAGCTCGGAAGTGGAAACGGGTGGCTGGCGATGACGATCGTGAGGAAATTTTGCGACTCCATCGATGCTTTTCACGCGACAGAGATGGAAGCGGGAGGTGCTCTGGATTGGTTAAATTTGATACTCGATTCGAACAGAGAGAAGAGAAAATTATCGTCGAAGGAACGAGAGAAGATTTACGCGACGTCGTTGGATTGGAACGAAGTTATACTATCAGATAAAGAAGAAGAAGAAGTAAAAGACGATTACGATGCTCAAATGATTGACGTTGATTTTCTCCTCGGCTCGGACCTCGTGTACGACGAATCTGGAGTGAAAATATTACCGCGAGTCATCGCAAAACTGTTGCGAACCAGATGCCGAAAGACAAAAAGCGGTTTCATGCTCTACGCGCACACGAAACACAGATACGATGGGATGGACGTGGATTTCTTTGAGAATTTAGAAAAAGAAGGGTTAGTTTGTGAAGAAGTTCGAAAAAGTGGCACGAAAACGCCGCCACCGAGTCCCCCGCCGTTTGAGAGTTTGTTTCCTGACCAGAGAATCGCCGTGTTTCGAATTTCTCCTTCAGAAGAGTAGTTATTAATCTAGCACTAAGTAGTAATAGCAGTTATAGTAGCAGTTATAGTTATGTATTGAACATGGAATAGGTAGTTTACAACAAAAACAATAGTACAGGTATTAAAACAAAAGTATTATCATACTTATGAAACCACGCACGAACATCCGGGTTGATCAATCACTTCGAAATGCGCCAAGTTGATATCGACGACTATAACCGTAATATCGTCCGGAGGGTAACTTCGATACAATCTTCTCTGCTTCGCCGCTTTCGCGAGTTTCTTAGCCGCTTGGGCGGCAGGTATACCTGGCGCAGACTCTTGAAACGAGGAGTTTTGGCCAAATCGAACGCTTAAATCTGCGTACATTCCGCTCCCATCTTTCCCGGAGCTCATGTTATTCCCGCTGTGATTGCTTCCGCCTCGGACCGAGGCGTCCACGGTTGCCGTGTTGTGGAAACCTCCCCCTCTCGTAGAAATATCGCTCGTTCGCGTGTGATCGGCGTCACGCAAGGATTCAATGTGTAACGTCGCTTCGTCGCTCGTAAACACATCCCAACACCCGTCTGAGGCTAAAACTATCCGAGCCGGTTCTCCGCAGGCGATGGTGAAATCTCTGAACTCTGGCGTACATATGACGGCGCGAGCGACGCCGGAATCACCAATCGACCGCGAGAATGCGCAGGATACGCCAGTTCGGGCGACAATTCTTGGTGCGGACAAACCGCCAGTTTCTTCGTGTTCTATTCTTGCTAAGAACGACGTTCTTCTCGAGTGCATCGAGGAAACTAGACCGGAACGATCGATGTGCACTCGAGGTATGTCTTCAATTTTGAATGGAAACAAAGTCGCGTAGATGTCGTCGTCGTCGTCCTCGTTCTCTTCTCCGCCAAAATTCTGCGTTGTGGACGGTTCTAGACGCGAATCTTCCAACTCTTCGCTCGAGGAGCTGTACGGTAAGGAAGAACTCTTCCTCCCTGAGCTGCTCCCGTTGGTGCTCGAATCTTCGCCACTATGATTGTTATTCAAAAAAGCAGAATCGTCTTGAGTGACTCCCGCCGCGAGCGATCGTATCGTTTTCTTAATTTCTTTCTCCTCGAATTTAGCATGCATCTTTTTTAACTCTTTTCTGGCATCTTCTCTTGGTAATTTCAAAGATAAATCCGCGAGTTTTGCCGCGGCGTTTCCGGCACCTTGGGCTTGGGTTAAATCGCTCCCCGAAGTCGATTTTACGACACTTTTTACTACTATATTGTTTAGGTTTGTGCCACTATTGCTCTTTGGAATTTTTATTGTATCTCTCCCGGTAGAACTCGTCGTTATCGGTGGCGGCGTGTTCCTGCCCTCGTGTTCTCTTTCTCTCACCGCTTCCGAGGTTTGCGTAAAGCTATCGTTGCGAGATTTGAGCACCTCCGAAGCTCTTCTTCCACCGGCAAATCGCGTGAGCATTTCTGATCCACCTCTGATTGATTTTTCTTTTTCTGCTTGCGACTTCTCTTGCCACTCTTTAAAGGCTAAACCGCCTTCGATGGACGGATTATCCGAATCCGTGAGAAGATCATCCACACTCGCGTTTCGGCTTCGTCTGCTCTTAGGTGATTTCAACTCGTCCGCTTTTTGCTTCAAAACGCGACTTTTTCTCGCGCGAGCTCTGTAATACTGCCCCATCCTCGAGCGTTCGTTTAAATTCATCGCCGTGTGATCTTCGCTCAAATTGAACGTTCTGTTTTTATATCGAATCACCGCTCGCGTATCCCCCACCCAGGCTGTTTTCACGTACGCGATGTTTGTGTCTAATGCTCTTTTAATCATAACAACCAACGCGGTCGTTCCATCTCTTCCAGTTACTCGCATGTCGTGGTTAATCTTCGCCGCTGCGTCTCTCGTCGCCTGCTCTAACGATTTCGGCCACACTCGTTTGGCGTTTTCTCTATCGTCCAATAAAATATCGTGATATCTTAGATTATCCGCGCTGCTCCTTCTTCTATTATTATTATTATTATTATTGCTCTCTTTTCTTTTACCGCTACTCGTGCTCGGCTTCTCGTCTTCTGGCAAAGCGTCGCATATTCGCTGTAAAAATTCTTCCGCGCACTTTGTCGCGCTCAGCTTCCCGGCGTGGCCGTCGAATATGCAAAACACCGCATCCGCAAACTTCCCGGGAACCGCATCGTCCACGAACACGCAGTACGCGTCCTCATCTTTCGTTGATTTTTCTTGGAATATGCCTTTTCATTTGTACGACGACATAGGATGATGTGAGAAGAAAAAGAGAGAGACAAAAGAGAGAAAAGATGTCAGCGAATTGGGTATTCAATCGGAAAGTTTGTTTGTTCACTTTTAACTGCTTCTACGGAAAAAGTGTCTC
>Ga0182090_1354773_pt1 | contig 13799 bp, 8 predicted proteins | sample 041ome_24_FD_127767 | JGI IMG/M metagenome (GOLD analysis project Ga0182090, IMG submission 127767) | Metatranscriptome of coastal salt marsh microbial communities from the Groves Creek Marsh, Georgia, USA - 041408BS metaT (Metagenome... | ecosystem: Environmental > Aquatic > Marine > Intertidal... | reverse complement strand
GCTACCATGACTACAACACATCCCGATTACGCCAAGCTTGCGGCCCGGATTTCGGTATCCAACCTACACAAGAATACCAAAAAGTCCTTCTCTGAAACCATGACCGACCTCTATGAATACGTCAATCCGAGAACCGGCAAAAAAGCTCCTTTACTCTCTGATGAGGTCTATGCGATCATTCAAAAAAATGCAGACAAATTAGATTCCAGCATTATTTACAATCGTGATTTTGGGTATGACTTTTTTGGGTTTAAAACCTTAGAACGTTCCTATCTTCTCAAGCTCAACGGCAATATAGTGGAACGTCCTCAGCACATGCTTATGCGGGTTTCCATAGGAATTCACCTAGACGATATTGAAGCCGCCTTAGAGACCTATGAGTTGATGTCCAAACGGTACTTTACCCATGCGACCCCCACTTTATTCAATTCAGGTACTCCTAAACCACAAATGTCTTCCTGCTTTCTTTTAACGATGAAAGACGATAGTATTGATGGTATTTACGACACCCTGAAGCAAACGGCAAAAATTTCACAATCTGCAGGCGGTATCGGACTTTCTATTCACAACGTTAGAGCCACAGGATCTTATATTGCAGGGACTAATGGTACTTCAAACGGTATTGTACCCATGTTACGTGTATTTAATGATACGGCGCGTTATGTGGATCAAGGGGGAGGAAAACGTAAGGGTTCCTTTGCTATTTATGTAGAGCCCTGGCATGCCGATATTTTTGACTTTTTGGAATTAAAAAAGAATCACGGAAAAGAAGAAATGCGAGCCCGTGATTTGTTCTATGCCATGTGGACTCCAGACCTGTTTATGAAGCGGGTTGAAGAAAATGCCGAATGGACCTTAATGTGTCCCAACGAATGTCCAAACCTATACAATGTACACGGGGAGGAGTTTGAAGCCTTATACACTCAATACGAAAAAGAAGGAAAGGGACGCAAAACGATTAAAGCGCGTGACCTTTGGGAAAAGATATTGGAATCTCAAATTGAGACCGGAACTCCTTATATGTTGTACAAGGATTCGGCCAACAGAAAGTCCAACCAAAAGAATTTGGGAACCATTCGTTCGTCCAACCTTTGTACAGAAATACTTGAATACACTTCCTCTGATGAGGTTGCGGTATGTAACTTAGCTTCTATTGCCTTACCCATGTTTATCAAGGACGGTGCTTTTGACCACCAAGCTCTGTTTGATGTTACCGTTCGAGTAACGAAAAATTTAAACCGGGTAATTGACCGCAATTTTTATCCCGTCAAAGAAGCAGAAAATTCGAATTTTAGACACCGTCCGGTTGGATTGGGTGTTCAGGGCTTGGCAGATGCCTTTATCATGCTGAGGCTCCCCTTTACTTCAGACGAAGCAAAACAATTGAATCAAGATATTTTTGAAACCTTATATTACGCTGCTGTTACTGCGTCTGCAGAGGAAGCAAAAATTGACGGACCTTACCAAACTTATAAAGGCTCGCCAATTTCCAATGGTGAATTTCAGCATAACCTATGGGGAATTAAAGATGAAGAACTCAGCGGACGCTGGGATTGGGCCAAGCTGCGTAAAACAGTAAAAAAACACGGCGTTCGAAACTCCCTTTTGGTAGCACCAATGCCCACAGCCAGTACCTCTCAGATCCTAGGAAATAACGAATGTTTTGAACCCTATACTTCAAACATATACACCCGTAGAGTCCTTTCTGGAGAGTTTATTGTGGTGAATAAACACTTGTTAGAAGATTTGGTAGAACGAGGATTGTGGAATGAAGACATGAAACAAGAATTGATGCGCAACAACGGATCAGTCCAAAATATCGAAGGCATACCTGAAGACTTAAAAGAACTTTACCGTACCGTCTGGGAGATGAGTATGAAAGACATCATAGATATGTCCCGCCAGCGCGGCTACTTTATTGATCAGTCTCAATCCTTAAACCTCTTTATGGAAGGAGCTACCATGGCTAAATTAACTTCCATGCATTTTTACGGATGGAAATCGGGTCTTAAAACAGGAATGTATTACCTCAGAACAAAATCTGCAGTGGATGCAATCAAATTTACCTTAGACAATAAAACAAAAGCTGAAACGCCTAAGTCTGAAGCCGTAGCTCAAAGCAATACCGTTGCCTCGGTGAGCGCTGCGGGGGCTGCTTCTGCTAGTGTACCTGTGGAGCCGCTAAGTCCACAAGAACTCAAACAGATGCTTGCTCAAGCAAAAAACAACGAGGACGACGACTGCTTGATGTGCGGCTCTTGATGTAACTTTGCTCTTGAAAACAGCCTCCTAAGTAAGGCCTTTTAATAACATTACAATTACTTAATGTTTTGATAACATTGGCCGAAGTTAAAATGTATTCTTTTGTAAAAACTACATAATGTTATACTCAAGATTACTTTTAATTTTCCTGATGGGCGGATTCTGTCATTCTATCCAAGCCCAACAAATTTCTGATACTAAATTTGGCAAAGGTATGCTGAATTTTATTGCAAAAGACAGTTCCTTTAGTGTCAAATTTGCACCTCGTATGCAATCCCGATTTGAAAGCAAGTGGAATTATGACGGACAAAGTTATGATTCAAAAGAACTTAATTTTTTAGTACGTAGAGCACGACTAAAATTTGATGGATTTGCCTTTACTAAAAACTTGAAATACAAACTTGAATTAGGATTGTCTAATCGAGATATTTCAGGAGCGAGTGATTTTAATCGCAACACCCCTCGTTATATTTTAGATGCAGTTGTCATGTGGAATTTTCACAAAGGATTTGAACTTTGGGCTGGACAAACCAAGCTGCCTGGAAATATCGAGCGCGTGGTCTCGTCTGCAAACTTGCAACTTATAGACCGGTCTTTATTGAACAGTAAATTCAATATTGATCGTGATATGGGAATCCAATTGCGTCATAAATCCCGATGGGGAAAAACCTTTGTTAGTCGAGAAAAATTTGCAATTTCCCAAGGAGAAGGGCGCAATATAACTGAGGGAAATAAGGGAGGACTCCAATATACTTCTCGTCTTGAACTGTTACCCTTTGGAGAATTTAAATCCAAAGGAGATTACTCGCAAAGTGATTTGTCCCGAGAAGAGGCATTGAAAGCCATGTTTAGTGTGACCTACGACTACAACCAAAATGCGGTCAAAACGAGAAGTAATATGGGTTCGTATATGTTTAGAGCCGATGGGTCATTATTCCAAACCGACATTTCGACGTGGTTTGTTGATGCGATGGTCAAATATGAAGGCTTTGCATTGATGGGAGAATATGCCAAAAGAAGTGCTGACGAACTCTTTGCACTTCAAGCGGATGGCCAAACTCGAACAGGTGATGTTGTCAATGTAGGTTCAGCACTTAACTTACAAAGCAGCTATTTATTTCAAAATAATGTAGAACTGACCGTACGCTATACTACTTTAGACTTTTCAAGTGTAACAAAAATTTCTGACCTGAGTCAACTTACCTTTGGACTTTCTAAATATGTAGTTGGACATAAACTAAAAATACAAACGGATTTGAGTTTTTCACAAAAAAATGGAAATCAGGACTACGTCCAATTTAGAACGGGTTTTGATTTGCATTTTTAATAATTTAATAACATAAAATCACGACTAAATCAGCAAATTTGATCAATTAAATAAAACACTATGGATAATATCTATTTATTAATGCTTGTTGCCCTCGCGCTTTTGGCTGTAGCAGACATCGTTGTAGGCGTAAGTAATGATGCGATTAACTTTTTGAATTCCGCCATTGGATCAAAAGCTATCTCGTTCCGTACCATTATGATAGTGGCCAGTCTTGGAATTTTTATAGGGGCGGTATTCTCGAGTGGTATGATGGAGGTAGCACGTAAAGGAATTTTCAATCCGGGTGCATTTTATTTTGACGAAATCATGATCATTTTTATGGCGGTCATCATTACGGATATATTGCTCCTTGATTTTTTCAACACCATGGGGATGCCCACTTCAACCACGGTTTCCATAGTTTTTAATTTATTAGGGGCTTCCATTATCATGTCTCTTATCAAAATAGGGTCCTCAGAAACCCAAACACTTTCCAATTTAGGAGACTACATTAATTCAGATAAAGCGATTACGATTATTAGTGGAATACTCCTCTCCGTTTTGATTGCATTTTCAATAGGAGCCTTGGTACAATGGATATCCAGAATCATTTTTTCTTTTTAATTTGAACAAAAAATGAAAAATTTTGGTGCCCTTTTTGGAGGGGTTGCCTTGACTTCCATTACCTATTTTATTTTCATTAAGGGACTTAAAGGTACCCCCTACTACAGCGATTTATCGGGTCTGCTCAAAACCAACGAGGTGTTAATTGTCCTTGTTGCATTTGTAATTTTGACTCTCTTCTCCTATTTGTTTCAAAAATTGACCCAAAAAAGTGTTTTACTTGTGGTCATACTGGTAGGAACTTTCGGACTTGCATTGGCTTTTTCTGGAAACGATTTGGTGAATTTTATTGGAGTTTCCATGGCGGCCTATCATTCCTATGAAGCATGGATTGCTTCCGGAGTAGATGCTACAGCTTTTTCAATGGAAGTGTTGGACAAAAAAGTACCTGCAGAACCTGTTTTACTTTTTATTGCGGGAGGGATTATGGTTCTTACCCTTTGGTTTTCTAAAAAAGCTAGAACCGTTTCAGAAACTGAAATTAGCCTTTCTAGACAGCTAGATACGCACGAAAAATTCAAACCAAATTTTTTATCAAGAGGAATTGTAGGAATGACTTTTGGTCTATCAGCTGCTGCAAAACACATACTTCCCTCGAAACTGCAAACTAAAATTGAAACTAGTTTTGATAAAAAAGATACTGTTGTTTTAACCAAAGACCAGAGTATAGAGGCTCCTGCTTTTGATGTGATTCGGGCTTCCGTAAATCTTATGGTCTCTGGAGTGTTAATCTCAATCGCCACTTCATTGAAACTGCCTCTATCGACTACTTATGTTACGTTTATGGTAGCCATGGGAACCTCACTGGCCGACCGAGCGTGGGGAAGAGAAAGTGCAGTCTACAGAGTAGCTGGAGTGATAAATGTAATTGGCGGATGGTTTTTGACTGCATTGGTAGCACTTGTTGCATCGGGTATAGTGGTATTTCTTATTCGTTGGAATAAAGAAGTAATGATTCCCGTTTTACTTTTACTAACGGTTTTACTACTCTTTAAAAACTTTATAAAACACAAAAAGCAACAATCCATTTCATTGGATCCTAAAAAGCTAAAGAAGTCTGAAAGTAGTACCGTACAGGGAATCATTGCAGAAAGTGCTGAAAACATCGTTAATGTTGTAGAGCGCACCAACAAAATCTCAACCGCCATTGTCAAGGGCTTGTCTAAATACGATGCGGACCTACTCAAGAAAAGTAAAAAAGGAGTAGTAAAATTGGATAATGAAATAGAAGATCTACGGGATAATATTTTCTACTTTATTAAGAACCTAGATGAAACGAGTGTGCGAGGAAGTAATTTTTACATTACAATTTTAGCGTATTTGACCGATGTCGCTCAATCTTTAGAATTTATTTCCAATAAAAGTTACAAGCATGTTAACAATCAGCATTTAAAATTAAAATACAATCAAATTAAAGACATCCAACAGATCTTTACCGAATTGGAACTCTTGAATAAAGAAATTATTGAAGTCTTTGAAAGCAAAAAGCTAGATCGTATCGCAATGATTTTGCCCAAACAAGACTCCATTAAAGCTTCCATAAAAGAAAAAATCGAGTCGCAAATTGAACGAACGCGTACGGAAGAGTCTAGTCCAAAAAATACTACGCTGTACTTTAATATTTTACTAGAGGTGAAAGACCTTACCGCCAGTATCTTTAACTTGATTGATGAATACTACAGCAGTTTTAAAAAATAACATATACGCTTCAAGTACAAAGTAGTTTCGATAGGATACCCTATATTTAGGGTCATCAGATTAGGCTAAATAATATGAATTGGGAATCCTTATTGTCTTTAAAGCGCTTTGGCGACACGAACAAGCGACTGAGAGCGGAGCAAGACAATTTGCGGTTGGGGTTTGAGGTGGATTACGATCGGATAGTGTTTTCAAATGCGTTTCGAAGTTTACAAGACAAAACCCAAGTCATCCCGTTTTCTAAAACAGACTTTGTACATACCCGCCTTACGCATAGCCTAGAAGTATCTGTAGTTGGAAGAAGCATCGGACGCCTGGCAGGAAAAGCGATTCTTGAAAAGCACCCTCACTTACAAACGGTATTGGGCTATCAACCCAATGATTTTGGTGCCATTACAGCTGCAGCAGCCCTTGCCCACGATATAGGAAACCCTCCTTTTGGACACAGTGGGGAAAAGGCAATTGGGCATTTTTTTACCTCAGGCAGTGGACTTCAATACCAATCCGAACTCACGAAAACTGAATTTCAGGACCTCTGTGATTTTGAAGGGAATGCCAATGGATTAAAAATCTTAACAGATTCATTGTCCGGCACGGAAGGTGGCCTCCGATTGAGTTATGCGACTCTAGGCGCTTTTGTAAAATATCCAAAGGCCAGTTTACCGATGAAGCCCACCTCCCATGTCGCGAATAAAAAATACGGCTACTTTCAAGCCCAAGCTCCTTTTTTTGATGAATTGGCAATAGAACTTGGGCTGAACAAGGCCCAAGGAAGTTACTTTAGACATCCTTTGGCTTATCTGGTAGAAGCTGCAGACGATATCTGCTATACCATTATTGATTTTGAAGACGGAATCAATTTAGGGTGGATTTCAGAAGACTATGCGCTGGAATATTTAATCAACTTAGTTCGCGACCATATAGATTCCAAAAAATACGCTCAGTTGGCCTACAAATCCCAACGGCTTAGTTACCTCAGAGCTTTGGCGATTAATAGTTTGATTCAGGATGCTGTTCGCATATTTATAGAAAACGAGGCGGCTATTTTAGCAGGTACTTTTGATGTGGCTCTTTTGGATAAAAGTCACTACAAAGCTCAGATTGAAGACATCATCAGCTTAAGTGTCCGAAATATTTACCAGTCCAAAGAGGTGATACAGAAAGAAGTAATTGGTCATCGAGCCATCAGTATTTTACTGGAACAGTATTCGCAAGCTTCAGTTCATAAATGGAAAGGAACCGCCCAAACCTTTGACAAATTAATTCTGTCCCTGGTGCCTGAGGGAACCCCTATTGTTGGAGAAACACTTTACGAAACACTTTTAAATGTCAGCTGTTTTGTAGCCAGCCTATCGGACGGCAAGGCCCTTCGGATGGCTCAAGATATGGGCAATTAATTCCATTAGTTTCTTCCCGTTGAACTGATTAACTTTGTCAAAAAAAACTATGAGATGGATCATCACAATAGGGTTGCTGCTCGTTTTTCAATGGTATAGCTTTCAAGCAGTAAAAACCGTGACCACCCATAAATGGGTCTGGATGGTCTATTTTCTTTTGGTGGTGCTTATCGTTGGTAATCTTATACTCCACACCCTGTATTTAGAACGCACCCCCACCACCGAACCCCGACTGATGTATGCCATTGGATTCTTTATTTCTCTTTTTGTATTTCAAGCTGTATTAACCTTGGTGCTGATTGGGGAAGATGTGTTGCGCATACCCCAAGCGATATACAGTTATTTTACCAAACTCCCTGGACAGATTCAGTTTATGCCCTCGAGGCGGTCTTTTGTATCGAAAATTGCATTGGGATTAGCAGCAATCCCTCTGACGTCTCTTTTATACGGTATGTATAAAGGAAAGTATAGGTATCGGGTTTTGGCTTATGAACTTGAATACGACGACCTACCCCCTGCGTTTGACGGGTTTAAAATAACCCAGATTTCGGATATTCACAGCGGTAGTTTTGACAATGTAAACAAGGTTAACTACGGAATTGATTTGATCAACAAACAGCAAAGTGATGTTGTCTTTTTTACAGGAGATTTGGTCAACAACAAAACCTCAGAGGTGCTTCCCTGGATTCCTCACTTCCAAAAAATTACGGCTCCTCATGGGGTGTACTCCATATTGGGCAACCATGATTATGGAGATTATACCCGATGGGATACACCCGAAGAAAAGAAAGCAAATATAGAAGCCTTGTATGAAGCTCATAAGGCTTTGGGATGGGAGTTGCTACTCAATGAGTCGCGTCTTCTTGAAAAAGAAGGACAACGTTTAGCCGTGGTTGGAGTAGAAAATTGGGGAAGCGGTTTTAAGCAAGCAGGAGATCTTGACAAGGCCCTAGAAAATGTAGCCGCGGAAGACTTTAAAGTATTGCTTTCCCACGATCCTTCCCATTGGGAGGCTAAAGTGCTGCCTCATCCGTTTCAGATTCAATTAACGTTAAGCGGCCATACCCATGGCATGCAGTTTGGAATTGAAATTCCAGGTTGGATAAAATGGAGCCCAGTCAAATGGCGATACAAACAATGGGCAGGTATTTATGAACAGGAAAAACAACGCTTAAATGTCAACCGTGGATTTGGATATTTAGCGTATCCTGGACGGGTGGGGATCTGGCCAGAAATCTCTGTGATCACTTTAAAGAAAGGCAGAAGCTAAGATTTAAGCAATTTCTGTTACATTTGTGATAAATTCATCCTAGTCATGTCAAAATTTGGCGAATTATTAGACGAAAAAACCCCAATACTCCTGGCTTTTTATCAACAGGAAGAGGACGGTAAGGTAGACATTGACCGCACCCTAAAAGATGTCGCTGCAGCTCTTGGAGACAAAGGAAAAGTCATTAAAATTGACGTCGACAAAAACCAAAAACTGTCTGAAGCACTTAGGGTACGCGTACTCCCTACTTTTATGATCTATAAGTTTAGCGAGATGGTTTGGAGGCAAAGTGGTGTTCAAAATGCCAATACCCTAATCAGCCTCCTGCAAGATCACGTATAAAGCAAATCAAAAGCTATTCCTCCTGATCGAGTAGCGTTGAAAATAAGGTGAGATTTTTAGTAAATAAATCTTCTATTTGCGCTCCAAAAGCAGTGCTGTCATACGCCTTTACGATTTGTACCACATAGTTGAAGTCATTCAGCTCTCTTTGAATCCTTGAGCTAAGCTGGATTTGACTTTCTTCGGATACTTGGCTGTAAAGACTGAGACGCTCATCAAATTCAGCACTGATTTTCGTACTCAAGTCTTGGGCTAATTGAATTTGTCCATCCAGAAAATAGCCCTCTGCTACATCTATCAATCCGGTATAGAATTCATAATCTCCGTAGAGGTACCTAAAGGGTTCTATGGATTCCATAAATTGGTTTAAAATTGGGGTCAATGAGATGGATTCACCATGTTTTAAATCGGCCTCAATCAACGTGCGATAGCGTTCAATTTCCGTAATGATTTCTTCTCCTAAATTGTATTGAAGACCGGCATCTAAACTTCTGAAATAGTTTAAGCGGTCACTGTATTTTGCAGCAAGCTTTTCCGAGACCTCCCTTGCCTTTTCAATTTCACCAATTCGGTAGTATCCATCCACAAAAGGCACAAGCAGACTGTAATATCCAAAGTAATCTAAGGGCATTTTTTCAATGGCTAAATCAAGGACATTTTTAGCTTTTTCTACTTCCCCTTCATTGATTAAGGCCTCTGCTAGCCGAGCCATATTACTCCGAAAGGAAATGCTGTTTTTTCGGGTTTCTGGATCGTGATAAATGTCCAGTCGTTCGGAATTTCCCCATTCCCATTGCATTACAATATCATACATTAGGGCACTGTCGATTCGACCCATCAAATAGGGATTTACTTCACTTAATTCAGTTTCTATCGGAACTAATTTATAGACAAGCCCTTCCAGTTGTAAATACTTTTTCATCCATAGGTATTCAGCATCGGAATAGCTGCCTCCAGTAAAATAAATCGGACGCTCCCAATTGTTATTGGCGAGTATGTCCAGCATCATCATCTGGTTTTTTAACAAGGCGCTTTCGGGAAGGTCAATATCGATATAAGGAACAATTTTATCCGCATCCTCAGCTTTTACGATACCGCTTTTTAGTACGTTTTCTTTATTTACAGGAATACGAATTTTTCGGGTTGGATAAAAAACGCCTTCTTGCTGGCTTTCTGGAAGTTGGTTTGGGTCCTGTCCCGTTTTTTGGAGTAAATCTTTGAGTTTTGTCCGGGGATGGTCGCTTGCAATCCAATTCATCAGATCTTTGATGTCCCATCGAACCGAGTCCAATACCGGTTGATAACGAATGACGTCTCGCACACCGTAGGCATACAGATCGTGCGTCATTTGGGAGGGAACGGGATCACTTTCATACGTTTTTCTTTTCATTTGGTCGATATACCAATCGGTACCCAAAAGACTGGAGTTTATGGTGCGAACATCGGTACGAAATCCTTCAATTTCCTGAGCATACCACAGCGCAAAGGTGTCGTTGTCTCCTATGGTAAAAATAATGGCTCCTTTATCTTTTTGTATCGATTGAAGGTAAGATTTTGCCATAGACTGGGCCGTATATCGGTTGGAGCGGTCGTGGTCGTCCCAATTCTGAAAAGCCATCAACAAGGGTACGCAGATCAAACAAAGCCCAACGGCAAGAGTAGTAGCAATTTTTTCAGAGGCTAAGCTTCGAAGTTTTTGAACCACGGCCCAACTTCCCAATCCAATCCATATGGCGAAAACATAAAACGAACCTACTAGGGCATAATCCCGTTCTCTGGGTTCAAAGGGTCGCTCGTTGAGATAGACTTTAAGTGCCAAACCGGTAAAGAGGAAAAAGAGCAATAAAACCCAAAACCGTTTCGGGTCTTTTTGATAGATGAAATAAAGTCCAATAAGCCCGAGCAAAAACGGGAGAAAGAAATAGGTATTTCGCGCCTTATTGTTTAATGCATCTGTAGTCAGCTCGGATTGATTTCCCAAACGCAATTCATCAAGAATAGGAATACCACTGATCCAATTTCCATTCAGCACGTTATACTCCCCTTGAATATCATTTTGTCTACCGGTAAAATTCCACATCAAATACCGCCAATACATATAGCCAATTTGATATTCAAAAAAGAATTTTAGGTTGGATAAAAAATTGGGTTTTTCAATGTTCAGATAAGGGCTAAAGGTTTTGAGAAATTCATGGTATTGATCTCCTGACACAGCACCGTCCGCAACATCTTTTCTGAATTCTTGTATGCGCTGCTGAAGTTGAGGATTTGAACGATAACTTGACTTAATATTGAATTCAAGCGGCTCGGTAAAATTCATGTAATTCCCGGCATGGTCGCTGCTCCAAAGGCGAGGCAATAGTCCGTTGTGGGCACTATTGGAGTTGAATCGTGCATCTTTCCAATAATTAACAATTTTATAGCGACCGGTAGTATAGTCGCGTTCGTATTTGGGTTTATCATCAACAAAAGGTTCTATGGGGTCTTGCCCGGCATACACATCTGAAAACATGGGTCCATAGAACAGTTTGGTTTCAGGATATTGTTCCATGTTGTAGTAGGCCAAAAGCAAACGCGCATCAGAAGGAGAATTTTCATTGATCACTGTATTCGCGTTCGCCCGGATAGGGATCATGATCCAAGAGGAAAATCCAACCAGTACAAACAATATTACCAATACCCCTGTATTGAGGTTTACCCATTTTTTCTTTCGCGTATAATTCAAACTGAAATAGAAAAACGAACTAAAAACCAAGGCTGCAATTAATGTTCCACTATTAAATGGGAGTCCTATACTGTTGACAAAAAATACTTCAGCATTACCAAAAAAGGATAAGGTCAGCGGAAGTAACAGTTTAAAGATAAACAGCAATATGGCTACTGAAATTAAATTGGCATAAACAAACCCTTTGACGGTAACCTTTTCATAATTTTTAAAATAATAGATCATTCCTAGCGCAGGGATGGTCAGTAGCCCCATAAAGTGTACTCCAAAGGAAAGTCCTATGACAAAAGCAATCATCAACAGCCACCGGTCCCCTCTTGCGGTATTCATTTCTTTTTCCCACCGCAAACCCATCCAGAAAAGTGAGGATAGAATCAAGGTAGCCATGGCGTATACTTCGGTTTCCACTGCGTTAAACCAAAAGCTATCGGAAAAACAAAAGGCTAATGCGCCAACGGCTGCACTACCAAAAAAACCTATTCTGTCCGTTACATTTTCAAGATTCTTAAAGTTCGGGAGTTTTTGCAAAAGAAGCGTCAGGGTCCAAAACAGAAAAAGTATGGTAAATGCTGAGGAAAAAACAGACATAAAATTGACCATCAAGGCCACTTGTTGAGCACTGGTTGCAAACAGAGCAAAAAAGGCCCCTATCATTTGAAATAAAGGAGCTCCTGGGGGATGTCCCACTTGAAGTTTGGCTGAGGTAGAAATGTATTCGCCGGCATCCCAAAAGCTAGCTGTGGGTTCTACTGTGCTTCCAAAGGTGACTAAAGCAATTGCAAAAACTGTCCAGCCAATGCTGTGATTCCATAAGCGAAACAATTTATCGTCCATAGTAAGCGTTCGTTTTGAACCACGAATGTAAGGATAAATCAAGGAAGAGAAAATCTCAGGGAAAGAGTTTGTCCGCCTTGTGATTTAAATTTTTTCAAAGTAGCCCAGTTCTTTGTTTTTTTTAACCTCACACCATAAAAAATATTGTCCTTGCATGGTGATGTATACTTCAGGAGGAAGTGATTGTACATAAGCCAAGGCACACCCCAAATTAAAGAATCCGTCCGAAGAACTCCCGAAGGCATAAGGGATCATTGCCCCAGTTAATACTATGGTTTTAATGGAAATTTGCGCGGCGGCAATAGCCGCCGCGGTATGGGTCATTTTATCGGTGCCATGGGTGATTACAATGGCGTTACTAGAGCTGGTTTTACAAGCGGAAATAATGTATTGCAAATCTTGGGCTGTCATTTCAAGACTGTCAATTATCATTAACGTTTCAATTTTAAGATCCAATTTACACCTGCTGCGTTCTAACATTTCAGGCAAATGTGTTTTATTAAAAAACAAATTTCCCTTGAGGTAGTTATAACTTTTGTCGAATGTTCCTCCGGTAATGAATATTTGAATTGTTCTTTCCATAGCATAGGATTTGGATTACCCAAAAGTACCAATTTTAAAGGCTCAGCTTTTAGGGTAAGTGTTAAAACAGTTGATTGATTTTTAAGCGAAACTCCTTAAAAAACGGATTTAATGATAAGGTAAATTCAAATAAACTGGGCAGGGTGTAATTTTTTAAGAAAAGTTGGTCTACAAAAAAACTTTCGTTTAAATTTGCACCACTTTTGGCCTATGGTGTAACTGGCAACACGTCTGATTTTGGTTCAGAAGAGTCTAGGTTCGAGCCCTAGTAGGCCAACAAAGAAAATAAAGGGATAGCGAAACGTTATCCCTTTTTTTATACCCTTAGCTTAAGTTTATAAGTCCTCGACAAAGCCCTCTGCTTTCACTTGCCATTCCTTTGGAAACCCTCCGCCTTCTTGATCCAGTGCCATTCGCGCTAGGGCAATCAAAAAGGCACCGTTTCCTGGTAAATAAAGACGCAGTCGCTCGGTTTGATAATTGTGTCCGTTTTTTAGATAGGTGTTTTTAACAGCAGGATACAAAAGCATTTCTAGGGCCAATGCTCCTTCTCCTAAGCGTTGTGCAGCCATGGCTGCCAATGGAAAGTCCCATCCCCAACAGCTTTCCCATTGCCATCGCTCCCTGATCAGATGGAGTGTTGCTTTCATTTTAGCAGTGTTAATGTAGTCTTTTTTAGGGACCATTGCTAGGGCTCCAAGCACGCTGGGATGGTCTACAAGTTGCTCTGGGTTTTGGTAAGGATTCGCTTGAGTC
>Ga0182090_1749266_pt1 | contig 13818 bp, 8 predicted proteins | sample 041ome_24_FD_127767 | JGI IMG/M metagenome (GOLD analysis project Ga0182090, IMG submission 127767) | Metatranscriptome of coastal salt marsh microbial communities from the Groves Creek Marsh, Georgia, USA - 041408BS metaT (Metagenome... | ecosystem: Environmental > Aquatic > Marine > Intertidal... | reverse complement strand
CTCCCAGTGAGGTCATGCTCACCTCGGGCGAAGAACTCAGCAGCGAGGCCGACACGGTCGAGTTTCTCCCTCCACTGGCCGATGGCGATGACACGGTTGATCAGGCGCAGTTCAGCGAGTTTGCCCCGAGCAGCGGCCCCCAGGTGACGGCCACCGAATCGGCACGACGACTGCGGGCATTCCCACGATCAAGCATGCCACTGAACGTCCGCTGGTATCCCAGTCCAGGCGGCGGGGAGTGGGTGGCCGTGATCACCTCCGGGGTGAACCTTGTCATCGATGGTGTTGACCCGGCTGGCCCTCTCGACATCTCCGCCGACCGGCTGGTGATCTGGACACAGGCCGCCGAGCAGCCCTCGCTCGATGGCAGCAGCAGCCAGGCCTCCAACGTCCCCATGGAAATCTACATGGAGGGCAACGTCATCTTCCGCCAGGCCCAACGGGTGGTCGAGGCGGTCAGCATGTACTACGACGTGCCGCGGAGCTCCGGTGTGATCACCGGCGCAACCGTCCTGACGCCCGTCAACAACTACTCTGGGATGGTCCGCCTGCGAGCCGACGTGATGCGGCAGGTGAATCGCAGCGAGTTTGTCGCTCAGCGGGCTGGGCTGACCTCAAGTCGACTGGGCATGCCCACCTGGGAGTTCCGCGCTCGAGAGATGACCTTCACTGACGAACAGGTTCCACTCCCGGGCCCTTTCGGCCAGACGCTGATCGATCCAGCGACAGGTGAACCTGCTGTCGAACACCAGCAGTTCATCACCAGTCGCGGCAACACCGTGGAACTGCTCGGGCTGCCGGTGCTCTGGTGGCCTGTGCTTGCCACCAACGCCAAGAAGCCAACCTTCTATATCAACAATGCACAGATCAAAAACGACCAGATCTACGGCACGCAGCTGCTCACCAGCTGGGACGCGTTTCAGGTGTTCGGCTGGAAGCGAGCCCCGGACGGCGTCGACTGGGACTTTGACGTGGACTACCTCAGCCTGCGTGGGCCGGCTGCAGGCACCTCGCTCCTCTACGATCGTCCAGAGTTTTTTGGGCTCGGCACACCCGCCAACGGCGTCCTCGACGGCTGGTTCATCAACGATACCGGCATCGACAATCTCGGCCTCTACCGTCGTGACTTCACCTTCCCTAACAGTTTCCGCGGACGAAGCTTCTGGAGGCATCGTCAGAATATCTCCAACGAATGGCAGATGCGGGGCACGGCCGGCTGGATCAGCGACTACAACTTCCTGGAAGAGTATTACGAAGCTGAATGGGAAGAGGGCTATGAGCAGCGAACCTGGCTCGACATCCGTCGCACGGTCGACACCCGTGAGCTGAGGCTGCTGGCAAGCTATCGCGTCGACCCTTTCTTCACGCAGAGCCAGTGGTGGCCCCGGCTCGACCACTACACCGTCGGCCAGCCGCTGCTCCGTGATGCTCTTACCTGGTACGAGCACTCCAGCGTGTCGTACGTCAGCCAGCCCCTGCCGCAACCGCCTGACGCAGGCCAAGGCCTCGAGTTCTTCACGCTGCTGCCCTATGAGTCCGATGTGATTGGCGAACGGCTTGCCACTCGCCAAGAGATCGACCTGCCTTTCCAAGCTGGTGCGGTCAAACTCGTTCCCTACGCACTCGGTGAACTCGCCCACTGGGGGCAAGACCTCAACGGCAATCCGCTTGACCGTGCCTACGGCCAGGTTGGCATCCGCTCAAGCCTCCCCATGTGGTGGGCAGACAACTCGATTGAGAGCACGCTGTGGAATGTGCATGGGATCGCCCACAAGGTTGTCTTTGATGTCGACTTCTCATACGCCAACTCAACACAGAACATTGACCAACTGCCGCTCTACGATCAGATCGACGACGACACAATCAACCAGTATCGTCGCAACATTCCGTACTGGGACTTTGGCGCTGTGCCATTTCAGGGCTCCGTGGTTCCGTTGGCAGATCCCTTCATCTTTGGACCCGACAACAAGTTTGACCCACGCAGCTATGCGGTCCGCCGAGGCATGGGAAGCTGGGTCAATGGCCCCACGGAGATTGCCAACGATCTCACTGCCTTCCGCGTCGGTGCTCGCCAGCGGTGGCAGACGAAGCGTGGTCCCGCAGGCAACCGCCGAATCATCGACTGGATTACTCTCGACATCGACGGTGAGTTCTTCCCTGTCGAGGCGCAGAACTTTGGCCAGGTACTCGGACTCTGGCAGTACGACTTCCGCTGGCATGTCGGCGACCGCACGGTCGTGCTCTCCACCGCCGACGTGGACTTCTTTACCGAAGGGCAGCAGCTCTACACAGTCGGAGCGTTGATCAACCGCTCTACCAGGGGCAGTTTCTACATGGGCTTCCAGGAGTTTGCCGGCCCGATCGAAGCGAGCGTCTTGACAGGCTCGTACACCTACCGCATGAGCCCCAAGTGGGCGAGTTCGTTCGGCACCGCGGTTAACCTCACCGGCCGCAACATTGGCCAACGACTGCAGCTGATCCGTATCGGCGAAGCGTTCCTGATGAGCTTCGGCTTTAACGTCGACTACAGCCGCAACAATGTTGGCGTGACCTTCAACCTCGAGCCACGCTTCCTCTCGCGGACGCAGTTTGCCAGTGGCACCGGCATCGACATTCCCGTGGCAGGTGCCTACGGGCTCGAGTAGTCCGTCTCAATCGGCGTCGTCGGCGAGAGCGTTCGGATGAGGCTCAGGGCCACGAGCGAGCCTCCAAAGCGCGAACGTTCCGGCGAGCAGCAGGTAGCCGGCCGCCATCGAGAGTGGCCCACGACCGACAGCCTCGGCCGGAAGCTCGCCAATCGCCCACGGCACGAACATCCGCCCGTCGGCAAACGGCGAATGAATGATGCCAAAGAGCGTCATCCCGGCAGCGGCAGCAGACCAGAGAGCGGCCCCCACCAAACGACGATCGATCAGGCTTGCTGTCATCCCCGACCAGACGAGGCTGGTGACAATAAAACCCGAGGCCAGCATATGGAGCGTGTAGACCTCCACAGCAAGTGGCCCTTCCGGGGTCGCTCCTGCGGCAAGCATCTTGTCGGAATGGATGACCATCATCGCGGCCAGAGCTGGCACGCAGGCAATCACCACTGCTGGGTAATGCCGGACGGGCGTGGCATGAAAACTCTGAGCAGTGATCTCGAGACCAATGAACACGAGAATCGGCAGGATCGCCGGTGCTGGAATGATCTCGTAGAGGTAGGCGAAGCTCCCGGTCAGCCCGGCACCGCCAATAATCACCGCGGTGGCGAGCGTGTAGGCGGCCCTTCCGCCCATCGCCTTGTAGGCGGGATGCCCGATGTAGGGCGTTGTCTGGATCACGCCACCGCAGGCGCCTGCGATCACCGTGGCGAGGCCTTCCACGGCGATGATCCGACCGGTGTGGTATTCGTCACCAGCAGCCGCGGCGCTCTCCGTGCAGTCAATGCCTCCGACCACGGTTCCCAAAGCAAAGGGGATCACAATCGGCAGATACTTCAGCATGTCGCCCCAGGCTTCGAGCCACTCAAGCTTGACCGCGGCAAGCCACTCCGTCGGCCAGAGTGCAGCTGCCGGGTCGATCAGTGCGTGCGGTTCCCCTGCCGGCAGCCAGCCTGCCGCCCCACCGACGGCGTAAAGCCCACCGCCGATCAGGAGGGCGGCGAGCGCTCCGGGGATTCGCAGCGGAAAGGGAATCGCCGCCGTCAGACTCGCAAGAATGATGCCCATTGAAACCAGCCCAACGATCGGCGTGCCGACGATCTCTAGTGTTGGCAGGAAGGTGATCAGGGCGAGGGCGATCGCCGCCAGGCTTCCCAGCAATCCAGCCCGTGGCACCAGACGGCGAATCCGGCCAGCGAACGGCGCGCAGGCGAGTTTGAAGAGACCACTCGCCACGATCGCACACATGCCAATATGCCATGCATGCCGTGCGGCAGCCTCCTGCTCGAGGCCACTGCCAAGGGATTCCAGGTATGCAGGGCCCAGCACGAAGAACACCATCCCAAAGGTGCTGGGCGTATCGAGCCCCAATGGCATTGCCGTCACATCATCACGGCCTGTCCGCCGGGCGAGCCGAAAGGCCATCCAGGTAGACAGGTGGGCGCCGATCACCACGCCCACGGCGGTGCCCGGGACGAGATGCCCCAAGGCAAACTGTGCCGGATAGTCAAAGACCGTGGCCAGGAGGCCGACGGTGAGCACAAGGTCAGCCAGGTTGTCGAGAGCGAGTCCGAAGAACGCGTTGACATCCCCAGGTCTGGCCCACTGGTAGGGTTTGGTCTTCATTTCCCGCTTCCCATGCAGGCCTCCTCACGACAGCGATCGCACTCCCGACCGCATCTGGTCGCAGGATACCAGACCGGTCACCCCTGCTCCGCCCGGCCTGTTTTGGGGCAGCCAGATCTCTCGCAAGTCTGGCTATACTCGTGGACGGGCGGGAAAACTGCCCACGAACCTTTTTCCGGCCAGCTGCGTAACGAGGAAGAGTCCGTGCATGACCTGCCCGCCCAATCGGGACGGAATCAACCAACCCAGGGGGGTGGGTCTGCCTGGCAGGCATCGTCTGTCGAGTCTTCTGGCCCGACCGATGAGGCCCTGCTCGAGCAGTTCTGTGAGAGTGGTGATGAGGCGTCTTTCGAGGCACTTCTGCATCGCTACGAGCGTGAACTGTTCAACTATCTCCGTCGGTATCTCGGACAGGCCGAGATGGCGGAGGACGTGTTTCAGGCAACTTTTCTTCAGATCTACCTGAAAAAGGAGCAGTTCGAGCAAGGCCGGCGATTCCGACCGTGGCTCTACACAATCGCCACCAACCAGGCCATCGATGCGCAACGACGCAACAAGCGACACCGCATGGTGAGCTTGGATAACCGTCGCGGCGATGATGATGTCGCGGCTCTGGTGGAGGTTCTGGCGGGCAACGACCCAACCGCCGCACAGCGATTCGAACAGGAAGAGGCGAAGGCGTGGGTTCGGTCGGCGGTCGATGACCTTCCCGACCAGCTGCGTGCCACCTTGCTGCTGGTCTACCACCAAGGCCTGAAGTATCGCGAAGCGGCTGATGCGTTGGGTATTCCTGTAGGAACCGTGAAGAGCCGCTTGCATTCGGCACTGATCAAACTCAACGAATCATGGACAACTCAGTGTGGAACATGATGGGCGGTGTGGAACGTGATGACAGCGTGGAGCGTGATGCCACCGCGTCACTCCGCCTGAGTGCGTTCACCACCTGAGGAAACACGACACCCAGCCAGGTCTGAGCAGAACCTCAGCATGCAACGGACACGCCAGTAGTGACACGCTTCATGACGCACGCCTCTCGACCAGAACGAGCCTGACCATGCAAGACGACCTAGTTGGCTATCTCCTCGGTGCGTTGGAAACCGACGAAGCCTCACGCGTGTCGAAAGCCCTCGGCAGCCCCTCCGGTGGGAGTTCCTCGAGCGATGCTCAATCGCGTGAAGGCGAGGGGACGCCAGACGCGGCCTCCACTCCTCGAGGGAGCTTGCCTGCCCGTAGCCTGGAGGGGCAGCGTCTGGAGGAGCAGCTTGCGGTGCTGCGTACAGGGCTTGCCCCGCTGGAGTTTGACCGAGCACCCGAGCCTGTCCCGGCTGGCCTCGCCAGCAGGACGTTGACGTTTGTCCGTTCTCAAGCAGCAGCAGCCGCCACGATTCAGGCCGCTGTTGAAGAACCCCCGATCGTCGCTCCTGCACTCTCGCCCGAGCCGGCCCCAGCTGTCATTCCAGCCACACGCTCGTTTGTCGACAGAGTCATCATGGCGGCCACTGCAATCGCTGCGATGGTGCTTCTTGCTCCGCTTCTTCTGGACAGCATCGAAGACTCCCGCACGAGACGGGTCGAACGGAAGCTCGGCGTTCTCTCCGGTTCGCTCCACGGCTATGCCGACACCCACCGTGAATACCCCACACCTCCGGCGAGCGGGCCTCTCTCACGAGCTGGCCTCTACGCTCCAACCCTTGTCGCTGAGCATCGCCTTCGTAGCGACGACGGCACGCTGCTGGTGCCAGGAAGCGCCCTCTCCAACAGTGGCACGTTCCGCATCCCGAGTGTTGAAGAGCTCGAAGAGGCCGTGGGGACCGCACGGCTAGAGATGCTCGTGCGACAGATGGGAGGCGACTTCGGCTACACCCTCGGCCATCGCGACGAGACCGGAAGCCTGCAGCCGATTCGCGACAGCCGTCGTGGCCACCATCCAATCATGGCCGACGCACCGGCAGACCACGGGCTTCACGCGGTCAACCATCCGTCGGGGTTGCATCACATTCTGTTTGAGGATGGCCGGGTGCAACGGGTCTTCGACCCCACGTTTGCCGCAGACCGTGACCATCTCTATCACAATCATGACGGCAACATCGCTGCAGGGGTCGACATCGATGACTCCGCCATCGGAGGGAGTCATCACCGGCCGTAATCACGGCTGCAAGCGTGGGACGGGGGCCTGGCGAACGTTCGTTGACGGTGCCCTCAAAACACCCGTACACTCCGCGGGAAAACAGCAAAACCCTCGGAGAAACCATGACTCAGCCCAACGCTGCCCCTCGCGCGTCTGAAGTCGATCAGCTGGCCATCGATACCATCCGCACCCTCTCGATGGACGCCGTCGAAGCGGCCAACAGCGGCCATCCGGGCACCCCGATGGCACTCGCCCCAGTGGCCTACACCGTCTGGAAGGACTTCCTCCGCTACGACCCAGCAGATCCTGCCTGGCCCAATCGTGACCGCTTTGTGCTTTCCTGCGGCCATGCGTCGATGCTGCTCTACTCGCTGATTCATCTCGCGGGCATCCGCCGAGCTGGGAGCGATAATGCCGCGGTGAGCCTCGACGACATCCGCAGCTTCCGCCAGCTCGACAGCGTCTGCGCAGGCCACCCCGAGCACCATATGACCTCGGGCATCGAGACCACCACCGGTCCTCTTGGCCAAGGCTGCGGCAACTCAGTCGGCATGGCGATGGCTGCGAAGTGGATGGCAGCCCGCTACAACCAGCCTGGGCAGGAGCTTTTCGACTACGACACCTATGTGCTCTGCAGCGACGGCGACCTGATGGAAGGCGTGGCTTCAGAAGCCGCTTCCATGGCTGGCCACCTCAAGCTGTCGAACCTCTGCTGGATCTATGACGACAACCGAATCACGATCGAGGGCGACACGGACTTGGCGTTCACGGAAGATGTCGCCATGCGGTTTGAGGGACTCGGCTGGCATATCGAACGGGTCGACGATGCCAACGACACCGCTGCCCTGCAGCGTGCACTCAACGCGTTTCGCGGTCAGCACGAGAAGCCAACCCTGGTGATCGTCAAGAGTGTGATCGGCTTCGGAGCACCGACGAAGGCTGGCTCACACTCCTCGCACGGAGCGCCACTCGGTGCCGAAGAGATTCGTGGTGCCAAGGAGGCGTATGGCTGGTCGCCCGATGCCTCGTTTGTGGTGCCAGAGACGGTGCCGGCTCGCTTTGCCGAAACCTTCGGCATCCGTGGGAACGCTGCTCGCGAAGCCTGGCAGGCCACCCGTGCCGCCCACGCCAAGGCCCACCCCGAACTGAGCGGCGAGCTCGACGGCCTGCTGTCAGGAGAACTTCCCGCTGGCTGGGAAGCGGCGATCCCTGCATTCCCAGCAGACGCCAAGGGACTTGCCAGTCGCGTCTCCAGTGGCCAGGTGCTCTCTGCGATCAGTCCCAAGGTGCCGTGGCTTGTCGGTGGCTCAGCCGACCTGGCTCCCTCAACGATGACCTTTGTGAAGGGCGAGGGAGACTTTGGCCCGGCTGACTACGCCGGTCGCAACTTCCACTTCGGCATTCGCGAACACGGCATGGCTGCAGCTGCCAACGGTATGGCGCTGTGCGGCCTGCGTCCCTACGTGGCGACGTTCTTTGTATTCTTCGATTACCTCAAGCCCTCGCTGCGGCTTTCGGCGCTTGGGGAGCTGGGCGTGATCTACGTGCTGACGCACGACTCGATCGGCCTCGGCGAGGATGGTCCAACCCACCAGCCAATCGAGCAGCTCGCCAGCGCCCGCGCTGTTCCTGGCCTGTCGGTCTACCGCCCTGCGGATGCCAACGAGGTGGCCGAGACCTGGCGAACGGTCATGCAGGAGCCACATCGGCCAGCGGTGATCGTGCTCTCCCGCCAAGGCCTGCCGACGCTCGACCGAAGCGAGATGGGGGATGCATCGGGCACCGCGCGTGGAGCCTACATCCTCCAGGAACCGGAGGGCGGCGATCCTCAGTGCATTCTGATTGGCACCGGCAGTGAAGTTGGGCTCTGCCTCGCTGCTGCCAAGCAGCTTGCTGATGAAGGCGTGCGAGCTCGTGTGGTCAGTATGCCAAGCTGGGACCGTTTTGCGGCACAAGACGCGGCCTACCGTGAGGAAGTGCTGCCGCGGAAGATCACTGCCCGCGTTGCCTGTGAGGCTGGCTGCAGCTTCGGCTGGGAACGCTGGATAGGTCGCTGCGGCCGCTTTATCGGCATGGACAGCTTTGGTGCCTCGGCCCCTGCCGGCCAGCTCTACACCCAGTTCGGAATCACAGCAGACGGCATTGCCGCGGCGGCAAAAGAAGCCCTCGCATAAGGGCTGAGGCGGCGACAGAGCCTCGGACTTTTTTCACTCGCCCTGCACAAGATCGTTCGACGGTCCGGTGCAGGGCGTGGTGTTTTGTAATCGTGTTGTCTGCGTCCCACCTCACCGCGAGAGATGCCTGCGGTACTCCGCATCGAGCTGCTCGAAATCAGCACCGCAAAGCTGGGCGAGCGAGTCCGCTCGTGCAGAGCCGGTGTAGACGCGTTGGAGATAGGTCATGAACGCTTCCCGATAGCGTCCCTGTTGGGCATTCATGAAAAAGTCGGCCAGTCCTGAAATCTCACTGTAGAGCGGCGGCAGCTGTGGGTGAGCCTGAAAATCGACACGGCCAAGGCGGCAGAGCGTTTCCAGCGGCACATAGAACCCATCCAGCGTGAGTCGCTCAACAGCCATCGGTGCTCGACCATGGTCGAGCCCACCGAGTCGCCAGCCCTGCTCCGTCGCCTCAAGGCTCTCCATGTAACAGGCGACCGCTTCAAGCACCCAGAAGCCGTTCTCCTCACCAGCGAGACGGCTCGTTCGCCTGGACTCGGCGAAGAGCTGGTGCACCGCCTCGTGGAACACCGTGGTCGCATCAACGTCGTCATCCTCAAAAAAGTAGGAGGTCTGCGTTGGCATCCAGTAGATGCCGAGCGTGCGACCGATCTGCGGCTCGAGTCGTTCCAGCGTGTCGATGTACTGCTGGCGGCTCGCAAACTGCACTGCCTGCATGGAGCTTGTGCTCGGACGGGCCCGGAACTGACCGTTGAATCGCCGCTCAAGCTCCCCCCGCTCCATGGCAAAGCTTCCAAAGGCCTGCCACCAGACTGCGTGCGTCTCCTCCAGGCGGGCTGCCAGTCGCGCTGCTGCGGCTTCATCACCGAGCTGACTAATCCGCCAGTGATCTGACTGCCAGATGGCCGCGTCTGTGAGTTTGCTGGGAGCGGGCAGCTCGTCTTTGCTCACCCAGCGTGTGCCGGCCCGGCGTTGCCCATCGGCATAACGGTCGTGCCATGTCTTGGAGAGCCAGCCAAACTCTGGTGAGTAGACCTCTCGCCTGCTCTGACGTCGTGCTGCCTCAGGCCAGAGCCAGGTGGTGCCACCATCCTCGACACGACGTACCCAGCCGCCAGCCTCACGGGCCTGCTCGTGGTCAGGGTCCGCTGCCAGTGTCACGCCAAGCAGCCGCATGGCTTCGCAGCCCTGCTCTGCGTTGGCAGCCTCACGGGCCGCTTGATAAACCTCACCCGCCCAGCGGTGACGTGCTGCACGAAAGTCCTCCCAGACCGCCTGCACCGGTGGCTTCGCAGCCCGCACCCACGCAGGTGTCGTGCTCGTCGCTGGGATGCGATAGATCAGCTGCCGGCCATCAGCGGGTGGCACCGCTCGCACACGCCATCCACGCACCGCCGCCGCAAGCTGCTCGTGATCGACTGCCTCAGCCCGACGAGCAAGCGGCTCGACCGCTACCTGCCAGCGAGCGTCCAACACAGCGAGAGGATCCGCTTTCGACGGTCGAGCATTGTCGACCAACGCTTCGGCTTGTGCGACAGGCTGAGGAGCTGTCGCCCGCAGCCGACCACCAGACTCGTCCGCATCACTACGGGAGGCAGCCGTCACCAGCACACACAGCATCACGATCGTGAGTTGACGACAGGCCTGCATCACACGCTCCCGCCCGTAAAGCAATGCCATCAGTCTTCGTCAGAGAATGCTGAGTCAAACTGCCGACCACTCGGCGCGAAGTCGATCTTACGGCAGAAGGCTGCCGCTTCGGTCGCTCCATGCTCACGATCCATGCCGCAGTCTTCCCATTCAACCGAGAGCGGGCCTTCGTAGCCGATCTCGTTGAGAGCCCGCATGATCTCCTCAAAATCGACACTGCCACGACCTGGCGAGCGGAAGTCCCAGCCTCGGCGAGGATCACCAAAGTTGAGATGACTCGACAGGATGCCCTGTTTCCCCCGGAGAGTGACGATCGCATCCTTGATGTGGACGTGGTAGATGCGGTCGTGGAAGGTGCGAATGAACTCGACCGAATCGACCCCCTGCCAGTGCAAGTGGCTCGGATCAAAGTTAAAGCCAAACTCTTCGCGTCGACCGAGTGCTTCAAGAGCCCGGGCTGCGGTAAACGTGTCAAAGGCTATCTCAGTCGGGTGGACTTCTAGCCCAAACCGCACCCCACACTCGGCAAACACATCGAGGATCGGATTCCAACGCTCTGCGAAGAGTTCAAAACCGGCCTCAATCATCGACTCCGGCACTGGCGGAAATGAGTAGAGCAGGTGCCAGATCGACGAGCCCGTAAAGCCGTTCACCACCGACACGCCCAGTTTCTGGGCCGCCCGAGCAGTGTTCTTCATCTCTTCAGCAGCCCGCTCATTCACACCAGCAGGGTCACCATCACCCCAGACATGCGGCGGCAGAATGGCTTTGTGTCGTTCATCGATGACGTCGCAGACAGCCTGCCCGACGAGATGATTCGAGATCGCGTAGACCGAGAGATCGTGCCGTTCGAGTTGATCACGCTTGGCGGCACAGTAGCCACTCTCTTCGAGGGCCTGCACCACATTGAAGTGGTCTCCCCAGCAGGCCAGTTCGATGCCGTCGTAGCCAAACTCTCGGGTCTTCCGGGCAAGGTCCTCAATCGGCATGTCGGCCCACTGGCCGGTGAACAGCGTGACGGGTCTTCCCATCCCAGATCCCCCTTCGCTCGCACTGGAGCAGTTGACGTTCGCAGTTTCTCGACAGCATGGCTGACACACGCAAGCGTACAGACTGCAGCGGCTCGTCGGAGTGCCAAACGACGCGGAGTATATAGGACCGTCGCAGAGATTTCAGTTGCGGACCACGCGTCGCAACAGCCAGATGCCCCAGACTGTCACGAGGACATTCCCGATCCAGACCGCCACCGGTGGCAGTTCTCCAGCTTTGACCCGATCGATGCCAAACATCAGGAGGGGATAGTAGACCACCAGAATCGGCAAGAAGCAGAGAAAGAAACTCGTCAAGAAGTCGGCGTTCCGCATGCGAATCGCCATCGGTGCTCCCACAACTGCGAAGCAGAGACAGCTAAACCCGTTGGCCCAGCGTCGCGTCGGTTCCATCAGGATTCGCTGCAGACGAGCGCGTTCTCCATTGAGCGTGGCTCGTTCATGCGCGATGATCGCCGGATGCGTCATATCGACACGCCCTGCCAGCATGTTCACACCAATGCGAGCAGCAGCAGCCTGCTCGATCGTGTCGATCAACTTCACCTGCTCGGCATACTCCTTCTCGAAGTCTGCCATCGCGATTTCTGAAGGGCTCTTGCGGCCCGTGTCTTCTCGACTGACTGCGTCCATCGGCAAGACCCGCTCGATCTCATCGGGAAAGACTGCCGTCACATCACCGACGCGGAGCGTGCCATCTCGGCAGATGATCGAGAGGGTTTCTGCCTCGGGATCAGCCTTTAGTTCCGCTTCCGCCGCTGAGACGGTCACTGGTGGACTCGATCCGCCGGGCTGGAACGACAGCGTGGGGCGAATCAGGGTCCGCCCCTCAACTCCTTTGACGTTGATGGAGATCTTGTTGCTGCTGTAGCTCCGCTGCTGTCGCAACCGGCCATACACAATCTCCGCGACGCTGCCGACAATCACCCGACGGATGCCATCTCGTCCCCACGAGACCGCCACGTCATTGAGCCAGACCGAGAGAAAACTCAACGTCAAAGCAAACATCAGTGCAGGCCAGATGGCTACCAATGGTGTGATTCCCGCCGCTTTCAGCGCCGTGATCTCGTTGGTGGCCGACATCCGCCCAAACACACTTGCAACTGCAAACAGCATGGTGCCCGGCACCGCAAACCTCATGGCTTCCGGCAGCACATACGGCACGAGCATCGCAATCTGCACCGGGCCAAGCCCCTGCTGCTGAGCTTCCTTGACGAGGCCGACGATCAGCATGAACAGGGTCAAGGCGGCCAACGCCACCAAGAACACCTGCATCAGCTCGGCGAGCACATATCGGGCGACGATCTTCATCCACACCACTCAGGCTGTTGGGTCTTCAGGCGTCGCTGGATCGTGAGATGGCTCGTTTGGCAGTTCATCCCGAAACGGCGTTTCAAACGACTTCTCTCGCTCAGTGTCTCGACGGGACTGCTCGAGCCCCGCCCGATAGAGTGCAAAGCCGTCGGCAAGTGCCCCGAGGGCTTGCTTCAGATGCCCATCGGCGGCATCACGTCGGCCACACTCCAGACTCTTCTGGATTTCTGGCTGCCGATCCTGGGGCATGCGGTCGAGCGCTTCGGCCAGACTCGCTGCAATGCCCTCCACCAACGCTGGCGTCGCCGCACAGTCATACGTGCGATAAGGCCCCTTGCCGAGTCGGCCATCCGGCTTGAGAACGCGAACCGAGCCGGGGGACTTCCCAATCTTTCCCAGGAATGCCATCAGCAAGGCCACCACCGTTGCAAGCCCACAGGCCGCCCCCGCCATCTGCAAGAGCCGGCCATTGAGCGTGGGCTCTTTCGCCCAGGGATCCGAGAGTCCAAACAGGACAAGAGAAAGAAACAGACTCACCAAGCCGATCGACAGTGGCTTCCAAGGCAGGCCTTCACGAGCGACAGGCTCCACCGTCGATTCGCTGACCTGCCAGGGAAGATCTCCTGCAGACATCGACGAGACCTCACCAGCGCCAGTCCTCGCCACAACCACCGTGACGTTGTCCGGCGCCCCTCGGCAGAGCGTCAGCCCGACCAAGAGTTCGGTGGCCTCACGGGCAGAAAGCTGGCCAGCAACGAGACCAATTTCTTCATCACTCACCTGGCCAGTCAGTCCATCACTGCAGAGCAGAAAAACGTCATCTTCTTGAATCGGGTGTGGGCCTTCGATGTCCACTTTGACATCGGCGTGTGGCCCCATCGATCGGGTAATGATATTGCGTGGCGCAGCAGCGGCATCCTCGCGTGACATCTGATTGGAGTGCTCGAGTTCCCAAACCAGCGAGTGGTCGAAGGTGAGCTGATCGATCACGTTGTCGCGGATGCGATAGCACCTGCTGTCGCCGATGTGCGCGACGACCGCGCCGCGAGGAAGAATTGCCAAGGCGGTGCAGGTGGTGCCCATGCCGTGGTATTCAGGCTCGGCTTCTCCCCGCGTGTAAATCTCCGAGTTGACCCGTTTAAAGCTTTCCTTGAGGGCCAGAGGCGGCGAGCGACCAGCCATCCGCTGATACTGCGTGGGCACCTCCCGAACAGCCATTCCGCTGGCCAGCTCACCGG
>Ga0182090_1299602_pt1 | contig 13830 bp, 5 predicted proteins | sample 041ome_24_FD_127767 | JGI IMG/M metagenome (GOLD analysis project Ga0182090, IMG submission 127767) | Metatranscriptome of coastal salt marsh microbial communities from the Groves Creek Marsh, Georgia, USA - 041408BS metaT (Metagenome... | ecosystem: Environmental > Aquatic > Marine > Intertidal... | reverse complement strand
TGAAACCGCCGGCGTACATAGTCGGTCGCTCAAACTCCATCTCGGACGTGCACTTGGACGAGAATAACAAATACGACATCCCGCGAGGCTCTACAATCCTCGTCAGTCCGTACCTCGCTCACCGCGACGGTCAATACTGGAGTAAACCGAACGAGTTCGACCCGAACCGATGGCTCGCCCTCGACCCGGAAACGAACCAACCGTACGCTCGAACCGCTTTACGAGGCATGGGGTACAAAAACACCTACTTCCCGTTCGGCGCGGGCCCGCGCGCGTGCATCGGCGCGCAATTCGCCATGTTAGAAGCGATCATTCTCCTCGCGTGTTCCTGCGAAAAGAGACGGTTTGATTTACCCGACGATATTGATACGAACAACAACAACAACAACAACAACAACAACAACTCACCCGGTACGAAAGGCGGCGGGTTTCCTAAAGACGCCGCTGGAATCACGTTGCGGCCGGAGAGTCCGGTGAGGATGAAAGTTTCCGCCATCCGGAGGAAAAATCTTTAATTACGCGTCGTTGTATTCTACTTCTCGTTCTACATTTTTAGTTTAACACCCTTCTCTTGGGAAAGAAAAAGGGATAACGCACTCGTCATATTTATTCACGTTTTGCCGTAAAAATGACCGACCACGGTTCCGCCACCTGGGAGGGATGGTATTGCGTCTCCGTCGTCTTCCTCATGTTCGTTTTGCTTCTTAAAAACGTCGCCGGTCCGGATGTGCTCATGCTCGGCGCGCTCGCTTTAGAGCTCGCCGCCGGCATCGTCCCCATCGAGAGCGGCTTGAAAGGATTCTCCAACAAAGGTTTACTCACCGTGGCGTGTTTATTCGTCGTCGCGAGTGGGATATCAAACACCGGCGCGTTGGATTATTACATGGGGAAGCTGTTAGGAAACCCTAAGTCAGTCGCAGACGCGCAATTGAGGTTGATGATGCCCATTGCCATCGTTTCCGCGTTCTTGAACAACACCCCGGTGGTGGCGATTATGATTCCAATCGTCCAAAAATGGTGCCGAAAGTGTAAGATTTCGCCGGCGCAGCTCTTCATCCCACTCTCGTTTTCATCAATCTTAGGTGGGACGTGCACTTTAATAGGAACGAGCACGAATTTAGTCGTCGACGGGATGAGAAAAGAACGATATCCGGAGGAAAAAGCGATTGGATTGTTCGAGTTGAGTAAATACGGAGTGCCGGTGTTGTTGAGCGGATTGTGTTACATGCTCGTGGCGAGTCCATTTTTATTACCGGGCGGGAAGAAAGAGAATAAAGAAGATTCTGGGAACGGCAACGGAGATATGAACGATTCGGAAGATTTAACGGTTGGTGCGGTGGTACCGAGAGGAAGTCCGGTGGTGGATTCACCCGTGGCTATTTTGAGAGGATTGAACGGTTTGTATTTAGTGAGCGTGCAGAGAGGCGACGTGGTGATGCGCGCGGTGCAACCGGAGTTTCTCTTGGAAGCTGGCGACGTTCTGATTTTTACCGGGTTAGTGGATAAAATCGGCGAGGTGTGCGAAGAGCACGGGTTGGTGCCGCTGACGCACGACGTGGAGGAGAAGATGGTTGGAGGCGCGTTTCCGGAAAGCGTATCGATCGGAGGGAGTCAAGGAAATAGTTTAGATCCGAGTCCGAAATGGGCCGGCCCGGGGGATCCGTTTAGTAGTAGCAGTGATGGTGGTAATAAAGAGTTCGCGAAAGGCGGCGGCGCGAAAAAGGACTGGAGCAGAGTGAACACGCCGACGTCGCAGCAAGGAGGCTCGCCTAGGTTCCAAGACGATTCGTCCATCGTCGGTCTAGGGTACGAGCATCGTAAACGCGAAACGGAACTGCAACGAAGAGCGTCCGTGGACGTGCATAATTACGAAAAGTTGTTGCGGAAGTTTACCGACGACGGTAACGAGAACAACAATAACAACAACAGCAATAGCGCGGCGAACGGTGATGACGAACAATCTATGTTGCGAAAACAGTCGCACGAATACATCGATAACCGACAACAATCGCTGGCGGTAAAAAAGCATTTCGTTCTGCGGGCGAGAATAGGGGCGAAATCGACATTAATCGACATGTCCCCTCGAGAAGTGCTGTTTCGAAGGAAATACAAAGCGTCCATCATGGCGGTGCAAAGAGCCGGAAGCACGAGCACGTCCTCGAATGTAGCTGAAAACAGGTTAGGCAAAATTATCTTTCAACACAACGACGTTCTGGTTTTACACGCGGCGGAAGATTCGCCGCTGTTGGAACAAAAGAGAGAACGAGAGGAGGCGAAAGTAGAACGCGAAAAAGTTCAACAAGAAACGAAAAAGAGTCGATTGGCGCAGAGCAATTCTTCGCCGGGTGGTATTTTCCGAAGCGCGTCAAAGGGCGATTTGAGCGGAAGCGATATGAAACCGCCAAGCAGATCGCAGTCGAAGAGTAATTTAGACACGAGCTTCACCAACTTGAGTGACGTGGAGGGATTTGAAAACACGTCGGAGTTTACCTGCGGGGACGACTTGGAAGTTTTATTGGCGGATGCGCAGGATTTGAATTTTAGCGAGTTTGCGATTCCCATGCGCGTGGTCGCCGGAGGCGCTTTAGACGGGAAAACCATTAGAGGCGTTGATTTGGTCAACACACCGGGTCTGTTTCTCACGGCCATGCAAGAAGGTGGGGCGAAAGGTGTCACGAAAACCGTCGATCCTGAAACCGTTTTGCGCGGCGAAGACGTTTTGTGGTTTGCCGGGGACATGAGCGGCATGCAAACGCTTCGACGCATCCCGGGCATGGTGCCGCAAGACGACCAAGTCGCGAAATTGTCCATTCGTAAAACCGATCGACGACTCGTGCAAGCTGTCGTCTCGCAACACTCGATTTTGGAAGGACAGTCAGTCAGAGACGCGCATTTCCGAACCAGATACGATGCGGTGATCATCGCCGTGCAGCGATCTGGCGGTAGAATTCAAGCGCGTATCGGCGACATCGTTTTACAAGCCGGAGACGTTTTGTTGTTGGACACTTCGACGTCGTTTTTATCGAACCATAAACGCGACGCTGCATTTGCATTAGTTTCTGAGATTGAAGACTCTGCACCGCCGCAGTTTGACAAGTTATTGCCATCTCTGGGTACCGCGGTTGTCATGATTGCCGTCTTTGTCGCCGGCGCGCTCGATTTGTTCGTCGCCGCGTTGTTAGCTTCTGGCGTCATGTTAGCGACTGGATGTTTGACGCAAGAAGCCGCGAGGGCTGCGGTGAAATGGGAAGTCATCGTTACCATTGCAGCCGCTTTTGGTATATCTGCGGCTATGGAACAATCCGGCGTCGCCACTGCCATCGCGCAAAATTTAGTCGCCGCCGGCAACGCTTTGGGCACCGGCAAACCCGGTATTTTAGTCGCCGTATACCTCGCCACGGTTGTTCTGTGTAACATTGTCGGTAACAACGCCGCTGCGGCGTTGATGTATCCCATCGCCGCTGAGTCTGCCGAACAGCAAGGCATCCCAAACGCACAAATGAGTTTTCTATTAATGCTCGCCGCGTCGGCATCGTTCATGTCGCCGTTTGGATACCAGACGAACTTGATGGTGTACGGCCCTGGCGGGTACGTGTTTGCAAACTTTTTAAAGTTTGGCGGTCCGATGCAAATAGTGCAAATGATCGTTTCCGTGGCGGTGGTTTTGTTAGACGACAGATGGTGGATTGGATGGATCGTAGGTTTTGGCAGCGTTTTCGCGGTGTTTGCTTCAAGAAAACTTGTGCCTATGATTATAGAAAAAGTGAAAGGAGGAAGGAACGATGCGTCGAGCGAGGAGGATAAATTAGACAACGCGCTTTAGTACGGTATGTGTTATGAAACGACTTTACTTTATTTTTCAATTACTTCTACGTCCCTCCTAGTACTATATGGTAACTACATTTGAATCTATGAGAGCTAATCTATCGTCTCTCTACCAATTATCCACGTTTGCAATCGTGACTTTTTTCTTCATATCATTGGACGCCGCCAACGCGTTGTAAGTCGTATCGTACGCTGATAAAGTGTCGCCGTTTTCTTCCGCGGACGTAATCAGACTCTTCACCGCCGCTGAGTGTAGATTTCTGCGCTCGCTCTCAATTTCGCCTTCCATGTACGCCTCTTCTACCCGTTTCAACAACTTGGCGTTCAAATACGACTGCTTTGGAGGCACTTGCCCGCCGCCGTTGGCGCATCCGCTCGGACACGCCATCATCTCCACGAAATCCCACTTGTTCGGTTCTCTTTTCAAAGCCCTGGTGACGTTTTGGACGTTTCGAAACCCGTACGCTAAGAGAAATTTTAGTTTCACTTCGCCCTCGATTTTCAATTCCACTTCGCGCATGTCCGCGTTCGTCAGCGTCTTATACTCTAAATCTTTGCCTCGCAGATCGACGCCGTAGAGATCCCTCGCCGCTTTGCGAAAGACGTATTCGAGGTACGCGCCGGAGGTTGCCGCAAAGGCTGGTGGCAGAAGTGCATCTTCTTGTTCGTCTTCTTCGACGTCCATCATATCCTCCGTTCTAAACCACGACGCAAACATCGAATCAATCTTCGCGCTCGGCAAACTCCTCACGCCCGCCTCGTCCACGATGTTACACTTCTTCTCCAACAACTCCACAACCTCCGTCGTCGTCAACACGCAATCCGTCTCGTTGACGCCGTCAACATCATCATCTTTTCCTTGTCCAAGTACATCGCCTTCTCTTTTCGTCTTAAATTCCCTTCGACTCGCTTCCAACTTTTTATCAAAGCACGGCATCACCGACACGTGATACGCCTCCTCCTCCTCCTCCTCCTCCTCTGTATCCTCCGAGAAAGCAGCCCTTCTTCCCTTCTTCGCGAAAGTCCCGGCAATCGCCTGCGGACTCTTCGCTTTCGCCAAAAGATTCACATCTCGCAAAGCGTTTTCAGTCTTCTCCGCGTAACACACCCACCCAGGACACGCCGACGCAATCATCGGCAACAACCCCGACGACTTACTCTTCCTCTCCGTAAACTCCTTCGCGTATCTTGCCCGCGACGCCGCTCGCGCCTCGGTACTGCTACACACCGCCCGCGCGTTAAAATGCGTCTTAAAAAACCCGCACATTTTCTCCAACATCTCTTCGTATTTCACGCTATATTTCACCGCCAACGACGCCGTGGATTGCGGAGAGAGTGTTACTACCAATCTTCTTCGTCGTCCTCCTCCTCCTCCTCCTCTATCACGGGTCCCTCCTAATGGTTGGATGTTTCCTTCTGAGGAGAAATTTTGGCCTAAAAATTCCTCCACCGATTGCTGTTCCATCAAGACCGTTTCCGCGCTGGTGACGCACCCAGAGCACGCGAGACAATCGGATAAGGACACTTTTACCATCATCGAATTCCCATCTTTGCTGAAGTCTTCCTTCGCGGGTTCGAATCGTTTTTTGTTCTTGTTTTCATTCGCTCCTCGTTTTGCGCGGAGAAGGATTTCCCCGCCGTCCCCTTCTCCGGCGTCGTGTAACCCGTCGTTTACGAGGAGTGCATTACCATCGGATGAGAGAGGAATGATGCACGCCTGAGAAGGCGCGATGTAATCGTTCAAAGACGAGGACGAGAGTTTCACGGCACCGCTGAATCCGTGTCGTTCTCCTCCCTGTGATGTGTGTGACATTCTCAGGTCAAGCTTTACTTTGAGTTGTTTTTGTGATGATGAAAGAGCGATATTTAGTACTTGTACGTAGGGGTGTGGAAGGGGTTCAACGCGAGAACGAATACGTCACGGGTACATCGTGCGGTTTCATGGATACTACGGGTTAATAGTACGAGTCTTTCTTTCTCTCTTTCTTTCTCTATCAGTCTTATTCTTTCTTAGTATTCTTCTTGGTTTCATTTTCTTTCTGTCCGACGACGGCGTATTTGTTCACTAAGCTTTTAATCTTCTCTTTGCGTTGACTGGTCATGAAAGCGACGAGCGGGTCGAGTTTCGCGGACGACTCCGATTTCGCGTGGTCGATGACCGTGCGAACGATTTTTTCCTCGTACTTTTTACACTGTTTCTTCGTGAGAATGTTCCGGTCTCGTTTGAGTCTGAGTTGCTCGAAGACGTATTTGGTGACTTGTTTGGTCACGCGTTCTTCGTAAGCTTCTTCGGTGAGCGTGTCGGCGTCGGCGGAATTGGCTTTGCTCTTCTTCGCGTTCAAAAGATCGTCGTCGTCGTCTTCGCCCAAAGCGGCGGCGTCCTCGGCGTCTTCTCTCGCCCGTTTCGCCGCTTTCGCCTTCGCTTTCGCTCTCTTTTTCTCTCGTTTCAAATTCGCGGCGTTTTGAAAATCTTCAAAGGAGGAAATGTTCATGTTCATGACTTGATCTTCGTCGGAATCCGTGTCGTTGTTATGATGATCCATGGCGGTCTGCGCTGCTTCCTTGGCGGCTTGAATCGCACGTTCGGCGTCTAATTTAGCTTGCTCCGCGGCTTGTCGCGCTGCGAGCGCAGCTTGGCCTTCGGGAAGATCCGATGCGGCTTTGACGACCGCTTCGCGCTGGTCGCGAAGTTTTCGTTCGGCGGCTTCTTTCGCCTCTTTGCGTTGCTTTTCGTGCAAGACGAGAAGCTCTTTGTCGGAAAGCGCGTTGGCGATATTCGTGGTTTCTTTCGCAACTTCGCTCGCGATGGTGTTCATGCCGTTGTTTTTAATCGAATTCAAAAGCGTTGTCGTTATGTTGTTGTTTTGCTTTGGCGCTAACACGTTTCCGTACGGCGAGATGGCACCGCCGACGGACATGCGCGTCTTATCGCCACCGAGCGCTAACAAACGCATCCACTCTCGAGTGATCATTTTAGACGTTTGCTTTAATCCCGCGTTTTCGTGTGATTGGAAGTAGTCTTTGATGGTTAATGGCACGCCCGATTTCTTCATCAACTTGAAATCAAACGGAATCGATCGGATGACTTTCAACGCGGTCATCGCGTCTTCCTCGTCGCCATCTCGTCGCGCGCGCTTGGCAAATTTACTCAACCACTCGTTAAACGTCGCTAATCCGTTGTGTTTTCCATACGCCCACTTTTCTTTTTCGGCATTGGTGAGTGATAACACGGCGTGCATCAACGCGCGTTTTCCGGCGCCCGTTTTCAACGCGTAGTGGTTTTCATTTTCAACCATAATTTCTGCCAAAGCGAGTCCAATAGAGTTCGTCTTCGCGGACGAATCTACCGTCATGGAAATTTTATAGACCGATTTCGCTTCGTCTCTCCCGGCCAACGCGTCCGCGTCGACGACTTGGTTCCTCGCTCGCTCTTCCGCCTCGCGTTTGCGCTCAATCGCCGCCTTCATCTTTTCAAAGTCTTCACCTTCCAGCTCGCTGTCGTAATCGGAGTCTTCCATTAACGCCGCCTGTCGAGCTTCTTCCTCCGCTTTCTTTCGCATCTCTTCGAGATCGAAGACTTCGTCGAAGATTTTACCTTCCTCGCCGGAGAGTTTACGCAAAACTTGTCTCGCCGCTCGCCATCCGGTGAGCATGGCACCGCCAACTGTATCTGGATGTTCTTTACACGTGTGTTCGCCGGCAAAGAATAAGCGTCCTTTCAATTCTGGACGACCTAATTCGTCGTAATCCGCGGCGCCTCGAGAGCTTTTCTTCACGTACGAGTACGAGCCTCGCGCAAATGGATCTTTACCCCACGCGGTTGCTTTAGCCGTTTTCACTTTGATTTTCGATTGGTCGCCGTTGAAGTGCACTTTCGCAAACTGTTCCACGGCTAAATTCACGAGTTCTTGTTGCGACTCTTCCGTGACGTTGTTCTCGGTATCTTCCGCGTTCGAGCCTGCGACTAACGCGATCAACATGTTTTCGCCACAAACTGGTTTCAAGTTCCAGAACATGAAACATCGCGCGCGGTTGTTCATTTTCGACTCGTCGTCGCTGTCTACGGCGACACCGAAATAATCGCGATCGTCCGACCAAAACTGATCTTCGAACTCGATGACCAGCTTGTTCAAATTTCCAAAACCTAATCTATGGACGGCATTTCGTTTCGCGGTGGATAATTCAGGAACGAACTCGACGTCGTCGTTTTTTAGACACCCCAGAGGTACCGTGCACACCACCGCGGAGCCTTCGTAGATGGTACCATCGGCGCACTCCACGTTGACGCCATCGAATGGGTTTTTCGTGCTCGTGACGGTCACCTTCTTGACGATCGCGTTGAGTTTAATTGCACTTATTTTTTCAATTTCTCTCGCCAACGCGTCGGTGATTTGGCCGTAGCCGTTTCGCACCATGCAATGCGGCCCGCCAAACCCGCCGTACATTTCGTCTTGGTTCCAGTGCGGTAGCGACACGTCCCCGAGTTTCGCAGAACATCCGTATTCTAAATTCGCCCAGTGCCAATCGAGCAATCGTTTATCGTCTTTGGAAAACTGCTTGATTTTCTCCAACTTTTGTTGTTTCTTCTCGTCGTTCATGTCGTCGTCGTCGTCGTCGTTTTTGTTGTTGTTGTCGTTGTCATCGTCTTCTCCTCTTTCTTCTTGTTCCTGTTGTTTCTTTCTCAGTGTATCTTCTAAATACTCGCGCTCGAAATGGACTTTGGTCAGGTCTTCAATTATTTCGCCCAACCCGAGATCCGCGGTGGCGTCTTCGCCTCGCGCCTCCACCGTCTCTCTCGCTTCGTCCATCAACAAGTCTCTCAACTTTTCAATTCTCGCGTCTTTTTCGCCGGCGACTAAACTCCCGTCTTTGCCGTCGTATAAAGGACACCCTGGACGTAACTCGACGAGTTTCAAATCGATTTGCGAGCTGACCTCGGCGGAAGGATCCGCGCGAATACCTAACCACGGCATACCCGTTCTCGCTTTCGGGTTCGGTTCCGTACCGGTCACGATGGAGGCGCCAAAATCCACCGGCGCGGAAAACGTCTCTCTTTCTGTCCACACTCGCCCACCGACGCGATCTCTCGCCTCTAAAACAATCACCGGGACGTTTCTCGATTTCAACTGGTTCGCGCACGCTAAACCGGACGGTCCGGCGCCGATGATTATAACCGGTTTCGACGTATCCACATCTCTCTCCCGTATGTTTGGATGTATTTTCCCCTCTTCGACTGCCGGCGGTGACCTCCACTTGAAAGTAATCTCATCCCCGCCGTCGTCTACTTCGTCGTCGTCGTCTTTCTTCTCCTTCGATTTCCCTTCTTCCTCGAACAACCCGTCAAACGCCTCCGCGCCTTCCGTTAAATACTTCGTCACCACCTCCTTAATCAACCCTTTCTTCTCGCTCAAATCCGTGTTCAAACACTCCTCCGACCCAAGTTTCTTCCGAATCATCTTCTCCGTCATCACGTTCATGTCGCACGTTTTCAGCAATCGAATCAACTCTTTCGTTACGGTCGCGTCGTCGATGATTTCGATCGCAGAGGCGTTGGATCCGACCACGGCTTCTCCCTCCACGTCCTCCTTTTCCTCCTCTTTTTCCTCCTCCTTTTTTTCTTTCGTGAAAACGCCGTAGTTCACTCCACCGTTCCGTTCCAGCCAATCGAACACGTCTCGAATCATCTTCTCCTCGTAATTTCTCACCTCTTCGATCACTTCTCTCACGTCCAATCGCCTCCGAACATCTCTCCGCCACATGGCGCATATCTTATTCCTCACGCCTAAATAATGCGCCTCGCTGTTCCCTCCGTCTCTGAGTTGAATTTCAAAGTCTTTCTTTTCGAGGAACGAGACGCGTTCGAAGTCGAGACCGGCGGAGGAGGCGGCGATTTGTTCTTGACTCAGCGGCGAAGAATCATCGTCGGAATCGGAATCGACGAATAAGTCGTCCAAAGCGAACTTCGAGGAGCGTCGGTAGCCGACTTTTCGCCTGTGGTGATGATGATGCGTCGTTACGGTGGTAGTCTCAAAGGTGGTTGCCATTTTTTGTGTGCTTTTCGTTCGTCGTTATGTAAGTGTTGTTTGAACGAATAAAAGTGAAGAATCCGTCACTTAAACGAGAGCGAAACGGACTCGTTTGAAGGACGTCTTCGGATGAAGAAAAAAACGTATTACGACGTCTTGAACGTCTCGCCGTCGTCCACGCAAACTGAAATCAGAAAAGCGTACCACAAATTAGCGATTCAATGTCACCCGGACAAAGTCAAAGACGATGATGAGAATTCCAACGCAGAAGGGAAAAAGGAAGAAAAAACGGAACTGTTCAAGAAGATTTCAGTCGCGTACACGTGCTTATCCGACCCTTCGGAGAGAGAGAAATACGACGAGAGAATACGAGGAATATATGGGGGTGGTTTGATGTCTGGGAGGAACTTTTATTCGGACGAGGAGGATGATGATGTAGACGACATATTCGGTGATGATGAGGACCAATTTTCCTCGCAAGATTTGGAGCGAAGGCTGTTTTGCGCGAGAGTCGGCATCGCGGAGTGCGTGGTGAGAGTCGTTCGAGTGACTTTAGAAGATATATTCGAAGGGAATAAAGTATACGTAGAATCTGTTCCGGTTTTTAAGGCGGATTTTATACGGAAGAGAGTGGTGCCGTCCGTCGCGCGAGTGCGCGTGGTCGTTCCGAGAAACGCGCGAGACGGCGATACGATGTACTGTCGAAGCGACGGAAGTCAAATGCAACGCGTCGCGGTTGTCATTCGGGAGAAACCGCACGAGATTTTTTCGAGGAGCGAGAATAAACGAGACGATGTGGTAGCCTTGATTCGATTGACGAGGAAAGAGTGCGAGGAAGGCGCGGTGAAAATAATCAAAGGCTTGAACGGCAGAGAGATACAATTAAAGGTGAACAAAGGCGCGGTGGAAAGAGGGAAAGACAAGTGGCACACGGTCGTTGGGGAAGGGTTTTACATCTCCAAGCCGAGGATGGACGTGAACACTGGGATTGAAGCGACGACGAAGAACGGTCAAAATCAAGGGAGTCGGGGCGATTTGAGGGTTCGATTTCGACAAATGTCCGGGTTCGAGGCGTTTTGGAGGAAAGGCTCTCGATTGTGGTGGGCGAAACGTATCGGTGGATCGATCGTGGCGTACGCGGCTTTGGAATTAGGTGCGACGGCTCTGTTGCACGTGCTGCTCGACGCGTTGGATATTTTAGAAGGACCCGGGGATCAGTTATTTTTAGATTCGTTTCCGGGCTTGTACGGGATTATCCCTTCGACGTCGATTATATTCGCCGGACGGGGAAGAGCCGGGAACGAAGGCAGCGAGACGTTACATAGAAATATAAACAAGGCATGGAACGCGCCTCGCGATATGCCGGATAACATACGGTCGGACCCGCCACCGCGCAGACCATTTTCATTCTTTCGGCGGTAGTTTTAGGTACTAAGAAGGTTAAAGAAAATATTGTAAAAAAAATAGTATTATGTTAGTACTAGTGTTAACTTTTACGCGTGTACGTAGCAGGTACTTCAAGGTACCAAAATTCAGCGTGAAGTACTAATCGTACCAATCGTCGATGTTCGCTTGGCCGCCGAACGCGTCGGCCAGCCCGTTGACGCTATTCGCGAATTCGTCCTCGGTTTTCTTGCTTTTACTTTTCTTCTTTTTCGATTTGACTTTTTCTGGCGCCACGTCGTTCCAGAATCGATCGTCCGTTTGATGATTGCCATACTTTCTCAAATCTGGTTGTCCAGAATTGATGGGGCCGCCTCCCCAGCCGCTCGGCGCGGGTGGGTGGTGCTGGAACGATTGGCCCGGGTTCGCGCTATTTGTCGTATTCGTTGCACCACTACCCGGTCGTTGATCAATGCCCTGTTGTCCGTTCAAACTATCGCTCCAACCCGCGAGTTTCCCGCTCAACCAGCCTTTCGCTTTGTTCGCGGCTTCGTTCGCTTTCGCCACGGCGGTGTTCAAACTCACGCCTTGCGCAGGCGCGGGATAGTACGGTTGCGAGCCAAACCCATCGTATTGTTTTGAGCTCGACATGCCGTTGCCGTAACCCCCGCCGCCACCACCTCCAGACGGGAAAAGTTCGTTATAATCTGGTTGCACAGTTGATGACTTTTTCCCTTTCTTTACACTCGTCGGCGCCGCGTACACCGACGCCGTGTCTTGAAACCCGTTGTTCATGGCGATTCTGGCTTGCGCTTCCGCCCTCGCCGATTCCGCCGCTTTACGCATGCGTTCTTCCAGCTCCTCCTCTAAGGATTTCTCGGTCGTTTTCTTCTTCTTCTCTTTCTTCTCTTTCTTCTCTTTCTTCTCTTTCTTTTCTTTCTTTTCTTTCTTCTTCTCCTTTTTCTTAGGTTCTATCGGCGCTTTTACTTCCTTGATTGCTTTCTTGTGTTTAATCGATTTGTTCTTTTCTACGGTATCCGCGGAGATTTTCCATCCGATTTCTTCGTCCTCCTCGTCGTCGTCATCGCCCTTGCCAATCTTCTTGCTCAAACGTCTCGAGGCAAACTCGTCGTCGTCTTCGTCCGAACTGTTTTCGATATCCTCTACGCTACTACTATTTCCGTCGCTACTGCTACTACCTCCGCCCCCGTCGCTGTCGCTGCTCGCGTCCTCTGATTCGTCCTCGTCGCTACTCTCCTCGTCGTCATCGCTACTACTCAACGCCTTTTCGTCGTCTGGTTTTGCAAACGGATCAAACGTTGCCAACGTTGCTGACGATTGCTTCTTTTTTTTCACAACATCCACGTGCGCGGCCATCGCGGCGCCCATCCCGCCACCACTCATAGCCGCGACCACCACGGCGCGTTCCTCCGCGGTCATATTTTTTAAATGGTACGTCCGATCCTGCACGTCCGGGGTAGTTTTCAAATGTTTCACCCATTCTTCGGCGGATATGCCGCCTAAAAACTTCCCTTCGCAAAAACCTCGAGGTTTTGGCGGCGGCGGCGGTTTCCACCCGTCCTCTTCCTCCTCCTCGTCGTAATCCTTCTTGCGTTGATTCTTCTTTTTCGTCGCGCCGCCGCTACCGGTCGCCAGCAAACTCGGCTTGCCGCTGCTCGTCGTGTTTGCAAACATAGAATTCACCGCCGATGTCGTCGCCGTCGTCGTCGTCGTCATCACCACCGGCGCGTTATATTTTGGCAACTCCATCTTCACCACTTTCTTCTTCTCTTTCGTCTTCGTCTTCGTCTTCTTCTTGGTAAAATTCGAGTTCCCGTACGCGCTCGGAAACATCACGTTTTCCTCTTCTTCCGATTCCGATTCCGACTCCGACTCCGATCCGCTCTCGCTCTCGCTTTCGCTTTCGCCGCTGCTGCTCTCTTCGCTCTTCTTCTTCTTCTTCTTCTCCTTACTCTTCTTCTTCTTACTCTTCTTCTTCTTTTTCTCTTCCCCGTCGAGGCCGCCGCCTCTCCCTTCCGCTTTCTCCTTCAACTTCTCGCGATACTTCTCCGCCCATTTCGAATTGTACTTCTCTCTCGCCGGCGTGTGTTTCCCTATGTTCCCTTTCTTCCGCAAATACGCGTTCATGTTTTCGTTCCCCCCGTGTTTCATCAGAGATACCTGTTTCGCGTTCCAACTGTCCATCGTGATCGACCGCACGAACGACACGTGCACGCCTAAGCTCCTGTGTATGCCTGAACACCCCAAGCAGAGCCACAATCCGTTGGACACGGAGGCCCAGTCCGGGTTCCCGGTCGGGCAGTCCGCGCATACTTGGTTTCCTTTTCCTTCCTCCCTTTGTATTCTCGTTAACATTGATCGGTGGTCTTCGTGTTGTTGTTGTCGTTCGTTTCCTCTCGACATCCTCCTCGTTTCTCTTCTTCTTCTTCGAGAGCTTTTGCTCTTACGGAGATGTTTCCGCGCGGGGTATAATTTCCAATTCCAAATCTCTCTCTTTGCTCTCTTAAACTTCTCAATATTGCTTTCTCGACGACGACACCTCTCGACGATGAAAAGAACGCTTTTTTCTCTCCGC
>Ga0182090_1185718_pt1 | contig 13855 bp, 4 predicted proteins | sample 041ome_24_FD_127767 | JGI IMG/M metagenome (GOLD analysis project Ga0182090, IMG submission 127767) | Metatranscriptome of coastal salt marsh microbial communities from the Groves Creek Marsh, Georgia, USA - 041408BS metaT (Metagenome... | ecosystem: Environmental > Aquatic > Marine > Intertidal... | reverse complement strand
TACGTTTTGCCCATCTCCGAAGTGTCGGGGACCATCGACATGATTAATGCGTTGCCAAACATCGACTCTTTGGCCCGATGCAAATACGTGCAAAGCTTTGTCGCGAAAGTCGCCGCGGAGCAGCAAGATTACGTCGATCCGATCACCGGCGAGACGATTCAAGCCCCGGACGATTCACCGTTGAATAGATTGTTGATCCATTCCCAAACTTTAGCGGTGGCCTGGTTTTTGATTGGTTTGTCTTACATCATTTTGTACGTCGTCATGATGAAGTACATGTATTGGATGCAAGCCGAAGATAAGGAGAAGTTATCCGAGGAGGAGATGAAAGAAGTGTGGGGCTCGTACCACGAATAAGAATAAGAATGAGAGAAGACTTCTTCATTCCTGATTTTTATAATCAGAATCGATTTTACACGCGTACGCGCGCGACGATAAAAATCGTATCATTATTACGTATATTTATAAAAAGTTTTGTATTACGAAAAGACGAAAGGTTTGGTATACGACTTTATTACTATCCTGTACAGGTACAGTACCATGTGTGTACCCGTACTTTGCTATTTTTTATACACGTTTCATCGTATATTTTACTCAAAAGCGCGTGGTATGCTGCGTGAGCGGATGCTGGTCTTCTCCGGCATCATCTTCGTCATCGCTAAAGTTTGAAACACTTTGACCAACAGCAGAATCTATACCTTCGACGCTTCGCGAATGAACCATGCTTATACTTCCGGGTCCACTATTCGAGGTGCCGTCGTGCGATTTCCGAGAAGTTGGATTATCGCCGAGGCTTTTTCTTCGATCTTTCATTTTATCGAACGACGAGGACGGATGATCATCGCTGGTATTTTCTTCTTTACCCATGGTGATGTGCGCCGGCGGCGCTTCCCGTTCGCTGTCGTCTCCGTCTCCATCTCCGTCGCTCTTTTGCAACGCTTCACTCGCGGAATGCGCGAGGCCGGATAGACCTTGATCACCGTGTTGCGGAGGTTTCTTCGAGGAAGAGACCTCGCTAAAGAGGGCGTGCAGCGTGCTCGAACCCGATTTGAGTTTTTCCATCGTTCTCTGGTGCATAAACGCTTTGTTTTTGTTGTTGACGATGTTGTTCGGAGAGCTTTTTGTTTCTTCGTCATCACCACTTTTGTTCATCTTGACCAACTTTCCACAACTGACGACGAAGAGCTTCACTTGCCCTAAAGGCGTCCATTTGCCCGTGAAGGCGTTGCCGCTAATGGGCGCATCTCTTCCGGATATACGTTCTCGACGAGATGCGTACTCGTCCACGCCGCCGCCATCTCTCACGCTACCCTCTTCGCCACCGCCGCCACTCATCGAGTTTGTTCTGGTGAGTTCCATGGACGCCGATCGAGAAGAAGCGGCGGTTAATCCGGAAAGCTGCGATTTCGGCGCGTCTGGAGTCGGTTCCAACGGCGTAGGCTGTTTCGAGCCTAAACCGAATATGTTCGCTAACGAGTTCTTTCTCGCACCCATACCGCCGGAAGAAGAAGCGACACCGGGCATCGAATGTCCCAATCTGTATTCCGAATTCGAGCCTCCTCCTCCTCCTCCTTCGGTACCAGAGCCGAAGTCCTGTTCCGCCGAGGATTTCCCGCACGTCCCTCCTCGAATACCTACGCATCTCGAATCTAGAATCGCTGGCGCGATAACAATACCTACGCCTTCGACGCGAGCCATCCCGCTGATTAAAACAATGATTTTCGAAGGATCGTCGCATCGAAATTCAGTCGTCGTCGACGAGGCGGCGCTCTCTTGCGAGCCGCCTACTTTTTCAAATTTTCCTCTCGCCGCGAATCTGTGCGGCGAAAACTTTCTCAAACCACCTTCAATCCAGGACGTTCGCGATACGACCGCGCTCACCGCGCGTCTCAACGACGATTCCGCGAGCAACGCTACCGCGGCTCTTCGGTACGAATCCAAACACTCGCGTTCTTTTTCGTCCGAAAAAATGGTTTCCGCCAACGCTCTCGGGACGATGAAGCCAAACATTTTCGCCTTGGCAATCGCTTGAATCCCCGAGCGGTGAATAAACGTCCCAGTTCGCGAATCTCGACACATTTCCTCGTAGGCGGTTATCGCCCACGCGGCTCGATGCGATTTACACCCAATCACTAACGGTTCGTCTCCTGGAACGTCGTTGATTGTCCTGATCTCTAAAACGCCGTTGCCTATGAGCAAAATACCTTCCTCTGGCAGCGGTTTCGAAGGGTCGACGACGACGTCGCCGATGGAGTATTCTATGACGTCAGCTTCTCGAGCGATGCGAGTGCGCAAGGTTCGAGACGTCACGCCTGATCTAACAGTTGGGTCCATAATTGGTGTGGCGGATAAAATGCGTCCGGGAGAGGTTTTCGATGGTCGCAACGGTTGGGAGAGCAATTTTCGCAACACTTGCGCGTGCTCGCTAGACAAAATAGCCGCCTCACCTTGTTTCAACAAACCCGTACGAGTCAATCGAGCAATCTCGTGCGAGACGACTTCCAACGTTTCTCTGGCTAAATCTTCCGATCGTAAAGCTCTCGCCACGTGATTGTGCGAATGTTGCATCTTCTTCAACAACTCCTTCGCCTTTTCACACTCTTCGTTGGATTCTTTGAGCACGATGCGTAAGTGTTCTTGAACGGCTGCGGAAGACGATCCGGTCGTTTCCGCTTCCAACTGTTGGACGGCGTCCACCCTGCGACGCGAAGGCCCTCGGTGCGTATTTGTTCCAGTAGCGGAAGCTTTGTTTGCGCCGCCGCCGACTTTCCTTTGGTCGCCGCCTTTGCGCCTGCCGGCGGGCGAGGTCAGCGAGTTAGACGTTAACTGATTCAACGAATGAATGGAGCTTTGCGTCAAGTAATGATCGGAATCGGGTTCGTCGCCTCCGCCGCTAACGTCTTTATGGTGCGCCCTCGTACCTTCGCCGCCATCCTCTTCTTCCTCATCTTTCTCTTTGGAATCCAACAAAAGCCGTTCAAATCGCGCGGACGTTCTCTCGTGCACCGCGCAAAACGCGTTTAACGCTTGCATTCGTCGTCTCACGACCATCCACGGTTCCTCGATGATGCCTAATTTGCGTAAACCTTGCAAGATTTTCTTTCCGATTTGGTTAGATTCCATAATCGCGCTCAATTTTTTCCTCCAAGCTTTCGGTTCCAACATTCTCAAGAGATGGTCTAAATCCGTCAAAGACGTCCCAGGTGGTTCGTCTTCCGCGAATTCACCGGCTTCCATGATGTGACTGCACACGACCGCGTCGCACAAATCTTCCTCCAAAATTTTCCACGCTTCCGATCGGACGCCGTGGAGAAATCGACGACGAATTTCCTGGACCAACAAATTTTTATTCTGTTCGCGCATAAAAGCGTCTTGTTCGATAATTTTCACCGCCTCCATCTCTGTTTCGTCCATTTGCGGGTCGTCGACGACTCGCAACGCGGGAATGAGTTGTTTGACTGCGGTGAAATCCGGCGCGCCGACGTATTGCGCGCCGGTTTGACCGAGCGTTTGTTCGTAGTGTTCCATCGCGCGTTCGTGAATAGCTCTTCGCGCGGCAGTTAACGCAGACGCTTGCGATTTTTCCGCTTTCAATAGCCCGCTCAAACGCAACATCAACGCGCTCGTCGACGCGTTCAACAGCAACGTTCCGACGACCGCGGAGGAAACTAAAATTAAAACCAACCCTCGATCTCGAGCGGTGAACGCGACGTCTTCTTCCAAGACGACCAAACCTAGCGCTAAACCAATCGCGCCTCTCAAACCGCCCCAAACGCATATGAACCCTTCCGATCGACTCATTTGATACCCGGTTTTCCATTTCATGGGAATCCATAAGATGGAGATAGTCACGAATCGAATGAGATTTAAAAACACGTACAACAAAACGCCCCAGCCTGCGTCGGAGAATTTCAACTCCAACTCGTCGTTCATAACCTCCGACGCGATAATAAACCCGGTCAAAACGAACACCAACGTGTTTGCGCAATACGTCAACACTTCCCAAAAGTGGTGCATGGTATGTTCGATGTTCCCGACGAAAAAAACGCGACCTTTCGCGCTGATGTAAAATCCCATGCTCACGCACGCCAACACGCCCGAGACGTGAAAAACGCTCTCGGCAACCATAAACGTCAAGTAACACGCGAACAGCGTCAAAGTAATTTGTACCAAATGGTCTCTGAATATCGACTTGAGCCAAAAAATAACCAACTGTCCGGCGACGACGCCAACGAGCAAAGCGCCAAGCGGTTGCGTCAAGAACATCAAAAACACATCCAACGAAGTCTTGTGTTTGCCTTTACTAATCTCAAAAAACAACGTGAACACGACGATAGCGGTACCATCGTTCACCAGCGACTCGCCTTCAATCACGTGCCCTAAAATCTTCGACGCGCCTACCTCTTTCAAAATCGACACCACCGCCACCGGATCCGTCGCCGCTAAAATCGATCCAACCATCATCGAAAAGTTCCAATCCCAATCGAACGGAAACGCGTGCAAAACCGTCGCCGTCAAGGCCATGTTTATCAACACCCCCGGCCCTGCTAAGATCAAAATCTTCGTCAAAACTTTCGACAAGGTGTGCCACTCCATGGAAAAACTGGACTCGAATATCAGCGCCGGTAAGAAAACCGCCAGCAAAAGGTGCGGGTTTATGTGCACGAACGCGTCCAAGGAGTTGCCGACGCCGGACAAATCGAATTGGTCGTTCAATACGCCCATGCATATTCCTATGACCTGTTTTTTAAAACAAGAAAGAGGTGGGAAAAGAAAGCGAGAAGAGAAGCGTGTTAGTATTTCTGGTGGTGAGAAAAAGCGTCCTAAAAGTTAGACGTAAAGCCGAAATGATTCGCATCGTCGCTACGACGAGCGTAAATTTTCCTACTCACCAGCAAGGCAACGGTATAGGGAACCGGCGAATTGACGAAAGTGAACGCGCTCCGACAGGCGGTCCCGATCGCTAAGGCGATAAAAATGAACCATAAAATCGCCGTTGGATCATCACCCTCGTGGTGCTTTCCTCCTTCTCCGTCTGTGACGGAAGAACTCGCCGCTGCTGCTTCCGCGAGAAGGCGTCGCCGCCATATCGTTTCCCGAGAAAACAGAGACATTTTACACTAAAGAGACTCTTTCCTGCGCCTGCTCGTCACCATGAAGAAGACGACGAAGAAAAGACGACGACGACAAAGGAGTAGTGGACGACGATCTTTGGGACGAAGGGGAGTTCAGAGAGAGAAAGAAGCCGTTTAGATGATGATGGTGGTGTTGTAAAGTGAGGATTGGTTTTGGATAAATGTGTGAACTGTGGACTCTTTTCGTATACTAAGCAGGATAAATGACATATCCTACATATTAGAGAGCGAAGCCAATCTTTTGGAAACACCGAGCGACGCAACTTTGCACGTCCCCATCCAGCAACGACAACGTGGATTTCAGGACGTCTCCTGGACATTTTTGGGCGCACTGCGCCAAGGATTGACCGAAATATATTTCGATGTCCGGAACTTCGTCTCGCAAAACGTCTTCGTCGGCGCGCGCGCCTTTAACTTTCGCGGCGGAGAGTTGAGAGTAAGAGGCGGAGTAGCCGCCTTGTTGCTCGATTTTTTCGAGGAGTTCGTCCGCGAGGTCGATGTCGTCGGCGAGTTTCTCGGTGTTGGAGGTGGTGGTGCCATTCGGTGCTAATGATTTCCCGTCTTGGTCGGTCGTGGAAACGTAGGCGTCTACGCACCTCGCCGACGCCGCGCACACGTCTCTCCAACACTGGGCGTTGGTGTTCAACAACTCCGTTTCGCACAAAAATCGCGCGCCAGCCACGGCGACGAGCTTTTTCTCCTCTTTGGCGGCAACTTTCTGACTTTCGACGGCGAAAATGTTCGAGAGAATCATCTCGTGAATCCCGGCTTGTACGGTCGCCATGCTCGATACCGCCGCCTCGGCGCCTCGCTTGGCGACCAACACGCTCAAAAATACGACAAAGCCTCGGCAAAATTTCGGCGTCTTGCCGCTTTGTAAGCGCTGGAACAAAACCTGCCAAATTGTCGGCAAATGTTCGCTCCAGACGGATAAATCTAAACTCTTCGCGAAGGCGTTCAAAATGTAAAAGCCTTGATGATCGTGCGCTTTGCTCGAGATGAGTTTTTGAAACACCCCTAAGACGCCGGTGAGGTACCCTAATTGGGCGATTTGTACCGGCGCGGCTTTGAGATATGCGTCTAACAATCGGACTAATGCGGGGATGTTGGCTTGTCTGTCCCACGTGTGCGGCGCGAGCAACGCTGGGAGGAGTTGTAAGTATTGTTCGGTTAAGGAGATCCCAACCGCGACTCCGCCGGTACCCGCCGCCGGTACCGCCGCGGATTCCAACATCAGCGCCAAGATTTGAAAGACGTACGGCGTGAATTCCGCGTTGTCTCTGGCGAGAATTCCCAAGAACGTCGGGAATAATGCACTTTCCACGCGCTGTTTCTCCTGCGAATTCGGCGAGAAATCAACGCACTGCACGCACGCCGTCGTTGCTTCGAACAAGAAGTGATTGTACGTCGGATTCCTAGGGTTGTTCGCGGCTTCGTCGAGACGCTTGCAAAGCTTTTCGCAACACGCAAAAATTACTTCGTTGGCGAGTAACTTGCCGCCGCCGCTGGCGTTTGAACCTCCTCCACCGATATATCGCAACGTTTTCGCGATTAATTTCGCGATGAACTCATTCTCGCTAGAATCTTGCAATTCAAATCCGTTGAAACAGTTTTGCAGAATATCATTCGCGAACGGCGCAAAGTCGTTCGGAGCAAACTTGACCGGCGCCGAAGCGGCTATGGTGCTATTTTGTTGTTGCAGTTGCTGCTGTTGCTGCTGCAACTGGCTATAATCGCGACAGGTCATCATCTTTTCTATGCAGTTTGCCGCGTACGAGTGAACGACGTTAGAGCTATCCAAGAGTAACTTAGCCAAATGCGGCAACATTTGCAATTCTGCGTCTCTCGGGACGAATCCTCTAAAAACGGTGAGGAGCTTCAAGCAGTCCGCGCGCACGACTGGGTGCGACGTCGTCGCGTTCTCGCACAGTAGTTCGCTCCTGATGTGCGCGTTGAAGAAGTCCGCCACGTCTACTAACTCGTTAATCTCCGTCGCGCCTCGCGCGTTGGTTTTCTTCTTCACCGCCAACGCCAACACCAAATAAATGGCGCAATCTTTCGCTTTCCAAAACATGGACGGATTTTGTACGTACTGCGCTAAGAGCTGTTGCACGTATCCGCCAACCGCGGCGGTGCAGCTTTGTGGAAACTTGGCGGCTAACGCTTTGATCAGTTCGCACGCCGCCCTCCGCCTCGTCTCTTGGTCGCCTCCTTCCATATCTCTTCGCAAATACTCCGCAAAGTTATCCGTGAAAATTTCCTCGTCCTCCGTCCGAAATTGCAAATTTGGAATGGCTATATTTTCGATGATATTTTGCAACGTTTCCGGCGCTTCGAAGAGCGTATGATGCACGCCGGAAGCGACGACGGTCAAAAATGCCATCCCCGAGGACGCGACGCGTTCGCGGTATCGCTCGACTTCATCCTCGTCTTCCTCGTGGTTGTTTTGATATTGACTATTATTATCGCTACTTTTCTCCTTGGAATAATTGCCTAACAGCGTCCACACGTCTCTGACGAAAGTTTCCAAGTATGGCTTAAATTCCTCTTCGTTCTTCTCCGCGTACAGATTTAAAGCGTCGCAAATTGCCGCGCGCAACGCGTCCATATCAACACCCCATTCGTCGTTACCGCTCCCACCGCTCTCTATCCCGACGTTCAACATGCCGTGAAACAGCTCCATCCAGTGCGCGATATCGTCCTCAAACACCTCCGGCAACTCCTGCGAGTTCAAGGAGTAAAATATTCTCAAGCACAATCTCAACGCTTTCACCATTTGTTTCCTCTGCGCCTTCTCTTCGTTACTACCACTGCTACCACTGCTACTGCACACTCTTTTCGCGCACTCCCTCGTCACCTCCAACAAAGGCTTCGCGAACCCGTCCAGCGCCATCTTCAACTCCACGTACAACGCGTCCGTCTTCGTCGCTCCTCGAAACCGTTTAAAAATCGCATTCGCCACCGTCAAACTATTTATCAACGTCTCTCCCCTTCTCTGACTATCACCACCTTCGACGAGAATCGATCGACCAATCTTCTGCACTAAGCTCGGCACGAGTTCCGGCCACTTCCCCTGCGGAAACTCTCGCGTGCACGTTAAATCGTTCAAAGCGATAATTTGCAAAGCCTCCGCGAGTTGATTTTTAACGTTAGTATTACGAACCGATGCCTCGTCTTCCTCGAGCGCTTTTTCCAGGACTAAAACGCGTAATCTCGCCTTCGCGTCCGGTTCGATTTCCTTCCACTTCTCTAAAGTCTCCTCCTCCTCCTCGTCCAAATCAGATACAATCCATCGCTTCTTAATCCCGTTTTTAAACGCAACCGCGGCGGCGAGTTTACCCCCGTCCGATACCAATTGCTCTCCCTCGTTACCACCACCATTCCTTAAAGACGAGGACGACGAGGAAAGTAAGAGTAAACTTTCCAATCCATCGCTTCTCGGCAAGACGTTTCGGAGTAAAAATCGGGAACTTTCCTCTCGAATCTGAGGATCGCTCGAAAGCGTCGAGTCGAGGACTCGAGCGAGATGAGGCAAATCCATGGTGATACTTGCTGATACAGAAATTGAATGCAGGAGGAAATGACTTTTACGACGCGTGAGTGTACTTTCGGCGAAGAGAACGGAGAGTTATTGTGACGATGGCGTCGCTTGATTTTGAATCCCGATGGTTTTAATGGTTTAGGGTGTAGGTTTTAGACTTTGCGCTTTGCCTTCCTTTCTTGAGCGCGAACGCGACGACGACGGACGACGATGATTTATTAGAGCAGTATTCATTCGCGGTGTGTTCTTGTATTCTCAATTCTTTATATATTTATACAGAGAGCAAATTATTAAGAAGGACCTTGGCTGATGCTGACGCCTTGGCCGAGGTACTCGTCTTTGAGTTTTCTTCTACTAGTGTTGCTATCGTCGCTATCGCTATCGTTGGTATTAGTAGTAGTATTATCGAGGTCATCAAAGTCGCCTAAAAAGCGAGCGCGTAAGTCGCTCAAAACTTTGGACGGGTCGACTTTACCGCCTCCCCAGACGCCGGCGCCGACACCGTTTCGGGTGCGTTCGACGCCTTCCATGAGTTCTTCGTATCCGCACGCGTCTTTGCCGTTGCGCGCGGCGAGTAAGGCGGCTTCGTTGCACGCGTTGGCGAGTTCGGCGCCGGTGAATCCTGGAGTTTGTCGAGCGATGGCTTCGCAGATTTGACCGAGCGGTTCTTTTAAGCGCATGCCTCGCAAATGGACCGCGAGTATTTGCGCGCGACCGCTCGGCGTCGGAGGGCCGACAAAGACGCGTCTCGTGAGCCTTCCCGGGCGGGTCAACGCCGGGTCGAGCGCGTCTGGTCTGTTCGTGGCGGCTAAAACTAACACACCCGCGGCTTTGTTAAACCCGTCCATCTCAACGAGCATTTGGTTCAACGTCTGGTCGCGTTCTTCGTTCAATCCTGCGCCTCGTCGAGCGCCGATGGCATCGAGTTCGTCGATGAACACCACGCACGGGGCTTTCTTTCGCGCTTCCGCAAAGAGTTCGCGAACGCGCGCGGCGCCTCGACCGACAAAAAGTTCCACAAACTCCGAGGCAGCGACTGGAAAGAAAGCGACGCCAGCTTCGCCGGCGACCGCCCGAGCGAGCAAGGTTTTCCCCGTCCCCGGAGGTCCAACTAATAGACATCCCGCCGGGAGTCTGTGACGAACTTCTTTGTACCTCTCCTCGTTTCTCAACATCTGAACGAGTTCGTAGAGTTCCTGCTTCGCTTCGTCCACGCCGGCGACGTCTTTGAACGTCGTTTTAGGACCTTTCGAGTCGTCTCGAGCGTCTTTTTTCTTCTTACCGTCTTGTAATCCGTTTTGTTTCCGGACGATGCCTCGCAACCAAAACAGGAGCGGGATAATCGGAAGCCACACAAACGCGGTCGCCAGCGCGCCTTTCGAGGCAAACGTGGAGATGGCGGGAGATACCGCTGAAAATTCCACGTTTGCTTTCTCGAGTTTCGGAATCAACTGTAAATCGTTCGGTAATCGTCTCGTTTGGTACCGTCGTTTCATGTATTTCTGCGCCGGCGGTTGTTGTCGCTTACTCGCCGCTTCCATCGTCGCTTTCGCTGGACTCGAAACGACCAACGAGGACGTCTCCTTCACGTCAAACAACAACCTCGTCGTCCCTTCCTCGAACCTCACTTTCGTCACCTCCCCTTTCTGCACGGACTTCAAAAACGTCGAATACGGCACGCTCTTCACCGCCGGCGCCGGCGGATGCCGCTTCGCGTGTTCGCTCCGAATCCCCAACCCACTCCCGACAAAAAACGCCGCCGATAACACAAACTTCGCCAATCTCGTCTTCAACACCGCCCCGACTGCTTTAAACACGTCCGTAAACACCGTTTTCATCACCACTAAAAACAACGCCACTCGTCTTTTGGTAAACTCGACGAGCGAAAAGTTCCTTCGGCGATTGGTCTCAAACTTCTCCTCCTCGGTTTCCTCCGAGAAGGAGTTTAAAACGTCCGACGGGATTTTATTCGTGTCGTTCTCTTTACTCGCTCGGTCTTCTTCTTCCTCTTCTTCTTTGTCCGATGATGGTGATTCATTTTTACTCGCGTTCGCTCTCTCACCACCACCTCGAGCTGAGGAAAGGGAGACAAATCCACGCGTAATCTTTCTCCCGCCGGTGTTGTCCTCGCTTCGTAAAGCGCGCAATTTCGACGCTCGGGGGCATTTCAACACAGCTTTCACCGCGGTATAACCACCCGCGTTTCTTCTTCTTCTTCTCGAAAGTTCTTCTTTTCCTCGCACGTTTCGCTGGCCAGGCGCCACGTGACACGTCGACGGTTTCCCCAAATCCTCATCTCTCCCGCGACGAAGAAGAGACGAAGACGACAAAGAAGTGGAAGACGCGAGCATGTTTTACTACCACCGCTTTAACTCTCTCTCTCTCTCTCTCTGTGTGTGTGTGTGTTTATGTGTGTTACGTGTTCTACAAGCAAAAGTGTGTCTCAGATTTGTGTCGATAAATTAATACTCTGAGGATAAGGCAGGAAAAATGCTTCAAAATACTACCGCACGCAAAAACGTCTCTCTCTCGTCTCTTTTACGCTTTGAACATCTTCTTTTTGATGGCGGAGAGGAGCTTGGTACCGACACCACCACCGCGCTCTTTACCGTCGTTTCTTTTTCGGTCGCTCTGAGTGACGTCGTCGTTTTCTTCTCCTTCGTTTTCATCCCCCGCGGCGAGGGGAGAGGCTTTGGCGGTTTTCTTCGTCTTCTTTTGGGAGGAGGATCCCTTTCCTGATCCTCCTTTGGAAATTTGGGTCGGGGACGGACGTTTCTTGGCGTTGGAGAGCGAGGGGGATTGTTGCTTCAACGGCGTCGTTTTGAGGGAGTCGAACGCGCGAGATGGGGAGATTGGGGTGGTGATTCGAGCGGGCGAGATCGTCCCCGAGATGGACGCGTCGGCGTTTTCGTCGTTGGCGGCTTCTTCCTTCTCTTCTCCTTCTTCTTTGGTCGTCGGAGCATTTTCGACGGCTTCAGAAGCGGCGGCTTCTTTCTCCTTTTGCTGTCTCGCGACGGCGTCTCGTAGCGTCTTCTCTAAAGCGACGTACTCGTCGCACTTCTCCGCGTTCGGTAACTGTTCAATCATCAATCGAACGGTGTGTAACGAGTACCCAAAGAATTCCGGTCCGGAGATGGCGGTTTTCTTCGCCGCCTCGCCTTTTTGTTCGCGGATGGTTTTCGCGCGTTGCAAAACTTCGCCCCAACACGCGGTCGCGGATTTCTTTTCGATGACTATGGAGCCGTCTTCCGTGGTCAAGGAAAAGAGCGGCGTTTTCTCGGATTCGTCCATTTTAATCTCTTGCGTCCACGTGCACTTCTCTTCCAAATTTTCCGGGTCTAATTTGGAATACAACTTTGTGGTTTTGAAACCGAGCGGTAAGATGTAGTTCACGTTCGACCATCCTTTCTTGGCGTCTTCCGGCGAGTGCAACACCGTACCTAAACATTCGATGGTGACGCCGCCTACGGGACCGATGGGCGTTTGAAACGCTTCGTAACCGGTTTCGTCGGCTTCTTTTCGAGGCAACTCTTTCACGGCTTGCGCGGCTCTCTCGAGTTTGGCGAGAGGGTCGCCACCCGCGCCGCCTCCCGCGCGACGGCCGAGAGACGGTGCTTTTGGTTTCTTTTCTTTTTTCGGTTTCGGTTCTTTCGGTACTTTCGGTGCTTTCGGTTTCTTTTCCTTCTTTGGTTTCGGTTCTTTCGGCGCTTTTGGCGGTTTCGGCAACGCCGCGCTGTCGCGCTTGATGCTGAACGCGTTTAACGGTTTGTTTCCGAGCGCGGCAAAGAGGCGGCGGATGCGGTAGGCGAGATGGCGGCCGTGTACCCATTGCTTTTCCGTCTCCATGTCGTCTTCTTGCTGCTGCTGCTGCGGCTGCTCCTGCAGGTCCGTCGCGATTGCGGGCAAAGCGGTGGCCTCGTCTTCTTTCTTTTCCATCATGCGCATGCTCGCCATGAGGTCGTCGTCGGCAGCTTTATCGATATCCATGTCCTGAACACCTCCACCGAATTCGGGCACGTCAACGATGATGCCACCGCCCGGCAACGTCGCCACCGGCAATTTCGCGACGGGGACCGCTTTCTTCTTCTTCTCTTCCTCGGGCGCGACTTTACCCTTAAAATCCCACGCGAAGGCTAACTCCTCGTCGTCGCGAATGTCGTTGTATTTTCCGAAACCCCACTTGAAAGTGCCACAAATCAACGCGCGATCGTGCGCTTCGTTCCACCATTTCGCCGGCGGGGCGATCTTTTGTTGATCTGTTGGTCCCATGGAGACGTCTGGGACGTCCAACTCCATAGAGGCGCCTTCAATGCCGCCAACTTCTTGGACCGCTTTCCATCCGCACAGCAACATTTCCAACTTCAAAGCGTCTTCTGACGATCGCTCTTTGCAGTGCGTGTAAAAATGTCGGTCCGCGAAGATTTCGTTGAGATAATCTTCACCGCCGGTGGCTAAATGTACGATGGCTTTTTCGTCCTCGTCGATTTCGCCGAAAACGGTTTCGCGCAACACCGGCGTAATCGCTTCGTGACGTTGGACAACCAAAGACGCATAGCGTCTGCAAAACGCTTTCAAGTGCGCGATAGTTTTGTCGTTCTTCAACTGCGCGGTGTCGTAGATCTTCTCCCAGTTTCCAAAACCAAACATGGCTAATTTATCCAACGAAGAGCGTTTCTCTTGCCACGACCACTCCCAAATCTCGCCGTTGGCCATGCGTCTGTCTTCTTTCTTCTTCGCCGAGAGTAACAACGCTTGTTGTTTTTGCTCTTCCAGGCGTTTCTTCTGCGCTTCCAGACGCTTTTCTTCCTCGGCTTGTTCCGGCATTAACTTTTGCCAAAAATCCGGATCGTCTAAATCTACGTTCATCTTCTCCGAAGCTTCCGAGGCGAACGTCGCCGTGGCAAACAAAGAAGACTTTTCCTTCTTCTTATCCGACGGCCGCTTTTCTTTCTCGTCCTCCTCGGCGTCGACGACTTTTTGCTCCGAGTTTTGCAAAATCGAGTCGATATCGTCGGAGCCCCACTTCTGGTATCTCTTCTCCGCCTCTTCTCGAGCTTCGGTGAGGAGCCCGTACGCTCCGTGCTTGAGCAAATTTTCAACTTCTTGTCTTTGCTCTTTCGCCGATTTCGCGGAGGGCTTTTGTTGTTGTTGTTGTTGTTGTTGTTGCAGCGCAGCGTTC
>Ga0182090_1030891_pt1 | contig 13882 bp, 4 predicted proteins | sample 041ome_24_FD_127767 | JGI IMG/M metagenome (GOLD analysis project Ga0182090, IMG submission 127767) | Metatranscriptome of coastal salt marsh microbial communities from the Groves Creek Marsh, Georgia, USA - 041408BS metaT (Metagenome... | ecosystem: Environmental > Aquatic > Marine > Intertidal... | reverse complement strand
CGCGACGACGGGAAGCAGACGAAGAAAAAGAAGCGGTACGAGTAGCATTCAAACGCTTCTTCTTCTCGATAAAAAGCCCCGAAGAAGAACAAAAACAAGGACGACACCAACGTTGAAACGAAGGAATGAGCGTCGCTGCCGTGGTCGTCATGGGTCTCGTTCGCACGTTCAGAGTGACGGACAAAGACGAGACGAAGGAGAAAAAATCGCGCTTGAAAAATTGTTTAGGGTCTTGTTTAGGGTCTCAAACACAAAGAGCGCCATTTTGGATAAAATCTCTCGCTTTTCCTCATCACTCTTTTGTACACACACGGACACACAACACACACGTGAGACAGAAAGAGAGAGAAAAATGAGCGTTTCGAGCTTTCTGTCGTCATCATCTTCTTCTTCTGTTTTGAGAGGAGGAGGAAGAAATCACGGAGGAAGTCTTTTACGTGGTAGAAAGATGACGAATGATTTGAGCGGAAGGAAGACGTCATTCTTCCCCGAAGGACGACGAGGACGACGACGAGTTTCTTTTCTTAAAACGGAAGCGATGTTCGAGAAGTTCACCTTGAAAAACCCGTTCCAAACGGACCCAGCGATGAAGACGAAAGAGCGATACCAACCGATCGTTCAAAAAGTGAACCAATTGGAACAATCGATTTCATCGATGACGGATGAGGAATTAAGAGGGCAAACGGAGAAGTTTCGCCAGAGACTCGCGAACGGGAAGGAGAGTTTGGACCAGCTCTTACCGGAAGCATTCGCGACGGTCAGGGAAGCGTCGAAGAGAGTTTTAGGGTTGAGACCGTTCGACGTGCAAGTGATTGGCGGGGTGATTTTGCACGAAGGGCAAATCGCGGAGATGCGAACGGGGGAAGGGAAGACGCTCGTGTCGGCGTTGCCGGCGTACTTGAACGCGCTGAGCGGGAAAGGCGTGCACGTGGTCACCGTGAACGACTATTTGGCGAAGAGAGATATGGAGTGGATTGGCCAGATTCACAAGTTTTTAGGTCTTTCCGTCGGGTTGATTCAAGCGAACATGAGCGAGCAAGAGAGGAGGAGCGGGTATTCGAAGGACGTGACGTACGTGACGAACTCGGAGCTCGGGTTTGATTACTTGAGAGATAACTTGGCGCAAGTTCCAGAAGATTTGGTGCTGAGAGAATTTAACTTTTGCATCATCGACGAAGTGGATTCCATTTTGATCGACGAGGCGAGAACGCCGCTGATTATTTCCGGGGTGGCGGATAAGCCGTCGGAGAGGTACGTCCAAGCGGCGAAAATCGCGGACGCGTTTCAAAAGAGCGTGCATTACACCGTGGACGAGAAGCAAAAAAGCGTACAATTGACCGAGGAAGGTTACGAAGCCGCGGAGGATTTGTTGGACGTGGACGATTTGTACGATCCGAGAACACAGTGGGCGTTGTACATCATCAACGCGATTAAAGCGAAAGAGTTGCAATTGAAGGACGTGAACTACATCGTACGAGGGCAAGAAATTATTATCGTCGATGAATTCACCGGGAGAACGATGCAAGGCAGACGATGGTCGGACGGTTTGCATCAAGCCGTTGAAGCCAAGGAAGGCGTGACGATTCAAAATGAAACCGTCACGATTGCCTCGGTGACGTACCAGGCGTTTTTCCGAACCTTTCCGAAACTCGGCGGCATGACCGGTACCGCGGAAACAGAATTGACAGAATTCGATAAAATTTACGATTTGTCCGTTCAAGTCGTGCCAACGAACAGATCGGTCTCGAGAGAAGACGCGACGGATGTCGTATTTCGATCGGAAAGTGGGAAATGGAACGCCGTGAGGAGAGAGATCGCGAGAATGCACAAGAAAGGACGACCGGTGCTTGTCGGCACGACGTCCGTGGAACGTTCCGAAGCGATTGCTCGTTTGTTGGATGAAGACGGCATCGCGTACGAACTGCTAAACGCGAAACCAGAAAATGTCGAACGTGAATCTGAAATTGTCGCTCAATCCGGTCGTAAAGGCGCGGTAACCATCGCGACGAACATGGCGGGTCGCGGTACGGATATTTTGCTCGGCGGTAACGCCGAGTTCATGGCGAGATTACGCGTCCGCGAAGCTTTGTTGCCAAAAATCGTAAAACCGGAAGACGGCGACCTCGCGTTTGAAAAGAAGGGCAATTTAGGTAAAGCCAAGGAGAACAAATGGAAAGTGAAAGACGGGTTATATCCGTGCGATATTTCCAGCGAAGCTTCGGCGGCTCTGGCGAACGCGGTTGAGAAAGCCATCGCGAATTGGGGCGAACGCTCCTTGGAAATCTTGGAAGCCGAAGACCGATTATCCTTCGCGTGCGAAAAAGGTCCGACGGACGACGAGGCTTTCTTGGCCATTCGCGACGCGTTTACGAAAATCGAAGGTGAATTTGAAACGTTTACGAAAAAGGAGAAAGAGGAAGTGTTGCAGCTCGGCGGTTTACACGTCGTCGGTACCGAACGTCACGAATCCCGACGCGTTGATAACCAGTTGCGCGGTCGTTCCGGTCGTCAAGGCGATCCAGGCTCCACGAGGTACTTTCTATCGCTCGAGGATAATTTGTTCCGCATCTTTGGCGGCGATAAGATTCAAAACATGATGTCCATGTTCCGCGTGGAAGACATGCCGATCGAGTCTGGCATGCTCACCGCCTCCCTCGATTCCGCGCAAACCAAAGTCGAGACGTACTTTTACGACATCCGTAAACAACTCTTCGATTACGATCAAGTGTTGAACTCGCAAAGAGAAAAAGTATATTTTGAGAGAAGAAAAGCATTGAAATCGAGCGACGACAAGTTGAAAGAAGTCATGCTCGAATACAGCGAAAAAACTATCGACGATATCGTCAAAGCGAACATCGACACGTCCGTTCCAGTCGCCGAGTGGCCGTTGGACGGTTTGGCCAGCAAATGCGCGCAATATTGCAAACTCATGAACGATTTGACCGAGGACGTTTTGCGTGCAGAGGCGAGCAAAGGCGGCGTCGAAGGCTTGCGGAACTATTTGGTCAAGAGAGGCAAGGACGCCTACTTGCAAAAGAGAGGCGAAATTGAAGCGTTACAACCTGGGTTGATGACCGAGGCGGAAAGATACTTCGTTTTGAGCCAAACCGATAACTTGTGGAAAGAACACTTGCAAGCCATCAAGTTTGTGCAACAAGCGGTCGGCTTAAGAGGCTACGCACAGAAAGATCCGCTCATCGAATATAAGTTGGAAGGTTACAACTTGTTCGTCGAGATGATGGCGCAAATCCGAAGAAACGTGATTTACTCCGTGTACCAATTTGAACCGAAGAGAAAAGTTGAAGAAGGTCCGGAACAACAACAACAGGGACAAGGTGGCGACGACGGATCTATCGGCTCGAGGAAGAAGAAAGATAAGGAGGAACAAGTTCCGCTCATCACCGGCTAAAGATCAAATAAAACATTTTGTCATAAATATTGAATCATTGCTACTCTACGTACTACTACTACTACCCTACTACTACTACTACAACTACTTCTACCACAACTAATCGCTCTTTCGAATGGCAGCGACGTCCCCCAAAGTGCTCGCCGCGACGAGATCCTTTAACACTCTGCTCGACAAAGTCGCGATGTCTCTCGCTTTTTCCAATTCTGGGTCAATTTTAGCGTCCGATAGAGAGGAAGCGTTCACCGATTCTGTGTTCTTATCATCTTCGTCGTCGTCGCTATCGTTTTGCTTCCTTTCGTTTTGACCTCTGCGTTCGGCGATTCTTCGTTTCGCGTCTTCGACGAGGCATTTTTCAACCTCTTTCGTGGACGCTAAAATCTCCGCCAACGTTTGGTGAAACGCGCCCTTTCTCTGCCACAACGCGTTGTTTTTAGTATTCGCCGAAGCGAAGCACGCCGAAACGAGCAAAATCGTATTCAACATTTCAATTGAGTTTGCGTGCGTTGATGAGATATGCTTCATTCGTTTCACCGCTTCTTCTTCGTCGGCGTCGACGGCGAGCGACCAAACGACGCCGTGCGAACTGTTTACAAAGGTATCCAACTTGGACGCCGCGACGCACATCGGCGCTTTCGAAAAGTATTCTCTGGTAGCTTTCGAAGACGCGATGCCTAAACTGATGCATCGTCGCGCTGCGGCTGATCCAGGTGCGAAGTAAGAGGACGCGTTGTCTTCTTCTTCTTCTATTTTGAGGACGCCTTTTGCAGAAAAATACGCCGCCAGGGAAGCGATGCACCCAGAATTTAAAATCATGCCGTCGGCGGCGTTCGCGTCGCTCGTTGTGAACACGTACGATAACAACAGCGCACACGCGTTCAACGCGGTGTCTTCTTCGTCGACATTTGTCATGCTGTCGTTGCCTTTTTTATCCTTCTCCGTACCGGCAAAACTCCAGAATCGAGTGGCAATAACCAAAAGCGAATCCGCGACGAGCGGCGCGAACGCTCTTCTCGCGTTCGATAAATTACTCGAAGATGATGCGCTCTTCTCAAGTTGTCCGAAAACTGAAAAGTTCACCCCGAGCGCGTTTTTCTCCGCAAATCGAACCGCCAAGTGCGCTAAAAGTGCCATCGAGTCTAACTCATCCTCTTTCGCGCCGTCGTCGCCGTTCATTTTCTTCTCCAAAGCGGATCGTTTCGCGTATTCGCCGAATCGCAACGATTTCAAAATTCGTTTCAAACACTCGTTCGCGACGATATCGTTCGGACTCACGAGAAATCTCGAGCGCAGACAGTTCATCGCAGCTGAACGCATCTCACGATAAAACAGAATCTCATCTCCTCCGCTATTCTTTCTATCACTACTTTGTATTTTCTCGGAGATGTTCTCGAACAGTTTTGTGAGCGTTTCGGTTGTTTTTCTAGAAACGTACGGCGCGGAGCCGTCGGAAACTCTCGAGTAGTCGTCCGCGCCAATCAACGCCGGCGTCAACTTCCGTAAAAGAAACTGCACTTTTTCAATCCTCGTGAACGTCCTGACATGCCTTCGTTGCGTCTCCATCTCTCCGTTGCTCGTGGTATTCAACCCGTTCATTTCCAGAGGGAGCCAATTCGCCGCGTCGTCGTCGTCGTCCGTCGAGTCGTCATCCTTCGTCGCGACGCCCCCATTTTTAGACTCACTCGAGTTCTTTTCTATAGCCGTCGTCGCTTTCTCGACGCCACTCTCCTCTGCAAACGCCACGACATCCTCCAACCCGGGTTCATCCATCTCCGCTTCTTCCTCCTCGCTGAAATCCACCTCCCCTAAAATCGCCTCCGCTTCCCTCGCCGCCGTCTCGTCGTCTCCCATCATTCGCAAAGGAAACTCCGCAAAAACTTGAATCGCTAGCTTTCTGTGCGCGTCTTTACTCCCAACCCCATCAACGGTGCTGTTCGTATTGCTGTTCGCATCATCTGCTTTCGTCGCCCCGAGCGCGATATTCTCGAGCACTTTCGAGTCAAATCTCAAATCTGTTCCATCTTTATCGAGCGTTTCGCTCAACCGTTCCAGTTCTTTCCTCGTCACTTGCGGGTAATCGAATCGCATTTTTCTCGCGCACTTCTTTGCTCTCGTCTTTGAATCGTTGTCGTTCTCCTCCTCCTCCTCCTCGTTTCTTTTCTTGGACATCTCCATCGCCTTTATGAGATTCGACACGAACTCCGCTCGACTCATCGCGTCTCGTTCTTCTTCTTCTTTACCTTCCTCTCCTCCTTTTCCTCCTTCAGAGAAGGACGACGCCGTCATGTTAAAGTCGTTTTGGTACAGGTTTTGGTGGTACACACGCGGAGAGAGAGAGAGAAAGAGAGACGTTTTGTCGTGAATACACCCGCGCAGAAGTGTGACGAATGCCTCACTTTTCTCCTCGAGAAAACACTTCACACGAGCACTTTATAAAGAATGGCGAACAACGAGACGTTGTACCAATCGATCGAACCCGAAGTGAAAGAAATCTCGCTTCTCGCGAAAGGATCCTCTTCTCCTCTCGGCGGTTTTTTTGGAGCAGCGAGTGTAAACGCGCAACCGGAAATACGCGAGTGCGGGGAAACCGTGTTTTCTCAAATCCGCGCGGTGGCGAGACACACGAGCGAACGGGAATGGTTCGAAAAGAATGAGGTACTGACACGACCACAACTTTGATGACGATGAGATGTCGAAGCTTTTCTATTTTCGTTTCCGTCGCGCTCGATCTCTTCTTTTTATCAGTGCGAACGCTGCGAAACGCGCTCCGATGTGATTGGATTAATGGATTCGAGAGAGAAGGAGAAGCGCTTTGTGCTTGCTGCTGCTTGGGCGAACGAGAGACGCTCTCGGGAGGACGCTCTCGAAAAACAAAACTGACCTTATATAATATATCTTATTGATCTCTTGTAACACCACCTTTATATACAGGACGCGTTACATTTATTCCTCTTGGCGATTACGAACGAGGAGTCCTCGGAGATGTGCGCGCGCGGTTTATCCGGCGTAACGAAACTGGCAAGAGCGGAGTGCGTGCATAAGAATCGATTGGCGGAGTGCTTGCAAAAAGCGTCGCAAGTGCCGGAGACGTTTTTGGTGGAACATACCAATACCACCGCGTTTACGTGGGTGGAACAGTTGGAGTGCTTGGCGGCGGTGATGGAGAGCGGGAAGAACGTGCCGAGAGTGAGCGAGGCGAGCGTTTCGATCGCGCTGGGCGCGTGCGCGAGGGGGATGTATTTGGCGAAGAAGAGCGCGACGGCGAAAGAGAGCGGAATGGTGGTCAGTCAGGCGATTTCGAGCGCGAGGAGAATATTAGAGGTTGTTTTCGTTGAGGCGAAAGAGAAGGAGAATAAAGAAGCCGTGCGGGTCGCCGAGAAAGCGTTTGAGGATTTAGTGACCATGAGTCGAAGCGAAGAGGACGGTTGTTTATCGGGTGCCATCGATTGCGAGTATAAACGCGTGCAAGAGTCCACGGTGGCGACTATTGCGAGCTTAGAGTTGTGCAACGCGTTGGTAGAGTCTCATTTCGATCTCTTCCAAAAGAACCAAACGTTGATGAAAACGTTGAAAGAACGCTTCTGCCCAATCGTCGAGGCGACGTTGGAAAAGAAATTTTTCTGCGCGGCGGAGACGACAGATTTCGCTCAAAGACGCGTCGTTTTGCGAACTTTAGAGATTATTGTGAAAATAGGTCGAGGCAACGGATTCGAGGCGTTCATAAAGACATCTTTAGCTCGATTAATGTCTTCTTTAGAAAGCGAAATGCCGGCTTGGTTGCGAGCGTCCTCGTTGGAAGTCTTGAGATTTTTCTGCTCCGATGACGATATCTGCTCGTTCTTACACGACGCGTACTGCGACCCGACAAAAATGGACGACGCAAACGCCGAGACTCCGTTAGCGAGCATTTGCTTGATTCAAGCGAGAACAGTACAATCTGGTTTATCCGCGAGTAATTCGGAGCCGACGATGAGTTCTTCGTCGAAACCCCATGGCGCGGTGTACGACGCCGTTCAGAAAGAATTCGAGAAGAAGATGCAAAAGTTATCCATCTCGACCAAAAAGAAGACGAAAAAGGACGCAGAAGATAATCTTGATGACGGAGGAGAAGATCACGACGAAATCGCAGACCTCGAAAACACGGAAGCTTACATTACCAGAGCAGTAACGATCGCCATCGAAGGTTTGTTAAACGCAGCGCAAACGATCGAACGCGTCATGTACTCGAACGAATCGCCGAAACAGTTTCAAACCGCCAAGAAAATGCTAGACGCGGTTTGGGAAACCTTAGCCTCTACGTTTTCGTTAACTCTCGACTTAGCCGAAAACGACGACACGTGCTTATACATATTGGAAGCATATCAAAACGCCGGCCGAGCGTCGGTGAAATGCAAACACAAACTCGCGAGAGAGGCGTTTTTAGGCACGTTGTGTCACTTTGCTTTGCAAATGCCCAAAAAGCAATTCGACGATAACGGAAATATCGTTCCAAAGCTGTCCGTAAAGAATGCGTTGAGTTTAAGAGCTATATTCAACATCGTAGACGCGTCTAACGGGCACTTGGAAGACTCTTGGTTTATGGTATTAGAAACCATCGCGTCTCTCGAACGCACGTTAGGGGTTGCGGAGAAGACTATGAAATCGAGAGTGCGAGAGTACGTCCCAGATGGATTGAAACCATCTAACTGGACAAACACTGAATACGAATACAAAGAAGAATTCTACGTCTTTTCGGAAGCCGCGCAAGATATGTTCAACGCCATGAATGCGTACGACGACGACGATTTGATGCACGTGGTGGATGCCTTGATCAAGGCAAACATTCGGGAATTGCGAGAGGCTCGGGCCTTGGCGGAGAAACAAGCTTTATCTTCTGCGAAGAAGAAAGCTTTAGCAGAACAGAATAACGCGAGAAGTAACGGAGTAAAGAAACCAATGACATCCATTCGCTTGCGCAGCTTGGAGCGTTTACGCGCGGTGATGGAAGTCAACGCGTCGAGAAGGTTTGCCTTGTTTTGGGACGCGTGCGCGAAACATTTTCTTAAAACCATATTGGAGGAAACAGGGAATCCTCGCGAGCAAGCGCACGAAATTTACGAAAAAATTGCCATCAACGTTCTCGAAACCGATTTAGATCTCGACGAGAAGAATGTGGCATATGCCAAATCGGTCGGATTTGAAACCGTCGAGTGTTGTGTGGCGACGTTCGTTAGGACGATGTACGACGAAGCCGTGGATTATCGAGGGAAGCAATTGTCATTGTCGCTCGCAAACGCGCTCGCGAGTAAGCGCGCGAACAGACTGAAAACTTCCTGGCCTATTATTTTAAGCACGCTCGCGAAATTAGCCGAGAACGAAGGTGACGCCGATTTAACGATTGAATCCTTCGTCACGGTGAAAGTGATCGAAAAAGAGTGCTTGCCGCACATCGACAGAGCATATTACGGAGAGGTGTCGGAATGCTTCTCGAGCTACGCGCACCAAAGGAACGAAATCAACGTCGCACTGTCTGCGGTGCAGTCTTTGTCGACCGTCGCTGATTATTTCAGTGATGTCTGCCACCGCCCAGAAGGTGCGACAGATGTGCAGTCGTGGGCGTCTAAAAAAATGACCCCCACGAGAAATGGCGTCAAATTGAACTTAGTCACAAAAAATGGTCTCGCGGACTTTTCAATCTCACCCGTCATTTCCCATTTATGCGAACGATTCGACGATAGTCGAGTAGAAGTGAGAGATTTAGCCGTGCAAACTTTCGCGACGTTGTTCGTTTCAAGAGCTTCGTTGTTGAGTAAGAACGAATTGAAAGAGTGCGCGCAAAAGGTTGTGTACCCGACCCTCGACAAATGCCGGAAGATTGCAAAAGCGGCGTCTATAGAGGACCCGGACGGACTGAAAATCGAATGGGATTTCTCTTTAGTGAACATGCACGCCTCTTTGTTCGGAAACGTGTTGCGAAACACGTTACCGTTGCTCGTTACCGTGGAAAACTTTGACAAAAACTTTGACGAGATGTGTTCGTTCTTTGTCGATTCGGTCCTGTCCGATTGCGAAGAACTCGGAAGTGCGGCTTTGGATAATTTTTTGTCAGTTTTGTTAGAGCAAGACGAATCGACTACGAAAGGTATGCCGAGACCGCTGTGGAAGAAAGCGATGAAAGCGCTGCACGTGGCGACGGAGAAAGCCACGTTGCCGCCATCGGTATCTCCGCAAAACACGCGCGTCGGAATCGCCACTTTCTTCGGTTCTTTGTACGATGGTAAGTCGGATTCGTTCGACGACGCCGATTGTCGAAGCGCTATTCTTGCGTTACAACAGTTGATTAATTCTCCGTGCGTTGCCGAGGACGCGCAGCCAGTCGACGGTGCTCAATGGGACGCGCAGAAACGCGCGCTCAAATCCATGCGGTACATGTGCGCCAAATCGAAAGAAGGTAAAACTCGAACGTTAGTGTGCGTGGAAACGTTCAACGCTTTATTGAAAACTTCCATGGGCTATGGTGAGCGCCAGTCGACGCAAACACCCGCGGATTTGGCATTTGCCAAAGCTGGAATGGAAGCTTTCTATGAAATGTACGATACGGTTGCGAACGACGAAACGAGAGCGGAGACGTACGGCTTCGCGATGACAGCAATCGCAAAGCTCGCGCGACGATGGAACGCGACGCTAACGCAAAGGGCCAACGTAGAAGACGAAGAATACGATGATGCGGAATATATCGAGCAATTGAAAAACTGGAACGCGGTGTTGATGCAAAAAACTGCGTTGCAAGCGCTCGTGGTGGTTTCGAGAAGAGGCGTCGCGTCGTTGAATTCACCGGCGGTTTCCTCGAACAACGGCATATCCGCGAAAGCGGCGGCAAAATCAGATTGGTCGGCAACCGCGGATGCGTTTGAGACTGTTTTGGGACAAAATGTTGAAATTATGAGCTCTAACGACGATAACGACGACGACAAAGAAGCGATGTTGGATGAAGAAGACGATGGAGAAGAAGGACAACAGAACGAGGACGACGAGAGTGTCTCTCGCAGGGCTAAAAAAGCGAAAACGTTCTCGGACCTCACGATTGCGTCTGTCATGTCGCTCGGTGAAGTTGTTCTCAGATACTCTGTCATTGCTGAAGACGAATGCGTTCTTCGCTTCTTGCGTTCGTTGGCGCGCGGATGCGCGGCGCCTCGCATCGACGTCGCTTTAGAAAGTTATGCGCAATTGTGCGATGTGACGCGTTTCGCTTCATACAAAGATGAGAAAAAGAGGAGCGAAGCTGCGTTTACGCATCGCGCTCGAGTGGCAAACTTTGCCTTTCCGAGACTTGTCGCGTGCACGAAAAACTTCCTCGACGAACACGCCAACGCGCCTTTGGATACGTGGACGTACGATACCACTCGCGACGCTTTGGAAATGTGCTCGACGTTAGCCGTGTCTAAAGACGTCGCTCATTCGCAAAATGAAGTGTTGAACGGCATGCTCGAAAAGGCGAGAGAGAGTAAGAGCGGCGGCGAGGGTAAAGACGAAGAGCTCGTCTTGGGTGTTTTCGCCTACGAGGCTTTGTCCAAAGCGGCGGCGGCTTCCGCGGTGGAGGATATTAAAAAACTAGCTATGTTTGCGTTACTTGGCGCTGGGAAATACTTGGGTCTTTTGTCATAAACCTCTAATATAATATTCTAACAGACAAAAACTTTCTTGATTGATTTTACACGCACAACAATTATTCTCTCTTGTTCAAAAGCGACTTGGCGTTTGCTTCCGCGTCGGTCAAATCGGTCGATTGATACTTCGCCAACAACTCTCGCTTTTTCTTGGCGATCACCAGCGCTTCTATGTCCGAATCCTCCGGAAGCGGCACGTACGCCTTCGGCGGCTCTTCTACGTCTACGTTTTTACCATTATTACTCGTTGTTGTCGTCGTCGTCGCTCGAACTTCTCTTCTACCACTACCATCAACCAACGCCGCTCCAGTCTCTTTATCCACCTCTACTCCCATATCCGCCGCTTTCAACAGCTGCATCGCCTTCCAATTCTCCGCCGCTTCTCTCTTCAACGCAATCTCCGCCTCTCTTTCCTTCTTCAAAAAATCCCCGTCCTCCTCGTCGTCGTTAAACCCAAAATACTTCGCGTCCGCTCTCCTCAACATCTCCGTCTTCGTCCGTTTCTTCCTCCTCGCTTTCCCTTCCTCGTCGTCCTCTTCTTTCTTCTCAAACAACTCCTTCACCCCGGGTAAATTCTTCGCCGCGCCGAAATACTTGTAGTGCCTCGCCGCGCCTTCCAACTTCTCGTACCCTTTCGGCTTCACCGTCACCCCCCCTTCCTCGATCCCGCCGCCTCGAACGATATAATTCGGCCCGCCTAACTCTTTAATCCGCATTTCCCACTGCCATTTTTCTTTGAGAAGTTTGTTAATCTCGTCGTTTAAATCCCGCAAACGGTGTTCCCCTAAGCCTTCGTTTTGGATTTCCATCACTTTGCGTCCAACTTCCCTTAAAATCTGCGAGCGGAATTTATCCGCCTGGGAGACGTCGTCGCATTTTGCCGTGTGGTTCGGTCTTTTGCCGGATCTGTCCACGCCGGAGAGGAGTTCTTGCTTTCCGGAGACCCATTTGTTGAACATGCCCTGTTGTTGTGTTCGTGTTTATATCACGTTTATGTCGTTGAAAGAGAGAGAAAGAGAGAATTATACGAACGCGTCAGAGAGATGTAAACGACGATTCAAACGCAGACGACGAGAGGAGCGAACGCTCCAAAAACAAGAAGAACAAAGAGAGTAAACATTTGATGATGGTAAAACGACGCACGTTCGCTTTCTCTTGGTTTCTCGCCATGGTGAACGACTGTTGGATCTGTTTCGCGCGGGTGAATTTGTGGCGGCTTTTCGGGAGAAAATCTTCACTTTTTGCACCATTTTGACGCGCGCGGAATAGAGGAAACAACACAACAACGAGACAATAAAACAATCGATGGTGCTCTTGAGAATCCGCACTCGGGACGGTACCGAACGTCTCGAGTGCGCGGACGGCGCAGGAGGAGGAGAAAACGACGTCGTTAAAACAATCTCGGACGTCCAAGATTTAATCTCGAAGCAACCGTGGGGCGTTCCCGTGGAGAATCAATCGTTGAGTTTAGACCCAAGTTTATTGCTCCGCACTTCCTCAGAAAACGCAGACGAGACGAAAACGAAGACGAAGAAAGAAGTGGTGGTATTAAGTCCTCGAAAAACGTTGAAATCGTTACAACTGAAGCACGGGGATATCGTCTACATGACGTATCCAGATTCGATCGAAAGAGAGGTGACGAAAATGCGAGTCAACGTGGAGACGAAACCGTTCGGGGCGAAACGGACGATCGAGGAGATGATTTCGAAACAAGTTCGAATTGGGAGGCAAGAGAGAGGGAACGTGGCGTCGGTGTCTTTTTGTGGGCACGCGGCGAACATGTTTCAGAGTTACGTGAATAATACGCTCGGATTTAAACAAAGTCGGTTCGGGTGGTTGTACGGGACGAAGACGAAGAGGAAGAAGGAGAAGACGGAGGAGGAGAAAGAGAAAGAGAAGAGTAAAGATGCGAGCAGCAAGAAGAAGGAAAAAGATGAAGAAGAAGGAAAAGAAGACGAGATGATCACGGAGTTATTTGCGGACGTGATTTACGAGCCGAATCAAAACGGGAACGCGTACGTGGCGCACGTGGACGAGGAGGACGAGGAGAGCCAAACGGCGGAAGCGATCGCCAACGCCATGGGATACGAAAGAATCGGGTGCGTGTTTAGTCAAAGCGACGTGGATCGAGGCGACGAGTCGGTATCCGCGATGAGCGCGCACGAGGTGACCTTGTGCGCAAAATTACAAGCGAAATACGGGAAAGAATTCGTGACGGTTATCGTCGTGCAATTCGAAGACGAAGACGAGGAGATGCAAGTGACGTTCGAGGCGTTTCAAGTGTCCGACCAGTGCGTGAAGTTGTACGAGGACGGCTTTTTCGAGTTGGACGAAAAGACGGGCGTGGCAAAACTTCCAGCCTCGTCGTCTGCTGGTATCACAAAAGAAGAAATAGAAGAAGAAGAAGAAGGGTCGTCGTTTAGCAATTGGGGCAGTCACACGAAGCTCGTCAAACCGGTCATGGTCGAGCGCAAAGACGTGACCGAGGTGGACAACGATTTCTGGATCGTCGCGGTACCGATCAAAGACCACACCGGAACTGCGCAATCTGGATTCCCAATCGAAAATAGACTCCATCCTCCTCAAACCGCGGACGATATCCGCTCCGCGATTCAATCTCGTTCCGCCACGTGTTCGTCCTACGCCGAAAAGTTGAGAGATTTTCATTTGCTCTTGTTCTTATCCAAACAAATGGATAAGAACGACGTGCTGGCCATCGCGGAGAGCACGAACGATTACATCGACGGTGGGGACGTGAGCGAAGGGTACAAGGTTCTGATCGACGCCATAGCCGGTATCGCTTAAATCTTCTCGTTTTACTTTTTTT
>Ga0182090_1286953_pt1 | contig 13922 bp, 6 predicted proteins | sample 041ome_24_FD_127767 | JGI IMG/M metagenome (GOLD analysis project Ga0182090, IMG submission 127767) | Metatranscriptome of coastal salt marsh microbial communities from the Groves Creek Marsh, Georgia, USA - 041408BS metaT (Metagenome... | ecosystem: Environmental > Aquatic > Marine > Intertidal... | reverse complement strand
GGTGATGTCCGGAACCTCAAACGTGGTGCCGTTTCTGAACGTCTCTTCTTTGGTGTTGCCGTTTAAGTAGTTGCGGACTTTCGTGCGGCAGAAAGAGGCGCCTCGACCCGGGTGGACGTGTTGGAACTCTGTCGCGCGAGGAGGAGGAGGAACATTTTTTTGTCAGATAAAGTTTCCCTCGTGGATAAAGAGAGAATGACGACAGGCTTTTTGCCGGCGCGCTTTAACGAAAAAAAGCGAAACAACAAACGTACCGACAACTTTGAACGGCTGCCCGTTCAGCATGATGCTCAACCCGTTTTTGATGTCCGCGGTGGTGGCAGTGCCCGCGCGAACCTGTTTTATGTGTGATGTGATTTGGGGAAAGAGAGGAGAGAGAGATTAGTAAATTCAACGACGCGCAGGAGGAACAAAAGTCGACATTTCCGCCGCGGAAAGAAAAGCGCGCACCTGAAGGACACCTCGAGGGAGAGTAGCGGACGATGCTTTTTTGCGAGAGAGCGTGAGTTTCTGGTGGTGAACGATTTGGGAAGTCGACGCCTGTAACGATGATGAGGAGGAGAACATGTTTCTAATTGTGTGTAGAGTGTGCGTGCACTTTTCTGCTGCTTTCACAAAAATACTAGTACTACACAGTCTCCAACTTTGACGACGACTTTCCCGCCAAAGTCTTCTTCTTCCCCAAAACGTCGTCGTGTTCTTTTTCGTCGAAGTTGGTGGTACCACTGAGTTTTACGATTGCTTTACCGTCGATGATTTGCCGAGCCGGAGTGATGCTCTTTTTTTTATCTTCCGTTCTTTCCGCTTCTTCGTCCTCCTTCGTTTTTGCGGGTTTCAAGAACGCGCGTTCGCTGACGATGGCGACGCCGCTGTCGACCTCGCCGTCGACGTCCTCGAACGAGGCGCGTCGATACTGCCCACGCGGAGAGTCGGTGGTTGCAGGTGACGGGTGTAATGTCGGCGTTTGCATCGCAGAAGGGTGGAAAGGAACTCGCGGAGGAGTTTGGGCGACGTGACTTTCGCCTCGCGGAGAAGTCGTCACGATTGGCTGCATGGCAGATAATCTTCCTTGCGAATTTTGCGTCGTGGACGAGTAAAAGCCGTAGTAAGACGTCGCTTGTATCGACGTGTTTTCCGTGTCGTCTTTCATCGCGATGCGTTTGGTTTCTTGCCACTTGCGTATGACTTCGGCGGCTTTAAATCGCGCGCGTCGTATTAAATCGTCCGTGCGCTTGTCGGTTAAACCGGTGTGAAAGGTGAACGGAGGCACTCCCGGTGGACGCAAGTAAACGTCAATCTCGCACGCTTTTGCAGCTTCTGCAACTTCGCGTCGCGAGGTGGCCCGGAGTAACGCGCCGAGAAGAGTCGCGTAGTTCGGCGCGGCGTTTGTAGTCGCAGTCGAGACAGATCTTTTCTTATTCTTCTTATTCTTCTTTGTTGATTTTCCTCCTTTCCTTCGCGCGGGGGTCGAACCTCCTCTCGTGTTGCCTCCATCAACATCCGAGGAAGAGGAATCTGATTCTGATTCCGACGAAGACGTCGAATACGCGTTGAACGATTCCGAAGAGGATTTGTTCCCTCGCTTACCACTCTTGATCGACTGCCAAAGCTTTTCTGCCTGCGCGAACGGGCTCACGCGTTCCCAGAGTAAACGCCATCCGCCTAGTCCACCATCTCTTGCCGTCAACGATCTGAACGCGGCGTAGTGTTCATCTTCCACGTCAACAACAATCGTCGACTCCACGCGCGATAATTTACGCAACACGTCCACCGGGACCGGATTTAAGTACGCGCCGTCGACGAGCAAATCTCCGGTAATCTCATCCGCAATAGGCGGTAAGAAACCGAGCACGGACATCGACGCTCGGGCGTACCGCCACACCGTCCCGGATGTGCACGAGACCAACTTACCGGTGGTTAAATTTGTCGCGCAACAGAAGAACGGAATCCATAAGTCTTCAATTTCAATCTTTTCGCCGAACATATCTCTGATGGATTTGTCGATAGTTTCGCCGGTTAAGATGGAGAGGAACGGAGGCGTTAAATCGGTTAGAAGTCGTCGAGGAGAGGCAATCAAAGATGCAAGTTTTCGAACTCGCGCGCTCACGACGGTTGAATTTGCCGTTCGAGCGTAAAGTGCAGCAGTTAACGTGCCTTGCGACGCGCCACCGATGGCATCGACTGGTACGCCTTCATCCTCGAGAGCTTTCAACGCGCCCAAGTGCGCTAATCCGTGACCACCGCCACCGGCCAAGACAACGCCAACGCCACAACCAGCGATATGTCTTGCGATTCGATCGACGTCTGCATCCGAGTAGGAACTCAACCGGCAGTGATGGTGTCGGCGCAAACCTGGTCTGTTGGCGTAAAATCTACGCGTATTTTTCGGCGATTCGCCTTTCGCGTGTAATAAGACCAACTCGATTTGCGCTAAAATCGCGGTATTTTTATTATCAATCTCGACAAAATTCTCGTCGCTCTTTTGCTTCATCGCGTCGCTGCTGTAGCTGTGCTGGCGTCGGTGGTGTTTCTTTTTCTTACTGGTAATTTTATGGTAATTTAAAAAATCCTCCTCGGAGGCTGACGGTACCGGAACGATTCGCTTTTTACGACGTTTCCAAAGTAACCTGGCCTCAGCTGGGGATGGATCGACGCCGTTACCGATGAATACATTTCCAGTATTGGTATTGTATTCGTTATTACCGCTCATACCAGTTGACTGCGATTGCATCTCAAGCATGGAAGAGGAAGGCGCGAACGACGCCGCCGCGCCGCCTTCGGCGACAACCAACACTAAATCGGCTTGAGATACGCACACTCTCGACCACCCACTCGACGACGACGATCGATTACTCGCGTTCTGCCCACTTCTATCGCCAACGAACAAAACAAATCGGTGTTCTTCTTCGATTCTTGTCATCCAGCTCGTTAACTTGGACCGATAAAATGCCGTCTCTACGCGACGAAAGCCTTCCGGCACAACCTCTTCCGCGGCTTTTTCGTCCAAAATGAACGCGGACCCTTTGCCTAACCTCTCCAACGCGTTTCTCAACTTTGCGGCAAATTTCGGTAACTTTGTCGTTTGCACGGCGTCTGTCGCGGGAACGATGGCGATGGTCACGATTTCCGGACGATATCGTTCGCCGGTTTTCAAATCGCGCTGGTTGATTTCCAACTTTCGAGCGACGTGTTCTAACAATCTTCCGGCGACTTCGGGATATTTGGCCGATATAATTTGCACGCTCGCCCGAGACATTCGCACTAATTCGCAATCGCGAGTGCATACGGCCGTAGATGTGTGCGCAGTTTGCGACAACATCGCCGCGTCTCCGATAGTTTCGCCTCGACTTCGGTACCGCATGGCGCCTAACGCGACGTTGTAAATAGACACGCGACCGGAGATGACAAGGTACATAGACGTCGCGTCTACGCCCGATCGAAACGCTTGGTCACCGGCAGAAAGCCACTGGCGATTTAAGCCAGCCGCGATGAAAGCGCGAATGGCCCTGTTTAGAGAACACGAGGCCGCTAATTGTAACGCAATGAACGCATCTGGCGCGTGAACGCACAACGTGTGTAATACCGTCGGCGTGATCAACAAAATCTCACAATCCGTGCAACAACGAACGGTTTCGTCAAACTTAGCACCGGTTATTGCGTGCGCCGCGCCAACCAAACGAGGTGCTTTCAATTCCGGACCGATGACGCCGTCGCCTTCGGGCCATGGCACCGCGTCGCGTCGCATCGTCCCGGATAAAAGAATGAAATACGCGTTCGTTTGACTATCGCGTTGGGTGATGAACACCTCGTTCGCCAAGAGTGTTTTTCTACCGCCCGCGTATTTTTCTAATTCTTCCTGGTAATTCACTAACAGTTTGTTCGTTGGATTGGCGTCTTCGGGCGTTTCCGTCGTGTTAATTGATTTCGCACCGTCGTCCAACGAATTAGAAGACTCCGAAACGGTCGACGGGAACGACCCTCCGTTCTCAACATCATCTGAGCTTTGTTCAAAAAACTTCTCGTGTGAAGTCTGCGCGCGCATCATCGGTGGCTTCGGTTTCAACACCAAACAATCCTCTGCTCCGGGACTTAAATACTCCGCGTCGCCTTCGTCTCTTGGCAATTCGAGAAAATCTCTCAAAGTAAATCTCGCGACTCGCCACAATCGAGCGATGGCTTGTTCTAAATAAACCTGAATCGTTCTCGGGTGCTTTCTAATGAACGCGAACAAAACGTCTTGACGAATGCGAACTAGTTTCGCTCCGTTCTTCATCGCCACGCACGAGACGGACCGCCTCGCGGAATCTAAAACGTCCACGTCACCGACAGATTCGCCTTTATTCAAGATGTTCGTCAAATGCGCCGGACCTATGCTAAATGATTTTGGAGGAAGCGGAGAGGCAGCGCGAATGCCGCCCATCGGTGGTGTCTGTGAACGCTCTTTATCCAAAGACGTTCTCGAATGCGACGTCGAGCTGTTTGCTCGACTCATTCGACTGGCTTGTTGATTCCTCCCCATATTCGGCAACCCAGGTGATCCGGCTCTATCGAACGAACGCCGGATATCTTTCACCGAATGATGATGATGATGACTGCTCGACTTGGACGAAGATTTCACCAGCGACGATGCGCTTCCGTCGCCACCGCCGCTGCCGCCACTGCGCGTGTTCGTTGATTGCACGTACACCCCGAGTTGACCTTCAACGACGACATAAATTCCGTCCCGGCTTTCATCGCCTTGCCGAAAGAGCACCTGGTTCGCGCCAATCTCAATCTCTTCGCTCATTCCAAACAGTTCCCTCGACTCTTCGAGCTCTAAACACGCGAAAAACTTCGTCGAGGCGAAAAAGTTTGGATCGGTCGTGTGCGATAAATACTCCCCCGGACCACTCCGACTCTCCCCTCGATCGCCTTCCGATCCCGCTCTTCGATACTCGAACAAACTCGTCTGCGAAGCGTCCGAACTCTCAAAGTGACTGCCGCTCTCTTTCCCTTCTTTCTTCCACTCCTCTTTAATCCTATCCATGGTCGCGCCTCGTTTCACCGCTCTCGGCGTCCCAACCGGCGTTTCGAAGTTTTCGTCCTCGCTGTTGCTTCGAGATGATGCCTTTTTCGTATTATTAGTATTCGCTAACCGCGGTGTCGTCGCTGCTAACCGTTTCGGCGTTTTCGTCTCCCCGCCGCCGAGAGCGTCTTCTCTCGCCAACGCGAAAGACGACTCGTCGTCCTCGGCGGAGGAGTACTCCGAGGAAGAGGACGAACCGTCGTCGGAAGAAAACGAGGAAAACGAAGAATTTTCCGACGACGACTGGTTGCTCTCCTCCTCCTCCGTCTCCTCGTCCACGTTCGTCTTTCTTTTCCTTCGCCTTCTCCGCCTTCTTCTTTGACGTCTTTTCATCCGAGTCAGCTTTTCCTCTGTCTCTCCGTTCGCCAATTCCTTCTTCGCTTCTTCTTCTTCTTCTTGAAGATGGTACTCGATCCAGTATTTCAAAAACGCCGAGCGGGAGAGTAACCCAATCGCGGCGATTGCGAGCGTGACTCTCGTCGCGCGTCTCGTCGTCGTCGACAGTAATGGTCTCATCGTAATCAGATTCGTTTCTCAATCAATCCGCTTCGTAACGACCTCTGTTTCTGCGCTCTCTGTTTCTTTTCTTCTCTGTTCCTTCGTAAAGTCTCGAGCAGGGAAGAGAGAACAAGCAAACGCTCTTTAATTCTACCTTCGAGGAAACGCTTCTTCTTCTTCCTTTAACGAGTGCGGCGCGCAAAGTGTTGTATTCAACGAGCAAGAGAGGAGGCACATTTGTGCCGCCACTTTTCCTCATTTTTCCCTCGAGAAACATTTAACTCTCTTCGTTCGCGGCGCGAAAGAGAGCCTTTGAAAAGAAGCTCATAAACACGCACAAACACAGAAAGAGAGAGATAAAGAGAGAGAGAGTTGTTTTTTCGTGCGTTTTGTGCGAGAAGGAGAGCAACCGGGAGCACCAACAACAAAAACCACTCCTCTCAAAATGCCTCCTCTGCACAAGAAAGTCAAGCTCGGAATATGCGCGATGAACAAAAAATCCAACTCGGCGCAGATGCAATCCATCCTCCAACGCTTATCCGCGTTCAACGAATTCGACATCATCGTCTTCCCAGATGAAGTCATTTTGAACGATCCCATTGAATCGTGGCCAATCGTGGACGCGTTGATCAGTTTTTTCAGCCGTGGGTTCCCGCTGGAGAAAGCACACATGTACGTGAAATTGCGAAAACCGTTCATGGTGAACGACGTGACGAGACAATGGACGCTTTTGGACCGAAGGCTGGTGTACCAAACGTTGATGGAGAATAACATCTCCGTACCGAACCACGTGTTCGTGAACAGGAACGACGTCTCGAAATTACACGACGACGAAGAGTTGATGGAGAAACTGAAGAGAGATCCCGAGGCGATATCCGGCGTGAAATACCCGGAAAACGTAACGAGCGACGACGACGGGTTCGACGAGAAGGAAGACTACGTCGAGTGTAAAGGGAAACGAATATACAAACCGTTCGTGGAGAAACCGGTGGACGCGGAGAATCATAACATCAGCATTTACTATCCACACACGGTCGGCGGTGGACACAAAGAGTTGTTTCGTAAGGTTGGGAATAAAAGTAGCACGTATTATCCTCCGCCGACGGCGCAGAAGAGGAAGAAGGAAGGAGGAAATGGTACGGGGGTTGGAGGAGGTTCTTCCGCGGCAGGGGAAGAGAGCGACGGCGCTTCAAACAACCGGCCAAATGCGGAGTTGAACGACGACGCGAGGAGGTTGGAAGAGGTGGAGAAGATGATGATGAATATGGAAACTATCAGCGAGAACGAGAAAGGAGACGCAAGCGCAGACGCGTCTAAGACATCAAGTCGAGGACAACAAGAAGGAGAAAGAGAAGAAGAAAAAGAAGAAGGCAACGAAGAGTACGTCACGTACTCGCGCGTTCGCAGATCCACCTCGTTCATTTACGAAGATTTTATGTCCACCAACGGCACCGACGTGAAAGTGTACACTTTAGGTCAAGATTACGCGCACGCCGAGGCGCGAAAATCTCCAGTCGTCGACGGCCGCGTTTTGAGAGATGCGAACGGAAAGGAGGTGAGGTACCCGGTTTTGCTTTCGCCCGAGGAGAAAGAAATCGCGAGACGCGTGTGCATTGCATTTGGACAAAACGTCTGCGGCTTTGATTTGTTGCGAGCGAAAGGTAAGAGCTACGTTTGCGACGTAAACGGGTGGAGTTTCGTCAAAGATTCCAAAAAGTTTGTCGAAGATGCCGCGTTGTGTCTCCGCGCGATGATTTTAAAAGCCGTGAGACCCGATCACGTCAACATCAAGAGTGCCGAACAACAGAGAGAATCCATCATTACCGGTCGTTCATCCATCAACGAAGAGGACGAGGATCACGAAGATGGCACTGTACCTTCTCCATCCGGCGGTGGGATTAAGAACAACAACATCAGCAGCAACAATATGAATAACAACAATAACAGTGCTTTAGCGAGTAAACCAGAAGAGTTACGAGCCGTTTTGGCGGTGATTCGCCACGGCGATAGAACGCCGAAGCAGAAAATGAAACTTCGCGTGCACCAGAAGCCATTGTTAGATTTACTCGCGCAATGCACGAAAAATAACACGAGAAAACAAGCGAAACTGAAAACGCCGGAGCGATTGCAAGAGTTGTTGAATATTTGTCGCTCTATTTGGGGGCAAGTGAAGAAAGAGTCCGAAGCGATTCTCGGGGATACGGAGAACGATTTGAACTTAGCCGCCATGCAAGGTAACGCGGAGGATCCAAAAAAAATAGAAGCGAAAGAAAACTTGGACGGTTGGCGACAAGTGATTGCTATTCTAGAAGAAGGTGGGCACTTTTCCGGGATTAATCGGAAAGCACAGTTGAAACCGATTTCGTGGGTCCAAACGATCGACCCGCGAACCGGGCAATCCGTCGAACAAGTCGAATCCGCTTTGCTCATTCTCAAATTCGGTGGTGTTTTGACGCACTTGGGTAAAAACCAAGCCGAAGTGCTTGGAAAAGATTTCCGTCAGCGCATGTATCCTCGTGGGAGTTATTACCCGACCGATTCGGACGGACTCTTGCGTTTACACTCGACCTATCGTCACGATTTAAAAATTTATTCTTCCGATGAAGGTCGCGTGCAGATTACCGCGGCGGCGTTCGCGAAAGGTTTATTGGCGCTCGAAACGCATAAAGGCGAATTGACGCCTATTTTAGCGTCACTCGTGACTAAAGATGCAAAGCTTTTAGATTTCGTGACGCACGAAGTCGAAGCGGAAATTTTACACGCGAAGAACAAGTTGTACAGGATGATGACAAAAGGCGACCCGGGCGATGACGAAGGAAATGCGAATACTGCTGCAAACCACGGGAGCATACCTTCAAACGATACCGCTGTTGACAACGCAAATGTTATTACTCACGTCAATGCGCGATTGAGTCGATCGGGTTCGGACGGAATGTATGAATCAAGTGGAAATACTGCTACCCCTCGAGCGGTTCGGTTCGGCCGAGCCTCCTCGCGAGACGACATCCACGAAGAAAACGAGTACGACGAACTCGTCACGCAAACTCAAGGTTTGTTCAACATCGAACGTTCTGGAAATTCCTGGCTCATCGCTGATCGTATCGCCGCAGTCGAACGAGGTAAGCTTTTGGACTCGCACCATTTCTTGACCTCGGTGGAGGGCGAGTACAGTCACTTGGAAGACGTCGCTCTCGCGAGCGTCCCATCTTCACCTTCCAAAAAACTTCGCCGAGTATTTGAGCTCGTTCACGGCATATCTTCACAGCTCCTCGAAATGGCATCTCGAATGAACGATAAGTTGAAAGCGCGTAACCGTTGGCGTAAGGTGCTCATCGCGCTGGGCAAAAACCGTGGATTGAAAGACAACGCGTTACCGCCGGACACGTGGGTGGACACGTTGACGTACTTTTCAGCCACCGCACCAAGAGGTTCTGCGCCTGCGAGTAACACGCTCGAATTGCCTGGCGGTGGCGAAAGTTTTCTTCTCATGCACACGCGATGGAAAAAACTCGAGGAAGATTTATTCCACGGGCGCAAAGAAACGTTTGATATTTCAAAAGTCCCGGACGTTTACGACGCCGCGAAATACGATTCCATTCACAACGCGCACTTAAAACTCGATGGATTAGAAGAACTATACATTTTAAGTAAAGAACTCGCGGACTGCGTTGTTCCGAACGAATACGGAACGCACCCGATCTCAAAGCTTAGAATTGGTGCCACTATCGCCGGTGGCTTGTTGGGTAAACTTCTCGCTGATATGAGCAACACCAGAGAAGAATCGTACGCGGTCGAGACGAACAAGAAGAAAACGGTCAAACTTTTGGGCAAGAAGTCGCTCTTGAACAACAGAAATTCCCCGGACGAGAACAACAGCACCGATCCAAACGACGAAGACGAGGACGAAGAGGAAGACGCGCCGACGCGTTTGAACATGCGGTACGCGACCGAAAAGAAGGTGCATTCGCCGTATAGACACGTGCGAACGCGATTGTATTTCACGTCCGAGTCGCACTTGCACTCGCTGTTGAACATTTTGAAATACGCGCACTTGGAAGGGGATTTACGAAAGAGAGCAAGTGGCGATAAAAAACGATCGTCACAACACGTGGCGGCGAGTTCGTCGCCTCCAAAAGCTGCGACGATGACAACGCAAAAGACCAATAGTGGTGGAACGTCAAAGACGAACGCGTTTGGCGATCCCCTCTTGAGCCCGCGGAAACCGCCGCGCGCTCCGAATTCCTCCGCCGACGTTTCTTTTGATGCCAGATCCGATTTGGATTCTGATTTCTCGTGCACGAAGAGAAACCCGCTCGTCGTCGAAGGGTTAGACGAAATTCTCGGCGAACGCTCGAAAGAGCTCGATTATTTAACTCACATCGTTTTTCGCATGTACGAGTGTTTCCACGTTCCACCGGACGACCCGCTTCGATTTCGAGTCGAAGTCATGTTATCCACGGGCGTTTGCTTAGACCCTTTCGAGAAGGACGTCTGCGAATCTTTTCGACGGTCGGCTGATGCTTTAGAAAAAGAAGGACCGGTGGAACCGACGCCGGTGTTGGATCGCGTGCAGTTGCAAAACGATTCGGTGTGCGAAGAGGACCAACCGTATTTGACTTTGGACACTTTAGAAAAATATTTGAACGGGTTTCGTCGCGCGAAACCGGAAAAGAAAAACAAGAAGGAAAACGCGGAGCAGCATCCGTTGAACGGCGACATCTTTCCGTGAGTGAGGAAGAAAATAAGTTTTCACTTAAGTCTTTTCAGTTGTAATTACACATAAAGTTCGAGGCTAGGTAGTTATAATAAACGCTAAAAATTAATCTCCGTTTTCCCATACGAGCATTGTGCGCTTGCCGACCATGACATCGACCAATTGCCCAACGCGCTTGAACACGTTCTCTTGCACGTACGGCATGCCGTACTTTTCGCAAATCGCCTTAACTTTCGGTTGCGCTCTTTGATAGCATCGCATGGACATGTCCGGCCACATGTGGTGCTCGATTTGGTAGTTCAACCAGCCGTGCATGAAATCGTTGACGTCGCCCCCGGTGCGAAAGTTCGCAGAGCCGATAACTGCTCGCATGTAAAAGTCGTCCGTTCTCGGTTTCGTCTCGGATTCAAATCTGTAAATGTCGTCACCGACGTGGTTCGTCGCGATCACGATGAACGAGTGCAAGTTGGTGAACAAATCCGCCAATAAAGTCGTCGCCAAAGTGGCCATGGCCATTTGCGCGCCGCCGATGGCGTAACCAACCGCCGGCAAGACGCCAAACTGAAACGTCGCGTACGGCGCGAAGCACTTGGCGGTTTCAATAATCGCGCCAAAGTTCCCCTGGAACGCAGATTGGACCGTCGTCAATACCGTGGACGGCATCGACCCAGTCGTGTACGGTTGGTACGATTCCTCGCCTCTCTTTTCCGCCTCTCTCGCTCTTCTCGCGAACAACTCCTTCATCGTGTTCGGCGCGTAGTAAAACCACTTCCAAATCACGGACAACGCGGCAACTTGCATGTATCTCGCCCACATCGGCATCGGCCCTTCTCTCGTCGTCTTCATGTTTCTCTCGACCAAATCCGGGTCAGCATCCTCCCCCAACTGATAGTGGTGCAAGTGGTTGTGTTCCACGTCCCACGCCTCCGGCATCATCCAATCCATCCAGTCGATGATTCTGTTCCACGGTCCTCTTGCAAACTTCCTTCGGTGAAACCTCCCTTTAATCTCGTTCCCTTCCGTCATGGCCGCGTTATACCCACCGTGGCACACGTGGTGTCCAACCATCGTCCATCTCGCGCAAATCGCCGTGGACATCATAAACGCGCCTAAAACGTTCGCCCCAAACGCTTGCGCCACGCCGAGTTGCGGCAGTAAAAACATAACCCCGAGTCCGCCGTAGTAGCACATGTTCGCCCATCCGAGGATCTTCTTCAGGTGCTTCACGTCCTCTTCGTGGTACTTATCCGAGCGTTGTTCTTTTTCAACCTGTTATTCGTGTTAAAAATGTCATCATCGTCATTGAAGCGAAAAAAAGAGATCAGAGGGCTGCTTGTGAGTACGAGAAAGGATAAAAGGGGAGACATTTGCGCCGAAAAGTCATCCATCCTCTAGAGAGGTTCTGGCGAGCGTCTCGCCCGAGATCTCATCGCGCCAGAGGGAAGGACGTAAAACGTACAAAACCACGCTCTCTTCTTCCCCTTAAAAGCGATGAAACGATGCCGCGATCGAGGACAAAGCGGAGGACAAAGCTTTCAAAACGAACACAATCCACATCCTTATCACCACCGGGGGAAAAGGACGTCGTTTGAATTCAAGGGACGAGAAACGTACCTCTCTGATCTCCTTCGCCCACCCGGCGAGGTCAAAATTCTCCCGCCATTTCCCGGTTTCGTTGTACGTCATCGTTTGCATCCGTTCGTTGACTTCGGGAGACGGCATCGCGATCGCGGGGAGTCGGAACGAATTCTTCGTCCTTCGTTCCATCGACGTCACGTGAGACCGCATCCCATCGCGACGGGTGACGGTGGAAGCGGCAGCGGCGCGATGATTTTTTCTCGACGTCGCGGGGGACGATCTCGCCCCAGTCGTCGTCGCTCCGACGAGTGATGCAGAGGTGGTGCGTTGAATGGCAATCATTTGAGTGTATAAATAAACGGAATACAGAGAAGGGGAAGTGGAAGAAGTGCGTAAAAAGTGTGAAGCGCTGAAACGCCGCCCAAGAGAAGAAAGTTTTTGCTGCTCGTGCGCGTTTGTGGACCGCTCGTACCAACGAATCTTTTTCAGTGCAAATGGGTTTGTACTCTTTTTGAACGTCTCGGAGTGTGCAAATGTGTGCTCTTCGCACCAAAGGAGGTACTCGACGAGCACGAGCAAGGAGTACAAAAATTTGATGGACCTCAAAAAAACAAAAAAAAAATTTTAAAACGCATTTGGAGTCCAACACACAAACTGGTACAAAAGAGTGTCTTCTTCGGTTACGCGAAGTTCCAGGTACCGGAGCATTTACATCGACTGGCAGAGAAGCTACGACGAGTAAAGGTGATGTGCGAGAGAAATGTGCGCGCGTGTGTGTGTGTGTGTCTGTGTGTACTACTACGCTGTGTGAATAAAATAGTGCACTTAAACGGGTTCGCCTAAAAACTCCAAGACTTCTTTCAACGCTTCGATGAACTTATCCACGTCTTCTTTGGTGTTGTAAATGTACAAACTCGCTCGAGCGCTACCGAGGACGTCTAAGTGTCGGTGCAACGGTTGCGTGCAGTGGTGACCGCTTCGACAGCCGACGCCGTGGAGTTGGTCGAGTAAGGTGCAAACGTCCGAGCAGTTGACGCCGTCGACGTTGAAGGCGGCTAAGGAGGCGCGTTCGAAGTTTTTGCCAGTTTGAGGGTTTACTTTCAGTGGGTTTGGACCGTATATGCGGACGTTGGGGATGTTTTTGAGGAGTTCGGAGTAGAGGTACGCACCGAGTTCGAGTTCAAACTCGTGGACGCGGTCCATGCCTATTTTGGAGAGGTAGTCGCACGCGGCGCCTAAAGCGACGGCTTCCGCAATCGCCGGAGTGCCGGCTTCAAATCTACCCGGCGGTGGTGCGTACGTAGACTTTTCCAAGTAGACGTCTTGGATCATTTCGCCGCCGCCCATCCACGGCGGCATCTCGGACAACACGTCGTACTTGCCCCATAAAAACCCAATACCGGTTGGACCGCACATCTTATGACCGCTGGCGACGATGAAATCTGCCCCTAACGTTTGCACGTCTACCGGCATGTGCGGAACGCTTTGACACGCGTCTAAAACTACCGTCGCGTTGACGCTCTTTGCCGTTTTCACGATCCTTTCCACGTCGCTCGTAAAACCGAGCACGTTCGAAACGTGCGGCAACGACACCAGCTTCGTCCTCGCGTTCACCGTTCTTTCCAACTCCTCCAAGTCCAAACATTCGTTCTCATCCAATCCGATAAATCTCAACACCGCGCCTTTCCTTTCCGCCAACAACTGCCACGGCACGATGTTCGAGTGATGTTCCGCCACGGATAAAACGATTTCATCCCCTTCCTTAATGTTTGTCTCCCCCCACGTGTTTGCGATTAAATTCAAACTCTCGCTCGCGTTTCGGGTAAACACAATCTCTCTGTCCGTTTTCGCGTTGATAAACTTTCCAACTTTCGCGCGGCTTTGTTCGTACGCATCCGTCGCCTTTGCGGATAAGTAGTGCACGCCTCGGTGGACGTTCGCGTTTGCGGTCGCGTAAAACTGCGCGTGCGCGTTGAGAACTGCGAGAGGTTTTTGAGACGTCGCCGCGGAGTCTAAGTAGACGATTGGCATTCCGAAATCGTTTTCCGACCGGAGGATTGGAAAATC
>Ga0182090_1476739_pt1 | contig 13936 bp, 11 predicted proteins | sample 041ome_24_FD_127767 | JGI IMG/M metagenome (GOLD analysis project Ga0182090, IMG submission 127767) | Metatranscriptome of coastal salt marsh microbial communities from the Groves Creek Marsh, Georgia, USA - 041408BS metaT (Metagenome... | ecosystem: Environmental > Aquatic > Marine > Intertidal... | reverse complement strand
GATCCCCAGCCAGGGCAGCCAGGCCACCAGCGGAATCACTGTGCCAACGGTGATCAGCAGCCGCGTTCGCCATCCCGGCTGAACCCGCGCTGCCGCCGCGATAAACAGGGCCGCCCAGGTCAGCCCCGCCGAGAGGGCTGCCAAGAAAAAAAGCAGGTAGGCCATTGGGCTGTGCTCCGAAGGGGGGAATGCGATGAAAGCAGCTGTCAAAAAGGATCATGATCCTGACCGCAGGATTCAGAGAGGGTCGTCGAGGAACTTGGGGAGATCGCGCGGCCGCAGCGTCGTTGCTGATGCGGATTCAACCTGAAACTGGTCACCGGGCTGAAATGCCACAGGCAACCGTTCTGTGGATGCCAGTGACTGCAGCAGTTGATCGCGCTGCTGGGAAATGTCGGCGACTCGGTCGCCTTGGAGTTCCTGCGGCGACCCACTGAATACCAGCCTTTGGCCAGCAGACGACGGCATGGCGATCCACGGGGCCACGGTGAGTGTCAGGGCGACAGCACAGGCCCCGGCAAGCACTCCCCACACCGGCTCACGCTCGGGCAGACTGCCTCGGCTGTTGGTTGCGGTGCTGCCACCGAGCACCTGTTCCACGGCTGCCAGCACGTTCTGTCGGAGCCCGATCGGTGGAGGTGCTGCGAGGGCGGCGATGCGTGCCTCGAGCGCGGCATCATCGCAACGCTTAGGTAGGCGACGACTGTCGGGAGAGGAATGGTCGTTGTCAGACATGGTGGTGGTCTTCACTGGGGCACGTGGGTTTTTTCGCGAAGATGCTGTTGCTTCTGTGTTCTGGTCAGCAATCGGCGGAGCTGAGCGAGGGCGTAGCGGTAGCGGCTGGCGGCGGTGTTAGGGCGTGTGTTGGTCACGCGGGCAATCTCGGCAAAGGTCAGGCCACCGTCGATTTTCAGCGTGAGCACCTCCCGCTGGGTTGCCTTTAGCGCTGCAAGAGCGGCGGCCAGTGCTTCATCGGGAGGCGGCTGATCGGTGTACGTCGCCTCCCTGGAATGTTCGCGCTGCATTCGATCGATTGCCTTGCGGTGGATGCTTCGACGTCGCCAGTGCCGGCTGACCGCATTCCGAAGCGCGGTGAACAGATAGGCGTCAAGATCGGTGACACGTGCGAATCGCTGCCGGTGGGTCGCCAGGTCAACAAAGAGATCGTGCACGATGTCTTCGGCCTCCGTCGCGGAGCTGGTCATGGTGGTGGCCACGGCGCACAGTCTTGCAGCAAAGCGATCGTAGACCGCGGCAAACGCTTCGGGATCACCGGCTGCCAAGGCCTGGGTGAGCGTTGCCACAATCTCCGTCCCCCGATGAAACCGACACGTCGTCCACAGAGTCTGCCGCTCCTCCCCAAGGGGCCACAGCCAGCCAGATTTTGTCTACGGTTTTTTCCGGCCTCGAAGCATCGCTTTTTCGAAGTGGATCGCAAGGTCAGGCGGCGGCGTCGCGGCGGGTGAGCCAGTGAAGGAGTTCGACCAGCCGTGGGGGCTGTCCGGTCCGCAGGATACCGACAGAGAAGATGCGGCCAGCCAGCCAGAGCGTGAACAGAACCGAGCAGGCCAGCAGAACGCTCGTGCCGTAGAAGTCGACAGCAGGCGGTGAGGCGGCGGCTCGGTTCATCATCACAAACGGTGTGTAGAGCGGAATCCACGACATCACCCTCGCGAGTGTGCCGTTGGGATCCTTAGGAATGAAGACCATTGTCAGCAGGGGCACGATCATCACGAGCATCACCGGCTGCATCATGTTCTGAGCTTCTTTGAGCGTGTTGCAGATGCTGCCAAGCGCGAGAAAGATGCTGCCGTAGAGCAGGTAGCCCAGCACAAAATAGGCAAGAAACGCCGGCAGTAGACCAGAGCCTGTGACGACTTCCAGCAGGCTGCGGGCAAACTCGGCCTGCGGACCTGCCTGCCACCAGAGCACCCCAACCAGTGCTGCCAGCCAGGTGCTGACCATCGTCAGCCCGGCAGCGGCAATGCCAGCGAGTTTGCCGGTCATCAACTCCCAGGGCGTGATGCTCGAGAGGAGCACCTCAACGAGCCTGTTCGACTTCTCCTCGATCGTGTTGTTGAGCAGCATCGAGGCGATGGCAAAGATCGAGATCCAGAGCAGATAGACAAAGCCTGCCGGGGCCCACTGGCGAATCTGGTCGGCCATGCTCACCTGCTCGCGGCCGGCAGCCTTGGTGGGGTTGAGCTTGACCATCGGCACGCTGGTGCCCTGCGCGGCCCGCACGGTGGCCTCGTCGACGTCGAGTTCGGCAAACGCCTCGCGCCTCTGGGCCTCGTTGATCGCTCGCTCCACTTCCGAGGCGAGGTCGGTGTCGGCAAGGTTGGCCGCCCAGAACTGCACGCTCTCAGCGGTCGAAGGCGGCTGGGGCATGCCACCTGGCCGGATGACATGGTCGATGACTTCAGGCGGAATCACGACAGCGGCAAACAGGTCCACATTACGGTCATCCAAGGGGATGGTGCGGTCTCCCCGCAGCCACGGTCGGAGGGCCTCAGCGACGTCTGCCGGACTGGCCTCGGGATCAATGCCATCAGGCAGGGGCACCCGTACAAACGACCGCCTGGGCTCTTCAAACGGCGGGGCATCTGCCGCGAGCCGGCCCTGGATCATCGCCAGGGCCATCGTCACGCCACCTTTGGTGACAAACGCATCCACTGCAGCAGGGTTGGCATCGGAAACCTGCTCAATCAGCTTGTCGACATCGACCGCTGGCGTGTCTTCCAGATCGAGGGCGGTGGGGGCCTCGTCGCGGAGTGCATGCTTCGACACATACTGCCCAAACTCACGCAGCACCTCTCGCTGGTGGAGCCGTTCGATCGCCGCGTCGATCGCCTCGACGTAGAGTCCGCCAGGGTCGACCACCACAAAGGCTCTGGTGGGTGTCCTCGAGTCGAGCCACCGCTGCGCGTTGACTGCGAGCAGGAGCAGCAGCGGTGTGGTGATCACGCCGAGCCAGAAGCCCTTGGTCTGCACGTTTTCGGTGAACTCACGGCGTGCGACGAGCCAGGTGTTTCTCATGCCACTTTCTCCGCAGCATCGGCCGGTCCTACGAGTCGCAGGAAGACATCCCGGAGCGTCGGCTCGCTGCGGTCGAAGGCGAGCAGCGGCAGGCCGTTCTGAAAGCAGGCTGCAAGCACCGCATCCGGCTCACCGTCTTCGGTGAGGGTGAGTTCAAACTGATCGTCGGTGAGTCGTTCAATGCCCACCACGCCCGGCACCTGTCGGAGTCCATCTGGGTCGCCTGTCGTCCGCAGCAGGATTCGCCGGGGAATCATCCGGCGGGCTTCGCTGAGCGTGCCGTCAAAGACCGCACGGCCCCGTGCGATCAAGACGAGCCGATCACAGAGTCGCTCAGCATGCTCCATGATGTGCGTGGAGAAGATGATCGTGGTGCCTGCACGGCGAAGGTCATCGATCAGCTCTTCGAGCACCTGCTGGTTGACAGGGTCGAGGCCAGAGAAGGGCTCGTCGAGAATCACAAACTCGGGTGCATGGGCGATCGTGGCGAGTACCTGCACCTTCTGGCCCATGCCCTTGGAGAGGGCCTCGCAGCGATAGCGGGCAAACTCGGCCAAGCCATACCGCTCGAGCAGCTCGTCGGCGCGAGCTCGGGCGGCCGCTGTCGGCATACCTTTGAGTGAGGCGAAGTAGGCGATGATGTCGCGGGCCCGCATCTTCTTGTAGAGGCCGCGTTCCTCCGGCAGGTAGCCGATGCGGTGGCGGACCTCGAGGGCAGAGGGCCGCCCCAGAACCCGAATGCTGCCGGCGGTAGGCTGGTAGATCGAAAGGGCCATCCGCAGCGTGGTCGTCTTGCCGGCTCCATTAGGGCCCAGAAAACCGTACACGCTGCCCCGTGGCACGGTCAGCGAGACCCCGTCGACAGCGGTGAAACTGCCAAAAGTCTTGCGGAGGTTCTCGAGGATGAGGACTGGGGCTTCTGTAGACATCGAAACGCCTATGGGGCGGGGGAGCGCCGACCGCGGTTTTCACGGCCACTGATGGTGTCTATTCTCAGGCAGTGGCCGCTGATGTGCCACCTCCCTGAACGACCATTTGCCCAGAATTTCGAGCACCCATGGCCGACACTCCCGAGCAGTCTGTAGCCCCCGCCCCGAAGCCTTCTGCCGTTGAAGGCTTTAAGGAAACCAGCAACTTCCTCGCCGGTGACATCGCCCAGGAACTCGCCGACGGCACGTCTGGATTCGGCAAAGGTTCTGTTCAGCTGCTGAAGAACCACGGCACCTACCAGCAAGACAATCGCGAGACCCGCAAAAAGTCTGCCGACGGCAAGAAGAGTGAGAAACAGATCTCCTTCATGGTTCGCAGCCGCATTCCCGGAGGCAAGCTGACCGCATCTCAGATGCTCACCCAGATCGACCTGGGGGATGAGCTTGGGAATGGCACCTGTCGACTGACCACTCGCCAGGCCATTCAGCATCACGGCATCGTGAAGGGTGATCTTCAGGCGACCATCCGCCGCATCAATGAAATTCAGCTCACCACCCTCGCTGCCTGCGGTGATGTGGAGCGGAATGTGATGTGCTGCCCAGCGCCGATCCGCAACAACCCCGTTCGCGAAGAGATGATGGCGATGGCGGAGAAACTCGCCGAGCATCTCGCTCCACGGACGACGGCCTACCACGAGATCTGGCTGACCGACGACGAGACCGGCGAGAAGACGCTTGCCGGTGGAGGTGCCAACGGTCACGAAGTGGAGCCGATCTACGGGCCCACCTATCTGCCGCGGAAGTTCAAGACGGCATTCGCGTTGCCGGAGGACAACTGCACCGACGTGTATGCCAACGACCTTGGCTTTCTCACGGTGCATGAAGACGGCAAAGTGCTCGGCTACAACGTGCTCGCCGGCGGTGGCATGGGGGTCACGCCGAGTGCCGCGAAGACGTTTCCTGCCCTCGCCAAGAGGCTCGGCTTCGTGCCTCCAGAGGATGTGCTCGAGATCGCCGTGGCGATCGTCAAGGTGCAGCGTGACTTCGGCAACCGTTCAGACCGCAAGGTGGCCCGGCTGAAGTACACGATCAACAACATGGGGCTGGAGGCCTTCCGGGCCAAGGTTGAGGAATACTTCGGCAAGCCATTGGCTCCGTGTCACGCAGCAGATGTGCACGGCTTTGACGACCACATCGGCTGGTTTGAGCAGGGTGACGGAAAGTTTTTCTACGGGCTCAACGTGGAGAATGGTCGCATTCACGACCAGGACGGCTTCCGTCTGAAGACCGCTATTCGGCAGATCCTGCGGGAGCTCTCGCCAGGTGTGCGGATCACCGCCCATCAGAGCCTGCTGTTCACTGATCTCAACGCAGCAGACCGGGTGCGGATTGCAGACATCCTGCATGACCATGGCGTGAAGACCTCTGAAGAGGTCTCCACACTGCGTCGCTGGAGCATGGCCTGCGTAGCCTTGCCCACCTGCGGACTGGCGGTGGCGGAGAGCGAGCGGGTGCTGCCAGGCCTGATTGACAGCCTGGAGCCAGAGGTGGCGAAACTTGGGCTCTCCGAGGATGCCTTTACGGTGCGAATGACTGGCTGTCCCAACGCGTGTGCCCGGCCCTACAACAGCGACATCGGCCTGGTCGGCCGCACCAAGGGGAAGTACACGATCTTCCTCGGCGGTCGGCTGCTCGGTGACCGGCTCAACGAACAGTACAAGGACGTGGTGCCGTTTGAAGACCTCGTGTCAGAGATCACGGCCGTGCTGGCCTGCTACAAGGCCGAGCGGAGTGCCGAGGAGACCCTGGGCGATTTCTGCCATCGCAAGGGAGTCGACGGGGTGCGGACATGGGCTGACGAGTGGCTGGCGGGAAGTCGTGGTCACGGCTGAGCGACCCTGACACCAGCGTGGCAAGAGGCAGCCTCGCTCACTTGCCGGTGAACGCTTCGGGCTCGCTGAGCACAAACATGTGACCGTGGTCAGCGGTCACAATCACCGCAGTCTTGTCCCAGCCACCGTTGGACTCGATCCACTCCGTGATCGTGGTGAAGGCCGCATCGCCGCTGAATGTGGCACCGATGGCCCCGTCGATGTTGTTGGCGTGGCTAGCCCAGTCGACGTCGCCCGCCTCCACCATCAGCCAGAACTTCTCTTGCTGGCCAAGCACATCGAGGGCTGCGGTTGTCATTTCCGCGAGCGTTGGGTTTTCGGTCACATCAGCAGGTGTGTAGGTGATCTTCGGGCTGTACTTCCGACGAAGCGGCGAATCCGCGAGCAGGGAAGGATCTTCAGGCTCGCCGCTCACCGGATCAAAGCGGCCATCGGCTGTGGCAAACGGCAGGCTGCCTTCGGCAGTGCCGAAGAAGCCGAACAGACGCTGCTTGTTGGCGATCGCTGCAGCGGTGGCATCGCGGAGCACATCGCCGCCGGAGCGTCCGGCGGTCCGCAGAGCCAGCTGATAGCGGCCACCCTGCCCAGCGTCGATGGCGGCCAGGGTTGAGGGGGCCAGATACTTGTTTCCCGGCTCAAAGTTGCGGCCTTGCTGCGGATCTTTCTCAGCATCTACTCCGAAGCCACAGCCGATGATCACGTCGAGGCCTGGCAACGGCTCGCCACGATGAGAGATCGAACGCTCTCCTACGAGATCGCGGGTGATGTCTTGATAGTCGTTGCGGGTCACGTTGTTGGCGTAGGCGCAGGCTGGGGTGGCATGTGAGATCGGCACACTGGAGACGGCACCGGTGGCCCAGCCCTGCTTCTGCAGCACGCGGGCGATCGGCTCGAAACGACGACCGTAGACGTCGACGTTGACGGAGTTGTTGTAGGTCTTGATGCCGGTGCAGAGCGATGCGGCGGAGGCTGCCGAGTCGGTCACCGCATGAGGCTGCGAGCGATGCTTACCAATCAGGTAGGTCGCATCGGCACGTGGATCCCATGGAGTTGTGCCCCCTAGGGTTGGATCGTAGCCGCCGGGTGTTTTTCCACCCGGGTTCACCACCAGCTGCACATCGACATCCACATCCGTGCCATCGTTGGCGGGGCTGGTGACACAGAAGCCGAAGTCAGTGGCAACGCCGGTGTAATCGAGAAAGCTCAGTCCCTGGCCTCGGCCTTGGGTGTAGTCAACGCTTCCGGTGGCGTTGATCGCGGCGGATCTCGTCGTGGTCCAGTCGAGCCCGTCGAAGACCACCAGGATAATCCTCTGCCAGCCGGCATCGGCCGCAGCGAGCTGCAGGGCATGGATGTCCGTCTGGTCAAAATACTCCGCCTGCTCGTTGAGCGTGCCGGTCGGGAGCTGTCCGTAGAGGGTGGTCAGTCGCTCCGCATCGCGGTAGATGCTGTTGGTGCCATCAATCCCACTGAGCGAGATCCCGAACGAGTAGACCGGGATCAGCCGGTTGGAGTGGCTGCTGTAACTGACGTACCGTTCGGGCTGATCGCCCCAGTAGCCCCATGAAGCGGAGCCTGTCTGCTCCGCGGTGATCTGCATCGAGGCAATCGGATCGAGCACGCCGACAGAGCCGTCAGGTGCTGCAGCCTCCTGAGCAGACGCGACAGGCATCGCCGGGCTCAGCAGCCCCAGCACGAGCCCACACAATGAACCGAACACGACAAGCTTCAGGTGACGCATCAAGGATCCCTCATATCCGGCGTGCTGGGGAGCCTGAGTCGCCAGCGGAGGCTCAGGCCGGGAGATCATCCCACATCGGACACCAGAGTGGACGGCGTGGGAAAACCTGTCCTGCCAACTTTTGCGCAATCTGGGTCGAGGCTGCAAGCCTGCCGGCTGCCGCCGCTTCCACAGGGTCGCATTGGCCGAGCATGAGGCGAGCAAACTCATCCTCGGAGAGCCGCAGGTAGCTGCGGCCGACACGGCCTGTGTGCACCGTAGCCTGGCCCTTTGCGACCACCAGTGAGCCACGGAACGACGGCGTCTCAAAGCCGAGCTCAATGGTGTCGCGAACGCCTTCGGCAGCCAGCCGCTCAGCAATCGCCGGAGCGATGAGCTCAAGCAGCCCCACGGGATCGAAGACGCGACTGACGATCATGCGGTCGCCGGAGACATCACCTGATCCCTCAGGACCTGCGACGACACGGTGGAGTGGGTCGGAGGCACACGCCTCAAACGTAATCTCTTGCCGATCGTTCTCGATCGCTTCGCTGCAAACGCGGGCGAGGATCTGACGCTCCAGATCAGGAAACTCAGGATCTGCCAGAAGCTCCAGCACACGGTTGCCCTGCTGAATGCAGTAGCCCACGATCCTGGCGTTGGTCTCATGGAGGTCGTAGCGGTCATTGCCGACCAAGGCCACCAGCAACGAGTCGAAGGCACCGCGGCTGACAAGCCACCGCGAATAGGCTTCGCTGCGATCGATGGACCCATGAAACCTCGCTGCATTGCGGCTGTAGACCCGCAGGATTGCAGGGAGTTCAACATGCCGCCATTGCCGCATGGTGACCGTCTGACCTGCGGATGTCGCCTCGTCGGCTGAGCGATCGAGCAGCCTAGAAAGAATGTCGGTTGGTCGTCCGGGAGTCACTCCGTCGCGGCCGAGCACACTCCAGCCAAGCTGGTGGAAGGAGGAGGCGATGCGAGTGCGGGAGAAGCCGATCATCGCCCCGAGTGACCGCATACGATCCTCGGACTCACGGATCAGCCGCTGCCCATGACCGGCACCGCGACACTCCGGCAGAATCGCAAGTCGCTCAAGCGCCGCGGCCGGAACTGGCACGCCGGCGATAAACACATTTCGAGGCACCACCTCGGCGTGACCGACGATCCGGCCACCAAGACGGGCCACCAGTCGGTTGGACGAGTCGTGGTCGGGATGATCGACCGCTGCCTGAAACTCAATCCGGCTCGGGGCGGCGACCAATCCTGAGAGCAGCTGCAGGAGTTCGGCCTGCTCTCCGGCACGCGCTGGAGAGATCTCGGCTTCGGCGAGCATCCACTCCGGTGGCCGGGATGGCTTGACCACCGTGTGTGGCTTGTGCCAGACAGCCGGCCGGGACTTCGTCGTGCGGCGGCGGTAGACGGCGCCCGAGGGGCGAACCTGCACCTCCTCGATCAGCTTCTTCGAGACGACCTTGCGTCGGACGGCCTTCTTCGGTGACGCGACGACCGCCTGTGTGTCAGCTGCCTTGCGGGCTCCTGCCGCAGCGGCTGTGGTGCGGCGTGAGGCCTTGGAAGAAGCGGCTGTCGCAGACGCTTTCGTTTTCGAGGGTCTGCTTGGTGCCGCGGTCTTACGTCCGCGAGACTTCGCAGGCGTTGCGCTCGTTGCCGTAGCAACTGCTGCAGCAGTCCGCCGTGTCGACTGCCCTGAATAACCAGAGGGCTGACTCTGGGCGCGTGGCATGTCGCGTCCTTTCCCTGGAGCCTCGTGACCAATCCGTTGGGAGGAAACCATAGGGTATTTGTCAAGAGGATTCCAGTAGTAGGAACCTCCGCAAGCGATCCTCGGAAAAGAAACACCACGGATATTCCCGTGATTCCAGCAGGCTGTGGGCCCGCGCGGCGCGGGCTAGAGGGCCGACACGGCTGAGAAGTTTTTCTCGCAGCGGTTTGGTGTAGCTGGCGAGGGAATCGTTGGCTGAACGGATTGCCTGACACCGACGTTTGGCCAGCGCTCGCGTGGGATGGGTATCAATCCATCGCTGCTTCTCGTGGGCGAGTGTTGCCGCTTCACCGTCGGCCGAGACGGCGGCGAGATAGCGTTCCGGATGAAACTCGATATCGCGAAGCTGGCGATGAATGTCTGCCAGCTCGGCGTCAGGCCTGCCGGAAAGATCCGTCGGGAGTCGCAGAGTGCCCGAGACGACCGCATGCCGCGGTGGTTCACAGCCGGTGAGCCCCACAACGACGGCATCGGTGATCTCGTCGTAGGCCGCGCCGCCAATGCCATGCACAAACACATCGGCAACCAGCAGGCGAGCAATCAGAGTGGTCATGATCGCCCGAGGACGGAGGCGGACATCATGTTCGTCCAGCCGTGAGAGGGCATCGACCCATTTGGCAGGTGAGGTGTCTGGTGAGATGGGAAGCTCAACCCGCAGGGTCTCCATGTCGGAGAGGAGCAGATGGCCGGAGGTGTCGGTGTGGGCGAAAACACGGCGGCGACGGGGATCCTGCTTCGACCAGATCCACCAGGGGATCTCAAACCAGGTGCCCTCTCCATCGCCACCCGGGCGTGCGGCCAGATCGGGCATCGGCCGACCCCGGCCACGGGTGCGGTGCTCACGCCGGTAGCGGGAGAGCGCGTCGTTGTAGATGTCGTGGAGTCGCCGGGTCTGGGTGAGCAGCCAGCCGGAGAGCACCATCACCGTCGGCAGCCGCATCAGCTCGCTGACGGGCAGTTCCAGCGTGTCGAGGCCCCATTCCCGTTCCAGGCCGTGACGCGCCTGGGCAATAGCCAGCCCAAGCCTGTGGGAGGCAGCAGCCCGCTCAACGACCCGCGGCCACCAGCTGCGAAGAATCGGATCGGGCACAATCGGCGCGAGCATGTCGGTGACCCGCTCACCAAACGAGGCAAAGCGTTCCTGGTCAAGGATCCCGCGTTCTTCCCAGGCCATCTCGCCGCAGGGTGCGTCGAGTTCGATCGTTTGCAGGCCCGCCTCCTCAGCAGTGCCGACGGGAACGCCCACGCTCCAGCGGGAGCAGCGGTCGGTGTCGACGACGAGATTGATCGCCGTGCCACCGACAGCCTGGGCATAGGCATCAAGCACAAAGTTCTTCAGCCAGACGCCTGGGTGAAACAGGTCAGGCTGATGACCACCCATCACGATCGGGCGTTTGATCCAGTCGGCCATGTCGGCGGGCCGCAGCACATCGTGATAACTCGAGGTGTATTCAGCGGAGACGACAAGAATCTCCCGCCTTGTGGCCGCGATCAGCTCCCAGAGCTTGAGGTCACCAACACGTGTGTCGAAGGCGGCACGCAGCAGCCGGTTGTTGTCGATCAAGGGCTCGATCGCATCGACCGGTGGATCGATCAGGTGACTCCCCGATTCCGTCGGAGCTTTGTGCGAGCGTCGGAATCGAGGCATGGTCACTCAGGCTTGTTGGCGGCCATGGCTGCTTCGGCCTGGTCGAGAACGCAGCGGTAATACTCAAGCCGGGTTGCCGCGTCATCGAGGGAGCCGCCGAAGCTGCGGTTCTCGTCGAGATAGATCAGCGGCACCGGCAGTTCCACGACCCGCAGGCCTGCCGCCGCAGCCTGAACCCAGACCTCCAGCGGCATTGCATAGCCCGGCTCCTGAATACGGAGGCACTCCAGCGATCGTCGCGTGTATGCCTTGAAGCCACAGAAGGCGTCGGTGAGCGTAAAGCCGAGCCGCTGGTTGAGCTCGGCGGTGACGTTGTGGTTGATCTGTCGCCGATCTGCCGGCACGCTCACCCCTGGCGGAGGTGGCTGAAGGTAGCGACTGCCACTGACGATATCGGCCGGCTGCGTCTCGTCGCTGGCTCGCCGGATGAACTCTGGGATCAGCTGCGGCTGATGCTGTCCGTCGCAGTCAATCGTGACGAGCCCATCCCAATCGCCCGCCAGTGCCTCCGCAAACGCTGTGGTCAGCGCGGCTCCGTAGCCACGGTTGATTGGGTGTCGCACGACGTGGATGTCCTGCCGCCTGGCGAGCACATCGGAGGTGCCGTCGGCGGAGCCGTCGTCAACCACCAGCACGTCGGGCGTGAACCGTAAGACCTCGTCGAGGACCCCTGCCACATGGCTCGCTTCGTTGTAGACCGGCAGCGCGGTCAGGAACCGTGGGGGGCGGGGTGTGGCATCGTGACGGGGCATAGCGGCAGCGGACAGGCGTGCAGAAAAACGACCCGTCCCAGTGGCGAACCGTCTGAGATGCTGATTGTAGGGGACGAGCGAGCCGGAGCAATCAATCTGCGGCAGCTGCGCACACCAGTAGTTGCCCTTCAGGTTTCATGCCGTGGGACCGGTTCAGGTCGGGCGGCAGCCCAGGTCAGTGCTTGGTGGCAACCCAGGTGAGTGGGTCGGTCTCTAGTCGGCTCGCCCAGGCGGTCACGCCCGGAAGTCTGGCGGTGAGCAGGTCGGCCAGTCGGTCCATTGAAAACCGCTCGCTGGCATGGTGGCCCACGGCGATCACTGCCAGCCCAGCGGCGGCGGCTTCGGCGGCGGTATGCAGCCGGACTTCGCCGGTGACGAGGGTGGTGCAGCCCGCGGTGATCAGGTCGCTGAGCATGTCGCCTCCGCTGCCACAGACGATGCCGACGGTGCCTGCGGGCTGCGAGCGATCGCCTGCGATCTGGGCCCCGTTGGCACCTAAGGCTGCAGTCAGCCGCAGGGCGAGGTCTTCCACGCTCAGGTTCGGCTCGGCAGTTCCCATGCGGCCAGTGCCGGCTGTGGGTGTGTCGGCATCAGGCAGGATCGGTCGCACGTTCGTCAGGCTGAGCATGACGGCAAGCTGGTCGTTGATCCCGCCACTGGCGGAGTCCCAGGCGGTGTGAGAACTCCAGACAGCAATGCCCGCTGAGAGCAGCGTCAGCAGCGATGCACCGGCTGGCGTGTCGTCGGTGAGCCGAGCTACTGGTCGAAACGGCAGCGGGTGATGCGTGACCACGAGGTCAGCTGCTTCGCGAGCCGCTTCTGCAGCGACGTCTGGCGTGAGGGTTAGGCAGGTCATCACCCTTTCGCAGCTCTCGCGGCGGCTGCCGACAAGCAGTCCGACGGCATCCCAGTCAGCGGCGAGATGGAGTGGTGCGATCTGCTGCAGGAAAGCGGTGACGTCGTTGAGTGTAGCCATGCCCAGATCGTACAATCCCAGGCCTCTCTCGGACATCGTTACGCGGCGCTCCAGGCATGCTCACCAATCGACTCGCGGTCTCAGCCAGTGGGCTCTCACGACACTTTCGTGACAGTCTGAAGATTGCCCACGACCTTGGCGTCGATGGTGTTGAGGTTGATGGCCGGTTTGGTCTGACGCACGACGAGATGAGCCGCTCTGGCCTGCGGCAGATCACCAAGTGGCTCGAGGACTACGGTCTGCGTGTGTCGGCCGTGCGGTTTCCGACCCGCCGCAGCTACGCCGATTCCGAGGCACTTGAACACCGTGTGACGGCCACGAAGGCGGCCATGCAGATGGCCTACGATCTCGGTGCCCGTCTGGTCAGCATTCATGTTGGCGACATTCCGATCTCTGAGGAAAGCAACGAATGGAAAATCCTCATCGAGGTGTTGACTGACCTTGGCACCTGGGGAGACCGCGTAGGCACAACCGTCGCCGTGGAAGCGGGTCGGGCAGATCCAGACGATCTGCTGCGGCTGTTTGCAGCTCTCCCGGAGGGGGCCATCTCCTGCGACCTCTCCACGGGCATGCTGGTGGTGCACCGACACGATCCGGTCGAAGCGATCCACGCTCTCGGCAACCGTGTGGTCTACGTGCATGCCAACGACGCTATTGCCGGCCCGATCGCCGGGCGTGGCAGTTCGGTCGTCCTCGGCACCGGCCAGGTCGACTTCCCCGCCGTCCTCGGCAGCCTTGAAGAGCATGCCTACCACGGCTGGCTCGCCCTCGATGCCGTCGAACCAGTTGCTGCGCGGCGAGAGATCGAGTCGGCGGTTGGCTTTCTGCAGTCGATCGGCTAGCGAGCAGTTTGTCGCTGGGGAGCCACTCCCGCTGGGGGCTTGATGGTGGTGGGCTCGGGGGAGCCCAGTGCTGTTCCTCCGGGCATTCGCTTCGGCATCCCTGCCTTCGCTCATTCGAGGTTGCTCGCTCTCGCCTTCCAGGCTTCGCTCGCAGACCAACGCCGGCGGATCAGCACCGGGCTCCCCCTCGCTGAAGGAATCTGAAGGAAGCCCGGCTGGCCATGCAGGTGTGGTGGGCTCGGGGGAGCCCAGTGCTGCTCCTCCGGGCATTCGCTCCGGCATCCCTGCCTTCGCTCATTCGAGGTTGCTCGCTCTCGCCTTCCAGGCTTCGCTCGCAGACCAACGCCGGCGG
>Ga0182090_1668376_pt1 | contig 14000 bp, 5 predicted proteins | sample 041ome_24_FD_127767 | JGI IMG/M metagenome (GOLD analysis project Ga0182090, IMG submission 127767) | Metatranscriptome of coastal salt marsh microbial communities from the Groves Creek Marsh, Georgia, USA - 041408BS metaT (Metagenome... | ecosystem: Environmental > Aquatic > Marine > Intertidal... | reverse complement strand
TTTTTCTTCTTCCCTCTAAAGTAAAAAAACGACAGACACACAAACGGAGCGTTTTTGTTGCAGAACACGCACGATGATGAACGTGAAGAATAACAACTCGACGAAGAAGAGGAGGAGGACGACGACGAGGACGACGACACCTTCTGCGCTCAAACTCGCGGGGGCGGTCGTCGTCGTCGCCGCTGGATGTTGTTGTTCCTCTTCTGCCGTCGGCGTTGAAGCGAAATTACGAACGTCCCAAATCGCTTCTTCTTCGTCTTTGCACAGAGAAGGCGATGCGTCGACCCGCGGCTTCGCGGCATCATCGTCGTCGTCGTCGTCGTCGAGGACATCTTCTTCGGGAAAAGCGTCGTCGTCGTCGCGACGATACGATGAGAAAAACGCGAACAGTTACCGCAACAGTAAAAGCAGAGATGAGAAGAGGAAGACCGCGAAGCTCGGCGATGTTTTACCGCCCCCGAAACCGCCGACCGTCGTTGGGGTGAGCCATGAAGCCGCGTCTTCTTCTTCTTCGGGAGAATTAGGCTCGAGTACTACTTCTTCTTCTTCTTCGAAGATTGACTTGTCCGAGGGCGATTCGGAGAGAGAAAAAGACGATCGAGAGACGGACGAGACGATGAAGAAACTGGACGGGTACTTTTCGTTCGATTCGCCGTCGTCGTCGTCGTCGTCGTCGTCAAAGGCTGATGATTCTTCTTCTTCTGCTTCTGCTTCTGCTTCTTCCACGGCGACGGCGCCCGAGGCGAAAGGCGAAGCGGCGGCGGACGCGAAGATTGCGCGAAGCGCGGAAGAATTGAGAGCGCGCAGAGAATCAGAAGATAACATTTCAGATAAAGACGCGTTGGACGCGTACTTTTCGACGAAGAGTGGTTCTACGGACGCCGCTGCTTCCTCCGCGACTTCTTCTTCCGCGGCGACGAGCGGCGGTGAACGCGATCTCTCCGCGGCGGTGAAAACGGCGCTCGATGCCCGCGCGGACGAAGATCCATCTTTGGAGGATTTGAAGTCCTCCTTGAAGTCTGGGAAGACGGTGAATGGAGAAGATTTAGATGCAGAAGAAGTTGAGCATGAAGGAGAAGAGAAGAAGCCGATCGCCTCTACCCTTAAAGCTTCTACTTCGACCTCTTCTTCGATCGACATGGAAGTTGAAGCCGAGAAGCTGTTGAAAGAGGCGAGCGAAGAGACGGAAAAGTCCTTGTCGTCCTCAAAAATGGCAGCGACGGGCTCGAAGGAATCTTCTCTCACCGCGACTACCGTGCAAAAGTCCAAATACGTGCCGATCACGACTTCGCACTCCATGCGTTCGCTGTCGCCGAGCGCGCAAAAATATTTGAGACCACGTGCTAGTTCATCTGCATCCGCATCTACGTCTGCATCTACGTCTGCGTCTACGTCTTTACGTTCAGACTTACTCTCTTCGGCTCGATCTTTGTACAGTCGCGACGCGTCTACGTCTGGTAAATCTGCGTCATCGAACAAGAATTCAATCGCGGCAAAGTACGCGAACATGTTCGCATCGAGATCGAGCGACGGTAAACAGTCGACGACGGGATATGATACTCGATCAACATCGTCGAGAGTTTCTGTCGCGCACCCATACGCGACGAATCCGTTTTCTGTATCGCACACGTCTGTGCGACCGAAAGTTGCCTCCATCATGAGCCGATTTACGCCCAAGGATACTCGCGAAGCGAAAGCCGGGATGAGTCAAGACGATTGCGACGAGATTAAAGAAGAGTTGGAAGACGTCAAAGACGAGAACAACACTTTGGAAGAGCAAATCGCAATCGAGGAAGCGCAAGACAAAGTCGAGCAGATCGAGCAACAGATTCGCATCGCGGAGCAAGAAAAGATGCTCACGCAAACCAAGCTCGATGCGATTCAAACGGAGCAGCCGATGACGCAAGAAGAATTGGAGGACAAGTTGGAACAGTTGACGACTAAGTTGGAAGCAATCAACGCGCAAAATGAAATCATGGCGCAACAAACGGAAGTGATGGACGCGATGTCAAAGATGTCTTCGACCTCATCAGAGTACAAGGCGTTGGAGTCGAAAATGAGCGAGTTGAACGACGCGTCGGAGGCAGTGAAAGCTGACGCTGCCGGTGTGCCGCAGCCGGACACCTCCGAAGCCGAAGACTTAGCCTCTCAGATTGAAGAGTTGCAAGCCAAGTTGGAAGAAGCCGAAACTGCTTTGGAGGACAAGGAAGATGAGTTGGACGAAGCCAAAGGACAGATTGATGAGGTGTATTCTGACTACAAGAACGCGAAGGAAGACGCGGAAAACTACAAAGACGACGTCGAAGAATTGTCCAAGCAATTAGACGATGCAAACGATGAGATCACTGCCTCGAAAGTCGCCCTGAGTAAAGTTGAAAGTGACCACGCGCAAGCAAACTCCGAAAAAGAAGTATTAGAGGCGGAGAACTCGCGTTTGCAAATGCAAATGTCCACCTACGAATCTGAAAAAGAGCAGTTGCAAGAGGAGATTCAAACGCTCGGCGAGACCGTCGACCAGATGGATGAAAGGCAAGCAAAGTTGGCAGAATTGGACTTGATTAATAAGAAGATTGAATTGGTCGAAGAAGCGAACGCCATGAGTGAGATATTTAAGCTCCAGGAGCAAAATTTGCAACACCGCGCGGAGGAAATCGAGGCGGAGAAGGAGAACCTCGACGCCACGGGTACGCCGTACACAAACAAAGCAGCGACGGTCGAGGATATCGATGGAGCCATCGAAGAATCAAAAGAAGTATTGAAAGAAGTAATCAACGACCAAGATACCCGCGACGAAGATCTCGCCTCGACTGCAGAAGACAGCGAGAACGAGGTGCAATCGGTGTTGAAGTCTGAAGTGTCGTTTCCGACGGATTCAAGCTCGAGCGTTTCGAGTTATACTTCTTCTCCTTCCTCTACTTCGTCCTCTTCGTCCTCATCTTCGACGACGACGACTTCGAGTAGCAGTAGCAGCAGCAGCAGCAGCAGCAGTGAACCTAGCAGCAGCAGCGAACCTAGCAGCATCTTCTCTGGCAACGACGATGAAGAAGTTGAAGTGCCAGCTGGTACGCCGCCAGCGGTGGCAGATGCCATGACGAATGCAAACGAAGACAAATCAATCGTTACGACTATGAAGAATCGAGACTCGAACAATATCGTCGATGTCAACGACCCAATCGTTGAAGTCGATGTCAGCGCGTCGAAAGGTATTGATCTTCGTCGCGAATCGCAAGCGAAGGGTTCCAGCGAGGGCGAGTCGTATCCAGTTCAAGAAACGATTGATGAAATCTCCGCTGCGCTGCTCGCCGTCGATGAAGGCAAAGCCGTGGAAACAAAGTTTGTCTTGAAAGGCGTCACGGCGGCGAACTTCACGGAGGAAGATGAAATTGCTGCGAAGAGCGTCTTTGCCGAGGCATTGGACGTTACTACGGAAGACGTGATCTTCGTGTCCATAAGAGATTACGTCTTGGGCGAAGAAGAAGCCGCATTGGCAAAAGCGCCGAAGAAGAACGTCGCAGATGTCAAAGCGAGAGCGAAAGAAGCGGTATTGAGAAGCCGATCTATCGCAAGACGCGCTGCTGCACTCGGTTTGGCGCAATCACGACCTCAGCTTGGCGCATCTTCTTCTGGTGCTCCCCGAAAAGCGCTCGCGGCAAAGACAAGCGTCGACGACCGAGACTACTTGAACGAGTACATCAATAAAGTAAAAGCAAAGAAAGACGCGACTTTGAACTCAGCCTTGGCGAGCAGAAAGAGCACTTCGAAGTCGTTTGCGAACGTCAAAAAAGCATCTTCATCCTCTTCCACCGCGGCAAAAGCATCGAGTGCAAAACCCATGGCTATGGCCAAGAGCAAAAACTTTGCGGCATCCATGGCTGAAGAAACGGCAGAAACGACAGAAACGACGACGACGACGACGAATACTGTGGAAACTGCGACGGAAATCCGCATCGTTGTGATGACCGATGACGTCGACGCGCAAGAGCTTCTCATCGCCGAACGCTTCTCCGACCCAGACATTCTCGCCGCCATCGTGTCTCGACTTCAAGCGACTGGGGCTCAGGCGCTAGTGAACGATGTCGGGGTCGTCTTAATCGAGCAGCGCAAGAACAAATACGACGAATACTTTGGCTTCCTACCGAAACCGGTGCGCAACGCCATCCACTGGACCGCCAACAAAATCGAGTTCGCATTTGAACGCGGTCGCGACTGGCTCGTGGATGCTTTTAACCTCACCATTGGCCAAGCGGACGCGATTACCGGTGCCGTTATGGGTGGCGTAGCCGTCGTCGTCATCTACCTGATTTTGCGCGCGGCGTACCGACGATGGGTTCGATATCGATTGAGACGATCGTCTAGAAGAAATAGCGGGGGATACGGGGGTAGTAACACAATGAACAACAACGACGAGAGCAGACCGTTGTACAGAGATACTTCAGAAACGAGAACCACCACGAAAGGCGGTCAAACCACTCGAGAGTACTCCTCCTCTCAGCAATACGGCACCACCCCGCCGGTGAGTCGAGGCTACTACGGCGCCGGCGCCGGGCCGGGCAGGCGGTGATAAAATACACGCACACACACACACACATATAACAACAGAAATTACCATACCATAGATAAGTACACGATACACGACGAAAAAGATATGTGACTTTTTAATTTATAATATACAACAAATATACACCATTGGTACTATAATTTGAATTTTATTGTTCGTATATTCGTCGCGTGTTCGCGCTCTGTGAATGTATAAGAGGGGTTCTAACATTTTTTCCTGGGGTGAGTCAGCATTAAAAACCCTCAGTTTCTGACTCTCAATTAACTAACTCTCTTCTCGTGTGTTTTAATCAGACCTCACGATATACTCGCGCGCACGAGCATAACACACCACGACAAATCAAACCGACGACAAACAAACTAATAATGGCGACGTACTTCTCCGAAATCGGCAAATCTATATCCAACGTCCTCACGAAAGATTTAAAATTGGTCGATAAAATAACTGTCTCGCAGCCGGGAAGCTCGACGAAATCGGAGACCATCGTCAACACCTCTTCGTCGTCGTTGTCGAACAAAACGACCATCACTCGCGATGTGATCGATGGGATCAAAGCAGACATCGTTTTAGATGCGAACGCGAGAAGTGTGTTGGCGACGTTAACCGCGACAGATATCGTTTTGAGCGGGATGAAAGTTGAATTGAAGACGGGGAACGTGACTGAAATCGGCCAATTGAAAGCGAACGTGCTGGAAAAAGCGAGTTTGCAATACGCGACGGGGGGCGTTGGAGTGAAGTGTGAGATGGCGTTGCCATCGCCGAACGCGGTGTCCGTGAACGTTTGCTCGGACGTTTTGGGTAACGGGACGTCTGTTGGCGTGGATGGGATGCTGACAACCTCCGGGGCTGTCCAATCGTACGGGGTAGCGCTGCAAAAGTGCCAAGGCGACACTACCTACGCCGTGGCTGCCGATAACGGTCTCGACCGTTTGAAGTTTGGAATGAGCACAAAATTGAGCGCAGATGTAAACGGTGCGATTGAGTGCGTCGTTGGAAGAAGTTCAGGGTCTTTGGCGTACGCGGTCGGTTTGCAAAACTCCAACTCTGGAGCGCGAGCGGTGTACAACAGCCAAGGGACGGTGGATTTAGCGAAGGAATTCTCGATTTGCGACGGCGCGAAAGCGAACGTGGTGGTGCAAGCGCATTTGGCGAGTAAGACGTACAAGACCGGTGTGGCTTTTGACATCAAAGGTTGAGAAGAAGAAGCGAAGCTTTAATATATGTATGTTTACATTTATGTGAGAAGAAGAAAGAGAGTTGTTTTTTAAAAAAGTTCTTTGCGCTGCGATTCGCAATAATAATTTTTGCGCGTCTCGCTGGGCGACGACAAAGATGAAGAATACAATGTTTTTAATCCTGATAATATACAAAATAATGATATATGAACAATTACAGTATGAACGTATGGAGACGCATGCGCTAATAAAACGTACCGTTTTGGTGCGCGTGCCCGCTGAAGTCTTCTACCGACTCTCGAGCTTTCAACTCGACCATGCGAGTGGCGCGGACAACATCGGCTTCGTTCTCGTACTCCTCCGCTTGCTTATCGATTTTATCGAGCACAGGGGTTCGCTTTTTTGCTTCTGGTGCAGTTAAACTTCCACCCGATAATGTCTGCATGAGACTTTCAAGGTCGGAGTTTGTGGATGCAATGGACGCTTGCGAATCGGTTGGGCGAAGCATCGAGCCGCCGACGCCTTGTTCTCCGTTCGCAGCAGCAGCAGCAGTCGTTGAGGGAGAACCGCTTTGATAGTGCTGTTGCGTGGCGTTATTATTGCTGATATTGTTGGAAAACGAACGATGTAAAGGACTTTCGGACATATTGAACGAAACTTTCGAGTTGGTGTGCATTTCTGGAATGCTTTCCATGCTCATTTGAGTCTTCATGACCCCATCTTCGTCTTTCAAATAATGCACGGGGAACGGCACTTTATCGTCCTCGGGTTTTGCAATCATCTCCCGTCCTCGAATGACGGTAGAAAGTTCGTGAACGTCGTTCACTGCTCTCGTGACAGCTCTCCATGGAGATTTAGCGTTATCTTTACCCATCAGCGCTTTCTTTTTACCCCATCTCGCAATCGATTCGGACAATTGCGCTTGGGCCGATCGCTCGTTTTGTCTTGCTTCCTCTAATCGACGCTTCGTCACAATCATCGCTTCGTTGACTTCCCGTATTTCTTGTTCCATTGTGCTTTGCGCGAAATACAAAGCGTCATCGTACGCTCTGTCCGCGGTTCGCGCATAGGATTGCGCAACCTCTAAAGTCGTCTCGCAAATCTTCGCGTCCAAGTTTGCCGTTTCCGACTTCTCTCTCGCTTCTCGTTCCACGCGAAAGGCTTCGTAGAATTGCGAGATGCCCTTGGTGACTTGCTCTTCACACTCAGCTAACAAGTGTCTTGTGGATGATTCTAACGCGTTGAGTTTGGCAAAATGCAAGGAAATCGGCGCGTTCATGGCTTGTTCCGCGCGATTGTGTGCGACGAACGCCGCCCGAGCGTCGTTGTTCAACGCGCGTGAATTCTGTTCATCTTTCGGTTCTGGACGATGTCTCGAGCCTTCATCGAGTGCCCTTTGTAATCGTTCGCCTAACGCGGTGTACGCTAATGATAACGCCTCAGAAGCTTTCGTCGCTCTCGTGAAAAACTCCTTCGTTTTAGAATTAACTTCAATGACCGTTTCCTCGGTTAGTTCGTTGATGGCGTCTTTAAACGTCATCATCGCACCATTGCGCCTTTTTTTCCACAAGACCAGAGCGGCTTTTGACGTTTCAAAATCTCCGACGGCTTTTGCCAACGCGACGTTCATGTTTGTCCGGATTTCTTGCGCGTGCTCCAATCGATTCTCCGCGGTTTTCAAATCTTCGTGCGCTAACTCTTTTCTTTTGGTTGCTATCTCCAAGATTTTCTGTCTGCGTTTTAATTTCTCCTTCACGACGGTTTCTCTCGTCATGGTATCCTTCACCGCTTGCATGGCAGATTGTAACGTCCACTTTGCGCTTGAATGTGCCAAACGCGACTTTTCCAACTCTGCTCTCGATAACGCGGCTTCGGCATCACCAGTTCTCGCCCAATGCGTTAAAATAGTCAAAGCGACGGGCTGTTGTCGCTCTCCCGGATGTGAGGACGCCGCCGCGAGTGACGTGTTGTTACCGGTGTTAGTTGGAGAGGATCCCCCGCTAGCCGCCGCAGAGGTGGTTGAATCGTAGCTTTCAATCTTTTCCAAAAAGTTGTGCAATAAGTTTGCGATACGCTCGCTGTCGTACACAAAGGGCTTCTCTCCTTCTTCCTCTTGGATCTCCATCGTTTCCACGCTCGAAGTCCGTCCAGATTTCTTACCTTTACGGATTTCTTCTCTCAAATCTTCAATTTCTGGTTGCAACTCCTCCCGAGTGATCCCAGCCGAGATGATTAATTCTACTAACTTTTTCCTACTCTCGTTTGCGTTCTCTCTCAAACGTTCTGCCTCGCCTTCTGCGGCTTGCAAACGCGCGTGTAACACCTCCGACCGAGCTCTCTGCGTACTCACGGAAATCCCGTGGAACCAATACTCTTCTTCCTCGTCGTCTTCGTCTTCAAAATTATCGTTTCCACCGCCATTTTCCGTCGTCGTATCTTCATTTTCAAACATTTTCGCGACGTCGATATCCTCCGATGAGAACGAGTTATCCACGTTCATGATACGGCCACTACCGCCACCGCCGCTTGCTCTAAAAATGTTATTCTTCAATCCGAGAATCTTGTTACTATTACTATTCTCTCCTCTCTTCGCGTTCGCAATCTCTTCCGCTAAATCCTCGCTATCTCTCTTACTCCCTCGAAACAAACTCGTCGACCAGTGCCTAGTCTTCTCCTCTTCCTCTTCTTCAACCAGCGAGTCGTCATCCATCACCTCCACTAAATCTGTGGCGAAGGATATCCGCTTCACGCCGCTTCTAGTCCCCGTCGGAGACGGAGGAAGTCTCGAAAATATATTCGACGACTCGCTGTTTCTCTCCGGACTAGAGGCGCCACTACTCGTCGTGTTCTGTGTCTCCTCCGCGGAATTATTGTTCCCGTGGTGCTGCACTCGAGAGAGGTCAATCTGTAACGTCCCCGCGCTGCTCGCTTTCTTCAACCGACTACTACCGCTCGTATTATTATTATTATTATTATTATTCGTCGTCGTCGTCGTCTCTTTCGAGGTATCATCCTCCCGCAAACTCACCGCGTTCGATAACAAAAACTCGTAGTTTGGTGACGGCGGTGGCGTCGTTTGATTGTTCGATCCCAATCGATCGTGACTGGCGCTTTTTAATATTCCTCTTCTCTGCGGTTGTTGTTTGTGCAAAAAAGCGGTGGTTGTTGTCGTTCCTCCTCCTCCTCCTCCTCCTGAAGAAGACGAAACAGCGCTGTTAATGTTATTGTTGTTCGCGCGTTCCGAGGGAGGATGACCATGTAAACCCGTCGTTGATGTTGTTGTTGTTGTCGTCGTCGTCGTCGTTCCCTGGTTCATTAAAGAGGCAGCGGCGTCCTTGCGCGCGTTCGCGCCGTTGACGGTGATGTTGCGCTTTTTTTCTTCCCCACCGGCCAAAAACGCAAAGTCGTCCGTTCTCTCAAAGTCTCCTCCTCCTCCTCCTCCTCCTCCTCCTCCTCCTCGCGAGGAAGAGAAAGAAGAAACACCACCGGTGGCACCGGCTGCGTTCACCTCCACCGACGATTGCGAAGCCGCCGCGCGGTCGCTGCCGCTCGGAGAGGAGGAGACGCACCCCATCCTATTCTTTTTCTGTGACGAGGGAAAACGAGGAAAAAGCGTCTCTTCGAGAGAGTGGAATCTTTCTCATCAGAGCGGAAAAAAGTAAAAAAAATCAACCTGTATGTAAAAGTAATAAAAAAGGAAGCGCACGACGCACGCTATATATGTGTATATCATAAAGCTTTTTAAAACTTAGCCTCTAAGGTTAAATCTACGACAGCTCTTTTCTCGAGCGCGATTTGCACGGGTGCAGGGAGCGTCGCGGATTTCGTTGACGTTTCGACTTCGCTCGCGGCGACGAGCTCCGCCGCCGCTTTGCGAGCGCTTTCGAGCAAATATAAATCCGTGGCTAAACTGGCGTGGAACAGTTCAACACTGTTGCCGGACTGTTTGGATCCCCAGAGATCGCCGGCACCTCGAAGCTGTAAGTCCGATTCGGCGACGCGGAAGCCGTCGTTGGTTTTTTCGAGGACGGCGAGTCGGTCGCGAGCGCGCTCTTCGCGGTCTTCGTCCGGGTTTGGCGTGTTGAGGAGGAAGCAGCGGGACTGGCGAGAGCCGCGACCGACGCGACCACGGAGTTGGTGTAAAGCGGCGAGGCCGAAACCACCGGAACCACCGCCACCGGAGGCGTCGATTACGATTAGAGAAGCGTTCGGGACGTCCACACCGACTTCGACGACGGAGGTGGCGACGAGACACTGCGTTTCTCCGCTGGCGAAGAGATCTAGCGCGCTTTGTTTCTCCTCGGAGGAGAGTTGGCCGTGCAAAAGACCAAACTTGACGTTTGGAAGTTTCAGCTTTAAGCGCTCGAACTCTTCCTCCGCACCTTTCGTTTGATTCTTTTCCGTATCTTTGTCCGAGACGTAACGCAAGATGACGTAAGCTTGACCGCCTCTTTGCGTTTCTTCTTGGATGGCTTCAAACGCGACTTCGTGTTCAGGCGGGTCGAGAACTTTCGTCCAGATTGGCAAACGACCTGCGGGTTTCTCTTCTATGACGGATAACGCCATCTCGCCAAATTTAGTCATCGCTAATGTTCGCGGAATGGGCGTTGCGGACATGGTCAACATGTGCGGCGGTTCCCCGCCTTTGGAGAGGAGTTTCGCGCGTTGATTAACGCCAAAGCGATGTTGCTCGTCGACTACAGCTAAACCGAGCGATTTAAATTTCACGTTTTCGTTTATTAACGATGTCGTGCCGACGACGATGGAAATGTCTCCAGATTCAATCTTCTCGTAAATCAGTTTCAACTCTTTTTGCTTCGTGCTCCCAGTGATGATTTCGCACTTTGGCGCGTCTGGGCCCATTTCTCTCAACAAGTCCGATAAGGTTTTGTAGTGCTGATTGGCTAAAACTTCCGTCGGAGCCATCAGAGCGCCTTGGTGTCCCGCACCAACTGCTGCGAGTAACGCCAACGCAGCAACGACGGTTTTACCACACCCGACGTCACCTTGAAGCAATCGCAACATCGGCGCCGGACCAGCCATATCGGTTAAAATCTCCTCCAAAGCTTGGTCTTGCGATCGCGTCAAGGAAAACGAGAGTTCTTTTCGCAGTTGGTCGCACAAGTGCGTGGAAACGATGGATATGCCTTCCTTTTCGCTTTCGCCTTCATTCTCAGCGGCTAACGATTGTAAGCGCTTACGTTCACCCATCAACTGCACTTGCAAAATCAAAAGCTCTTCAAACGCTAGGCGTTCTCTCGCGCGAGCGACTTGTTCCACCGTCGCCGGCGCGTGAATGCTCGCGACAGCTTCCGCGTGCGAGACGAGTTGCAACTCTTTCAACAAGGCGTTTTCTTTGCCTAAAGAAACCTCCAACGGATCGCCTTTGAGTTTCTTCAAGAAAAACTCAAGCGCGCGGGGGATAGCTTTGTGCCACTCTTCGTTCGTCATGGACGCTTTCTTGGCGTAGGTGGCGACGACTTCGCCGGCTTCGCCGATTGGCGTCACATCTTGAGGGTCCGTTAAGATCTTCGCAGACTCTACAGAAAATTCTGAGCCAGTGAAGTTGCCTAAAGTTCCTCTTACTTTTACAATCGCGTCTCGAGTCAACGAACTCTTGACGTCTTTGGTCAAATATTCCCAAATTTTCACCTTAAACCGTTGCGGACTTTTGCCCCATCCTTCTCCTTCATGCTCGTCGCTTTCGGACGATGCTACTGTTTCTAACGTGATCACGTTTGGTTGTCTCGACCGTCCACGAGTGAAAGGTGCGACTTGGACGCTGACAACCCGGCCGAGCAGCGAAACCGCCGTGCCCGGTCGCAAATCGTTGGACATTGGCGAATACTCCTGGTATTTTCGCGGGCAGACGCGCAATATAGCTTCCACAGTGTCCACGCCTTCGGTTTCTAACGCTTTCAAAGTTTTCTCGTCTAATTCGTAGGAGGACCCGGCGCCAAACGCCTCTCGGATCGGCGTCTCTTTCCACGCGTCTATGTCGTTGCGAAGCGCTTGAAGATCTTTATCGCTCTCATCCGTGGTCGAAAGCTTTGCAAAATCGAGCGTTGGTGGCGCAAACCCGTTGATTGGATCCGCTTGCGCCCAAAATGGTCGCTTCAAACGATTTCTAGTTTTCGCCTCCTCGGATTCTTCTTTATTTTGTTGCTTCAAGTTGTACACGATTGAAGAATCGTCGTCACCGTTGAAGTCCTCATCGTCACCAAAGTCCTCGCCGCTCATGGCGCGGACATTTTCCCAAGCGTCGACGGCATCGGCAATACCACCAGTGGACGTCCTCGTCGTACCACCGGAGAACCACGGTTGATTGACTGACGCGCTCGTCGTCGATGATGTCGCTGCGGCGATTTGTCTTTTCAAAGATCCCGCACCAGGATCGCCCAGCGAAAACGAATATGATTCTAACAATCCTACTTTATCCTTCGAGAAGCGCGTGTTTGCTTTCTCGTTATCGGCTAAAAGCTGGTGAATAATTCTAGAAAGTACTTTAACGTCCGTGAATGCTCGGTGCATCATGTCTCCTTCGTTGATGGTAATCGCGTAGTGTTCTCTCAAAGCGTCCAATGTGAACTTTGTGTTTCCCGATTTCTTCAGCACAGATCGAGATAAGGGTAAGGTGTCTAAAAACCGCCAATGCGAAGGCATTTCGCGGCCGAGTCTCCAATATTCTCTTTGCAAGAACGAGCTGTCGAACTGTCTCGCGTTGTGCGCGGCTAACAAAACTTCTCCGCTATACGCGCCGTCCCCAGATTCTTTATTTTTCAATCGCGCGGCTTCGATGAACGCTTCGAATCGTTCAGCAGCCATTTGGAAGCTCGGGATATCAGGCGCGGATACCATCGCGTTTGTGATACCGGTGAGCTTTTGAACGTGCGAGGGAATTGAGAACCTTCCCGGGTTGACTAACGTTTGAAAATTGTTGACCTCTGTTCCGTTGCTCGCAGTCGCCGCGTCGGACAAATCCACGCACGCGATTTCAACGATACGATCGCGTTCTTTCGATAAACCGGTCGTTTCTAAGTCAAACACAATTACAGTTGGCATCTTCTTATCTTTCACATCTTCGACATTGCTCGGTCGTTCTGCTTTCACAGAAGAAGAAGAGACTTCTTTTCGCACGGTTGAAGAGGACAACACCCCTCCGTTCTTCAGAGAAGCACCGCTGCTTCTCTTCGCGCTCGGCGGTTGCCACCCGGCGACGACTTCAGCGCTTTCACCACCACTCGTGCTGCTCTCGCTCCCGCTCATGCTTCTCTCGTCTTCAACGGTAACGTTACCACTACCACTACCACTGCCGTAGGTCTTATTCACTTCCGCCAACACAATCGGCAGCGCGCCTCTCATGTTCATCAACATCCTCTCGCGTTCGTTCGCCTGTAACTGTCCGTACAAAAATCCATCCTCTTTCATTCGAAGAACAATCGAGCTCGATTTGTTCGAGCTCTTCACCAGCTCGCTTTCGCTCAGCAACGTCAGCTGCTTCGTTAAAAACTCTTCAAAGTTGGCAAACTTCCTCCCTCTCGCGTTCGCACATCCGGTTTTGATTTCGTACGCCAAACCTTTCTCGAGCGGCGCTATGAGAGATTCTTCGAGCCTTTGCACCTCGCCGGAAAGAAACGCTTCATCTTTTGAAAACGAAGAAGAAGAAGAAGAAGAAGCCGCGCTAGAGGACGAGGATGACGTCGCTCGCGTCGTCATTGCTCTCGATGAAGATGGTGATGCCGCCACCGACAGAGTCGAAAAAGAACTCTTCTTTCTCCTTCTCGTAATAAAACTCGCCGTGGCGTTTCTATTCATCAACGTCGTCGTCGTCGTCGTCATCATCTTAGATTTGTTATTATTGCTCCTCGAAGCAGTAGCAGCAACGGCAGAGCAAGGTCTCGTCGTCGTCGTCGTCGTCGTCGTCGTCGTCTTCATCATCATCGCAAAATTCAAAGACGAAGACGCTCTTCGTTGAAATCGCATATAAATAAATAAAAATTAACCCGCGCGAGACCTTTCTTTTTTTTAAAGAGAGAGATTTTTGAAAGGATCTTATTTAAAAAAGAACGACGCGCGCGTCCTTCTCTCTCTCGTTGGCTTCCTCCCGAGACTACTGCGTTAAAAACTCACGAGAGAGAGAGAGAGTGACGTTAGAGAGAGAGAGCTTTTGTTGCGAGAGATATTATTTTTGTTTTTTTACGTACGTAGAAAAAAATTGTGGAGCGACTCCTTTTTTTTTTTTTTTTTTTTTTGAAATAACAATTTTT
>Ga0182090_1256440_pt1 | contig 14044 bp, 12 predicted proteins | sample 041ome_24_FD_127767 | JGI IMG/M metagenome (GOLD analysis project Ga0182090, IMG submission 127767) | Metatranscriptome of coastal salt marsh microbial communities from the Groves Creek Marsh, Georgia, USA - 041408BS metaT (Metagenome... | ecosystem: Environmental > Aquatic > Marine > Intertidal... | reverse complement strand
CCACGTCCGACTTTTTTACTGGAAGCCTGCCGAGCCGACTGGGGCGCGCCGTCCAATACATCGTCACCGTCGAGGGCAGAAAAGGAAGGAATATCAAAATCCTCCTTAGGTGTGGATCGAGCATCTGGCGCCATCGCCGAAGCGACGGAGGCAGAAGCATTTGCTGGGCCTGTGACCCGAGCGGCCTCAGGATCATCGGCAATAGCGTCATCCGCCTCGATGGACTGATCAGGCGTATGGGCTTGAAGCCCGCCTCCATCTCCCCCGTGGCTGTTCTCCCTCGAGATGGGCGTCGGTTGTCCTAATGATGCTTCCGCATTCGGCGGAGCGAGATCGTCTCGGGTGACAATGCGCGCGCCACCGTTGGGAAGCTCTGACAATAAATTGAACGCTTCATCTTCTTCACTTGGCTCATCGCGGCGACTGATTCGAGCGTTTAAACGCACCTCGCTGCGACGCTCTCGATAAACTCGGCGGGCAGCGTCGACCAGCACCGCTAAAATCAAACCGGCACCAATCACCACCATCCAATCGCGTATTGTGAGCTCCATTTACGGCCTCCAGCCTCTGGTTAGCTCGCCGCCAACTGGGCGGCTTCTTCAACATCCACGGTCACCAGTCGGGAGACCCCTGGCTCATGCATGGTCACCCCCATAAGATGATCCGCGGCCTCCATCGTGACTTTGTTGTGGGTAATGAAAATAAACTGCACCTGTTCTGACATTTCCTTAACCATACGTGCATAGCGACCCACGTTGGCGTCGTCTAATGGCGCGTCCACTTCGTCCAGCATGCAGAATGGGGCGGGGTTCAAACGGAAAATGGAGAACACTAGGGCGATGGCCGTCATGGCTTTTTCACCCCCCGACAACAAATGAATCGTGCTGTTTTTCTTCCCCGGCGGACGCGCCATGATGGCAACGCCGGTGTCTAACAAATCGTCACCGGTCATCTCAAGGCTTGCGGTACCGCCACCGAACACCCGAGGGAACAATTCGGCAAAGCCGGCATTAACCTGTTCAAAGGTCTCTTGGAAGCGGCTGCGGGTCTCTTTATCGATTTTTCGAATCGCGTTCTCAAGCGTACCGAGGGCACTCTCTAGGTCCTCGTTCTGCGCATCCAGATAATTTTTCCTCTCTGAAGCCCGGGCACACTCGTCGATAGCCGCCAGATTGATCGGGCCAAGACGCGTAATGCGATTGGCGATGCGCTCAACCTTCACCTGCCACTCAGGCTCGCTGGCTTCTTCTGGCAGTGTGGCCACTACGGCCTCTGGTGTGGCCTCAAGCTCCTTGAGCTGAGTCTCAAGGTTTTCTATACGAACCTGTCGCTCCGCCTGCTTGAGTCGTTGGGTTTCGATCTCGGTGTGGATAGCTTGGAGCTTGTGCTCAACGTTAACCTTGTTTTTTTCTTCTTCGCGCAGCGCGTGTTCTTTATCAGCGGCGAACTGCCGTGCGTTAGTTAAGGCGGATTCAGCCTGCACGCGCTGGGCCAGCAGTTCTTCCAGTTGCCCGGTTAACTCAGCGTCGGGTTCGTCGGTTTCCGGAAGCTGTAAATTAAGTTCACCAATACGTGCCTCAAGCTGCTCTACTTGCTGCTCCAAACGCTGGATCGTACTCGCAACCGTGTTGATTTGCGTACGCAAGTTTTGGGCTCGCACGTCGCTGCGGTGTGCAGCATCTCGGGCATCTCTCGCCGAGTCGCGCGCGGTTTGCAGGCCGTCTCGAAGCTCGTCGCGCTGGGAAAGTAGGCGCTCGCGCTCCTCGCCATCCATGGCCATCTGATCGAGCGCCTCGGCGAGTTCGGCTCGCGCCGCAGACAGCGCTTCCTGTTCTGATTCAAACTGATGCTTGGCCTCCTGCTGATCCGACATCAGCTGGGACTGGCGCTGGCGCAACTGCTCAATTGCCGCCAGACTGGTCTTTCGCTCGGCGATTAAATCGGCCTGTCTGCGCACGGCGTCCTTGGATGCGCGCTGCTCGTTGGCAAGCTGCTGTTCAAGCTCACCGCGCAGTTCCCGGGCGGTAGCCAGATCCTCATCAACCTGCGCCAGCTGCGCCTCCAACACGTCGATACGGCCTTCCACTTGCTCCAACAACTCCCTGCGCTCAATAACACCGCTATTCCCCCCTGCCAGGGAGCGAACCCGGGCCCAGCCGTGACCAAGCCACTGGCCCTCGGGGGTAATCACCGAACTATCTTCAGGCAAGGTTGCCAAGAGAGAGACCGCGCCGCTGAGGTCGGACGCGGTAAATACCTTGCCCAACCACTGGTTCAGGGCAGCGGGTCCTCGGGTCTGTGCCGCCAGAGTCCCGGCAAGTGCCGCGCCCTCTGCTTCGCGCTGGGATACGATACAGGCCCCCGCGGGCGCTGCGGAGAAATCTCCGTTAAGTAATTGCTCAAGATTGTCCACACAGACCGCGGTCAATGCGCTGCCCAGTACCTGCTCAACCGCCGGTGCCCACCCCTCGTTAACGCTAATCGACTCGAACAGCGCATGGCTGTCCTGCACCGACAGGGAATGGAGCCATTCGCGCAGTTCGTCAGCCTCGGAGTCTTGAGTGGCTGCCTGCTGCAAAGCTAGCAGCGACGACCGCTGACCTTTTAGCTGCTGTAACTCTGATCGATGTTCGTCCTGGACTCGTCGCAGGCGCTCCATACCCTCTCGCTGGGTTTGAATTTGCGCATTCAAAGATTCCAGCGCGGTATCGTGAGCGGCGACCACTTCGTCGGCACGCTCAATGTTGACATCAAGCTGATCAACGGAGTCGACGTTGTTGTTAGCAGCCAGACTGGCCCGCTCGCCGTCGATTCGGGTAATTCGCTCCTGCAATCGACGCAAAACCTGCTCTAGATAAACAATGCGACTCTGTTGCACCTCTGAGGTTTGCTTGGGACCGGCGGCCCGCTGGTTAAATTCGTCCCAGTGGCCCTGCCAGCGGGTCATCCCCTGCTCGGCGTCGCTCAGTCGGATGGCCGCCTCTTCGGCAGCTTCGCGCTGAATGGCCAGATCGGGATCAATGACCGCCAACTCTTCGCGCCAATTAGCTAGGCGTTCACGATCCGCATCGAGGTGCCCGCGGGCCCCCTGCAGGGACACCTGTGTCTGCGCTAAATCTTGCTCAATGGTTGCGCGTCTTTCCTTCTGAAAGCGCAGCGCTTGCTCAACCCGAGTCACTTCCCCACCAACGGTGTAGTAGTTGGCCTGCACATCATTGAAATGATCGGTGGCGTCAGTCAGCTCAATGCGCAGCTTCTCTATGAGGCTGGCTATGCGTTGCTGTTCGGCTCGCTCAGCTTCCTGGCGAACTTCCAGATCTTGCATCTTGGTCTGGCTGTCCTGGTTGTTGGACTGGAACTCTCGCCACTGCAGGGCTAACAACTGAGCTTTAACTTCACGCTCTTCTTTTTTAAATTCAGCGTACTTTTCAGCCGCTTGGGCCTGACGCTGCAGGTGTGACAGGTTGCGCTCTAACTCCTCGCGCAAATCGGTCAGGCGCTCGAGGTTTTCCACTGTCCGCCGCATTCGACTTTCAGTTTCTCTGCGTCGCTCTTTGTATTTGGATATGCCAGCCGCCTCTTCAATAAAAATTCGAAGTTCTTCAGGCTTCGACTCGATGAGTCGGGAGATCATGCCCTGCTCGATGATGGCGTAGCTGCGGGGGCCCAAACCGGTGCCTAGGAATAGGTCTGTGATATCCCGGCGGCGACACTTGCTGCCATTGAGCCAATACTCAGAGGTTCCATCGCGCCCAACTATCCGGCGTACGGAGATTTCATTATAGGCCGCATATTCGCCAACGATTTTGCCGTCGGTGTTATCAAAGATAAGTTCAATGGAGGCCTGACCCACGGGCTGACGATGGGTGGTGCCATTGAAAATAACATCCGTCATGGCCTCGCCACGCAGATTCTTTGCGGAGCTCTCCCCCATGACCCAACGCACTGCATCGATGATGTTGGATTTACCACAGCCATTGGGACCGACCACCGAGCACATATTGCTGGGGAAGTTGACGGTTGTAGGGTCCACAAAAGACTTGAACCCAGCGAGTTTGATGGACTTCAGACGCATGCAAATTTCCGTAGGAGGGAATGCTCAAGCACCCCAAAAACACAACATATAGTGTATCGGCTTCGGGCGAGTAACACTATGGGTTATCGCAATGATTGGGCGCACTGCGCGCCGCCCCAGCAACGGGTTTGTCCGAGCCTATGGTGTCACGGGCGCCAGAGTCAGTTCAGTGGACGCCGTCTCAGAGGGTACCACGTTAACCGCTGTTGCGAGCCAACTGGCGTTGCTACGACCTGGCTGGCCGGTGGGTGAAACCTGAACTTCTATATCCACTTCCTCCAAGGCTGATATTTTTTGCCCTGCCATGGCATTGCGGTCATCGAGGCGTATTGTCAGCGGCAGATCAGCGCCGTTGCGACGGATCACCGCGGTAGGCATACGCTGCTCACTCTTGGCTGGTCGAGCCAGAATAAAAATCGTCGCTGCGGTTGGAATATCTGCATCTGCAGGTGCCAGCACGGTTACGGTCACGCCGGCGCTGGGGACTTCTGGCCCTTTCATCGGGACGCCACCCCGCTTTCGGGCCTCCTCAATGACGCTGGACATCATCTGGAAACTGGGGGTTCCCGGCACTTCAAAAGCAATTAAACGCTCCCAAAACCTGAGGGCCGCATCGTAATCTTCAGCCTCGAAGGCAGCCATGCCCAGCGTCCCCAGCGCGGTACGTTGATTGGGATCCACCGCAAGGGCGGCCTCCACTCTGCGCCGGGCTTGGGCGGTGAGTGTTCGACCCTGGGATAGATATTCCGCTTGGCCGGCCCGGGCAAGTACCTCCGCGCTCTCAGGAAACAACTCGAGCAGCTGTTCGTAAACGGCGAGAGCCTTCCCGTGTTGCTCGCCAGCGGTGTAGTACTCCCCCAGCAGTGACAGATAGTCTGCATTACCCGGGCGCCGCTCAGATCTCGCCTCGATTTGGGCTAATAGCCGTTCAACCTCTGCCCTGTCTGCACTCTGTAAACTAGCCAGAGACTGTGCAATCTGAACGTCTTCGATAGCACCCAGACGGTGGTAGAGAAAAAACGGTAACCCGAGCAACAACAGCATGAGGGCCAGCAACCCGAGCAATGGCCGCCTTTGAGGCTGGGTGTGAACCTTGCCCTCTGACGTAAGGATCTTGGCCTGTCGTTCAAGTTCCTCTGGACTCAAGTCATCGAGCACCCTCAGCTCCGCATCAGTCAGCAGCTGCGCCTCGGCGTCACGGTCACCGTCATCGCGGGCAGCCTCCAGCGCCTTTTGTAGCTCTGCACGGCGGAGCTTCAACCAATCAAGGGTGTTTTCACCATCGGCACGGCGACGCCAATAATGGGATAGGAAGTAGGTGAACGCAGCGGCCGCAACAACCATAAAGGACGACCATAGATAAAAACTCAGGTTCACTCTTACTCCTTTGAGTTGGCTACTGTAGCAGGGGTGGCAGCGTTTTCTGTATCCAGCAATGCTCGTAAGCGGGTAAGGTCATCGTCACTGGGTTGGGCTTGTGTGGCTGACGGATCGGCCCGCTGCGCGCGCCGGGACTTTCGCAGCAAGTGACCTCCCAAGCCAATAAAGCCCAGGAGAGTGAGCACCACGGGGGCATACCACAGCACCGCGGTCTTGCTGTCTACTGCAGGACGGTAGCGAACGAACTCGCCGTAGCGAGCCACCATAAAATCAAGAATTTCCTCGTCGCTGGCACCAGTCTCTAATTGGGTATGGAGCAAAGCTCTGAGGTCCTTTGCGATGGGAGCATTTGAGTCGGCGATGTTTTGATTTTGACATTTCGGGCAGCGTAGCTCCTGGCTCAGCCGCTGATAGCGCGCCTCTAAATCGGGGTTCGAGAACTCGTAGGTTTCAATCACGGCTAGCGCCGAGCACGCCATCAGCAGACCAACAACCAACACCCCTGCGCGCCACATCATGGCTGACTTCCCGAGGCGATCTCGGTGGATGCGGTGGTTGTCGGTGTCCCTTGTACGCCAAAGAATTTTGCTAGCTGCTCCTGCCAAACCCGCACGTCAACGACGCCTACGTGGCGATAGCGCACGACACCTTGAGCATCCACAACGTAGGTCTCAGGTGCCCCATAGACGCCCAAATCCAGCCCGAGGGTTCCGTCGGTGTCCGCCAAGGTCAGGCGATAAGGATCTCCGAGTTCAGCCAGCCATTGCCGGGCTTTCACCGAATCGTCTTTATAGTTGAGCCCAATGATTGAAATGCCTTGCTGGGCAAGCTCTAGCAAGTAAGGATGCTCCACTCGACAAGAATAGCACCAGGTGGCCCAGACGTTGATGAGTGCTGGGGCACCCAGGATAGCCGAGTTAGTGACGGGGGTGTCTGACGCGAGTTCTTTCAGCTGAAAGCTGGGTAGCGGCTGGCCAATCAGCGCCGACGGCAGCTCCTTGGGATCCAGGGACAAACCTCGCCACAGCAACAGGCCTAGCGCCGCAAAAACGATCAGTGGCAGAAATAGCTTAACCCGCTGCATGGGCTGAGCCTTCAACTACGGCCGCGGGTGCCGTTGACCGAGCGCGGTACCGACGATCAAATGCGGTGAGCAGGCCACCAAAGCCCATCAGGATTGCCCCGCCCCAAATCCATCGGATCAAAGGCTTGTACTGCAATCGGATGGCCCATGCGTCAGCTCCCACAGGTTCGCCCATGGCAACAAAGAGATCTCGAAACAAACCGGGATCAATGGCTGCCTCTGTCATCACCTGACCCGAAGCCAGGTAGCGGCGTTTGTCAGGCTGCAGCTCTGCAATTAACTGATCACCCTGCCATACCTTAAATTGCGCTTGGTCGGCGAGATAGTTGGGCCCCTGCACCTTGGATACGCCTAGGAACTCGAATCGATAGCCAGCAACTTCGACAGATTCACCCACTTCCATTCGAATATCGCGCTCAACATTGTGTTGACTCACAACCGTAGCGCCGATAACCGCGCAGGCAAAACCCATGTGCGCCATAAACATACCGGCATAACTTGGCGTGATCCGCCGCCACTTGGCGCCAAAACCACGTGCGGTTCGGGTCTTATTCAGCAGATCCCGAATCAATCCAGCCGCCACCCACCCAGCCAGCAGCACTGCGAACGCTACCCAAGCATTAAACTCATGCCCGGCAAACGGTGCAATCACCGCAATGACCACTACCAGAACTGCGGGTACTGCCAACTCGTGCAGCCATCGTCGCGCGCTATCATCTTTCCAGCGGGATATGGGTCCAATGCCCATAAATGGCATCAGCAACGCCATCAGGGGAACAAATACCGCGTTGAAGTAAGGAGGTCCGACCGAGTACTTACCTTGCCCCAGCGCATCCATCAGCAGCGGAAACAACGTACCCAGCAAGACTGTCAAAGCCGCAATACAGAAAACGAAGTTGTTGACCAGCAGTAGCGCTTCTCTGGATAGCGCCCCGTAATTCACTCGGCTTGCGACGGTGGGAGCCCGAAACGCGTACAGGACGAGGGACCCTCCCACCACTACTCCGAGGAAGATGAGGATAAATAAACCGCGATCGGGATCAGCGGCAAAGGCATGCACCGACGTCAGCACCCCTGAGCGAACCAAGAACGTACCCAAGAGCGATAAGGAAAAGGCAGCAATGGCCATGAGCACGGTCCAAGACCGGAATAAACCCCGTTTCTCGGTCACCGCGAGTGAGTGCAGCAGCGCTGTTCCCACAAGCCAAGGCATAAACGACGCATTCTCAACCGGGTCCCAAAACCACCAGCCACCCCAGCCAAGTTCGTAGTAGGCCCACCAGCTGCCAAGCATTATGCCCAGTGACAGGAATGCCCAAGCAACATTCGCCCAAGGACGGGACCAACGTGCCCACGCAGCGTCCAGCCTTCCACCCAATAATGCAGCCAACGCGAAGGCAAAAGGCACGGCAAATCCAACATAGCCCATGTACAACAAAGGCGGATGAATGATCAGCCCGGGATCTTGCAGCAGTGGATTGAGGTCGCTGCCCTCGGGGGGTGTCCCCGGTAGCAGACGCTCAAAGGGGTTGGAGGTGAACAGAGAGAACGCGATGAACCCAACTGCGACGAGGCCCATGAATCCCAATACCCGGGCGAGCACCACCAGCGGCAGTCCCCGACTAAACAACGCCACCGCCACCATCCAGCCGGCTAGTATTGTCACCCACAATAACAATGAGCCCTCGTGGTTACCCCAAACCGCGGAGAATTTGTAAATGGGCGGCAGTAGGCTATTGGAGTTGCTGGCCACCACTTTGACGGAAAAATCGTCAGCTAAGAAGGTTTGAGCGAGCAACCCGAATGCCAGTGCCAGAAAAACGAAGACCCCGAGTGCGAGGGTGGGCGCCAAGTTCATCGCCCACTGGTTTTGCCGCCAGGCGCCCCACATGGGAACGGAGCCGAGAGTCAGCGCCAGTACGAAGGCAATAATCAGTGCAAAGTGCCCAAGTTCAGCAATCATGGCGCGTTCCCCATCCCAGGGCGATTTGAGGGTGCAGTCTTACCCTCCAGCGCTGCGGCAACCTCGGGGGGCATGTAATTCTCGTCGTGCTTGGCCAATACTTCGCTCGCCACCAGCATGCCGCTGGCATCAAGGGTGCCCGCAGCAACAACCCCCTGCCCCTCATCAAACAGGTCGGGCAGGATACCGGTATAACTGATCGCCACCGTACCCTCGTAGTCAGTAACTTCAAAAACTGTGGTCAGGTCGCTCTCAGAGCGCTTCACGCTACCCTCCACCACCATGCCCCCGACACGAATAGGTCGGTCGGTGGGGGCTTTACCTGCAATCACCTCTGCCGGGGGATAGAACAAATTAATATTGCCTCGCAGGGCGTAAGCCACCAAACCGATAGCCGCACTGGAGAACACAACAATAACCAGCGCGAGAATCAGTCGCTGTTTACGCTTTGGGTGCATCTTCTACCTCTGATGGTTGGGAACCGATAACGTTACTAGCTACGGAGGCAGCCGCAGCTTCTCTGCGTCTGACTTCAGCACGCAGCGCCGCCTGAGCGGCTCTGGCTTTGACCAGAGGATTGACAATAAGTGCCACTATAATAGCGCTCGTCAAGGCGTAGGCCGACCAGACATAAGGTCCGTGGCCCGCCATGTGTAATACGGCGCTAAAGCTATCGAAATACATCAAGTCAACTCTTTCTCGAGCCAGGCGGACTGGCGGTGAGTCTGTAATAGTTCAGCTCGCATGTTTAGCACCACCACCAAAACAAAAAGGCAGTAGAACGCGCCGATATTGAGTAACAAGGGGTAGAGCATAGAGGCGTCTATCGCCGACTCACCTGTGAACTTGATGGACGCAGGCTGGTGCAAGCTGTACCACCAGTCCACGGATTTATAAATGATGGGAATGTTGACTGTGCCCACCAGGCTCAACACGGCACACGCCTTCGCTGCGGCGGCCTTGTTGTCATAGGCCTCAAACAGGGCGATGACGCCCAGATAGAGAAATAGCAGGATCAACATAGACGTAATGCGAGCATCCCAAACCCACCAAGTTCCCCAGGTAGGCTTACCCCAGATAGCGCCCGTCACCAGCGCGATAAACGTCAGTGCAGCGCCAACAGGCGCCACCGCACGCATCGCTGTGTCCGCCATCTTGATTTTCCACACCAGACTGACCAAGCCCGCGAAGGCCATAACGTAGTAGCCGGCTAGTGAGACAACCGCTGCAGGTACATGGATAAAAATGATGCGATAGCTGTTGCCCTGCCGAAAATCAACCGGTGCGTACAGCAAGCCCCATACGGCGCCCACGGTTAATGCCGCTACAGCGATGGGTAATAACCACTTAGCCAGTGTACTGGCGAAACGGTAAAACCAAGGGGGAGACCCCATTTTGTGCACAATTGACCACATCGTTACAGTATATCCGGTGCAGTTGAAGAAAAAATCGACATTCAGCCGTCGATCGAAATTTTTAAGCCCGCGGCTATCGCCAGTGGCGCTAACAACAGCCCCACCAAGGCAAAAGCAGCCATCAGCGCCAACCATGCAGAGCCGTCATAACCCCGCGCCGCCTCGGTTACCGCGCTGGTGCCAAAGACCAAAATCGGCACGGTCAGGGGGATGATCAGTAATGCGAGTAACATGCCGCCCCGACGCAAACCCACCGTCAGACCGGCGCCGATAGCTCCCACCAGTGAAAGGCATAGTGTACCCAATAGCAGACTGAACATCAGAGTGGGGATTGCCTGGGTAGGCATATTGAGCATGACAGCAAATACCGGCGACACCAGAGTCAGCGTCACCCCACTCATCAGCCAATGCGCGATGACCTCGGTCATGGCACTGAGGACAAAAGGCGTTGGTGCCAACATCAATTGCTCGAGGCTTCCGTCCTCGAAATCCGACGCAAACAAACGCCCGCTGACGGTCAGGCTTGATAGCAGCGCGACGACCCAGAAGATACCCGGCGCCAATTCCGCCAAGCGCTGAGGATCTGGACCCAGCCCCAAGGGAAATAGGGTCACCACCATCAGGAAGAAAATCAGCGGGTTCAGAATGTCCCCGGGGCGGCGCAGACCGGAGCGCAACTGCCGGGCTAGCTGGAGCAGCAGAAAATGGCGGGCATCAGGGCGCATATTGACTCAAATCAAGCTGTTGGAGTTGCTCCGCCATGCGGTTTGGTTGGTGGCTGGTGAATACCACAGCACCACCTGTGCGGCAGTGGGCGATAATTTGCGCCTCTAACATGGCCGCCCCCGCCACATCGATAGCCGTGAATGGTTCGTCAAGCAACCACAGGGGTGCATCGGTCAGCCACAGGCGGGCTAAGCCGACCCGGCGCTGCTGACCGGCAGATAAACTATGCACCGGCGTAGTCTCATGTCCCGCCAATCCCACTCCCGCGAGCGCCGCGTAAATGCCCTCGATGTCGGTGTCGATACCGCCGCTAGGATGCCAGCGTAGATTCTCGACGGCCGACAACAGCGGCTTTAAGCCTGGAAGGTGTCCCTGATATAGCGTCGGCTGATGGCAGTTAATCTCTCCGCTGACGCCCAGACTGGCAAGACCCGCCAGCGCCCGCAGGAAGCTGGTCTTGCCAGCGCCATTGGCACCTGTGAGCTGCCACAGATCCCCTGGTTTTACTTCGAGGTTTACGCCAACCAGCAGCTGGCGATAGCCCCGCTCGATGCCCACCTCTCGGGCGGCGAGCAGTAAGCCAGCCTCGCTGTCCAAACTGGACGATGGATATGCGTCCGGGGCGCTCAGAGCTGCACCACTTTGAGTTCTGGAAGGTGAATTTCAGTATCAATTTCGATTCGCAGGTCTTTGAATTCAAACAGTTTTTGGTCACATAACTGCGACGGGGAAACATTGCTGAGTGCCCGAAAAATAGTCTCGATACGTCCTGGATACTGGCGCTCCCACGCCTGTAGCATCCCCTTTATCTCCTGGCGCTGCAGATTGTCTTGGGAGCCGCACAAATTACAGGGAATGATTGGAAAATTCATAGCCTCGGCATAGCGGGCTAGGTCCTTTTCCTTGCAGTAGGCCATTGGGCGAATAACTACGTTTTGCTTGTCATCGCTCAACAGCTTTGGCGGCATCGCCTTCAGCTTGCCGGCGAAGAACAGATTGAGAAACAGGGTCTCGACAATGTCATCCCGATGATGTCCCAGTGCAATTTTGCTGGCACCAATCTGCTGAGCAAAACCGTACAAGGTGCCCCGACGCAAGCGCGAGCACAAACCACAGGTGGTTTTGCCCTCCGGAATGACCGACTTAACAACGCTGTAGGTGTCGCGCTCAAGGATGTAATACGGAACTCCGAGATCCTCAAGGTACTGAGGCAGCACCTCCTCGGGGAAGCCCGGTTGCTTCTGATCAAGGTTGACCGCAATCACTTCAAATTTGATAGGCGCGCTGTCCCGGAGATGCATCAGGATGTCGAGCATGCCGTAGGAGTCTTTACCCCCAGAGACACAGACCATTACCCTGTCGCCATCTTCGATCATGTTGAAATCAACAATGGCATTACCAACGTTGCGCCTCAGTCTTTTGCGCAATTTGTTGAATTCGTTCTTTTCGCGTCGAGTATCTCTTAAGTCCGCGACGGGTATGTCCGTCATAACGGCACCTGCATTGCAACTAGGGGTGCGGATAATAAGAAAATCGGCGGCCTTGCGCAAAATTGATGTCAACATCCGCCTAGCTGCGGGCTGAAGGACGATCTAGACAGATGCTATTACCCGTGGCTATGGCAACCATAGCGCATTGAAACTTGTCTTTTGTGGCTATCGCGACCAAAATCCAGCGCCACGTGTTCGGCGACTCTGGTTCACGCCCCCGCAGGCGAGGCCAGAGCGCTCAGTTTTCGCTCAACAACCGAAAGGAAATCCTCCATGAAAGCACCCGTCCGTGTCACGGTTACCGGCGCAGCCGGCCAGATCGGCTATGCCCTCCTTTTCCGGATCGCCTCAGGCGCCATGCTCGGCGACGACCAGCCCGTTATTCTGCAACTGCTGGATATTACGCCAGCCATGGAGGCCCTTGAGGGCGTTCGCATGGAGCTGGATGACTGCGCTTTCCCTCTGCTCGCGGGGGTTGTCTGCACCGATGATCCCAATGTGGGTTTCAAAGACACGGATTACGCACTACTTGTGGGTGCTAGGCCCCGTGGACCCGGCATGGAGCGCAAGGATCTGCTCGAAGCCAACGCAGCTATTTTTTCTGTGCAGGGTAAAGCCCTGAATGACCACGCTTCACGCAACGTCAAGGTACTGGTCGTAGGTAACCCCGCCAACACCAACTCACTCATTGCCCAGCGGAACGCCCCGGATCTCGATCCACGTAACTTCACCGCAATGACCCGGTTAGACCACAACCGTGCAATGACGCAGATTGCCCAAAAAACAGGCACGACGGTAAACGACGTCACCAATATGACTATTTGGGGTAACCACTCCGCGACCCAGTACCCTGATTTGTTCAACGCAAAGGTCAATGGTCAGGCTGCTATCGAGCTTGTGGACCAGGCTTGGTACGAAAGTGACTTCATCCCGACGGTCCAACAGCGTGGTGCCGCTATCATTAAAGCCCGGGGCGCCTCATCTGCAGCGTCAGCAGCTAACGCAGCAATTGACCACATGCGCAGCTGGGCTCTGGGTACCGAGGGAGACGATTGGGTATCAATGGGCGTCTACTCCGACGGCTCATACGGTATTGCCGAAGGCCTGATTTACTCCTTCCCCTGCCGCTGTGCCAATGGCGATTGGGAAATCGTGCAGGGTGTTGAGGTAGGAGAATTCAGCCGCGGGAAAATGGACGCCACCATGCAGGAGCTTGCTGAAGAGCGCGACGCGGTAGCACATCTACTGGGCTAAGCCCACCTGCGGAGCTCTAGGCGCAGTACTGAAAAACCGGGGTCTTCCCCGGTTTTTTTGTGTTCCTAATTGATCGGCATGACTCGCGGGACAAATGACAGAAAAGACTGGATGTATTGCTCCTCCGGGCTTTTAAACGCCTTAATAGAGCCTACCTGCCGCGGTGCATCGCTTTAGAGCTCGCGCAGTACCACCAGCGGCGGCACGCTCACCACGCGTCGGCAACTCCAAACCCCCAGCACACCAATTAACAGCGCACCCACGGCAATACCTACCGGCCAAAGCATCGGTGTTGGCTGATAACTTAGATCCAGTGCTTGGGTCTGCAGTGCCCACGCGGAGGCCTCCGCGCCTACCGTCGCCAGCAAACCTGCGAATACGCCAAGGGTGGTGAACTCAATCCAGAGTGCACCCAGCAGCAGGCCCCGGGATGCCCCCAACGCCCGCAGTAATGCGCTCTCTTTGAGGCGGACATCAACGCTTGCCTGAACCCCCGCGATCAATACCAGCGCCCCCGCAGACAAAATCACCACCAGAACCAACTCAATGGCTCTGCCCACCTGGGTGATGATGCTTCTGATTTCCTTGATCACAATGTCCGTTTCGATCACGGTAAAGGTAGGGAATCGGCGAATTAATCGATTCAAGACCGACTTT
>Ga0182090_1054800_pt1 | contig 14047 bp, 8 predicted proteins | sample 041ome_24_FD_127767 | JGI IMG/M metagenome (GOLD analysis project Ga0182090, IMG submission 127767) | Metatranscriptome of coastal salt marsh microbial communities from the Groves Creek Marsh, Georgia, USA - 041408BS metaT (Metagenome... | ecosystem: Environmental > Aquatic > Marine > Intertidal... | reverse complement strand
GTGGTCGCGAGCATCCGTGAGGGCCTGCAGACCTCACGCTGGGCGACCGGCGATGATGGTCCTGAGGAAGATCAGGGGCAGGTCACGCAGACTCGCGACGACGCTGAGCAGCTCCGCGAGGGTGATACCGAGAACGAGCTCGCCAGTGGCGACGCCGAGCCAGACCGTGGCGGCAAAGGTGAGCCGGATGAGCAGACAGCCCAGCAGCGTCCCACGGCCAGGCGACAACAACCGGAACGCGAGAGCGACCGGAATGACACCACCCCCCAGCAGGCGGCGGCTCAGCAGCAGGAGGGAGATGGCGAGTCGCAAACAGATCGCGGTGAGCAGCGTGACGAGAATCGTGAGCAGGCCGCCGCCGCAGATGCCGAGAGACAGCAGAGAGAAGATGCGAATGAGCAATCAGCTGATGCCTCGGCAGACCCAGCGACACCGCCAGAGCTCCCTGAGATGTCGTGGAGTGGCGACTGGCTGAAGATGCTGGGCTGGCTGCTGCTGGTGATCGTGCTGGGGGTTGTCGCGTGGTGGTACCGTTCGGCGATTGCTGCTGCGTTGCGGGGCCTGCTCGAAGCACTGGCTGTGTTCTGGGCGAGGCTCTTTGGCGGCCTTGCACATGACGCTGGAGCCGGGAGCACAGCAGCGGTGGTGGCACCGCCCCGCCGCAAGACGTTTGCCGAGTTTGCAGATCCCTTCGCGACGGGCAACGCCGAGCGGGTGTCGACCGATGAGCTGATTCGCTACAGCTTCGAGGCATTCGAAGCCTGGAGTGGTGACCGAGGGTTTCGTCGTCGGCCGCAGCAGACCGCGCACGAGTTTGCCGAGGTGGTGGGAGAGCGACTCCCAGCGATGGATCGAGAGGCCCGGCAGCTGGCGGAACTGGTCAGCTTGTCTGCATTTAGCGGGGCTCGCGTGCCCCGTTCTGGCGTGAAGCCACTTGCACGACTCTGGAAGCGAATGCGAAATGAGACCCGCCGTGGCAGTGAGCCTGCTGCGTCAACTGAACCCTGAGGGAGCCTTCCTGATGAAACCGAACGTCGTGCCGTCGATGTGTTTCGTGCTGGGCATGCTGGTGGTGACTGTTGCTGGCATGTCGCCGACAGACGCGCAAGAGCCACCCTATGACGTCTTTCCTGCCGTGGAGCCTCCGGTCTGGCGAGTGCGGTATGAGGCTGTCAGTGTTCCGGACGGCCTGGCGTATCCGGTGAGCTACACGCTCTGGGTCCCACCGGGGGTGAAGACACTGCGGGGTGTCGTGGTGCATCAGCACGGCTGTGGCGAGGGCTCATGCAAATCGGGGCTCACTGCCGCCCACGACCTGCACTGGCAGGCGTTGGCTCGGGCACACGACTGCGGGCTGCTGGGGCCGTCCTATGAGCAGCCTGAGGGTGCTGACTGCCAGCTCTGGTGCGACCCGAGGAACGGCTCGGCGGCGGCCTTCCAGCAGGCACTGGTCGATCTTGGAGAAGCGTCTGGCCATCCAGAACTCGCGGAGGTGCCGTGGGCACTGTGGGGCCACAGCGGCGGCGGGCACTGGTGCGGCGGGATGGTGATGCTCTTTCCGGAGCGAGTGGCTGCGGCATGGCTGCGGTCGGGCGTGCCCCTGTTTGCAGCCGACCCGAATCGCGCAGGCATCAAGCCGCACACGCTCCCCGACGCCGCCCTCGGTGTGCCGATGATGTGCAACCCGGGCACGAAGGAGGGGGTGACGGTGAAGGATGGCCGGTTCGCTGGTGTCTGGCCAGCCAATCAACGTTTCTTCGAAACAGTCCGAGGAGCGGGGGGGCTCCTCGGCGTGGCAGTTGATCCACTCACTGCCCATGAGTGTGGCAACCAGCGGTATCTGGCGATTCCCTGGCTTGACGCCTGCCTGGAGGCTCGACTGCCTGCGTCTGCCGGAGAGCCGCTTAGGCCGATGCCAGCCGCTGCTGCCTGGCTTGGGCCGATCACCGGCGGCGCCGCTTCCCCGATCGCGACCTGGAGCGATCCGTTATCCGCCGCCTGGCTACCCAATGAAGCCGTTGCCCTGAAGTGGATGGCGTATGTGACAGACACGGCGGTTGTTGATGACACGCCTCCGCCTGCTCCGGTGAATCTGCAGGCGGCCGTTGGTGATGGTGTGGTCACGCTCAGCTGGGAGCCGTTGGCAGATCTGGAGAGTGGCGTGGAGCGGTTTGTGGTGCAGCGAGATGGCGAGAGGCTTGGCCAGGTGCCCGAGGAGCCGAAGAATCCTTTCGGCAGACCGCTGTTTCAGGGACTGCAGTACAGCGACACGCCGCTGCAGCCCTTGGCGATCCCACAGCTGATCGATGCAGACGTGTCTCCCGGCGTGGAGCATGTCTATCGGGTGCGGGCCGTCAGTACCTCAGGCCGTGCGTCGTCGTGGAGCGATCCGATCACCATCACCGTGCCTGCTGCCTGAGCGGCTGAAGCTGGCGAAGAACGTCGCGTTTTCTAGGCAAAACGGCCAGATTCTCGGCGTTGACCCAGCAGCCATGCAGGCCTACCTTTTCTGCCCTTGGAAAGGGTGGTGTGCTCACATGACGTTGCAAACTCGCTGGTCTGTTGTGGTCGGACTCGTTGTGTGTGCAGCCGGGGGAGGTTGCCAGGCGATGAGCAGCTGGAGCCATGGTGTGCAGCGACAGTTTGAGCGTGCCGCGGACGAGATCAAAGAAGATCTCTCCGTGATGGATGACGACTACGACGGGCTCGATGCCTTTGGCCCTGATGCCGCCAAGGAAATGCGGGCCGCCCGCGCTGACATGATGCGGTAGGACGTCCCGGCGCCTTTCTCACTCGCGTTGGCTCTCCAGCGTTGTCTCTTTCCCTGTCGTCGCTCCGCAGGCCACGCAGGTAGGCCGCTAGCGAAGGGCCGTCCGCTCACGATACCCTCTTGTCTGTGGCGGGGAGGATGTAGACCCGCCGCCAGAGTTTCCGAGGGGGCGAAGCGATGAGTCGAGCGGGGAATGAATGTCGTCGAGTGGTGGGTGTTCTGCTGACGCTGGTGGCCTGCACGGCCGTCGCGCGAGCTGACGATGCCTGGAAGCTTCAGCCGCTCCGCTACAACAATCCCGGCCTCGAAGTCGATCTGGGGGTTGGGCTCTGGGCGTGGCCGCTGCCGATGGACTTCGACGGAGACGGTGACCTCGACCTGGTCGTGTCGTGTCCTGACAAGCCATCAAACGGTCTCTGGTTTTTTGAGAATCCGTCGCAGGACCCCGCTGTTGCCATGCCCGTGTTTCGTCCGGCGGTCCGTGTTGGACCGACGGGGCAGAACGTGCAGATGAGCATGGTGGACGGCGAGCCGAAGGTGTTGCGTGAGAACGTCGCCTACCCCAACTTCCGCGAGACGGGAGCCGCGGGCGACGGTGGCACGGAGATCTATCCCAACGCCCGCTTTCATCCAGGAAACACGCGTGCCCGGATGTGGCGGTATGTCGACTGGGAAGGAGATGGTGATCAGGACCTGGTCGTCGGTGTCGGTGACTGGAGTGACTACGTCTGGGACCAGGCGTATGACGGTGAAGGCCGCTGGCGAAATGGTCCGCTGCACGGCTGGGTGTATCTCATTGAGAACGTCGATGGAACCTACGCGAAGACCCCAGAGAAGATCCTTGCGGGTGGATCACCGATTGATGTCTACGGCTGGCCGAGTCCCAACTTTGCGGACTTCGACGGTGATGGCGACCTTGACCTGATCTGTGGCGAGTTTCTCGACGGCTTCACCTACTTCCGCAATCTGGGCACGAGGCAGAGGCCGCACTACGGCTCCGGCTTCAAGCTCATAGCTGATGACGGGCAGCCACTCTCGATGCATCTGCAGATGATCACACCGACGGCGATCGACTGGGATGCCGACGGCGACATCGATCTGATTGTGGGGGACGAGGATGGCCGTGTGGCCTTTGTGGAGAACGTGACCTCAGAGGGCCAGGAGACGCCACTGTTTCGTCAGCCTGTGTACTTCCGGCAGCAGGCCGATGAGCTGAAGTTTGGAGCCCTCTCCACTCCGTACGCTCATGACTGGGATGGTGATGGTGATGAGGATCTCCTCTGCGGTAATACGGCCGGCAACATTGCGGTGTTTACTAATCTCGATGGGATGGGCACGAAGTGGTCTGCCCCGGAACTGCTTCAGGCCGATGGCCGCACGTTTCGCGTGATGGCTGGGCCGTCTGGGTCCATCCAGGGACCCGCAGAGGCGAAGTGGGGCTACACCACGCTCTCGGTGGCTGACTGGGACGGCGATGGACGCGACGACATTCTCTACAACTCGATCTGGCCGCGGATCCAGCTGCTTCGCAACACGGCTGAGGGACTGCGGGAGGAGCCACTCCCGTTTTGGACGCGTGAGCGACCACCGGTCTGGTACTGGTGGCAGACAGAGGCGGCCAACCTGCAGACACAGTGGAGGACCACACCGCTGGCTACCGACTTCGACGGTGACGGCCAGCTCGACCTCGTGATCCTTGATCAAGAGGGCTATCTCACCTGCCAGAGCCGAGCCAGTGAGGAAACCCGCATCTTCGTCGACGAGGATGGCGAGCTCGTTCGGCTCAACGCTCGCAGTGCTGGCCGCAGCGGCCGGGTGAAACTCGACGTGGTCGACTGGGACGGCGACGGCAGGCTCGATCTACTGGTGAACTCGGAGAACGCAGCCTGGTATCGCAATGTGGCAGACCGCGATGGCAAGGTGGTGCTCAAGAAGATCGGTAACCTTGCCCGTCGGAATGTCTCCAGCCACACGACAAGCCCCACCGCCTGCGACTTCGATCGGGATGGCAAGCCAGACCTCGTGCTGGGGGCGGAGAACGGTCTGCTCTATTTCATCAAGCATGACGACTGCATCCGGTATGCCGCCGACGACCTGCAGGCGGGCTCGCCAAAGATGGCTGTCGATCCGAGATTTGCGGGGCTGGTGCGGGAGGAGTTTGTATTTGAGAAGGCCAGCTTTCCGCAGTGCCACGCATCGACACTCTGCGAGACGCCGCGAGGGCTCGTGGCAGCCTGGTTTGGTGGCACGCGAGAGAAGCATCCTGACGTCGGCATCTGGACAAGCACCAATGACGGCGGTGGCTGGTCCGCACCGCAGGAGCAGGCCAATGGGATTCAGCATCAGGGCTCACGGCATCCCTGCTGGAACCCCGTGCTCTATCAGCCGCCGGGCGACGGCCCCACCATGCTTTTCTTTAAGGTTGGCCCAAGTCCATCGACCTGGTGGGGCGAGCTGGTGGTCAGCTACGACGGGGGGCGTTCGTTCCGCGACCGGCGGCGGCTGCCTGAGGGCATCGACGGGCCAGTGCGAGGCAAGCCCACGCTGCTCGCCGACGGCACGTTGCTGTGCCCCTCGTCGACCGAGCATGGCGATGACTGGCGGTTTCACTTTGAGCGGCTGACCAATCTGGACCACCCGGAGCTGGGTGCGTCGTGGCAGCGGTTTGAGCCAGCGGAACAGCCATTCCAGGTGATTCAGCCGACACTGCTGAAGCTGGCAGATGGTCGTTGGCAGGCGATGTTTCGCTCCAAGGAAGAGCGGATTGTGCAGGCCTACTCCAGCGATCAGGGACAGACCTGGACCGAGCTGGAGGCTTCCAGCCTGCCAAACAACAACTCTGGCATCGAGGCGCTAACCCTGGCCGACGGACGCCACCTGCTGCTCTACAACCATCTTTCCGGCGAAGGCCAGGAGGATGGCTGGGGCAAACGCAACGTGCTCAATCTCGCGATCAGTGAGGATGGCCACGAATGGAAGGCGGCCGCGATCATCGAGCGAGAAGAGCGGGGCGAGTTTTCTTATCCGGCAATGATCCAGACGGCCGACGGCCTCGTGCACATGACCTACACCTGGAATCGGCGTCGCGTAAAGCATGTGGCGGTCGACCCGGCGAAGCTCGAGGTTGGCGGTGTCGTGGGCCTCGGGCCGTGGGGCGAACCCTGAGTCAGTTTTTATCGGCTCGGTCGAACAACGGTGTGGGCTCCGTGTCTGTCCGTGTTGGGGATGTGCGTCTTCTCCCCTGACGCCAACACTTTTTCAGCTGGGGCGGCGTTTGCCGTGGCATTCGACTTGTGGCGGCTTCCGGCTATACTTTTTGAGTAATCAAAAAAAATGTTTTGGCTCCTCAAAAAACCTGTTTCCGGAGGAAGAACGATCATGGCCGAGCGATCGTGCATGGAAGGGGTGGAAAAGCTGCAGAAACGTGGGTTTACCCTCGTGGAACTGCTGGTTGTGATTGCGATCATTGGCCTGCTCGTGGGCCTTTTGCTGCCTGCTGTGCAGTCAGCCCGCGGTGCCGCGAGACGAGCCTCGTGCGTGAACAAGCTGCGACAGCTCAGCCTTGGCATTGCCAACCATGAGTCAGCTCGGAAGCGACTCCCTGCCGGCTACATCTCGCAATCGCTGGATTCGCCGCCCAGACCAGACCGCGACACAGTCACCTGGGATGCTGGGCCAGGGTGGGGTTGGGCAGCCCAGTTGTTGCCGTATTTGGAGGAGACCGCTCTGGGAAATCAGCTGCAGATGCAGTCTGGAGAGTCTCTCTGGGCGGCAGATCACAAGACGCTGGTCTCCAGCACGATTCCCGGCTTTCTCTGCCCTGAATCGAGTGGGCCAACAGAACCGTTCATGGCGACGACGACTGCCGGCAGCCCCGTGAACTTTGGCACAGGCCCCATCATGCTCGGCAGGTCCCACTATGTTGCAAGCCACGGGCAGGAGTCGTGCTGGGGAGAGTGCGGCAGTCAGCGATCCACCATTGTCTTTACGGACATCTTCGCTCCAGCCACCGCAACCGTGGTCCACGATGGCGATGTTTCACGAGTTGCCGATGGCCCGTTCTACCGCAACTCGCAGGTTCGTCTTGCCCAGGTCACCGACGGCACGAGCCACACAATCTTCCTTGGAGAGCATTCTTCCGGGCTGAGCGAGAAGACCTGGGTCGGGGTTGTGCCGGGGGCGGCAGCACACCCCAGGTTTCTCACGCCAGAAAACGGACCAGACGCTGCTGCCACGCTTGTACTGGTTCACGGCGGGCCAAGTGGTGGAGAACTCGACATCACAGGCGAAGCGATCATCCACCCCGTCAACTTTCCGACATACCACGTCGGGCAGATGTATTCCGAACACCCCAACGGCGGTAATGTGGCGATGGGGGATGGATCGGTGCGGTTCATCACCAACGACATCAACCTCATGGTCTTCGCGGCGATGTCGAGCATGAATGAAGGCGAAGTTGTTGACGGAGCACAGCTGTGAAGCGGTGGGTGATGGTGGTGCCGGCGGCCGCCTTTTTTCTGGTGCTGGTGATCGCCCTAGCTGTGAGCGGCTGCAGCCAGTACGGCGAAGTTTCGAAAGATGCCTACGATATAGCCCTGGCGCTCCACCTCCAGAGTCGCAGGCAGACACCAATGAAACTGCCCGAACTGACAGAGCGAATTGATACAGCTGAAGCTGAGGGGCGGTTGAATAGCCGTGAGTCCCGCTGGCTGAAAGCTATTCTTCGTGATGCTGAGGCGGGCGACTGGGAGCGGGTGACTGCTGCGAGCAGGAGCCTGATGGAGGCACAGATCCAGCGCTAGGCGATCCGTGCAGGGAAGGAAGCCTGGGCGGCCCGTCGGTGAAAGGCTGTCAGGTGGTTACACTTTTTTCGGTGGTCAGCCGCTGTGGCATCGCGGCCCGACGGGGTCGTGAAGTGAAACCGTTTTCTTTTGCTTGGATCGTGACTGCACTGCATGAATGCTCAACAGAACTCGTTGGATCGCTCGTGGTTTGCGGGATTTGCACTTTTTCTATGCAGCGCTGTCGTGGGCTCCGTGGCGAGTGCCGAGGAGGCTGAACGACAGGCTGGCATTGTGCCGGCGCACGATCAACCGATCCAGGCCTTGCTCGTGACGGGTGGATGCTGCCACGACTACGACCGGCAGAAGCGGATTCTGACGCGTGGGATCAGTGGTCGGGCGGATGTGCGGTGGACCGTGGTGCATCAGGGAGGCACCACAACCAATACGCCGATCCCGCTCTATGACGATCCCAACTGGGCTGATGGCTTTGACATCGTGGTGCACAACGAGTGCTTCTCGGATGTGAAAGATCTCGACTTCGTGGACCGCATCCTGCAGCCGCATCGCGACGGCACGCCGGCGATCCTGATCCACTGCGCGATGCACTGCTATCGGGTGGGTGACGACCGCTGGTTTGAGTTTGTGGGACTGCAGTCGCCTGGCCACGGCCCGCACTACTCCTACACCGCCGACAATCTCAAGCCCGACCATCCGATCATGAAGAGCTTCGGGCCACAGTTTGTGGCTCCCAAGGGCGAGCTCTATCACAGCGCCCGGGTGTTCGACACGGCAACGCCCCTGGCCCAGGCGAACCGGCAGGCAGACGGCGAGCCACAGGTGTGTGTCTGGACCAACGACTACCGCGGCACGCGTGTGTTTGGCTGCACCATGGGCCACTACAACGAGACTATGGCGGAGCCGGCCTACCTCGACATGATGGCCCGCGCCGTGCTCTGGGCGACAGGTCGGGATGTGGATGCGGGCTTCACGGCCGCAACGCCTGAGCTGGATGCAGAGATTCGGGGAATGATCGATGCGCCGCTTGAGTCGACCTCGGCGGCCACCGGTGGCAACTGCTGCGGTGAAGAGAACCTCGCGTTCGAATCGCTCGTGACCGCCAAGAGCACCCAAGGCGGTAATCCTGAGCAGCACCTGACCGATGGACGGCTCGACACCCGTTGGTGTGCTGATGGCGCTCAGACCGACGAGTGGGTGATGGTTGACCTCGGTGAGCCGCAGCACCTCCGTAATATCCGGCTCCACTGGGAGCAGCGAAAGCGGGCGGTCTACCACTACACGGTGGAGGGCTCTGCTGACGGCGAGGCCTGGACCATGCTGGTCGATGCCCGTGAGAACAAGCGGAAGAAAGGTGTGGTGGCCCACAAGGTTGATGCGGCCGACACCCGCTATCTTCGCGTCACGTTTCTCGGCTGCAGCACCGGCGGCTGGGGATCGCTCTGGGAACTGGAGGCGTCCGCTGGCGAACTTGCTGATCTGGTCAGCGATGGGTCGGCCGATGGGGTGAAAGGGAGCCTGGCTGATGTGCGGCTGGCCGACGGCCTTCAGGCGACGGTCTTCGGCACGCCGCCAGATGTGAACTACCCGGTCTGCCTGACTGCTGCAGCGACGGGCGAGGTGTTTGTGGGTGTTGATGAGCAGGGCTCGCTCGGCAAGGAGCCGGGCCGGGGCAAGGTCTTGCGATGTCTCGATACCGATGGCGACGGAAAGGCAGATGACATCACCGAGTTTGCCCGCATGGATCATCCGCGAGGGCTGATCTATGACAACGGATCGCTGTGGGTGCTGCACCCGCCGCTGCTTTCCGTCTTTCACGACCATGATGGCGACGGTGTTGCGGAGACCAGCGAGGTATTGATTGAGGGCATCAGCACCGATGACGTGGCCAGCCGTGGGGCAGATCACACGACCAATGGCATCCGCATGGGAATCGACGGCTGGATCTATATTGCGGTTGGTGACTTTGGCTTTCAAAACGCGGTTGGGGCCGATGGCACGCGACTCAGCCGACGAGGCGGTGGGGTGGTGCGGGTGCGGCCAGATGGCAGCGGCATGGAGATCTACTCCTGGGGACAGCGCAACATTGTCGATGTGGCAATCGATCCGCTGCTGAACCTCTACACCCGCGACAACACCAACGACGGCGGCGGCTGGGATATCCGGCTTTCACATGTGATGCAGACGGCCCACTACGGCTACCCATCGCTCTACATCAACTTCAGCGAAGAGATCATGCCGCCGCTGGCGGACTACGGCGGCGGATCAGGCTGTGGCGCGATGTACTTTCAGGACGACCGCTGGCCAGTGCCCTTCAACGATCAACTGCTGACATGCGACTGGGGCCGCAGCGAAGTGTTTGCGCATCGACTGCCGGCCAACGGTGCCACGTTTGATGCCCATCAGGAGCCCTTCATTACCATCCCGCGGCCGACGGATATTGATGCCGATGCCAGTGGCCGGCTGTATGTCAGCAGCTGGAAGAATGGGCAGTTCAACTACGACGGGCCAAACATCGGCTTCGTGGCCATGATCACACCGATCGATTTTGTGCCACATCCTGTGCCGGAGGTGGCTGATCTTGAGGAGGCGGCCCTGGTGCAGCTGTTGCGACATCCGGCAGATGCGATGCGGCAGCATGTGCAGCGGGAACTGCTCCGCAGGCTTGGCGACGGCGGGTCGCATCTCGAGACGCTTGCTGGTCTCCGTGATCTCGCCTTGGATGCATCACCGTCGCGGGCGACACGCACGATCGCACTCTGGACACTTCGTCAGGCCAGCTGGAATGCCTTTGCTGAGTCGTTTGAGGCCTTGCTTGCTGAGGAGGAGCTCACTGAGCAGGTGATCCGAGCAGTTGCCGAGGAGCCTCAGGCTGCGACGCCGGTGATGATCGCAGCCATCCGTGGACGGCTCTCTGCTCCCCAGCCGAGGATTCAGGCAGCGGCCGCCGTCGCTGCCGGCAGACTGGGTGATCTCGAGGCGGCGCCGTTGCTGCTGCAGATGGCCAGTCGTGGCCAGATGCAGAGTGCAGACGAAGGCCGCGAGTCTGCTGCTGCGGTGGCTGAATCGACTGACGACTGGCGACTGCCCCATCCGGAGCGTGTGATTCCGCACCTCGCGGTCCAGGCCTTGGTGGCCATGGAGGCGGTGGAGCCATGCCTGGAGGCGGTCGGTGGATCTGACTGGCCTGGAGCCTTGTGGGCGCTTCGCAACCTGCACACATCTGCAAGTGTGGATGGTCTCTTTCGTGTGCTCGGCTCGACGCGGGATGAGAGCCTTCGCCGGGACCTGTGGACAACGTTGATCCGTCTCTACCACCAGGAAGGTTCCTACACCCAGGAGAGTCCTGGCTGGTGGGGAACACGTCCTGATACGACCGGTCCCTACTATGACCGCCAGGAGTGGGAGCAGTCGCCACGGATCAAAGACGCGATCGTGATCGCCTTGGCGGAGGCGCCTGAGGAACTGGCGACGCATATCAAGGAGCAGCTTGCCCGGCATGGGGTCGCGATCGATGGCGTCGGGGAGGCGGTGGCTGCGATGGACGACCTGACTGAGCCGATCGTGATCCCAGCCTTCGATCCGGGCAATCCGGCACATATCGGCAACCAACAGATCGATGCGGTGTTGGCAGCGGTAACGCCGCTGGAAGGCAACGCGGACGCTGGTCGAGAGCTGTTTCGAGCCCAGGCCTGCATTCACTGCCACACATACGCCAACGGTCAGCGGCCGAAGGGGCCTCATTTGGTCGACATCGGCAAGCGGTCCACCAAACAGGAACTGCTGATGTCGATCCTCAATCCCGGCAAGACGATTGCCCAGGGCTTTGACACCTGGAGTTTCCTGCTTGACGACGGCCGCGTGTTCACCGGCTTTGTGGCGCTGGAAAGTGCCGAAACTGTGACGATCCGTCAGACCGACGGGCTGCCGCAGGAGTTTCCCCGAGACGTCATCGACGAGCGGATCAAACAGGAGGTGAGCATGATGCCAAACGGCATTGTCAATAACCTCACCCCCGAGCAGCTTGCCGACCTCGTCGCCTACCTGCAGTCACTGCGGTAGTCGAAAAGAGGTCAAGAGGTGGTGTCAGCGGCAGCGATGTGCAGGCGTTCTGCCACCTTTTATGGACTCAAGAAGAAGTTGATGGAGAGAATGTGGTTGCTGAGGTCGGCGCCATCTTCAGCGACCTGGATTTGCTGATAGAGGTAGCCAATCTCCGTTCTGCGGCTGCTCCGGGTAGGTGGCGTTCGGCCTAGTCCGATAAAGAGCCGATTTTGGTTGTATCCGGTGCGTGCACCCCAGTCGGTGTCGTTGAGGTGAAAAAAGATCTCATCCCAGGCAACCCACAACAGATTTGGATACCGCTCAATCGGCTTTTGAAGCCGCAGCATCTGTCGAAACCGCCAGCCAACGTCGTCGCCCAGTGAGACGAATCGCTGTTCGAGCCGGCTTCGCAACTGAATGGTCATGTCGCCACGCTCCCGCGTCAGCGTCCATTGCTCCCAGATTCTGTTTTCGTGAAACGTGAGGTCAGGAAGGCTCTCGCCAATCCATGCGTAGCCCACCCACGCGGTCTGCTCCTCATTGAGCTGATAGCCCAGCCCAGGGCGGACGACGCCTTGAAACAGTTCAAAATCATCACCCAGAAAACGGGCATTGCCGTCAAACCACCACCGGGTGCGAGCGTCTTCAAGGTCCTTGAAGTTGAGCTGGCCTTGGGAGAACGCGCCAAGCCAAAGGCCTGTGTCCTGGATTTGCCCGTGTGCTGGTGACTCTAAGACAGGAGCGAGCACACAGCTGACAGCCAATATGCCGATGGTGAGCAGGCAGTGTGTTCGCATAACACTCCGCCTTTTGGCGGGCAGGTACACCGGAGCGAAAACGTACCTCTGACAATCGACAGGAATCGTCGCCGAGCATCACTCTCATGAAGAAGAGCGAACAGGTTTTTATTCAAGATTCTCACACGATCCATTCACTCCTTGGCATTGAAAACCGTCGTAAGAAACGCCACGGGATCGCTGAATTCGCTCCGATCTGACGACTGCTGCCAATAACAGGGCACGCCACAGGCGTTACAGGCCCTCTCGATTTCACGAGCATGGGCCGGGTGGTGGAGGTATTGGTTGCGACTGGTGGGCGGCGTGTCGGGGAGTGGATTGCTGACAAACACCGGCGCGTCTTCAGCATCAATCCAGGAGAGCATGTCACACTCTCGAAGGATGGCGCGACCACTTTGGGAAGTGAGGTCGTTTGCGGAGGTGAGGTGGTAAAAGCTCGCCGGGTCATCGTCGCTCTTCCGCCATTCGTCCCGTGCCGGACCAAGAAACGCCTCCCAACGTGTGAGGTCGTAGGTCGCTTGTGTGGCCATGAGCACGACCGCTTGAACACGCGACGACTGCTGCTGAAGAGGGTCGTCACTTTGAGGGTCTGCGAGATCGTCTCGGCAGCCCAGCCAGAGCGACGTGCCAGCGCCTGCGGATCCACCCCAAGCAGCAAACCGGCTGGGATCAAGTTGCCAATCGTTTGACTTGCCGCGGAGAAACTGCACCGCATGAGCTGCGTCATGCAAGATCTCTTGGATGGGAGCCTGGTGCCTGAAGCGGTAGTTGATCGCGGCGCAGGAGATTCCCTCATCAAGAAGCCGTCGAACGTTTGCGTCGTCATGCCACTTTGACTTGTCGCCACTTTGAAAGCCACCACCGTGAATAAAGATCACCAAGGGTCTCGCACCCTCGCCGTCTGCCTGCCAAAAGTCGAGTCGGTTCCGCTCGTGGGGGCCGTAGGCAACATCTTCGTGGGTCGGCTTCAGGCGGCTCTTCTGCGAGCCTCTGTTTGGCGGCTGGTTCTGTCGAAGCATACCGCGAGCAAATGCGATCGCTTCATCGCGGGTCAGCGTGCCATCCCGATTGGAATCAGCCTTGGGAAACTTGGAGAGCAACGCCTGAAGCTGCTGCGGCGACGCGCGGTCGATCCGCTCAAGCCAGTTCTGTTGTGCGAAAGTGGGAGAAGCGGCGATGAGAGTGATGGCCATTGCCGCAGACAGCCAGATGGCGTGCCGCATGGAAGGTGCCTTCTGTTGAAGAGAGAGACGTGTTCTGGGAAATGATGATAGGACTAGGACGAAATCACTGGTCTGTGCAGCGGTTCTTGATGCGGTTCCTTTTCCTGGGGAAGCTACTTGGGGTCATTCGCCTTTGTCAGCACGGCGTGGTCAAAGAGCTGGCCGCCGTCGTCAAACGCCTTGATGTCGAGGGTGTCGCCGAAGCAGGTGACGTAGGAAAAGTGGTGGCCGCGACGGACGCGGTGCTGAAAGGCAGGGCGATACGGGCCGAAGGTCTCCAGGTGGCCGCCGGCGCCGCCGGTGATCATGTAGACCGTGCCGTTTTTCTCCACGGGCTTGCCCGCCCGTAGCATCCAACTTCGCTCATAGGAATGGATGTGGCCATTCCAGACGACGTCGACGGCGTGCTTGTCG
>Ga0182090_1353505_pt1 | contig 14090 bp, 6 predicted proteins | sample 041ome_24_FD_127767 | JGI IMG/M metagenome (GOLD analysis project Ga0182090, IMG submission 127767) | Metatranscriptome of coastal salt marsh microbial communities from the Groves Creek Marsh, Georgia, USA - 041408BS metaT (Metagenome... | ecosystem: Environmental > Aquatic > Marine > Intertidal... | reverse complement strand
TTTGTGTGCGCGTTTGTGCGCGCGTGTCTGTGTGTCTCGAGCGGCCTGATCTTCGTCTCGGAGTTTTGTTTCCATCTCAACCACAAGTTTTCTTCTCGTGCGCTCACGTACTGACGTTTCCTCTCTTTATCATCACATCATCTTTTCATTCAGTTTGCTGCATCGGCGCCGGCTACGTCGGCGGACCGACCATGGCCATGATCGCTCTGAAGTGCCCGCACATCGAGGTAATACTATAAACATGTTATTTTTTTGTGAGAGACGATGATTTGACGCAGAGCGCGGGGGAAAAGGAGACGATGGATTCGCTCAATCTTCTCTCTCGTCTCTCTCGTAAAATCGCAAAGTTCGTTTGAGAACTTTTACGCGCGTCTCTCTCGCTCTCGCTTTTCTCGATTCGATCGATCTCGGTCGAGAGAGAGAGATTCGAGCGCAGCGCGTGCTTCCGGATGCTTTTCTCTTCTTCATTTTCCTCTTACATTGGATGTAACACTAATCTCTTCTCACGCAATCTTTCTCTTTATCCGCGCGATTTTTTATCGCGATGATGATGTATAGGTGACGGTGGTTGATTTGAACCAACAAAGAATCGACGCGTGGAATTCGGACAACCTCCCAATTTACGAACCCGGATTGGATGAAGTCGTGAAAGCGTGCAGAGGGAAGAACTTGTTCTTTTCCACGGATTGCGAGGCGGCTATTCGGGCGGCGCAGTGCATCTTCGTCTCGGTGAACACGCCGACGAAGAAGACCGGTTTGGGGAAAGGGAAAGCCGCGGATTTGACGTATTGGGAATCCGCGGCGAGGAATATCGCCGCGTGGTCGACCAGCGATAAGATTATCGTCGAGAAGTCTACGGTTCCGGTGAGAACGGCGGAGGCGATTGAGAAAGTTTTGTTGAGAAACTGCCCGCAGGAAGGCGTGCACTTTGACATTTTGTCCAACCCGGAGTTTTTGGCGGAGGGGACCGCGATTGACGATTTGACCATGCCAGATCGCGTTTTGATCGGTGGGAAGATTGAAAACGACCGCGGGACGGCGGCGTGCGCCGCTTTGTGCGAAGTGTACGCGAACTGGGTGCCAAAGGAGAGAATTTTGACCGCCAACTTGTGGTCCGCGGAGTTGAGTAAATTGACCGCGAACGCCATGTTAGCGCAAAGAATTTCTTCCATCAACGCCATCTCGGCGTTGTGCGAGTGCACCGGAGCGGACGTTTCCCAAGTCTCCTTTGCGATTGGTAAAGATTCCAGAATTGGCCCGAAGTTTTTGAACGCCTCGGTCGGTTTCGGCGGTTCGTGCTTTCAAAAAGATATCTTGAACTTGGCGTACATTTGCGAGTGCCACGGATTGCAAGAAGTTGCCGATTACTGGTACTCCGTCGTTGGCATGAACGATTACCAAAAGACCAGATTCGTGAGAAGAGTTGTTTCCGCCATGTTCAACACCATTCGTAACAAGAAAATTGCCATGCTCGGCTTTGCGTTCAAGAAGGACACCGGGGATACTCGCGAAACGCCGGCGATTGACGTCGCGCATGGGATGATTGAAGATGGTGCCAAGATTGCGTTGTTTGACCCGCAAGTGCCGGAAGAACAAGTCAGAATGGACATGGGCGAAGAAGCTATGAAGAGCATCACGTGCTACTCGAAGCCGACGGAGGCGTTGAAGGACGCGCACGCCGTGACCATCATGACCGAATGGGACGAGTTCAAGACGTACGACTGGAGAGCTATCTACGAAGTCATGCACAAACCGGCGTTTGTGTTCGACGGGAGAAATATCTTGGACCACGCGCACTTGAGCGAGATTGGTTTCATCGTCTACGCGTTGGGTAAACCGATCGATCCGTTTTTGAAGTCCGCCGAAGGCGCGTAAACGACGAGACGGATACGAATACAAAACAAAAGAGAGAGGAATAGAGAGGGGAGAGAGAGACAGAGACAGAGACAGAGAGAGAAAAAACAGAGGAGGACAAAACGAGTTGCAAAACGATGACGAACGAGGACGGCGACGAAAGACGACGGCGACAAGAGGAGGCTCATATAATTTACTATCTATCATCTAAATATTGATTTATTTTTTACACCCACAAATACACAAGACTTTGAAGACATATGTGATGGATTAATGCACTTTTTGATTGATTAATCGAACCCGTCTTCCGTGACGTCTCCTCGCGCGCGGCCGGTTTCTCCGTTTTTAAACGATACGCTATCGTCCGGTCGTCCAATCATCACCTCTTCTTTCGTTATCGTCACCATACCGAGTCTCGATACGCCGCTCGGTTTGCGAACGTTCTTCGGCGACGTGTAACTCACTTGAACCTTTCCGTCGTTCCGAACTTTCGAATGAAACGCGGCTAAATCAGCCGCAAACTGCATATCCTCGTCACTTGCTATCGCGCCAGGTTGTTGTCGTAAAACAACGTGCGAACCTGGCGCCCCGCGGACGTGAAACCACACGTCTTGAGGCTGCGAAAGATGCAGAGAGACGGCTTCATTCCCTCGAGAGTTGCGGCCGCAGAGCACGATTTTACCCGAAGGCGCCACGTACTGTCGAACGCCCGACATGAGTTGCTCTTTCCGCGACTGTTTGCTATTGCTATTTTTATTACTACCGTTGTTGTTGTTTTTCTTCTTCGCCTTCATCGCTTTAGCTTCGTTCGCCGATTGCTTATCTCTCGGTTTCATCAAGTTGGCGCGCACGAGCTCGATTTTAATTTCCTCGAGAACAATCTTGTCCTCCAAGGAAGACGACGAAGAAGAAGAAGAAGAAGTTTCTTCATCGTCGACCGCTCCGAGAGACAGTTCGCGCAAATTAAACTCCACCTGTTCCAAGTATTCTCTTTCTTTCTCTAACTCTTCCATCAAAGGAAACACCGCGTCGGCGGTTCTCCTCAACTTTCTCGCTTTTTTATACAAAGCTTCCGCGGTACCAATCGCGCCGAGATCTTTATCCACCTTGAACGTTTTCGGTTCGCCGGTTTCGAAATCAAAACCGTTGACAAAATCGTCGTTTTTCTTATACTGCGAAGCGTACGCCATGATCGCGTCCGCTTCCAAGGACATCTCGTCGTGCTTCTCGCCGGCTTTGATTTGTTTCTCAAACGCAGCTTTTTTGTTCGCGGATTTTTGCAACGCGGTCTTCACGGCTTTCAAACAATCGTTGCGCTCGGATTCGTATTCGTTTTCGTTCGATTTTTCTTCGTACATTTCTGTGAAGATCGCGCCGAGTGATGTTCTTCGGGTTTCGTCCTCATTCTCGTTCTCATTTTCGTCGTCGTCTTTAACCATGACGGCATTTTCCGTTTCGTGAAGGAGAATCTGTCGCGTGTGCTCGCTAAAATACGCCTTGACGTTTTTCGCTCGCTCGTCTTCGTCTTCTACTGCTTCTAACGCGCGGTCGACGCTGGCGCGCCATCGCGCAAACGCATCGAAAAGTGCTTCGTAATACTCACTCGTTTTCGTCTCATTTGCTCCTACCGTAGCATTGGCGGCGGCTATTGCGCGCAACGTCCGCTCTAACGCCGGTGATACGCCTTGAAACGCTTTCGAAAGCGAACCAAAGTTTTTGTCATCGTCTTCGCCGTCCTCGTCGTTCAAAATCGCTTTCCGAAACGCTTCGCAGTCTCCAATCTCCATCGGATCTTTCCCCGGCGGCGGCGGCGGAAACGCGTAAGGCTTCCCCAAAACCACGCTTCTCACCTGCGACTGTTTCTCCCCGACTTGGTGCGATGCAGCGACCACATTTCTCGTCTTTGAATCTACTATGATGACGTTACTCTTCCTCCCGGTCACTTCGCACACGACCTCGTATTCGCTCTCGCCGGCGACGGCGCGTTCGGCGAATCGAAACACGCACACGCGTTCAAACTTCACCGGGACAAACGCTTCGACTAAAACTTTATCTCTCAAAATCTCGTTCGCGAGAACGCCAAACGATAACCGGTCTCGCTTTTTCGTCTGCATCGTCTGCGTCGTCCTCGATGTCGCTTCGCCGCGCGGTACTAAAGCGACTCGTGCAAAATCCGGGTGCGAGCTGCATTGCACCACCAACTTCTCCCTCTCCTCGTTTATAAAGTGCATCGTCAGCGTGTGTGGATCTAATTGCATGCAATTGGTCACTTTTAGTGGTAATCTCGAGCGGATGGACGCGATGGATGCCACCAGTGCCGTGAAATCAAAGTTTGGTGGACGATGCTTCAGTGGCTTCCCCGTCGTCTGAATCGTCTTTTGCGCATTCTCCAAAACGTCGTTTGGAAGCGAAGACGAGGACGAAGACGACGCGTTGAAAGCTTTAGACGACGCATGCGACGACGACGAGGATGATGTGCCTCCTCGACGACCATCAAAGCAGCAATACCGATGGTGAATTGACGACACACGAAGCGATGATGATGATGTCAGCATGTGTTTTATCTTGCGCATGTGACGGCCGTTTTAGTGAAAATTGTGAGCACAAAAAATTCGCTTTTCTCTCGCGCTCTTTGGGTAGTACATGGAAAGAACGAAGAAAGGAATATGTATTTCACCGGTGCTGTTGCTATTACTGCGAGTGTTTCGAGTACTGCTGTGACGACTCCTGGTGCTGCTTTTCTGTTCCGCTTGGATGATATGATCTCTCGCGGGCGTAAGTCGTTCTTATTATTTTTCCGCAGCGCGGGTGGCGGTCTCTTCCGTTTCGTCCGGGCGGAAGTGCTTGACGTAGACTTTCCTGCTCTTTGATGAGTGAGTAGTATTGCGACTGCTGCTGTTATTATTCTTTGTGACGGCGACGGCGATTAAGTCGCCGGGTTCGTTTACCGCGAGCTGGGAAATCGAACTGCCTTTTTTAAAATCGCACACGGTTTCTAAATGTTCGCGAGTTTTCGTGGACCAGAGCTCGACTTTTCCGTCGCCGCCGCCGGTGACGAGGAGGTTGGTGGATTGTTGAATGAACGCGCAGCCGTTTATCGGGTGAAGGAGGACTTTTCGTTGCTGGTTCTTTTTTTGCTTAAATTGTTGTTGCCGCTGGAAGGCGAACTTAGGCGCGTCGTCGGCGCGAACGGTTTCTCGATGGCAGAGGAAGTTGTACGCGTATTTCTCGTCCAATTCCTCTCGAAAAAATTCGACGGAACATTTCGAGTTGCTCAGTCCCAAAACAAAATCGCACGACGGTTGTTGTTTTTGTTGTTGTTTCCTGCTGCTGTCTCTTCTTTCTTCTTCTTCTTCTCTTTGAGCGCCGTACGAGTGCTTTGGATTGAAACTCAGAGCGCACGAGCGAACGTGTTGATACTGCCCCAGTTGTTGTTGTTGCTGCTCCTGTCCTTCTCCAAAATCCTTTTTATTCAAGAACGACCGACTCGTTGTCCTCTCGAAACTCGGAGCGTTCGTCAGCAAAATCACGGAAGAGTCGTATCGTCTTTCCTTCCCTTCCGCGGACACGAATAAAACTCGATTGTTCTTCGCGTCCGCCAGGTGCGGCTTAAACGGCAACGCGTTGCTCAAAATCTTCCTCGATCTCGACGGCATTCGTAAATCCCACGCGTTTAAGTACAAATCCCACCCGGCGGAGAACACGACGTCGGGTTTATCTTCCAGAAAGAAAACGTTTTTAATCGCGTCTTTGTGCGTTCCGACGACTTTTACCGAATCGTCGTTCATTACTACGTTTTGGTCTCCTCCTTCTGTTTTTAAAACTCTCGTCGCGGAGTCCCCGCACAACAACTCACCAGAAAGAGTTCCAAAACACACGCATCCGTTATCACCGTTCGAAGGAGAAAACGCGCAATCTAAAATCGGACTCTGTATTTCTCCAGAAGACGACGAAGAAGCGCTCGTGAACCGTCCGACGTATTCTTTACTCTCCTCTCGACCACCCGCGAGGAGGGAAAACACGTGCAGATCACCACTCCAAGTGCTCGCGGCTAAGACCGAGGAAGTGCGACTCACCGCGAGCTTTGAAATCTCCTCGTTGAACGCGCATCCCGTCAACACTTTTGCGCCTGAAATTCCTCCTCCTTCGCCGTCGTCGTCGAAGTTGTTCATGACGGTATGTATACTCACAGAGAGAGAGAGAGAGAGAGTCAATTTCACATGCGAGTGCTTTGAGAAAACGAACGACTGTTTTCTCGAAGAAAAAAAAAACAAACAAAAAAAGGATGATGATGCGAGAGAGTAAGCTCGAGCACGTAAAAAAAACTGAAAGAGTAACGCTTAAGCACTTACGATCAAAAAAAGAGTACGACTCGAGCACTCGCGTGAGTGCTCGAGTCGTACTCAAAGAATTCTTCTCTCGCTTTTTTTTGTTTTCAATTGGTTCTCGTTGGGAGATAAATCTTCATATCTCTCTCGCAGTCTCTTTACTCTCTGAGTCCTCACGCTCTCAAATCGATCTCAACGAGCGCGAGAGCGTATTCCAGAGCACAAACCACGAGCGAGCGTCGTCTGGATATTCTTTTGAGCGGATAAAGACGGGTTTTAGAGACGAAAAGAGCGCGTTGAATTCCCCTTCGGAATTCGACGACGGAGAGAGGTCTAAAGAGATCGGCGGGAAAGAATTCGGAATACTTCGAGCGGGTCTTTATCCCCGTAAACGCGTTTCGCATACAAAATGAGCGCCCAAAACGAAGAAAAAGTATCCTCTCGCGTCGCGTTTTGCGAAGACGCGCCGACGTTTCGTCCAACTCAGGAAGAGTTTTCCGATCCTTTGCGATACATTTCATCCATACGCGAACGAGCGGAGAGGTTTGGTCTGTGCCGAATTCAACCTCCGAAAACCGCGCGGGAGTTTTTCACCGAAACAGTGCTCAATACCACCAATGCGACGAGCTCAAAACACGCTTCAAGATTGGCGATTGATGCGTCGACTTTTTCAGTCCAAACGAGAGTGCAAACGGTGAACGAACTCAACGACTTCGAAAAGGACGACGACGACGACGAGAAGCGCGACAGCCCCCGAGGAGGAAAACGAAGGAAGAAAAATCGAAGCGGATTTGGACAGCATGAAACCCTAAAATTTCGCCAAGACTATTGCCAAAAAATGGGCGCGCACTTCAACCGACCGATCGAACGGTGGCCGACGTTTTTAGGGAAGAAGTTAGACGTGCAGAAACTCTACGAACTCGTCAACACCAATCCTTTGAAAGGGTTTGAAACGGTGAAAACGAACAAACAGTGGAGAGATATCGCGAGGGTTTTAGATCCCGGGATGACGCAAACGCGCGCGAACGACGGGACGTCGAACTCGTTCTCGCTGAAATGTTTATATAAGAAGTGGGTGTTGCCGTTTGAGAAGATGAGGAGGAAAGAGGAGGATGAGGAGAAGAAGAAAAACGAGGAGAACGAGGAGGAAAGAGGAGGGAAAGGAGGAAAAGCATCATCCGGGAAAGGAGGAGGAGCGGCAAATTCAAAGGAGGAAACGACGACGAAAGAGGAAGAACCGACGGAGGAAGAGAAGGAGTTGATCGGGGCGATGTTGGATTTAGAGTTTCGATGTTCCAGACCGGCACCGAAAAGACCAAAATTGGAGAATGGTTTAGAAGAAATCGCAGAGCAGTTAGAGATTGAACGCATGACGGCGCAGTCGTGCAAGCATTGCGGCCAGAGCGGGCACGACGACGAGGAGACGTTTCTCGTGTGCGACGGATGCGACCAAGGCTTTCACACGTACTGTTTGTCGCCGCCACTACAAAAGGTGCCGAAAGGGAAATGGTTTTGCGTCGGATGCGAAGCAGCCGCGCGTGCTGTTGAATTCGAAGACGGAGCGGAGTATACCATCGATGGATTTCGAGAGGCGTGCGCCGCGTTTGATTTAGCGTTTTTTGGTAGGAACAATCCGCAACAAACACAGATGCTTTTAGCGCAACAACAGCAATACGGTTCGTTCACTATTCCGTGCGGAGACGTGGAAGAGAGTTTTTGGCAGATGGTTGAAGAAGGGTCGCACGAGAACGTCGAGGTTCGATCCGCGGCGGAAATCGACACCACGAGACGAGGCTCCGGGTTCCCGAGGATGCGAGACGCGCCTTCTTCTTTTGCTACGAAAAAGAAGTCTGGCGGCGGCGGTGACGACGAGGAGGAGGACAACAACGACGGTAATAATGATAAAATGGAGGAAGAAGAAGAGGACGAAATGGTTGCAAAGATGCGAAAATCGCCGTGGAATTTGAATAACTTACCGGTGTTGAGAGGTCCGGGCGAACACGAAAGTCTATTAGCAAGTTTACCGGAACACGTGGCTGGTTTGTCGCAACCGTATTTATACGTCGGGTCGACGTTTGCCTCGACGTGTTGGCACGTGGAAGAAAATAATCTGTATTCAGTCACCTATCAACACGCGGGCGCCGCGAAAATGTGGTACGCGATTCCCGCGGCTTCCTGCGAGGCGATGGAGAACTCGTTCAAACGAGCCGTTCCGGATTTGTTCGGAAACCAACCGGATGCGATGATACGCGTAGTCGCGATGCTTCCGCCGTCTACTTTACGAAACGACAACGTGCCGGTATTTCGCGTCGAGCAAAACCCGGGTGATTTTATCGTGACGTTTCCAAAGAGTTACCACGCGCAAGTCGATTGCGGGTTCAACGTTAGCGAGAAAGTAAACTTTGCGCCTCCGGATTGGTTATCGCACGGCACCGACGCGGTGGAGCGATATCGATCGTGTCGAAAACTGTCGATGTTCTGTCACGAGCGGTTGTTGTGCGATAGCGCGGATACAACATCACCGAAACTTGGTGCAGAAGACGAAGATAAAGATGAAGGAAAAGAAGAAGCGACGACGATTAGCGAGAACACCGCGAGGTGGTTGTTACCGGAACTTCGAACGATGATGAACGAAGAACGCCAAGCGAGGGAACAGCTCGCCGCGGATGGGACCGTCAGATCGAAGTTAGTTGTCGAGAAGAAGAAGAAGAAGAAGTCTTCATCGTTGCCGTCGTCGTCGTCGTCGTCTGAAGCCGAAGCTGTAGTTATAGTCAAGAAACCAAAAGAAGCTCGATTGCGAACGTCGCCGCGAACCGCCGAGGATGATCCGGAATGTACCATCTGTCGCTCCATATTACACCTCTCCGGCGTCGTGTGTAAATGCAACGTCGGGCGGAAAGCGTGTTTGAGGCATTGCGCGGAATTATGCGAATGCGCGGCGGACAACAGAGTTCTTTTCTACCGCAAAACGTTGGAAGATATCGAGAAGCTCGTTTCGACGGTTGAGAAATCAACCTCGGCGGAGCATCGGAAACAAATCAACGCGGACTTCAAACCAGTCGCCTGTGGCAAAGCTAGGATTACTAAAGCCAACGCCTGGGTAAAGAAAGTTAAACAAGCCTTGGAGAAAGCTCCGATGCCGGAAATTGCAGATTTGCAAAGTTTAGCAGTCGCGGGAGAAGAGTTCGTTTGGGGCGGAAGCGAGATGGCGGAGACGCGCAAGTTGTCCGCGAAAATAGCGCTCGCCAAGAAGTGGCAAGTCGACTTGACGGTTTTGAAAGCTAGAATGAACGGCGAAGAGTTGACGGTAGGTGACGTCATGCTCGAGGACGATCTATCCGAAGAAGAGGACGACGTAGAAGGAGGAGAAGAAGGAGAAACAGAAAAAGAAGAGCGAGAAGACGAGGAGGAAAAAGACGCCGAAGGAGAAGCTGCTGAAAAAGCGCCAGCCGGGGCTGACGACAACGACGCCATGGTTATCGACGGAGAGAAGAAAGGAGACAGAGAAGATGCCGGTGCTACGGCGACTACGACGGCTAACGTGGACGACGAACAAAAAGTATCCAAGAAGGACAGAATTGTTCCTCGAATGAAGCTGGACCGATTGGAAGAACTGTTGTCGACGAAACCGGTCCCGATGACTGCGGCGGATTTGAAATCGTACACCAACTTGAAATCTGATGCCGAAAACATCGAAAAAAGAGTCGCAGACGCTTTGAAAGAGCAACCTTACCCTTCCCCGAGAACGTGCGAGAAGTTGTTGAAAGATTCTACGAAAATTTCCGTGGAGATTCCCAGTCACCATCGACTGTTCGAGCAGATTCAAAAAGCAACGAAATGGGCGGAAAAAGTTCGCGCCGCGCTCCCTGGTCGCGCGGGTCGTACCGGCAGAGGTGGTGGTCGTGCGAGTTACGAAGACCATAACGACGACGGCGACGATACCGCGGCAACTTTAGTACGAATTCATGATCTCGATGAGCTCGAAAAAGAATCGCACGGTTTGCCGGTATCTTCGATGGAGCTGCAAACGCTCATCAAGGCGCGCGAAGAGACGCACACGTGGCGCGCTCGAGCCATTTCGCTTTTGGATACCAAAAATGCTCCCTTGCACGACGCGGAAATGTTGTTCAACGAAGGCAAAGAACTTGGTGTGTATTGCGACGAGATCACCACGATGGAAACCGCCGTCGACGACGCGTACGCTTGGGTCAATAAAGCGCTCAAGATGGACACGCCGATGACGTCAATCGATGAATTGAAGACACACTTGGAAGCTTCGAAAGCGCTCGCAATTACAGTTACCGAATCGACGTGGCTTAAGAACCGAATCACCGTTCGTCAATGGGCCGAAGACATTAAGAACATGCTTCTCGTGAAAGACCCGATCGACGACGCGATTAAGGCGGTGAAAGAAGGCGAGGAGTTACTCGACTCTGCAGACTACGAAGTCGCTCCAGACGAAGAGAAACTTTTGATAAGTTTGAAAGGCCACGTAGACGCTGGGAAGAAATGGGAAGTAAAAGGTCGTCAAGCAGTTCAATGCGCGAATTCTAAGAGAGAAGCGGACAGGAAGTCTCTCGATGAAGTCGCTCAAATTGTGCGCGAAGGCGCGAGCATCCCTCTCAAACTCGAAGGGTTCGATTTTCTTCAAGAAACTGTCAACACCACCAAAGCGTGGCTCGAACGCGCGCAACCGTGTCTGAAAGGTAAACAGCTCACTCGACGTGGGACGGCGCAACCTCTACCGACGTTGGAAGAAGCGAAGCAGCTCGTCAAGGAGGCGCCGGACTTGCGCATCTACGTGAAGGAAGTCGCCGCTTTGATCGAACGCGTCGAAGACGCCGAATCTTGGAACGAAGAAGCGGAAGATTGCGTCTCGCGATGGCGCGAAGAAGGTGCGGAAATTACGTTTAAAGAATTGGAGTTATCGCACGAAGACTTTGGTTTGGAGTTACCAGCGATGGCTACGGTGAGAAAACGATTACGCGCGTTGGATTGGGAAGAGAAAGCGAGAGAGTGCTTTGCGTCTATTCTTGAGAGAATCGAAGGCACCGCCGGGACGTCGGAGAAAGGGAGCGGCAAGTCGTCGAAAGCATCAAAGAAACAAGAGGAAGAGGAAGAAGACTTACCCGAAGATGCCTTATTGGACGAGCTTCACGAAGAAGCCGAAGACTTGGACGAACTCAATCCGAAACTTCTCGAAGAAGTCAACAAACGATGGAAACTCGTGGACGAGTGGCGTCAAAAAGCAGACGCAATGTTGAATCCAGAGTTGGATGAAAACGGCAGGCCAAAGCAAACGATCGGTCCGGACGAGTTGGACGCTTTGATTTCGGAAGGGAAAAACTTACCGGCGATTGTCGCGAAAGTGGACGAGCTCGAGGCGAACTTGGCGAATCACCAAGTTTGGTTTACAGCGGCGAGAGAGTTGTTGGCATCGGCTCCGGTTCCAGTAGCTGCTGCTGCGGGTGATGATGGTGCAGCTGGTGCGAAAGGAGCTGACGACGATGGTAAAGAACAAGAGAAGCAGAAACGACGCCCATTCTCGGACTTCAAAGATTTGTTGAAGGAAGTCGAAAGCGAAGGAGACGCGTTCATGTGCCCAGAACGAGCGCAATTGACCGCGGTTGTCACTCGATGCGAAGAGTGGAACGACAATCTGCGAATGGCTTTGTTGCGTCGTCCGGTAGTTAACGCGAGCACCCCTCCCACCGTTGTTGGCCCTGCAGGAGAAGAGAGCAAGCAAGAAGAGGTGCAACTGAATTCCAAGCAAGTTCTGCAAACGATTTTAGAATCTATCCACGCGGCTATTTTGGACGTCACCGGGACTGGTATTCCTCCGGAAACCGAAGACGGTCAATTTTGTCTCTGCAGACAAGCCGGGGGCGTACAAATGCTCGGGTGCGACGATTGCGGCGATTGGTACCATTTGAAGTGCATCAACATTTCTGCTTCTGCGGCAAAAACGATGAACAACTACGTGTGCGCGCCGTGCGTGGCAAAGAACGGAAAGCCGAAAGCGCTGTCCTTGGAGACGTATAAATCGGTCCATCGAACGAAACGGCCGAACATTTTAGCGTTGAAAAGAGCTTTGCAAGAGTCTGTGTCTTTTCCGTGCGAAATGCCCGAAGAAGAGTTGATTATTGAAATCGTCAACGCGCACGACGCGTGGTGCTTGCGCGTTCGCGAGTGCTTGCACAATCACCACGTCCTCGAAACCTCCACGTCTGCGGAGACGCAAGCCGCGCATATTGCGAGAGCAACGACCAGAAGAGAAGCCGAAGCGAGAGCGAGAAAGGTCAACGAGGCGCAAATGCGCGGTGCAAACCCGCACAACGCCGAATTGACGGCCATTCAGCACGTCATGCTCATGGGCCAATCTGTCACCGCCGCGGCGACGCAACGCACGATTGCTTTGCAAGGCGCGCAAGCCAATCCAACTTTACTCTCCGAAGAGTTGAAGAATATTACCATCAACCAACTCACTTTGCTGCAACAGTTTGGCGTTCAGCTGGCGTTGTGTCAAGCGCAGTTACACATGGCGCCGGCGATTTCGCACCCGCACATTGTCCACGTCTTGATTTTGCGAGATCGACACGCGAAGCTGATGGAGCAACTCGCGGTCGAGTTGAAGAAGGACGACGGGGAGCAACAGATATTGGCAGCGATTACGCAAGCGATGGATCCGAACGCACAAGTTGCGGTTCCTCCATCTGTTGCCGCCGCTAACGTCGAAAGAGAAGCGGCAGCAGCAGCAGCAGCAGCAGCGGCAAAGGAGAAGGACGATTCAAAAGGAAAGGAGGAACCTTCGCCCGAGGAGGACGTGAAAAAGGAAGCCGGAGAAGCGCCGGCTGCCGCGCCGCCGCCTGAGAAACCAGCGCCCCCGGTGAAAGGAGGCAAGAAAGGTAAAGCTGCGGCAAAAGGTAAAAAAGGCGCGAAGGGGAAGAAAGTTGCAGAAGAAGTTGAAGCTCCCGCGCCCGAAGCGGCGGACAAGGAAGAAGAAGCTGTGAAAGAAGAGGACGCGGCGACGCCGATGGATGTAGGCAAAGACGCGCAAGCCGCGCAAGCCGCGCAAGCTGCTGCCATCGCAGCGCAAGCCGCCATGCAGCAACAGTTCGCGCAGCAACAACAGTTCCAGCAACAGCACGATCAACAATTTCTCGTTCACCAGCAACAGCAATTGCAGATGATGGGTGCGATGCAACCGCAACCGGGACAAGAACAAATGTTCGCCGCCGCGACAGCGCAACATCAACTCAGCGGTACCGGTCCTGATGGTACGCAACAACCCGTCGGAATTGACCTGAAGAAACAAATCTTTGCGGGCATGAAAGGTGCATTAGCCATGGAATTGGAACCAGTCGAGGAGACGTTAGCGATGATGAGAGAAGTGTGCGGCCCGGCGTGGCGACAACGCGCCACGTCTTTAATGCGAGGCCCGCCGTTCCCAAAACTCATCGAGTTGCACGAACTGAAAGAGACCGCCGTAGCCGCTGGCCTTTGTCCAGGAGGTGGTGTCGATCCATTAGCCGATCGCGCGTTTGCCTTAGAATCCGCCGGTCAACTTTGGCTCGAACACGCCGCCACCGTCGTCGAAGATAAATCCATTCCAATCGAAGCCGCTCGCGTTCTTTTGCGCGAAGGTCGAGCGTTACCCGTGCATCTCAAAGACGAACTGGAGGAGTTGGGCGAACGATGCGAACTCTATTGCGTCTGTCGATCCGCGTACGATGCGAAACGATCGATGATTTGCTGCGACCGATGCGACGGCTGGTTTCACTACGAGTGCATCGGCATGCAACCGCCTGGCTTGGACGAGCAAGAAGAGGCGAATATTAAGTTTGCGTGCCCGCAATGTTGCGAAAACCAAGGGATTCCGTACGTGCCTTTCAGACCTCTTCGGTGATA
>Ga0182090_1016004_pt1 | contig 14125 bp, 8 predicted proteins | sample 041ome_24_FD_127767 | JGI IMG/M metagenome (GOLD analysis project Ga0182090, IMG submission 127767) | Metatranscriptome of coastal salt marsh microbial communities from the Groves Creek Marsh, Georgia, USA - 041408BS metaT (Metagenome... | ecosystem: Environmental > Aquatic > Marine > Intertidal... | reverse complement strand
GTCGAGCGCTGACGGGGCCACTCGCGACGGCGCTCTTGGCGACGGTGTTGGCGACGATGTCCGGGCTCGCACGGGCGAGTTCGGCTGCATCGCCGCCGCCGCCGTCTTCTGTGTTGCCGACGTACTGTTATCCCACCGCCGCGTGTAACAGCGGTGGGAGCGGGGATTTCGACGCGCGTCAACGCAACATTTGTAAAATGTTGGCGACGGCGGAGTATTGCGCGGCGCCGACGTCGGACGCAGTCGGCAGTTGTAGCGCGGGATTGAGGTATCACGGGTGGTGCAACGCGAATCGATATGTCATTAATTCGGGATGCTTGACGAAATATCCGACGACCAGCTCGACGGCGTGCTCTAATTGCAATTTTATCTCGTACGCGACGTCGTATTGGAGCGTCGGCGCGCCGTACCCGGTGCATCCGGGTATGGTCAACCATGGTTTGCGCACGTGTGTGATTGCCTACGTGAAGGAAGAATTGCGACAAGAATATCTCGCAGATAATATCGTCATGAGCGACGCGAGTTTAACGGCGCTTGCGCTCCAAGAGTTCCCTGAGGAGCAAATGGAAGACGCGGACGACTATAATGAACAGTACTCATCTTACTACTTGACGTCCAGCGATATCGCGGAACTGACGTCGGAAGAGTCGATCCCAGATGAAGTCGATGGAGAAATGATGGAGAATACAATAACGACGACAAAGCAAAAAACATCCTGCGCTGGTGGTGGAAAAGATGAACAGTGCTTTGAAATATGCCCCTCCCACTTGGGTTTGCGAGACGAGTACAAAATTTCCATTCCTAAAGTGTGCGCGAAGATAAAGTTTCTGGGTAAGCGCTTCAAGAAGTGCATCAAAGTTCCTAGTGTGAAGTTTAAGATTCCATCCAAATGCGCGGAGATATGTGTGAATATCCCTGGATTTTGTGAGATGGAAGCGGCGTTGAATGCAGTGGCAAATCTCAAGAATGTCAACTCGGCTTCGAACGCGATTACTTTAATCGAAAATCTCGGCGTTCCGTCGAGCGTCACCGGCGCCATGCGAGAAGGAATCACCGCTGTGTCATCGCTATCGTCTCTCAAGAACGTCAACTCGGCTTCAAGCGCGATTAATGCGTGCGAAACCATCGGTGTTCCGTCGAGCGTCACCGGCGCCATGCGAGAAGGAATCACCGCGGTATCGTCACTATCATCTCTCAAGAACGTCAACTCGGTCCAGGATTTGGTAAACACAGGTAAAGCGATCGGTGTTCCTGCGAGCATTACAAATGAAATCACGAGTGGTATCACCGCCGTGCAAAACATTGCCACACTCGCGACGAAGACGACGGTGGATGGCGTCCTGCAAATCGGTCTTTTGCATCAAAGTTTACTCCAAGTCATAGATGATGCGCAGAAAGCATTACAGAAAGTCGCAGACAATCTCGAAAATGAACTTCGTGGACTCGTACAACACGTTTGGGGCGAAGCCATTGGTGCCGCCGACGATTTGAAAAAACTCATCGACAACGCGGTTAAAAACGCAGTCAAGATGCCATCGACAGCGTCTCTCGGTGCCGCACACGAGCGACGCCGCTCTATGCTTGCGAATGACATTCGTGAAGGCGTTAGTGCTGCGTTCAAAGGAAATATTGCGCCAGAACGCGCGGCGGGAGCTTTTCCGTCTGTGGCAGATCTTGGCTCGAGCGAAGGTTGCCTTGAAATCGTCATCGAAACTGAAAAATTCGCTGAAGATTTCGTGGGTGACGACGGCGATTTTCAAATGCCGTGGCCAAAGAAGTTTGAAAATATTTCAGCGGCGCCTGGATCTTTGATTTTTGACTTTCCAAAGCTCACGTTTGCCCTTTGCGCAGCCATTGATGAGTTTAATGTCGACAGTGCCGTCGCGACTGCCATGGTGAACGCTTTCGCAAAAATGTTTGACGCTTTTTTCGACGCTTTGTATGAAGAATCCGGCTTGAAGGATATCGTCGATCAGGTCAAGGAGCTTGGGAGTGGCAAGTTTTTCACTGGTCGTCGTTTACTCACGGCTAGAGATGAACAGTACGTCGCGATTAAGCACGCCGAGCTCAAAGAAAGACTCGCCGTCGCGGAAGCAAAGGTGCTCGTAGAGTTGCTGAGCTTATCTGAGAGAATCCATTCGCCCGCCTTTTTCGCTTTACAGCCGAACCCCGTCGCATCTCTTGGCGCTAGCGCTTTTGAGGAAGTCTTCATAGATTTCGCCGATGACATGGAGGACGCGCTGAAGCTCATGGCGGAAACGACAAGCATAGTGTCAACGTTCTCACTGAAGATCGCGCTCGAAACCGCCATTACGGTGAAGATGGGTATCACTAAGACTGGTGATGTTTTCAAGGATCATCTCGATTTGGATTCGACAATTGCTGGTGTGCGGGTCGTTCCTATTGCCCCAGGGTTGCTCGCCACGATCGATTACGAGTTCTCGCTTGACTTGCCGTACTATTTCCAAGTTGACGCGAGCGGGACTTATAAAATCGCTGTCGAGGTCACCATTCCCGTCGATTTGACGCTGTCAAAAACACCATCTGTATCCTTTGGCCCCGTCCAAGTAGTACCAACGCAAGACATGAATGCGCAAGTTGTTGCCGGTTTACAAATCGGCGCCGTGGCGACGATTCAAAAGGCGTATGTCGCACTGTGCAGCGGCCCAGTGTGCGTTGGTCCTCAGCTCCACGCACGTCAAGATGTTTACTTTGGTTTGGACGCTTATGCACAGCTGAACTGCGAATCTGGGCCAGCTACGCTTGCACCCATGTGGAGCGAAACGTTCACGTATTCACAGGCCACGCAAGACGCGTGTACAGGGAGCTTGTTTGGCGCGGGTGGATACTTGCAAGTGCCAAAGACGAGCGAGATCGAAGTGCCCATTCTCCTGAGACCTCTGCCGACTGGAGGAGGCGGTGGTGTCGGTACTGCTGCCTCCGCTGCCGCGCGTTTGGGTGCAAAGAAGAAAAAAAGCCCGACGCCCGCGCCAAAGAGCCCGACGCCCGCGCCAAAGAGCCCGACGCCCGCGCCAGAGAGCCCGACGCCCGCGCCAAAGGGCGCGCCGCCTTCAGAGTCTTCACCTGATGTCGTCTCCATTACTCCAGATACAGATTCAGTAGAGCTGTACGATTTGACTCCTATCATCGCGAAGCTCGATGTCTTTGCAACGGGTGGCGACTGGCACGCCCAAGATCTCTTCCACGCGTGCGGCGCGCCAAAGTGCGCCTCTCAGTCTGCTCAATCCTCCGCCGCGTCGTCGGCAACCTTGGGATCTGTCCAGTCCGAATTCAAATCTCGTGCAGTGCATCCGCCAGCGATGGTGCCCTCCGAGCCGAGGAAATTGATTCATCTCGACGCCGTCGGCGCGTCGGCAACCTCGGCGCCGTTTTCATCTTTTTCAGTTGAACGCGTCGTCGCCGTCGTCACCATCCTCGCCGCCGTCGCCGACGCCGCGCGAACACGGCGCAAGCTGAATCACTTACGCCAGGGGCGTGATGATGATGGTCACGCGCACACCACCGCATACGGCGCGTGTTAACCCACCCCACCCAAGAGCTCGCCGCTCGATGAAGACTGTTTTTGTAAACACCAGACGCACCACGATCTCGACCGCGGCACGTGTCGTCTCCACATAGACTTTGTAATATAGAGCTATATAGAGATTTTTTTTGATATGTATGTACACCACCACCACATGCACCATCACGCGTACACCCGGCCGTGCCCCCCATATACACCACCACATGTGCCCTACATGACGCACGCCCACGTGGGCGATCGCGATCGGGGCGCCGGGGTGCCGCCGGGATTCGTCCGAATGAACGTTCGGATTGCGCCGCCCATGGGACCGGCATTGCGCGACACCGCGCACGTCGAGCCGCCACCACGGGGCCGACGTTCACGCGTATTGATATAGTAGTATCCATACGCCTCGCGTCGTGACCGCTGAGCGCGCGCACGCGTACCCGTGGAGACGCACACACGCGCGCGTGCGTCGTGAACACGCGAATTGGTGGTTGTGGCGCCGACACGCGTGAAGGGGGAAAACATTTCCGACAAAATCCGAACGAGTAAAGCGCAGGTATTCGGCGCGGTAAGGATGAAAATGGTGCAAAAAGTTGAAGAGCCAACGATTCGCGTGGTGTACGCGACTGGAAACCCGGGTAAGTTTGAGGAAGCGTCGTGGGTGTTCGGGCGGCGCCAACGCGCCGAGGACCCGCGGGTACTCACGTGCGCGTTGGACCCTTACATCACGGAAATTCAAGGCACGATGGAGGAGATCGCTCGAAGTAAATCCGAAGCGACCTATCATGCGTTGTTTGTCAATTTGAGCCAAGAGAGAGAGAAAATGCAGGAAAAAATCGTCGCTTCGCTCGACGGTGCGGTTGAGTATTTGTTGACGGAGGATGTGAGTTTATCAATCAACGCTCTCTGCGGATTTCCCGGACCATATGTCAAGCCCATGCTCGAAGCAATCCGCCCTGATGGTCTTTGGGATCTAATGTCTCGGTACAGCGACCGATCGGCCACTGCGACGTGCATGATGCTGATGAAGTGTATGAAGACCATGACAACGAGAGTTTTCACTGGGACGATTTCGGGCACAATTGTGGCGCCACGAGGTCACATTCATCATGGTAAAGCAAGTTGGAATAGCGTGTTTCAACCAGACGGGTACACTCAAACCCTTGGAGAAATGAGCTACTGCGAACAGGCTCGGTTTAGTCATCGCAAAATTGCGCTTGAGAAGTTTCTAGCCTACGGCATACAGCAACTCAAGGGTGCACAGTTAGCGGAGGCTTTTGAGGAAAGTGTTCAAGTGTATCGCGTTGAGCAATGCAGTGCTCCTTTACAATGGCAAACGCATGAAGTAGATGAAGTAGTGCGAGAAATGTTTCATGCGAGCAAGCATGAAACGAGTGAGATGTCGCACGACAAGATTTATGCGAGCAGACGTTCTGGTGGTAAAAAGTGGCAGCAAAAAACCTCATCAAATAAGTCACTGGCAGCGCCAACAAAAGTGGGCCTACGTAAACGTTCAATGAAAAGACACGTGCGTGATGTTGAAGCCGATACAAATAAAGAACCTGAGTTGTCACACAATTCCTGGAGCACGATCAGCGAGTGCGTGAAAAATCTACTTGAAAGCAAGAAGGAGAAACGCCCCTCGCGAAATATCGCTGTATCAACTGAAAACGATGCGTCTGATGACTTTATGGATGCTTACACGGATTCAGAATTGACCGATGCAGATAAAAGTGAAGATGTCGTCCTGACACGTGCGGTAGAATACGCGACGAACCCATTGAAAACATCGCAAGACGTGACGACGACGAAGTCTCACCAAGATGCACCAAAATCCCGGCCCGGGAATGTCTGCTTGTTCTCCACGGGGAAGTGCGCAGAGTGTTTCACTACAAAGACGCCACAGTGGAGGACGGGGCCAAAAGGTCCAAAGACGGTGTGCAATGCATGTGGAGTCAAATACATCGGAAGACTTAATCGATGAAAAAGTAACTTTTGAAGGAAAGGTAACTACTCGTCGGTTACGTTTTTATAATGTTTTTGTTTTTGAGCTTATAGCAGCGACACATAAGTAGACGCGAGCAAGGCTTACTACTAGTAGTACTTTTTTGATGTTTTGTATTATAATTGAAGCACTGTAAGCCATCACATATCGTAACAAACGCTCCAATTGTTTCTAAAGTCAGTGTTGAAAGTCCAGTTGTTTTCGCGCAGCTGCGCGTACGGCTGAGACGTCGCCACGTCGTAGCCTAGCCGCACCCGTAAATCTTGATCCTCTTGAAAATTAAACACTTTGTGTTCGAGTTCAATGCTTCCATCTATTAATGCGCGATGATCTTTAGCGCCATAAGATACGCCAGCTTTTGCTTCAATGGTCGTCATGCCGTCTCTCGCCGCAGACACGTCGAGTGTTTTCCTGACCCTCGCCCCATATCTCACATCGTCTCGCGTGGTGTCATAGGTCAATCCGACGTCCGCGCGGTCAGGCATAAGTGGAGACTTTGCTGGTGCAAATAGACGCTTCCTTACGTGCGCTTTGCCACGCATACGTCCCTCTCGCGTGTCCAGTTCCCCAGACACCGTGAGCACCAAGTCGCCGGCGTTGGTGAAACGTTCCTTGGCGAACAGCGACAGAGAACGACGATTGGAGTCATAACGTAAGCTAGTCTCCATCGCGCGACGTTTGACGTTCTCAGCGTACCGGGCGGTGCGTGAGTGTCAACCAACGCGGCGCACTGTGTCGCGTGTAGCAAGCAATCCGAAGCACATCTGAGGAAACCAGAGGCTGTAAACCAACCGTCGGTGAAGAAATGAAACGTATTAAACGCAATTGAAACGAATTCTGGGAATCGAGATTACAAGTCGCTGCATTGAATGCGATCTAAAGTGCTCCTCACAACGCGTTTGCACAACGCCAGAGCCCAAAGACCTACAGCTACACACCAAGCGCGCGCGACGTTGCTAAAAACGAACGTGAGCCTCTAAAAAATGCCAACCTCCCTCTCGAGTGACTAACTAGACTTTGTGTCTTCCTTGTATTTACGAAGTAGCACCTTTTTGTACTCATCTTGCTGAACCCACAGCTGCGCCGCTTGAACATTCAGAGGTGAATCGTTGTTAGGCTCGCCCAGAAGCGACTGAATGCTCAACAGAATTGTCCGCACGTTGTACACCGGACTCCACTTTTCCTTCAAAATGTCGAGACATATGTTTCCATATTGATCCACGTTTGGATGAAAACAAGGCGTTTCAAACTTAACCGTCGGCGCTTTGAACGGGTAGTCATTTGCAAACGATAACGTGAGCTTATACTGCAGACTTTCATACACCTAGAGCGACACGAAAACAACGCGCGCGCGTCAGTTAAACCTCCTCAACTCTCAACTCTCGCGCGCGTCAAACACGTACCGTTCCAACCGCGCCTTCTATGGTGCCAATCCAAGAGAAAATGTTATCTCCATCCGGGAACGCCGATATCCCAGCATCCGCGCTCGTCTGTGTTCGCGCGTAATCAACATCTTGCGTCAGTCAACACATCGTGACGACACCAGCACCACCACGGCGTGTGCGACTTTGGCAACCACCACCACCACCACGTCGTCGTCGTCGTCATCGTCGTCGAGCGCGCGAGCGCGCGCGTACCATCAAGCTCATTAATTCACTCTGTAATCTGCGCGCGCGCCGTGCGAGAAACCACCCATCGTCGTCGTCAGTCGCGATACCAAACGAAAACGCCGACACGCCGCGCAGACGGTCGCGTCGGATTCGCGCGCCATGGTGTGCGTCGAAATTCGCCCGCGCACGCACCTTCGCGCGACGTTGGCCGAGTCGCTCACCACCGCATCGTTTGCGTTGGTTTTTATTCCACTCGATGTCGTATCGCGCGCGATCGCGCCCGAGGCGTTGGTGGACATGCGTCGCGTCGCGCGCGTGCGTCGCGCGAGACGTCCGCGTCGCGCGTTCGACGGCGCACGAGCGCGTGCGACTGGAACGACGCCGAGGCCGAGAACGAGAACGACGAGAACGAGAACGAGAACGAGAACGATGTATCGTCACGTCGGTTTTCCTCGTGACACCTCGCCAATCGACGCGTCGCGTCGCGCACTGGCGACGCGCGTCTCGCGGGCCGTCGCGGGGCATCGTCGACACCAAACGACCTTATACCCCTCTGGTTTTTGAGGTGCTCGACTGCGCTCAGAGTAGTTTTAATTGGCTCGCCTCATGAACGCGCGATGAAACACACATCTGTGACAGTTGCAAATTTATATCAATCCAATCAATAATTCTATAACGATGTGTGGGCGAGTTGGGAGGCGGCGTCGGCGGCGCGCTTCTTTGCGGCGCGCTTCTTGGCATTTTTAGCCGCGGCGGCGGAGAGCTGCACGCCGGCGCCTGGAGGTCCAGAATCGGCAGTGGTAGCGCCGACAGATGACTTGGCGCCGGCGGGTTTGAACTTGCCAGCTTTCATTTCGTCTGCTGAAGCTTTAGCGAGGCTAAAGTTACCGCTACCACTCGTTGAATGGGGAGGTTTGTACGCGCTCACGGCGTGCGGCGGTTTATACGCACCCTTGGCCGCGCCGCTCGATGCAGCCGAGGTTGTAGCTCCGCCGGCGCCATCGACGCGCTTGGACGCGGGAGAAATCGGTCTATCTTCAAACGTTCCTTGTGGCACCGGACGCCAAGATGCTTCATAAATCTTTTCACGCTCTTCATGGAGCAGCAAGTCGCCGTTGTATCTCCAAATTTTCCATCCATTGTCGACGTTAAGTCGTGGGGCTATTGTTGAAGTGAGAAGTCTACGTCCATCAGGACTCCATTCAAGTGTCACTGAGCATGAAGCACGCGTTGATCCAATCGGTTTGTATTTGCCGTCCTTCATTTTCTGGAAAAACTTGACATCGCCGGGCAAGTTACCAAACCCAGCGAGGGCGATGAAGCGTCCGAAAGGATTCCATCGCAACGTGTTGTGGGGACCGGCGCCCAACTCGTACTTTGGCTCACACTTTTCTGCTTTGAATATCGTCGCCTTAGCTGGCATGAATCCATACACGACGCCGAATTCATCACCCAATGGTGACCATTGCGCATCATGCACAGGTCCCTCTTTACTGAGCGGCACTTGACCTTCAAACGAGCCATCCGCCTTTAAATAGTGCAACGCCGTCTCGCCGTAGTAGGATTTATTCGTCGCATCGACTTCACTCGAACCTAAGATCAACACCGCATTGCCAATGGGCGACCACATCAAATCAACTTCAGATACACGAAAGAATGACTTGCGTGCCACAGGTTGTGGGTTCTCCACGACGCCTTCTTGCGTCTGCTCGACGATTTCATAAATGCGCACGGAACCAGGCGCGCCTTTAATTTCCGGGACGAAACACGCCAATCGCGGCGTAGTTCCGGGAGAAATTTTCGCCACTGCTACTGATGGCACGCGCAGCCGCGTGAGTTTGTCAAAACCTTGCGCAGGGCGAATGATTTGTATCTCATTTGTAACGCAACGAATGCACACGGCGTCGTCGTCGCTAAACTGAAAATACGGCCACTCAGCCTTGAGAAACTGTCTCTGAAACACTTCATGCGCCATGCTCAAGTCACTGACGTTCCATATCGTTAAATTTTTCTCGTCTTTTGTCGCCCCACTCGAGGTCTGCTTCTGATACACGGCGAGGTACGTCGAGCGCGGGGAAAAGTACAACGCCGACGCGCCGTTCTTTACAATCGACCCTCTCAACGCATATGGCTCACACGTCGCATCGTACACCTCAACCTTGTGCGCGCTCGCGATGGCAAATAACTTCCCATCGCTCGAATACGTCGCCACCGAGCCCTCGACTTCGTCAAACGCTAAAGACGACGAGAAATCATGTCTCGCATACGCCGCCGCCGCATCGTCATCGCTCAGCCCGATCGTGCTCGCGCAGTCGGTAAACTTCCAGTGTTTCAATCCAACGGGCGTGCGTTCGGTGATGGTTTGCATGCCGCTCGACATCCACGCGCGCGCGCAGCGTCTGTCAATGCGGTCCCGTGACCCGTCGTCGCGCGCCCGGGCGCCGTGGACGCGTGGGACATCTGACATCTGACATGTGGATAGGCTGCTCGTTAAACCCTAGCCTGTTGTTTTTGGGCGCGCGCAAGCGCTCGTGTGCCCCGCACGCGCTGACGTGCGCGCGCGACGCGACGGTGAGAGGCGATGCGTGCGTGCGCGCGCGCGATGGGTGTTCGATGCCACGCACACGGGGCGTCTATCGCGGCATCGGCGTCGTCTGGGGCGGCGAAACGCGCGGTTCAGTTTCGGCCGTGCATCGATATTCACAATGGCAAGGTGAAACAAATCGTCGGGTCGACGCTGAAAGATAGCGGGGATGCGTCCGCGGAGACGCCAGCGACGAACTTTGAGACTGAAACGCCAAGTTCTGAGTACGCTGAGATGTATAAACGCGATGGTATTTATGGTGGGCACGCGATTTTGTTGAGTAAGGATGACGCGACGATGCGCGCGGCGCAGGAGGCGACGCGCGCGTTCCCTGGCGGTTTACAAGTAGGTGGAGGGGTGAACCCAACGAACGCAGGGGTTTTATTAGACGCAGGTGCATCACACGTTATCGTGACGTCATACGTGTTCCGCGATGGTGCTTTGAATGAGCAAGCTTTGCGCGAAATGGTGAACGCCGTGGGCGCAAAACGCTTGGTGCTTGACCTGAGCTGTCGGAAAGATGCAAACGATGGCAAATACAAGGTTGTGACCGACAGATGGCAAAAGTGGACAGATTTAGCGGTTGATGGAGCCACAATGGAACGGTTGGCCGAATGCTGTGATGAGTTTTTGGTTCATGGGGTTGACGTGGAGGGCATGAAGTTGGGCATAGACTTGGACCTCGTTGAGCTCTTAGGACAGTTCTGTCCAATTCCTGTCACTTACGCCGGTGGCGCGAGAAGTTTGCAAGACTTGGATCTCGTTAAAGTTGCGGGACGAGGTATGGTTGATATCACCGTCGGCTCCGCCTTGGATTGTTTCGGTGGAGCGTTAAAGTACGACGACGTCGTGGCGTGGCACAACGAACAGAAACTCTTACTCGCCTAATACATAGCTTTCCCTGAGAAACTCGCAGCGATGAATGTAAGTAATGCTACTATTGATTGTTTGCACAGAATTACAGCGTGCTATGAATACTCGTGTGATCAATGCGTGCGGGCAATGCGAATACGAAGCGCGCCAGTCGCCGCGCTCACCTCTCGGCATTCGCTCAAGTCGACGCCGCCGCCTAGTCTGACCCACTCGTCCTCGTCGTCAAGATACTCAAGTGACTGCGTACCGTGAGCATCTCCGAGCGCGGAACATTTCTTTTGAACTTCTGCAAAGGTCATCGTTGCCGTGAGTTTAAATCTAATGACGTCCTCACCCACGCTTGCTTTCACGCTAACTGTTACGCCATCTGATTTCACACCTTGCAACGTGAGCTGGTCAACTCTGTAGAGCTGATTGCGGCTGATATCGTCGTTTACGACTAACTTTGCACGTATAATGCGGGGAGATGGAGCTTTACTGCAAAACGCAAGACATTCGTCGAAATCTTCCTGAGAGCGCAATAAACACCAGTCGCCTTCATCATCCTGATACTTGATTTTTATGGCGTCCAAGTTTATGTACAGAATTTGAGCCAATGTAGCCATCAACTCGTCGTATCGCGAAGCCGTACGTAATCGAATTCGCAACACATCCTTTTGGCACAAAACTTTGACAATCAAAGACGCTGTCTCTGGTTCAGATACAAACTTGTCAAAGAAATCCGCCATCTCTTCCCTCAAAATGGCCACGCTTTGATAACTTTCACGACCGCCGTGCACGGATTGATCCATCGGTGCTGGAGGCATGCCAAAATTATGCGTACCATGCACACTTTGCTCGAATCTAGTAAAAATATCGTCATTCAATGCGAGACGCGCGCTTGAGTTACCATGCCATGACATCCCTCGCTGAGATTTTTGCCTTGACTCAGCTCCCCCCCATAACGCTCCTAAATGTGCGCCTCTATGTACACGCTCTTCAAGACCGCGCTTGTACGAATCTGATCCGCTCGGCGGAACTAATCCATCTGGTACGGCGTATGGATGGTTGCGAATGCCAGCACTGCCTCCATGTATACTGTGTTCCAAACTTCCCCCTGCGCTTGCAAAAGACATCGCCGAAGCCCCGTGTACGCTCTCCCCTTCGACCATGTGACTCATGGTGTCTGTCGTCATACTCATGGTTTGCGACCCCAATAATGTATCGATTGTAACGTGCGAAGAACTTGGAGCACCTTCTCCTGTCATCTTGTTCATCATTTGTTTGAGTTTGCTGTGTTTGCTATTCAACGACCGACGCGGCCAACGTGTGATTCCGTACTGTCGGCAAATGCGCTTCAATGTCGTACTCCCCACACCAAGATCTGAAGCAGCCTGCTTCAAATGCTTGTGAAAGTTTTGCTGTAAGACTTCAAGTGTGATGCCCCAAAGTGCGCCGCTATCCCGAAGCTGCTGTTGGGAAGGCGTAACAGAAAGCGGATCATCGTCGAGCGATGCCATCGCCGCGTTGTTTGATACCTGCGTCTGTTTCATATCTTCGAGCCAGAGTTTATCAGTATTTGTACATACGACGGCATTAAGACGTTGTTCAATGCTCGACCAGAAACGCTGAACGGTTTTGGCTTGTTCTCGTGGTGTATTCAAGTTCGAATTGAGCTGAATCTCTAACACGACTGGCAGCGGCTCTCCCGATGCCACCTTGCGCAAAGCCATCTTCACAAAGCAAAAGCCACGCATTTTGAGCAAAATACACGAGTGTTTCAAGGGTAAATCTCTGTGAGAGATAGTGTTCAAGTTGTGCACCCAAATCATGCTCCCCTTTGACCAAATTTTACCAGCAACGCCTCTGTGCAAATCTACAGAAATATTTGACGCCGACTCTCGGTAGTGCTGAAAATATCCCGAACTCTGATAAAATGGAGCGCCAGCAGTGACGAGAGAACTATTGTTGCACGGGATCCATATCTGCGCAAAAGGAATGTCCAAAGATTGGCAGCATGCTTTCAATGCGGCTTCGGTCTCGCGCACGTTGATGCGATTCAGATCTGCCGCAATCGCGTTTGACAGAACCTCTCGCGGCGCCATGCGCATGGATTCTACCGTACATAATCCATGCGCCTGAATCGCACGTTTGACATCTACGTACACTTTACCAATACTATCCACGATGTGATTGAAGGACAACTCCAAAACGCCGAGAGGGCGCGAAGGGTCAGTCCCAACGCCCACCGGCACCGTTAATGACGTGTGTATTCCACACTGCTGCGCGAGTATGTGACGAGAAAACTCAGGTGCTGTGTAGCATTGCGTCGATGGCGTGTACTCGGGCTCGTTTGCTGAAAAAACCCGTCCCGGTGCGCCCAAGAAAGCCTCCGTACCCGAAAGCGACGTGTTGAAGAAGAACAACTTCCAGCTATCGTGGTAGGTTGACAATAAATCGGCGCGATGCGTCGCCTTGACTCGAACGAACTCTTTATGACAGCACAAAACCACATCACCGTCACGATGCTCGGCCATCCATAGCTGCGCAAGGCAGCCCTGTTGGTCATTCCCAGACAGGCCCACGACGTCCTCGAGCACACTTTTGAGCCCATTAGATACGTCTTTCGCAGTCGTCCCAGCGGTATTTAAGTCGATCCCCACGGCATCGACCGCCAACTTGACGATCTCCATCCCCTCGCTCATGTATGTTTGACTATTACTCACGTTTGACCGCGTGAGCGTGCCCTCGCGCCTCGCCGCCGTCGCCGCCTCGCGCGCGCCCGACGCTCCAGCATCGCCATCCATATCGTCGTCGTCGCCGAGATGTATATCCAACGACTTCCACACGTCATCAAACGCGTCTACGCGTAAATCTCCCTCGGGCTCACCCGGTAGCGTAGACAGGAACGCATGCAAATCGTCCGCCATGGCGCCAATGTCAACGATGCGTGCCCCACCGGCTCCGATGCGCTCGACGCGCTCGCCACGTCGCCTTCACTTGCCACGACACCGCGCGCGCGCGCGCCAACGCGTGGTGTGAATCACGCACGCGATCGACGCGTCACGCGATCGATGCGTCACGCGTCGTCGTCTGTCGTCTGTCGTCTGTCGTCCGTCGTCCGTCGACGTTCGGTCAACCATAATGTCATCACCCACCCATCCCCTGTGTCGTGCAGGTAGGTACGTAGTTAACCCCCCCGGGTGCCTAGAGTCGACCGAGTGCGACGACCGAGGTCGACACCGACGCGTCGCACGCGACCTTTGGCCCGCGCGAACGTCGGCGCGCACATCGCGGAGGCGGCGGCGGAGATGACGTGGACGATGGACGTGATGATGGACCTCATACGGGCTTGTGTATACGACACACGGACTCGCACGGGTGTGATGTATGCACAATGAACGAGTATACTATATAATCAACGTCGAAATCCACTATATATGTGTGAATCTCCGAAGAAGGGTTTCAACGCATGGCCGCATGGCACCCATTGCATCAGGCCGCGATGTGGAGCCAGCTCTGGTGTGGTCCACGTGCAGCTGACG
>Ga0182090_1491687_pt1 | contig 14162 bp, 10 predicted proteins | sample 041ome_24_FD_127767 | JGI IMG/M metagenome (GOLD analysis project Ga0182090, IMG submission 127767) | Metatranscriptome of coastal salt marsh microbial communities from the Groves Creek Marsh, Georgia, USA - 041408BS metaT (Metagenome... | ecosystem: Environmental > Aquatic > Marine > Intertidal... | reverse complement strand
TTCGGCGGGACGAACTATGATCGCTTACGCAAGCCTGGCTTGAGCTCGCCTTTTGAGCGTCGATTCACGCGGTGTAATGGCTACATCGAAAGTGGCTGCGCAAGCTCGATCTTTGACTCATTGTATTCACGAAGATATCGATATTCTGTTGCTATCGAGAAGCGCTATAAGCAGACTTTCCAAACGGCTTGAGGAGTACCAGCATGGCAAATAGCACCCACACCTACGCACCCGATGTTCGAAACCAGTCGATATTGATCAATATCAATGGTGACTTGGTGCCACGAGAACAAGCCACCATCTCCGTCTTCGATAGCGGTTTTATTCTCGGGGACGGAATTTGGGAAGGGCTTCGTGTGCACGACGGTGCTATTCCCTTTTTGAGCAAGCACCTAAAGCGACTTTGGGAAGGTGCGAAGGCCCTTGATCTCGATATGGAAATCACGCAAGACGCGCTGGCGGCGCGATTGTTTGAAACCTTGTCCGCCAACAACATGTCGGATCATGTCCACATTCGGCTTATGGTGACGCGCGGGATCAAATCTACGCCGTATCAAGACCCTGCAGTCACGATTGGCGGCCCAACGATAGTCATTATCCCCGAATACAAGGAGCCGGATCCAAGTCTGAATGATAGAGGCGTTCGGTTGTACACGGTCTACACCCGTCGGGGCTATGCCGACGTTCAAGATCCGCGCATCAACAGCCACTCGAAGTTAAATTGTATTTTTGGGTGCATTCAAGCGGCTAAAGCCGGTTACGACGAGGCACTTATGCTTGACCCTCACGGGCATGTCGCAACGTGTAACTCGACACACTTTTTCATCGTCAGGGAAGGAGAGGTTTGGACTTCATCGGGTGATTATTGCTTGGACGGCATCACGCGTCGGAACGTAATCAACGTCTGTAAAGCCAACGGAATTCCAGTCTACGAGAAGAACTTCTCTCTCATGCAGGTGTACGGCGCAGACGAGGCATTCGTAACCGGTACGTTTGCCGGTTTGACGCCGGTTTTTGAGGTCGATGGACGAACGTTGACCCACACGCAACGTGGGCCAATGGTCGATCGACTGCAGTCACTTTACAAAGAGTTAGTAGCATCCGAGAGTGAGTTGGCAGCGAATCGAAGCAGGTAATATGGCAGTGAGAATTGCGGGCTGGTCGGGCCCAAGGAATATATCAACCGCTATGATGCGTGCTTGGGAGTCCCGACCTGATTGCAGTGTGGTGGATGAGCCCTTTTACGGTTGCTATCTGCTCGAGTCCGGTGCGCAGCACCCAATGCGAGAGGCCATTATTCAAAGTCAGCCTAAGACTCGTGAGGGTGTTGAGGCGCAGTTGAGGGCAAACCGCGCCAGTGCTCTTCAGTACGAAAAGCATATGACGCACCACATGCCGCGAGGCGCGGATCTCAGCTGGGTGGTGGAAGCTCGGCACGTATTTCTCATCCGGTCTCCTGCTCGAGTCATTGCATCCTATCGTCAAAAAATGCCTTCGATCACCGAGGACGACATTGGTATTGTTCGTCAGCGAGAACTCTTTGATGAGGTTTCAGAGATTCTGGGTGAGCGCCCGCCTGTTTTGGATAGCGCTGACGTACTTGCAAACCCCGAGGGTGTTTTGCGAGCGTTGTGTGACACACTTGGCGTGAGATGGATCGACGGCAGTATGACGAGTTGGGCCGCCGGGACCCGACCCAGTGACGGGGTATGGGCGTCTCACTGGTATGGAGCGGTCGAAGCCTCGACAGGTTTCGCGCCGCCCGTTGTCGGTGCGCCTGTACTAGATCCAGCCGACGAAGCACTGGCATCGCGGATGCAGGAGCACTACGAAGCCATGGCAGCGTTCAAGCTGATCTAGGTGTTGAGTGCCGGCCTCGTAATCGGGTTACACAACGATGCAAGCACACTGCGACTTCCCTCAAAGGGTCGGCGCCCATGCATCACTTTCAGGTTGTCTAGCAAGGCAACATCACCCGTTTGCCAATCCAAATCGACGGTATGCTGATAGGCAGCGTTTATCGCGTCGGTCAGATCTTCCTGCTTCATTGGGGTGTCGTCACCAAAGCAAAGTCGCGGTTCTCTGTCGTCAGCGGCGACGGTCCAGCCGGCCGCGGCAGCAACGATTTGATTGAAAAAAACCTCTTTTCCTCTGCCGAAGTGATCGACAGCTGCAAGTGCCGGGGTTTGCACTGAGAGGGTGCCGTCGTCGAGCCAGTTAAAGCGGTATCCTAGGCTAGAGAGTTTCTCCTCGGCTTCTCGTTCAGTCTTCACTGTCAGCGTATCTTTCCAGCTTCGGCCTTGCCCGGACTCGAGATTCGCCTCGGACGGCATCGAGTTGCGATATTTGACACCCATTTCACGAAGCTTGGTGACAAAGGTTGGATTTTTATCTTCTAGACTTTTTAGTGTTAGATCCGATCGACAGACCGGCGTGGCGCCCCCCGATTCGGCCGCTTTTTCGCAAAAGAAAAAGAGTGCTCCCGGAAAGGTCAGTGTTTGAGCCATCTCGTGATGCAAGAATATCTCAACGTTTTGTGGTGCTTCATTAGCGGTGAAGACGCGCTCGCTCCGGTTGTGTCTCACCGCGTTAGAGAAAGAGTCGGCGTATCGGAAGTTATCGAGTCCAAAGCATTCGATAAAGCGATGAAAATCGCTGTCGCTTGCAATGCCGTAGCCGCGAAAGACAACGAAGCCATGCGCATTGATCAGGTCGCTCACCACTGTCTTTGAGGGACCGTCCAGAGGCTCTCCAAGTTCGATAGCGAGATCGCTTGGAGAGAGCAGCGCGACGGTTGGCCGCTCGGTGCCGCTCAATTGATTCCCTTGCGAGTCAGTTGCTCTATCGAGTTTTGAAGTGCTGACAGTTGAAACCTCCGATTCGGAATCACTCATGTTCGAACTAGGATGGGTGCTTGTGTTGTCAAAAGTCTTGTTCATCTGGTGTTCTCACAGGCGGGCATCGTTGCCAATCCAAACCTCGGGTAGCAAGCCCTGTTGATAAGGATTCAATGATTCAGATGCTAGCATCTCCCTGACACCGACAACGCTTCCTTGTCGCATCGACGCTTGTGCCATCCAGGCGGTGATAATGGCCCATAGACCCTCTGCACAGGTCGCCCCATCGTTTCTAAGACCTAACAACCGGTCGCGAAATCGCTGGTGCTCAAAGAGTGTGGAGCCGTAGTGACCACCAAGCTCAATATCCTCAGGAAACGTGCAATCAATGCCCTCGTAGGCTGGGTGGTCAGGCGTTTGTACCCTGATGCTCGAGCGCGATGGACGTCCCGACTTGAAGCTTGCGTGTTCCTCTGTATGTAGTGTGCCTTCGGTACCGCTAACGCTAAGTGCCTCGTAGAGCTCCTCGCTAAACATGTTAAGCGCGAACTGCGCTTTAACGCCATTTTCATAATCGACCACAACGAGGGCGTGGTCATCGATATCCGAAGACCTACCTTCGTACGTGAAGTCAGTGAAATTTACAGCGTGCCCACCGGAGGCATAGACGCGCGCGGGCGGGGCACCGGCAATACGATTCATCAAGTCAAAGTAGTGGCAGCATTTTTCTACGAGTGTGCCTCCCGAATATTCAGAAAATTTATTCCATTCCCGGACTTTCGGTAGGAAGGGGGGGCGGTACTCGCAGAGGCTTATCATCTTCACGGCCCCCAGCTCATTGCGCTCGAGCGCAGATAGTGCCAGCTGATACTGAGCTTTGTAGCGGTATTGCATGCCAAGTTGGATAGGTGCGGGATAGGTTAATGCGGCTTCTGCCAAGTACAAGGCATCATCAAGCGTTGTGGCCATAGGCTTTTCAAGAAAGATTGGTTTTCCACTTGCCTTTACCTGATCGAAGACGGCGCGATGCGTGAAATTGGGTGTGCAGATTAAAATTGCGTCTACATCAGGGTCATTTGCCAGTGCCTCAGGACCAGAATGGACCTGAGGCGCTTTACAGCCCGCCCGCTCAACTTCATACAGTCCCAGCTGAAGGCTCTTTGGGTGCGAGTCGTAGAGGCCCGTAAGTTCGGCTTGATCCAGTTGTAGGATAGCCCGAATGTGTTCTCGCCCCATCATTCCCGTGCCGATTATCCCGTAGCCGGGTTTTCTGCCGTCGGGGCTTATCGAGGTACGAAGTGTTTCAACTAGGCTATTTAATTCGTCTTTCATTAGTGGCTATACGCATCATTGTCCGAGGAAATTCAGTAAGGGGTGTTCTCTGCATTGTCTGAAGGTTGTCTCTACCGGTTCTCGCTATTAGATCTGATGTTTTGGTTAATCGCAGGCTGAACGCGGCGGTGCGTTCGCGTTTGGTACCACGCCCCCAAATTGGCAAAAATCAGCAGGCAGCTCAGCGAGGTAAATAGCACACCGGTCTCACCTGCGACGCCAACGGGTGAGAACAGGAGGTATAGAAAGACGACGCAAGATAAAAGGGTAAACGCACAGGTCTGAGCGTAGCGCCACGGCGCCATGTCGACCGCTGGGTTGTTGCCCAATGCTGCGGCCAAGTCCTTTTTCGCTGCGGGTCGGAAGTGACCTACCGTCAGCATAATCCCGACTTCACAGAAAAAGAGAATGGCATAGAGGTGGAGAAAATGGATATCCACCGATCCTTTAAAGACAAACTGTAAAAGCGCATAAGCGACGAGATGAAAACCAATAGCGAGCTTCACGGCCGATGCTGGGACGTGCCGTGTGAGCATTCCCACCAAAACAACGGCAATGATGGGTATGTTGTAAAACCCAGTGAAGATGCGAATGATCTGCCAGAGCCCCTCGGGTGCGTATTGCAAAAGTGGGGCAATGGCCAGTGAGATCAACGCAATAGCAATACTTGCGACTTTGGCTGTCGAGACAACAGCTTTGTCTGACATTGGGCGTTTTTTTAACGGTTGTATGACATCAAGCGTGACCATGGTTGCCGCACTATTGATCAACGAATTGAACGAGCTAAATACAGCGCCTAAGAGAACAGCAAGGAAGAAGCCTAGTGCCCATACGGGAAGCGTGTCTTTTACTAGGCGAGGGTAGGCGAGGTCGATGGAGTCCAAGCCCGGCCCGTAGAGGTGGAAGGCAATGACCCCAGGGATCATCATGAAGAACGGTACCAAAACTTTGAAGTAGCCCGAGAGTAATACGCCTTTTTGCCCCTCCGCAAAGCTCCGTGCTGCGAGAGTTCGCTGAATGACGTATTGGTTTGAGCACCAGTAAAAGAGGTTGGCAAAGATCATGCCCGTGAAGAGTGTGCCAAAGGGTGTCGGCGACGAGTCATCGCCAATAGCATTTAGCTTGTTGGGATGTTCACTTGTCAGAATAGAGAGCCCAGTCCATACATCTCCACCGAGTAGCTGAAGCCCTAGAATCGGGACAGTGACACCGACAAGGAGTAAACCGATACCGTTTAGTGTGTCGGAAACAGCGACGGCCTTGAGTCCGCCAAGCACCGCGTAAAGTGCACCCGTAATGCCAATAATCACAACCGTAGCCGATAGGGCGCTCGCATAGCTAAGATCGAACAGAGTCGGTATATCAAAGAGTTTCAGCACGGCTACAGAGCCTGAGTAGAGTACGCTGGGGAGCGTTACCAGCCCGTAGCCAAGGAGAAATAAAACGACGCTAAGGCGTCGGACATCATCGTCGTAACGATCAGCCAAATACTGCGGCAGCGTCGTAAACCCACCTCGCAGGTATCGCGGCAAGAAGAAAAACGCCATTGCGATGGTTGCCACCGCTGCGGTTACCTCCCACGCCATAGAACTCATGTTATACCCGTAGGCAGATCCATTAAGACCAATGAGTTGCTCGGCAGACAGATTGGTGAGTAGCAAGGACCCTGCGATGAAGGGTGCGCTTAGGCCACGCCCCGCGAGAAAGTAGCCATCGCTATCGCTTGTGGCGTCTCTGGATGCGCGATAAGAATACCAAGCGACAAGACTCATGAAGAAGCCGCATGACAGGAGGACAGAGGAAAGTTCGAAGCTGCTCACGCGGTGCGTCTCTCTTAATGAAGGTCCAGCATAGGTAAGGCGAGCACTGCCTTCAACACTTACAGATTTAGATGATAGGCGCCCCTTTGTCTGGGTGATAACCTCGTGGCACATCTCACCTATTTTTAGGTGCGACATTAAGGGAAAAAAGGCGAGTCGATACGTTATGTCTGCAGACGTTTTTCAGGTCATCTTATTCTTAGCTATTACGGCACTTATTGGTGGCCTTACTTACCGACGGGTCAGACGCGATATTGCCGCACAAGGTGTGGCGAGTAGTGCACGAGAGGAGGTGTTTCTCGCGGGTAAAGGGTTGAGTTGGGTTGTGGTCGCAGGCTCTATCACGCTGACCAACCTGAGCACCGACCAGCTTGTCGGCATGAACGGCAATCAAATGGCACTCTTAGCTTGGTGGGAGCTCTCAGCTGTTGTGGGTTTGGTGATACTCGCGAAGGTTATCCTGCCCGTTTACTACCGCTACAACTGCACGACTACCACTGAGTTGCTTGAAAAACGCTACAACGATCAACGCATCAGAGGGTTGATCGGACTCTTATTCCTATTAGGGAATCTGTTTATTTTTATTCCCGCGATGCTCTACAGCGGCTCGCTCTTTATTCAAACGATGTTCAATGTTGATATTCCACTGATGCTCATTGCCGTTGCCTTTGCGGTAGTGGGCTCGGCCTATGCCGTACTGGGTGGACTACGTGCTGTCGCGGTCTCTGATGCATACAGCGGAGTCTTGTTGCTGACGCTGGGGGTGGTCGTTGTCATCCTGTCGCTCGCAACGATTAACTTTGACCTATCCGGCATACCGGCTGAGAGGCTTACTATGATAGGCGACAGTTCGACGCCTGTCCCTTGGCATACCTTGCTTACCGGCATGGTCTTTATACAAATATTTTATTGGGGTACTAACCAGACCATTACGCAACGCGCCATGGCTTCTCCTACCGTAGAAGAGGGTCAAAAAGGCGTGCTCGCTGCGGCCGCCATCCGGCTGATGATCATCCCGCCACTCGTGGTGATCCCCGGGATTGTCTCTTATAAGCTGTTCGGTGACGTTGGCGATGCCGCCTTTGGTTTGATCGTTCGAGAGGTGCTCCCGCTCTGGTTGTCTGGTGCATTTGCCGCTGCAATTGCGGCGGCAGTGCTGACGAGCGTCAACAGTGTGCTGAATTCATCAACCACCTTGTGGGTCTGCGACATTCACGAGCCGTTTATTAACCCCAACGCTGATTTGCGGCGTTTAAACCTGGTGATCACCGTGAGCTTTGTGCTGATTGGCCTCGCGATGGTGCCGATCTACGCCACCGCAGATAGCATCATCAATCTGGTACAGGAGCTATACGGTTTGTTGAGCATGCCCATTCTCTCCGCCTTTATCGTGGGTCTGTTATTTCGTGACGTCGCTGCGGGTGCTGCTATTACCGCTGTCGTGCTTGGCGTATTTTTGTACGCGTTCTTCTCGTTCGTCTGGGCCCCATTGCACTACATCCACATGATGTTTTTCACGGTGATTTTCTGTGTGCTATCAGCGCTCGCCATAAGCCGATTCATATTTAAGACATCACCTAAATTTGAGCCAGCCATTCAACTGGGCTAATGCCTGGTCGTTTCTCGGTAGCTTCTAGGTGTGCTCTACAGCCTCTAAGTGAAAAATCAGTATGCTCTCCGGCTGCATGATGGGAAGCGCTATTCCCACTCGCTGCAACCAATCTCCACCAAAGATTTTCGTCTTTAAAATATATCGATAGTCAGCTTGTGTTGCCGATAGATCCTGTGGCCAGATTAGTTGCACCTGATAGCGTCTGTTAGCGTCGAGACCTTGAAAACGCATGCGCTTTGGGAAGGCGGTAATGGGTGTGCGCAAAAGTGCGACCGCAGTTAGCAACTCGGCTTGATCATCAGAAACGATACTCCATGCAACCTGCTCGCCCATCGGTTCGTGCGCAATATAGCGACCTTGATGCAGAAGACGCCGGTGCTGTTTGTGCAGGCTGATCGCAGCTGCAAGCGTAGAGCGCTCGCCCTCAGGCAGTGCACGAATATCGGCCTCGACACCCATATGCCCCCAAAGAGCAATCCCGGCTCGAAAGGCCATGGTGTGTTGTCTACCCGTCAGATGGCAGGGGCTTGGTCCGACGTGCGTACCCATTAGCTCCGGCGGCAGCATGGACAAAAAACCTGTCTGTACCGCGACACGGTCAAGCGCGTCGTTCGTGTCTGAGGGCCAGAACCGGGTCGCATACTGCAACACGCCCATGTCAATCCGGCCACCGCCCGACGCGCAGCTCTCGATGGCTACATGTGGGAAGTGATCTCGTACTCTCGCCATCAAAGCGTACAACGCCATCGTTTGCTTCTGCACTGCGCGCCGGCCACTCGCGTTCTCCATCTGATGCACATCACGATTCATGTCCCACTTCAGGTAGCTAATCGGAATCTCATCGAGTAAGGCCGAGATCGACTCAAACAAATAGTCGACAACCTCTTCACGTCCGAGATCGAGCACTAGCTGGTTGCGCGCCTCAATCAGTGGGCTATTGGAGAAACTGAGTATCCAATCGGGGTGTGCACGGTATAGGTCGCTGTCTGGACTGACCATCTCTGGTTCAATCCACAACCCAAACTCGAGGCCTTTGTCATTGCAGTGTGCAGCGATGGGCCCAAGTCCTGAGGGGAACTTTTTTTCATCAACTTGCCAGTCCCCGAGCGAGGTTCGGTCGTTGTTTCGACCGCGGAACCAGCCGTCGTCTAAGACAAAGCGTTCGATGCCAAGACTTGCGGCTTGATCGACGAGTTCAATGATGGTGGCTGCGTCGACAGCGAAGTAACACGCCTCCCAAGTGTTCAGTTGAACGGGGCGGGTCTGTTTTGACGTGACGGTGTTAGTGTCATTGGACGTGCTATCGGAAGTGCTGTCGGAAGTACTATGAGATGCGCCATTGGTACTGCGAGAGGAAGATCCAGGGCGAATTCCATGCGTGTTGCGAATGAAGCGATGCCATTGCTGAGATAGACCATTCAGCCCTTTATCGCTGAAGCACAGCAGACACTGGGGTGATGTGTAGTGTTCGCCGGGATCTAGTTCAAGTTCACCTGCTTCTAGCAATTCACCAGCTTGTATTGTTCGACGACCATCAGCCAGCTGTTCTACGCGAATCGTATGGTTGCCACTCCATGCGACCTGTAGGTCGATCGCATCCCCCGCATCGAGCGAAGTGTTCGCAGACAGAAGTCTCAAAGAGGGGTGCAGATGATGCGACGTACGACCCGTACGGTTTTCTCGTACAACGGATGAGTAGGGTAGTTGAAAACGGTTTTGTTGAAGCTCATAGCCCCAGCGTCCGGTGAGTTCACACGCTTCTGTAAGGTGATCTTGGGTCGGGACTGTGACGAGGCACTGATCAACACTCAGCGCTGTCGAGTGGTGAGTGTTGGCGACTGTTACGGTAAGGGCCAGCACCCCCGTTTCACTATCGAGCCTCAGGCAATGTGTGAGCTCGACTGCCAGTCTTTCACAAATGCTGAAAAAACGCAGTTCAGATTCCGAAGCCTCGCAAGCAATAAGCTTAGGGTTGATCTGCCACTGATCATGATCTCTTCGGACAGCGAGCCCCGCATGTCCTAAATAGCCCATGCCATGCGTTGGCGAGAGAGTGACAGCAGGTTCAACGGATAACGAGGCCGGTGCTTCATGTCTGTCCAGTTGCTCGAGCATGGACTCGCTAACGGCCGTTAGACGCGCGCCGTAGTAGGCGATCGCTGGTTGCGGGCCTCGACAGTCTAATACCAGTGATACGACCTTATTTTTCAGATGGTAGACGTGCTCGACACCTTTCCGCATGTAAATTACTCAGAGCTGACGTTGCATTGGCGCAAGAGTAACCTGCGTAGGGCTCGGTTTCACGCGATCGGCGGTACAGGTCAAAGCGATTGATGAGCGCCTTCCGCTTGCCCCAAGGGAGTTGGCCTGAGGCCTAGGGGTACCGTTTTACTACACCCGATACAGTTATTGTTGTTTCGGGTGACACAGCGCCGTCTGATGTCTTGAAGCGCTATTAACAGGGGGCGATGTACTCATTCACGAGGTTTACAGCGATGGGGTTTTGCGAAGAAGGAGCCCCAGTGGCAGAAATACCACGCCAAGAATCATACCTCGACCACGAAGCTTGGGTGCTTGGCATCAGAAGTGAAGCCCGACCTGCTCATCTGGTATCACTAGCTACTCTGGGGTTTGACACATGAACAACTTGTTGAAGAGGTCCAAAGTGAGTTCAGCGGGACTGCTGTGTCAGCGCGTGACCTCGATGTTTTCTAGTCTTGATAGTGACTCATTGAGTCTCTCACTGAGACGTCTATTGAATTGTCGGACGCGAGCGCCGATAGTCCGATTTAAATAACTCGATAACGCCAAAGGGGACCATGGCATGACACGCTTTTCTCAACTGGGCACGGCATCATTACTTGCACTGCTATCGATCGGATGCTCACCAAAAGATGCATCGGAGCCGGCGGCGGCAGCCACAGCCGCCGACTTACATGAAACTTACTCGGCAGCGCAATTCTTTCAGACCACCAGTTATCGAATGGCTGGAGCTGGACCGTATGCCTTTTCTGCAACAAATAGTGACCTATTGGTCAGCTCCGATGAAACCGGGGTGTATAACGCCTATCGATTGGACGTCAGCACAGGACAGATGGCAGCGCTGACCCAATCCCCTGATCGCGGTGTCTACGCGGAGTCATGGTTTCCCGAGGATGATCGTTTTATCTATCAGCAGGATGGTAACGGTGACGAACTCACCCACGTGTTTGTCATGTCTCAGGATGGTGAGGTCAGGGACCTGACGCCAGGCGAGGGTCACAAGGCGGGTTTTGCGGGTTGGGCATCCGACGGTAAGAGTTTCTATATCTTCAGCAACGAGCGAGAGGGCGGTGCCTTTGACATGTACCGCTACAGCGCCACGGACTACAGCCGAAGCATGCTTTATGAGAATAGCGAGGGCCTAGACCTTGGTGCGATCAGTGACGATGGGCGTTGGGTAGTCTACGCACGAAACAACAGCAACGCGGATAACGACCTATTTCTTATCGACGTTACGGCAGAAACACCTGAGTTAGTCGCTATCACCCCGCACGAGGGTAATGTTGAGTACTCGGCAATGGGTTTTACGCCAGATAATCAGACCTTCATTTACTCGACCAATGAGTACGGCGAGTTTAGTCAGGCGTGGACGCTCTCGCTGGAGACAGGTGAGCACGCACCGCTCATCACCGAAGACTGGGATGTTATGTACGTTGGTTACTCACCTAGCGGGCGTTACCAGGTAAGTGGCGTGAATAACGATGCGAGCACGGACGTCTCCTTGATCGATCTACAAACAGGCGAAGCGGTTGTACTCAATAATGTGCCCGCGGGGGACTTGGCACAGGTGCGTTTCAATCGGGATGAGACGGCAATCGCTTTTGGTTTGAACCGTGACACGGCTCCCTATGATTTGTACTACATGCCGTTGGGTGGCGAAGCATCGCGCCTCACAACCGCTCTTAATCCCGCGATCAACAGTGACTTCATGGTCGAAGGAGAGGTGGTGCGCTTTGCAAGCTACGACGGCCTGCAGGTCCCCGGTATTTTGTATCAGCCGCGCGAAGCGTCTGCAGAAAATCCTGCGCCCGCATTAGTTTGGGTGCACGGCGGTCCGGGTGGTCAAAGCCGCAAGGGTTACTCGGCCATGATTCAGCATTTGGTGAACCACGGTTATGCGGTTTATCAAATCAACAACCGTGGCTCGAGCGGTTACGGAAAGACGTTCTATCACCTTGATGACTTAAAGCACGGAGAGGCCGACTTAGGCGACGTCGTTGCGTCGCGTGACTTCCTCGCATCCTATGATTGGATCGATGGTGACCGTGTTGGCATCATCGGTGGCTCTTACGGTGGCTATATGGTCGCCGCCGCACTCGCCTTTGAGCCCGAGGCGTTTGAGGTGGGGATCAATATCTTTGGCGTAACGAACTGGTTGCGCACCCTTGAATCTATCCCACCGTGGTGGGGCGCCTTTAGGGATTCACTTTACGCAGAATTGGGTGACCCGGCCACTGACACCGACCGGTTGACGGCGATATCTCCCTTGTTTCATGCGGAAAATATTGTGAAGCCGCTGTTGGTGGTGCAGGGCGCGAATGACCCGCGGGTGTTGCAAGTCGAGAGCGACGAACTGGTCGCTGAGGTACGCAACAATGACGTGCCGGTGGAGTATGTTTTATTTGAAGATGAGGGGCACGGTTTTCGTAAGCGTGTTAACCGAATTGCTGCGAGCGAGGCGTATTTATCGTTTTTGAATACACATTTGTAGTCGATCCCAGCCTATCGGCGATCGTAACTCGGCACGTTCACTCGCTTGTCCATTCGCTCGTCTTGTTCTGACACATTGTGACAGTCAGATCCTAAACTTCTGGTGAATGGTGTCATATGCCCTAGAGTGGAGCTTAGGCTCGAATCGCGAGCCTATTATTCTAACAAGCCCAAGGGGGCCGTTATGCTTAAGAAGATATTGACAGTCAGTACTATGTTGCTCAGCACGTCAGTTTTTGCTGCGCATCACGAAGAAACACCCATGATTGCGGAATTCTATGAATGCAGTCTGAATGAGGGGGTCATGGTTTCAGATCTCGTCGATTTTGCGCGATCAGACTTTAAGGCCTTTGCCGAGACGAATAGCCTGACGATGAATACGTTTATCTGGGAAGCGGTAGCGGTATCACCGCCCTATGATGAGCCTGATGTTAGGTGGGTTAATTATTTCCCGACGTGGGGTGATTATTTTGCCGGCGATCAAGCCTGGCGAGCGAAGGCGCAAGCTGTTGCCCAGGGACTTTTTGAGCGCGTCTCATGCAGTAAAGCCCGCACATTTGCTGTGCACAACGCCGGTGCACAACCTGCGGTTGCTCAAGAAAAGCCTCTGATTGCCATGGTGTGTAACCTTGATGAAGGAAAAACGATCCAGGATGCGCTCGCTTATCGCAAGGCGGTTAACAAGGTAAGTAATGGCATGATCCAAGGGAGTGTGGGTAGCGCAATCTTAACCCCCGCACTGGGTGTCACAGGGTTCGACTATGTGGCTATGGTGACAGGTGCGACGGATGACATGGCTGGTGTTATGGACAATGTGCGAAGTGGCAAGGCTCGTAAGGCACTTCAAGAGGAAGGGCTGGAGAATCCAGCAGAGTGCATTACTGACCTCCATCGGTCCCACCTCATTATCTCACGCTAGACAAAAACGCGTGTTCTGTTGTTGAGACGCCGATTCGCATAACCTCTTTCTGGAAGAGGGAGGCGGTATGTCTGACAAACCACAGATGCTCGAGCTCCGAGGCTCGAGCATCTCTTACTTTACAGGCAAGATGGAGAATTACTTCCGGCTGAAGGGTATTCCTTATCGCCTTGAAAGCATGGAGTTTCCGGGCGAAGTCGAGCGCAACAAAAAAGTATTAGGTGTCTCACAGATGCCCGTGGTTCAGCTTCCGGACGGTCGCTGGATGACTGACACGACAAAGATGATTCAATGGTTCGAGAGAGAGCATCCTCGCAACCCGATAATTCCACAAGATCCTAATCTCGCCTATGTCTGCTATTTACTGGAAGACTGGGCAGACGAGTGGTGGTGGCGGCCTGCAATGCACTACCGCTGGTACTACGAAGAGGGCGCCCGATTTGCATCGGGTCACCTCGCGCGTGAGGTCACGGGAGGACTCCATCTCCCGCTGTTCGTTAAACGTTTGATGCTGCGTCGCCGCCAGCGTAATGGCTACACATCGGGTGATGGTATTGGGCCCGAGGCTGTGTCGGGTGTTGAAGCCGATGTTGCTGCGCTCTTGACGTCCCTGGAGCGCATTTTCGAGTCTCGCCCGTTTTTATTAGGCGACTATCCCACCCTCGCCGATATTGGTTTCTCAGGTCCGTTTTTCCGGCATTTCGCCTTGGACCCGATACCGCTACAGGTGCTGCGGCACACTGCCCCACGAACACTTGAGTGGGTGATGCGCTTGTGGAACAGCACTCCGTCATCGATTGAGGGCTCATTGGTCGACGAGGTGCCTGAGGATGTCCGTGTTCTTTTGAGGCATATGGCGAGGGGCTATCTACCTTACCTAAACGCCAACG
>Ga0182090_1456681_pt1 | contig 14177 bp, 9 predicted proteins | sample 041ome_24_FD_127767 | JGI IMG/M metagenome (GOLD analysis project Ga0182090, IMG submission 127767) | Metatranscriptome of coastal salt marsh microbial communities from the Groves Creek Marsh, Georgia, USA - 041408BS metaT (Metagenome... | ecosystem: Environmental > Aquatic > Marine > Intertidal... | reverse complement strand
GCCGATGCGACGGTATCGGCATTGCGTGATTTATTGCCCGATGCTTTTTCCGCACATTGGCAGGATATTCTGGGCCTGCTTACAATTTTGATCGAACGCTGGCCGGCTATTCTGGCGGATGAAGGGTCGATGGACGCCGTTGATAGGCGCAACAGGTTGATCCGCTGGCAGGCACAACGCTGGCAACAGCTGCAACCCGATAATCTTATTCTTGTCGCCGGCTCGACCGGCAGCATAAATGCCACGCGTGATTTAATTGCAACGGTTGCTGCTTTGCCAAATGGGCATGTGGTGCTGCCGGGTCTTGATCGCGGTGCTGGTGATCTGTGGAGCGATATGGCCAGCGATAGCAACCACCCGCAACATGCGCTGGCAGCTTTGCTCGATGTGTTGGCCATCAGCCCGGATGATGTCGCAGATTGGCCGACGCTGCCGGTGGCGTCAGCGACACAGCAGGCGCGGCACTATTTGATGCGGGAAATGTTTCGTCCGGCGGCGATTACCGCAGCGTGGCAGCGGCTTGGGGATGACGCCAGCTTGCCGGGGCGCGATGCGCTGGCCGGGCTAAAAATTCTGACAGCGCGTGATCGCCGCGAAGAAGCCAGCCTGATCGCGCTTTGTTTGCGCGAGGTTCTGGAAACACCGGAAAAAACCGCGGCGCTGATCACCCCGGATCGCCAGCTTGCTGAACTGGTCATCGCCGAATTGCAACGCTGGCAGATCACCATTGAAGATTCGGCAGGCCGACCATTGGCGGTGACCCCAACCGGGCGGTTCCTGCAATTGCTGGCAAATGCGGTGGCTGAAGATCTGGCGCCGCTATCGCTGCTGGCCATGCTCAAACACCCCTATGCCGCTGGCGGCGTGAAGCAGCGCGATTTCCAGCAACAGGTGGCACAGCTGGAGCTGGCGGTATTACGCGGTGCGCGGCCAGCCATCCCGGGCATTGACGGATTGCTGGCGGCGGCCCCGACGGCGGAACTCAAAGCCTTTGTTCAACAGCAAATCGCCGTGCCACTTGCGCCTGTGTTGGCGGCATGGGCGGCACCTCAACCGACATTGGCAAGCATGGTGGCGGCGCTTGCCGAGTCAGCTGAATTGCTCGCAGCAGAGGTGATGGCAGCAGAAATGATAGACAGTACCGCAGATCAGCCGGATCGCGGGCAGGGCGCGATGCGGCTGTGGGACGGGGTTGATGGGAAACTGGCGGCGCGGATATTGGCGGATATTGAAATTGACGGTCGGGATTGCGCCATTGAAGCGGCCGACCTGCCACAGATATTGCAACAGATTTTTGAGACAGAAACGGTGCATCCGCATGGGTCACCGCATCCGCGTCTGGCTATTTTGGGGGCTGTTGAAGCGCGGATGCAATCGGCTGACCGGTTAATTATTGCCGGCTTTAATGAAGGCAACTGGCCGCCGCGTCCGGCCGCCGACCCGTGGATGAATAGCGCGATGCGCAAAGCTGTCGGGCTGCCACCGCATAATTGGCGTACCGGGCTGAGTGCGCATGACGTCTATATGGCGCTATGCGCGGATGAGGTGGTGGTCACCCGCGCCGCCAAAGAAAATAACACCGCGACGATAAAGAGCCGCTGGTTGCAGCGGCTTGAGGTTGTGTTGGCTGCAATCGGCCTTGCTGATAGCATTGATACAGGACAAAAAGAACATGTCTGGCTTGATCATTTGCACCCCGACATCACGCCGGTGCCGGTCACCCGGCCGCGTCCTTGTCCACCGCTGGCGGCGCGGCCAAGACGGTTTTCGGCAACCGAAATTGATCTGTGGGTGACCGATCCCTATGCCATTTATGCAAAGCGGGTTTTGCGGTTGAAACCGCTTGATCCGATTGATCTGTCGCCGGATGCGGCCTTGCGCGGTAATCTGGTGCATGCGGCTTTGGCGCAATTTGCCGAAGATTTTCCCAGCGATGATTTGCCGGATGATGCCTTGTCGCAGCTTGTGCATATCGGCCGTGATGTGTTTGCGGAACATATGCAGCACCCATCGGTGCGTTATTTCTGGTGGCCGCGCTTTGAAATTATCGCGGCATGGATCGCCGAGGAAGAAGGCCGCCGCCGACAGGCAGGGCTGCGCCAGATTTATTCGGAAATTAGCGGATCGGTTGATCTTGCCGGGCCGCAAGGTCTGGTCACTTTGACAGCAAAAGCCGATCGTCTGGAACGCCATGAGGACGAAAGCTGGTGCATCGTTGATTACAAAACCGGCGTGGTGCCGTCGGCAACAATGGTGGCCGAGGGGGCGCGTAACCAATTATCGGTAGAGGCGCTGATTGCGGCCGAGGGCGGATTTGATCAGGCACCGGCTGGCGATGTATTGCGGCTGGAATATTGGCAGTTGTCAGGCAGCCGCGCCCAGCCGGGCATCATTAAGCCTGTCCGTAAAGATGGGTTTGACCCGTTAAAAATGCGACAGGATCTTGAATTGCTTGTTGCCGCCTATGATGACCCGTCAACCTGTTATTTGTCTGAACCGGTGCCGACCCGGGTGCCACCATTTCGACCATACAAACATCTGGCGCGATGCCGTGAATGGCAGATTGAGGCCGATGATGAGTAATCTGATACATCATGCCAGCGCGGCGCAGGCGCGTGCATCTGATCCCGTCGCATCGGTATTTGTGTCGGCCAATGCCGGCACCGGCAAAACCAAGCTGTTGACTGACCGGGTGTTGCGGCTGCTGCTTGCCGGGGCGCCGGCTGACAGCATTTTATGTGTCACCTATACGCGTGCCGCCGCCGCTGAAATGCGTAATCGTATTAATAAGCGGCTTGGTGACTGGACGATTATCAGCGCGCAGAAACTGGCTGACGACCTAAAAGATATGGGTATAGATACGCCGCGTCAGGATATGTTGCAGCGCGCCCGCAGCCTGTTTGCCGAAATTCTGGATAATGATAACGGGCCACGGGTCGAGACGGTTCATTCATTTTGCCAGACAATTTTGCACAGATTCCCGATTGAGGCGGGTATCACCCCGCATGCGCGTCTGACCGATGATGATGAACAGGCGCGGCTAAAGCTGTTGGCGCGCAATGGCATCATGGCGTCGGCTGATGCAGAATTGATGGCAGCGGTGCAGATCATCGCGGCAACGGCGAATGAGGATCGCGCTGACAAAATTTTGCAGGCATTTCTCGATCGCGAAACCCGTCTGGCCGACCCCAATATCATCAGCAAAATCATCAAACATTTTGAAGATGCGTTGCATATCGGTGATGCGGATGATGCGGAAAGTCAAAAGCGGGTGACGGTTGCGCGCATTGATGATGACGCCTTGCGCATGGTGGCGGCGGCTCTGCAAGCCTCGGATGTCGACCGACATATACGCCGGGGGGCGTTGATGGATGTCTGGCTGGCACAGACGCCTGATGACCGCATTCAAAAACTGTCTTTTCTTGTCGATGCGTTGTTTTCGGAAAAAGGTGCTTTGGCCGAACGGTCGCTGTCAAATGCGGGCATCCGCAAAACCTTGCCTGACGCGGTGGCCATACAACAGGCTGTTATTGACTGTATTGAGCCGCTGCTTTGTGGTGAAAAGGCGCAAATTTGCAAACAGATGACGGTGGCGCTTTATCGCTATGGGGTGGCGTTCTGGCGCGAATATGAACGGCTCAAGGCGGTGCGCGGGGTGCTTGATTATAATGACCTGATCAACCGCACCAATCAGCTGTTGGGTCAAAGCGATGCGGCGCAATGGGTGGCGTGGAAACTGGATAATGGCATCCAGCATATATTGATCGACGAGGCACAGGATACAAGCCCGCAACAATGGCAGCTGTTACGCCGGCTGATGGATGATTTTTTTGCCGGAGAGGGGGCTGATTACCACGGGCCACAACGCCGTACCGATGCCGCGCAAAATCTGCCGGATCGCAGCATGTTTGCGGTTGGCGATTTTAAACAGTCGATTTATTCCTTTCAGGGTGCCGACCCGCGGGTCATGGGCGATAACCGCATGTCGCTGGCTAAACGCGCCGCCGAGGCGGAAAAAGAATTTCGCGATGTCGCATTGTCAGTGTCGTTTCGGTCAAGCCAGCCGATCTTACAGCTTGTCAATGCGCTGATCCCCGAGCGCAGCGGCATTGAAGATTTTATCCCGCATCAGGTGGCGCGTGACGATCTTGACGGGTTTGTTGAAATCTGGCCGGTGGTTTCGGGTGATGCGGAAGGCACCCCGGATCAGATGTTTGGTGCGCCTGTTATGGCCAGCGCCAATGCCGCAGAAACAAAAGCCGCACAGCAGCTTGCCGACAAGCTAAAAGCATGGATTGGCAGCAAAACCCTGTCTTCGGGCAAACCCGTCGGGGCTGGTGATATATTGATTCTGTTGCGTAAACGCGGCGCATTTTTTGAGCAAATACTCAAAGCATTACAGCACAACGGCATTCCGGTGGCCGGGGCTGACCGGATGCGGCTGGAAGAACAGATCGAAATTCAGGATTTATTGGCGCTTGGCGATGTGATGATGCTGCCGGAAGATGATTTGCAGCTTGCCTCTGTATTGAAATCGCCGCTTTGCGGGCTTGATGATGATGATTTATACCGGCTTGCCTATGCGCGTGGTGATGCCAGTTTATATGCCGCTTTGATGGCGCATCGGGGCGGTGATGACAAATTCGGCGCTGTTGCCGACCAGATGGCGCAATGGCGAATGGTCGCAGATGGCGAGTCGGTGTTTGGCTTTTATAGCTATGTTCTGGTGAATGGGGGGCGGCAAAATTTTATCCGGCGGCTCGGCCATGCGGTGCATGAATCGCTCGATCATTTTCTTGGTCTGGCGCAAAGCATGGCGCTTGGCGATGGCATGTCATTGCTACAGTTTCTGGCGTCTATCCGCGGCAGTGGCGGGGATATCAAACGGGATATGGACAGCGCCGGCAGCGGTGAAGTGCGGGTGATGACAATTCATGGGGCCAAGGGGCTGGAGGCACCCATTGTGATCCTGCCCGATATGCTGAAATCGCGCAGCATCCCACAGCTGACCGGCAGCGACAGTGACGGCCGCGCGGTCTATTGGTTTCCACCCGGGGCGGCGTTCCAGCCGCAATTTATTCTGGACGCGAAAGCCGCCAGCCGCGATCTGGAACAGCAGGAAGCCAACCGTCTTTTATATGTTGCGCTGACCCGGGCGCGCGAAGGGCTGGTCGTTGCCGGCTGGGAAAAACCGCATGGGGTACGGGTGCTGGATGGCAGCGATTATGCCCTGATCAAATCGGCATTGGCAACGCTACCAGGGGTTGAAGAAACCGATGATGGGCATATGCGTCTCGAGATCGCGGCCACCCGCATAACCGAGGCCACCGAAGCTGATCGTGCGGCGTTACCGCCGCATCGCGCTGTGGTGTCAACTGACAGTGACTGGATTGCCCGCCCCGCGCCGATAGATGCGCCGACCGGCCGGCCGTTGCGACCATCACAGCCCGGCCTTGATCATGCCCCGTCGACGCTCGCCCCACGCCAAGATGCCGGAACCCGGCGCAGCGGGTTGGCGTATGGGCGGATCGCGCATCGGTTGCTGGAAATTCTGCCATCAGTGCCGGAAACGCGGTGGCATGCCGTCGCACAGCCCATTCTGCGACAGGATGATGCGTTAAGCGAATCGGTGAAAGCGGACATTCTGCAGCGGGTTGTGAAGGTCATGTCGATGCCGGAACTGGCCCCATTATTCGGGCAGGGGGCATTGGCCGAAGTGCCAATCAATGGGCGCATCAACGGGATTGGTGTGGCTGGACAAATTGACCGGCTTTATGTTGGTGACGACCGGATCATTCTGGCAGATTTCAAAACCGGGCAACGCCCGCATGGGGCGGCACCAAACAGCTATATAGAGCAAATGGCGCTCTATGATGCGTTGTTGTCGCAGATCTATCAGGGCCGGGACATCGCTTGTTGGCTGGTCTGGACGCATAGCCAGTTTATCGAGGATATCACCGTGGATCAGCGGCAACAGGCGTTGCAGCGGTTGTTTGCTGACCGACAGGACAAATAAAGCTGTTAGGTATGCTTGACTGTCACTTTGCCAGCCCATAAATTCAATTTGCGTGGTGCGGTGCCGGCGAATTTTCGTCGTTATATCGCAGCACCGTTAAACCAGATATGGGGTGGGTAACAATGGCAACATCTAAAACAACCGATAGTGATTTCTCAGCAGATGTGTTGCAAGCTGGCACACCTGTTTTAGTTGATTTTTGGGCCGAATGGTGCGGCCCGTGTAAAGCCATTGGCCCGGCTTTGGAAGAGATTTCAAACGATAGAGGTGACAGCATCTCAATCGTAAAATTGAATATCGATGAAAATCCGCTGACCCCGCAAAAATATAATGTGCGCGGCATTCCGACATTGCTGATTTTTAAAGATGGTGAGGTCGTTGCCGAAAAAATGGGGGCATTGCCAAAATCGCAATTAGAGGACTGGATCAACCAATACGCCTAATCGCGCCGCATCAGCAGATGATAAACACAAACGCTGCCTGTTAATCGGGCAGCGTTTTATTTTGCAGCAAAACATGCCCGGCCAGATAGAGTGAGCCGCAGATGATCACCGGCAAGCTGGGGTCGAGGCTGTCAAACGCCGTCGCCAGTGTCGCCGCGGCGGATGCGTTCAGCCCTTGCGCTTTGGCCGCATCACGCATCTCGGCAGCCGACAGGCTGGCGTCCTGATCGGGAATTGTCAGACAGGCCACGCGGCCAGCCAATGGGGCAATCGGTGCCAAAAATTCGGCTGGGTCACGAGTGTTTAACGCCCCACAAATGATATTCCATTTGCCGTCATGAATGCCGCTTAGGGTGTTGGCAAGGGCGTGTGCCCCATGTGCATTATGCGCCCCATCAAGCCAGATCTGGTGATGCGGCCAGGCGTCGGCAAGCGCGCCGTTATCAAGATGCTGGACGCGCCCCGGCCAGCGCGCATTGGCAATGCCGTCGGCGGTATAGGGGCGGGTGGCTTGCAGCGCCATCAAAGCCAGCCCGGCATTGTCGATCTGATGCGCGCCAGCAAGCCCGGGTGGCGGAAAATCAATGCGGTTTTCCGGGCTGATCAGCGTACCGCCGCCATCGGCGCTGGCGCGGATCTCAAAGTCGCGGCCGGCAATCATCAATGGCGCGCCAATCTTGTCGGCACAAGATTGCAGGGCGCTTCCCACTTCCGCCGTTTGTCCGGCGCTGAAACATGGCGTTTCCGGCCGCATGATGCCGGCTTTTTGTTCGGTAATGCCAATGATGTCCGTGCCTAAAAAATGTTCATGATCGCGGGCAATCGGGGTGATAATTGTGGCCAGCGGCGCGTCCAGAACATTGGTTGAATCCAATGCCCCGCCAAGCCCGGTTTCAAGGCACAGCAGATCCGCCGGCTGGCGTGAAAAAGCCAGCATGGCGGCCGCGGTTGTGACCTCGAAAAACGTTACCTGCTGGGTGCCGTTTGCGGTTTCGACTTCTTCGAGAAGATCGGCCAGAGCGTGATCGCTGATCAGCTTTCCAGCCAGTCTGATGCGCTCGTTAAACCGGCATAGATGCGGCGAGCTATAGACATGTGTGGTGGCACCAGAGGCTTCGGCAATGGCACGTAAAAAGGCAATGACCGAGCCTTTGCCATTGGTGCCGGCGACATGAATGGTTGGTGGCAAATGCCGCTGGGGATCACCGAGCTGGCGCAACAGCGCAAAGCTGCGCTCGAGCCCAAGGTCGATCAGTTTTGGATGAAGCGCGGCCAGTCGGGCAAGTGCCTTTTCGGCCCGTTTGGCAGAATCGGCACCGCAGATGGATGGCATCAGGCCGCCTTTGAGGTGCCTTTCGGCCCCATCAGAAAATCCAGAATTTTTCCGATATAGGCGGCTTGATCAGACCGCGCAACAACCGCATCGACCATGCCGTGATCCATCAGATATTCGGCTGTCTGAAAATCTTCGGGCAGTTTTTCCCGAACGGTTTCTTCGATAACTCGGCGGCCGGCAAAGCCAATAATCGCGCCGGGTTCGGCAATCTGAATATCGCCAAGCATGGCAAAAGACGCGGTTACGCCACCTGTTGTCGGATGCGCCAGTAATACAAGATAAGGAAGCCCGGCATCGCGCACTTTATCGACAGCGACAATGGTGCGCGGCAATTGCATCAATGACAGCACGCCTTCCTGCATCCGCGCGCCGCCGGTTGATGGCACGGTGATCAAAGCCGCCTTGCGCGACACCGCCTCATTGGCGGCAGCGATGATGCCATTGCCAACCATGCGCCCCATCGACCCGCCCATAAAGCGAAAGTCAAATGCGGCGATGACGCATGCATAGCCATTGACCTTGCCGGCGGCAACAGCGATGGCATCATTCAGCCCAGTTTTGCTGCGGGTGTCACGCAGCCGGTCGCTGTATTTTTTGCTGTCACGAAATTTCAGCGGGTCATCTTCGATAGCTGGCAAGCTGATCATGTCAAAAGCGCCATCATCAAAGGTCATGGCAAAGCGGCTTGCCGGTGCCAATGGTGCATGATGTCCACATGTCGAACAGCAATTATAGGCAATCTCAAATTCACGGTGAAAAATCATCTGATTGCAGGCGCTGCATTTTACCCAGAGATTTTCCGGCACGTCATCTGATTTCACCCAGGCTTTGATTTTGGGTAAAACCGAGTTTGTAATCCAGTTCATCCTATGCCCCTATTTACGAATCGCTGTGGCAAGTTCGCCGACAAAAGTGGCGACTTTTTGTACAATATCACCGTTAACGCCATGCGCTGGCTGGTCGCTCAGATTATTGGCAATAATATCAACAACGGCTGATCCGACAACCGCTCCGTCGGTCAGATCTGCCGCTTCGGCCGCCTGTTGCGGGGTGCGAATGCCAAAGCCGGCAACGATTGGCAGGTCGGTCTGTGCGCGAATCCGCTGATAAGCGTCAGAAATTGAGTTAGCCGCCGCACTTTTCGTGCCGGTAATGCCCAAAACCGATACATAATAAATGAATCCACTGGCTTCGGCCAAAATTGCCGGCAGGCGGTTTGCATCGCTTGTGGGGGTCACAAGGCGGATAAATTTCAACCCGGCCTGTTTCGCTGGCAGGCATAATTCACTGTCTTCTTCCGGCGGCAGATCGACAATGATCAGCCCGTCAACACCAGCTGCCAGCGCATCAGCAATGAAACGATCATTGCCATAAATATAAATCGGGTTGTAATAGCCCATCAGAATCAGCGGCACATCAGGATGACGCTGGCGGAAGGCGGCAGCGATTTGCAGCGTACCGGTCAGCGTCATGCCGCCGCGAAGCGCACGTAACGAGGCCGCTTGAATCGCCGGGCCATCGGCCATCGGATCAGAAAATGGCATGCCAAGTTCAATGAAATCGACGCCGGCCTCAACCAATGAATCAAGCAGGGCTGATGTGGTTGCGGCATCTGGATCGCCAGCGGTGATAAATACCCCCAACGTGCCGCGATTGGCTTTTTTGGCGTTTGCAAATACTGTTTCTATCCGGCCTGTCATGAATGCCTCTTACATCAAGCTCGCTGGTTTATGATCTGAATCGGTGCGCGTGCGCGGCTCATAGCCGTCCCAATTTATCCAGCATCGGCAGCACCGCGCCCAGATCTTTGTCACCACGTCCACACATATTTAAAATCACAATCTGGTCGGCCGGCATATCGCCAATCATGGTGCTGATATAGGCCAGCGCATGCGACGGTTCGAGCGCCGGAATAATGCCTTCCTGGCGGGCGCATAGCTGAAAGGCAACCAGCGCTTCATCATCGGTGGCGCTGACATAATTGACCCGCCCCGTGTCATGCAACCAGGAATGTTCAGGCCCAATGCCGGGATAATCCAGCCCGGCCGAAATTGAATGCGCATCGGTAATCTGCCCATCGTCATTTTGCAGCAAATAGGTGCGGTTGCCATGCAAAATGCCGGGTTGCCCACCGGTGAGCGATGCCGCATGCAAGCCGCTTGGGACACCTTTGCCCGCGGCTTCAACGCCGAAAATTTCAACCTCTTTATCATCCAGAAACGGATAAAACAGCCCCATGGCATTTGACCCGCCGCCAATACAAGCGACAATTTTATCAGGCAGCCGTCCTTCGGCTTCCTGAATCTGTGCGCGTGCCTCGATACCGATGACTGACTGAAAATCGCGTACCATTTGCGGGTAGGGATGCGGGCCAGCCACCGTGCCAATAATGTAAAAATGTGTCTCGGCATTGGTGACCCAATATCGCAAAGCCTCGTTCATCGCATCTTTTAAGGTGCCGGTGCCAGATGTGACCGGATGAATTTTTGCGCCAAGCAGCCGCATGCGCTCGACATTGGGACGCTGTCTTTCGACATCTTCAGCCCCCATAAAGACTTCGCACTCCATATCGAACAGCGCACAGGCGGTGGCGGTGGCGACGCCATGCTGGCCAGCACCGGTTTCGGCAATAATTTTGGTTTTGCCCATGCGCTTGGCCAAAAGTGCCTGACCGATAACATTGTTGATTTTATGCGCGCCGGTATGATTCAGCTCATCACGTTTGAGATATAATTTTGCGCCGCCGAAATAAGATGTCAGCCGTTCCGCAAAATACAGGGGGCTTGGCCGCCCGATATAATGTTTTTGATAATAGGCAAGCTCGGCGGCAAAGCTCTTATCGGCCCGCGCCGCGTTATAAGCAGACTCAACATTGAGAATGAGTGGCATCAGCGTTTCGGCGACAAATCTGCCGCCGTGAATGCCAAAGCGTCCAGCCTCGTCTGGCTGATTGCGATAGGTGTTTAGCGATGCGGTGCTCATAAGCTGTCTCTTTTTTTGTGAAGCGCTGTTAGCTGCGATCCTGTTTGATTCGATGTCGGATGACATGGTTTCGGATGACATGACCTCTGCTGAATATTTTAGCCTATTTGCGCTGCCTGAATAAAGGCGTGAATTTTGTTTTCATCTTTTTTTCCACGCGCGCTCTCGACACCGCTCGACACATCGACCGCCCGGGCGCCGCTGATCCGCACCGCATCCGCGACGGTGCCAGCCGTCAAGCCGCCGGCAAGCATCCATGGTGTATGGCCGGAATAGTGCGACAGAATCTGCCAGTCAAAACTGTGGCCAGTACCGCCCGGCTGTGTTCCCGGATCGGTTTTGGCGTCAAAAATAAGCCAATCGGCAATGCCGTCCCACGCCGCACAATTGGCCAGATCAGCCGCGGTCGCGATGGGAATCATCTTGATAATGGGCAGATTAAATTCGGCTTTCATGGCGCTGGCGAAAGCAACCGTTTCCGTGCCATGCAATTGTAAATAATCGGGCCGCGCCGCAGCAATCAGCTGCCGCAGCGATGCCTCAGACTGGTCAACGCTCAACAGCACACGTTGCGGCCCGCCACCGCTGTCTCCATCGCCATCGTCAATCTGGTCGGCGAGCCTTGCCAGAGCGGCGCTGTCGAGATGCCGCGGTGACCCCGGATAATACACCATACCAACCCAGCGCGCACCAGCAGACCGGCATATCTGATAATCGGCAAGTGATGATATGCCGCAAATTTTCACATCAACCATGATTATGTCCGCATTATTTTAGTCTGAAATTGTTTAAGTCTGAAATTATTTGGTCTATTGGGCCAGCGCAACAGGCGGTGCGAATGGGGTATGCCGCTTTGGTGCTGTCAGCATCCGATGCGTAGGCTATAGCGATCACATATCCGGGGCGATCATTCATTTGGGGCGGTCATTCATCCGGCGGACGCGGCAAGCTGTGTTCTGCGGCGTTTTCCGCCTGTTGTGCAAGCTGCGCCTGTAATTTCCGGGTTTGTGATTGCGATCGCCATAATTGGGCGCGAATCGCCAGCACCTGTCCCCACATTAATGCGCCGCCCAAACTGCCACCAATGACAAAAGCGGCGATCACAGACAGCCATATCGGAATGTTAAGAATTTGCGAAAATGGCCATAAAGACAGCGCAATGACCGCGTCATTAGAAACCGTAAAGCTGATTGCCAGCCCGGTCATTACCACCGAAATGATGATCCACAGCAATCGGCCTAATTTACGCATTGAAAAGACCTGTCTAGCGGTTTAGGCGCTCGCGCATACCTTTGCCCATTTTAAAAAAAGGCACTCTCTTTTCAGATACTTGTACACTTGTTCCGGTACGCGGGTTGCGTCCAACTCTGGATTTGCGGTGGCGTACAGAAAACGCCCCAAAGCCGCGCAGCTCAACCCGATCACCACGCTCAAGTGCACCGCCAATTTCATCAAGTACGGTGCCGACAAGTCGTTCAATGTCGCGATGGTAAAGCGCTGGATTTTTTGCCGCTAATTTGGCGATAAGCTCAGAGCGTGTCACTCATCAACTCCATTTCTTCGTTAAATCAAATAACTATAACCACAGGATGCCCATAACAACGGCAAGGGTCAACTTCGAATTGGTAAAAAATATCAGCCACCGCTTTTGTGTGGCTGATATGATGTTTTGCGGTCACAGATACGCTGTGATTTTATTTGTCTTCGTCGCCACCACGTTTGGCAAGGGCGGCACCAAGAATGTCACCAAGGCTGGCACCACTGTCTGATGAGCCAAAATCTGCCATAGCTTGTTTTTCTTCAGCCGTTTCACGCGCCTTGATTGACAAGGTGAGTTTGCGTGTCTTTTTATCGACATTGGTCACAACCGCATCGACTTTTTCGCCAACTGCAAAACGGTCGCTACGCTGTTCAGCGCGATCCCGGCTAAGGTCAGTCCGACGAATAAAGCCGGTCAGATTTTCACCAATCGTTACATCGATGCCGTTATCGCTGACTGCAGAAACGGTACAGGTGACAACCTCGCCCTTGCGGTGCGCATCAGCCTGACCAGCAAACGGATCTTCGGTCAATTGCTTGATGCCCAGCGAAATACGCTCTTTATTGATATCGATATCAAGCACCTTGGCCTTGACCATATCGCCTTTGTTAAAGCCTTCGAGGGCGACTTCGCCGGTGGTTTCCCAGCTGATGTCAGACAGATGCACCAGACCATCGATGTCGTCGGTCAGACCAACAAACAGACCAAATTCGGTGATATTGCGGACTTCGCCCTCAATCTCGGTACCGATCGGGTAGGTTGCGGTCAGATCTTCCCATGGGTTTGTTGTGCATTGCTTCAGGCCGAGCGAGATACGGCGCTTTGACAGATCAACGTCAAGCACCATAACTTCAACCTGCTGGCTGGTTGAAACAATTTTGCCAGGGTGAACATTTTTCTTTGTCCAGCTCATTTCAGAGACATGGACAAGACCTTCGACACCGGCTTCAAGTTCAACAAACGCACCATAATCGGTGATGTTGGTGACCCGGCCTTCCATTTTTGCGCCAATCGGGAATTTGCCTTCGACATCTCCCCATGGATCAGACAACAGCTGTTTCATGCCAAGCGAAATACGCTGGGTTTCGGCGTTAAAGCGGATCACCTGAACTTCGACTGTTTCACCAATCTGCAAGGCTTCAGACGGATGGCTGATGCGCTGCCAGGCAATGTCGGTGACGTGCAACAGGCCGTCAACGCCGCCAAGGTCAACAAACGCGCCATAATCGGTGATGTTTTTCACCACGCCCTGCAACACCTGACCTTCTTGCAGGTTAGACACCAGCTCGGAGCGGGCTTCGGCGCGGGATTCTTCCAGAACCGCACGGCGGGATACCACAATGTTACCCCGGCGGCGGTCAATTTTCAAAATCTGGAACGGCTGTGGTGTGCCCATTAACGGCCCCAGATCACGTACCGGGCGGATATCAACCTGGCTGCCCGGCAAAAACGCGGTGGCGCCAGACAAATCGACGGTAAAGCCTCCTTTGACCTTGCCAAAAATAACGCCGGTGACGCGTTCCTGTTTCTCAAACGAGGTTTCCAGCACGCCCCATGCTTCTTCACGGCGGGCTTTGTCACGGCTCAACACGGCCTGACCATTGCGGTCTTCCATGCGCTCGACGTAAACTTCGATCTCATCACCGATGGCGACTTCCGGGCTTTGTCCCGGTGCGGCCAGCTCTTTTAAAGGCACGCGGCCTTCAGATTTAAGGCCAACATCGATAATGACGGCGTCACTGTCCATGCCAATAACAAAACCGCGGACAACGCTGCCCTCGATATTGGTGTTTTCGCCAAAACTCTCGGCAAGAAGATCGGCAAAGTTTTCAGTGGCAGCCGCGGCTGCTTGTGTATCTG
>Ga0182090_1144729_pt1 | contig 14181 bp, 13 predicted proteins | sample 041ome_24_FD_127767 | JGI IMG/M metagenome (GOLD analysis project Ga0182090, IMG submission 127767) | Metatranscriptome of coastal salt marsh microbial communities from the Groves Creek Marsh, Georgia, USA - 041408BS metaT (Metagenome... | ecosystem: Environmental > Aquatic > Marine > Intertidal... | reverse complement strand
CGGAACACCATCACTGGAAAAGAGCGCAGGAAGCTTTTTGAGCAGGCTATCCGGTTTTTACCAAGAGGAGTTCCCGTAAATACAATCCTATTTCCGATGAATGGCGATCCATATGCTGCTTGGGCGTATTGGCGCTTAGCGGGAGACACGAGCGGCAGTATGCTTTCTCCAGCTTCGGATTGGCCGTAGGGACCCATATGCCAGCACGCCGCGCTCCCGCTGAATTTTCCCTGTCCTTCCTCGACGTGATCTGTTGCGGATTCGGCGCGGTCATTCTGCTCCTCATGATTACCAAAACGGTTCAGCCCCAAGTGATCGAGCAGGCGATGGTGGATGCCGAATCTGCAGTGGCGGAACTCACGGAGCAGCTCTTTGAGATTCGCGGCGAGACCACAATCCTGAATCGCGATCTGAACGTGAAACGGGAACAGATTTCTGACTTTGACGAGCGCATCGCCATCCTGCAAGGCACATTGGCGCGAACGCGCTCGGAGTACGACGCACTGAGCACCTCACAAAACGCCAATGCGATCATCCGCGAGCAACTCGCCATCGCCCGTCAAAAGCTGTCTGAGGAAGAATTGCGCCTGCTGGGCCGCAACGCCGAAAAGAAAAACCAGCTGATCGGCGGCATTCCCGTGGACAGCGAGTACATCATTTTCATCATCGACACGTCTGGCTCGATGTTCTCCTACGCATGGGAACGAATGCTTCGGGAAATGGAGGCAACCCTCAATATCTACCCCGAGGTGAAAGGCATTCAGGTGCTCAACGATATGGGTAACTATCTTTTCAGCCGCTACCGCGGCGAATGGATTCCCGATACCCCGGCCCGACGCAGCCTGATTTTGCAAAATCTGCGCAACTGGAACGTGTTCTCGAACTCCTCGCCGGTTGAGGGCATTACCAACGCCGTGCGCACGTTCTATGACCCCGGCAAAAAGATCTCCATCTATGTCTTTGGTGACGAATTCACGGGCGCCTCCATTCAGGAGGTGGTGCAAACCGTTGATCGCCTGAACGCCGAAGCGGCCAGCGGCGAACGCCGGGTGCGCATCCATGCGGTGGGCTTTCCCGTACAGTTCATAAGGCCTCCCGAGCTGCAGGCGACGGGAGTCCGGTTTGCTACACTGATGCGAGAACTGACCCTAAGGAATGGGGGTAGCTTCGTTGGCCTCAACGATTTCAGACCGTAAACCGCGGCTCTTAGCACGCGCGCTGCTTTTACTCTGTCTCACACTGCTGGGTGCAGGGTGCACGTCCAAGCAGGTGATTGTAGAGGGGAATTTCCCCTCACCTTTGCTCGATCCACTCCCCATCACGATGGGCGTCATCTATCCCTCTGCATTCGCAGAACACGAGTTTTTTGATGAGGCCAAAGGTCGAGCGGAGTCGGACTGGCTTGTCAAAACCGGCGAAGCGCAGGTCGAGTTCTGGGACACCTTGTTTACCGGCATGTTCGACAATGTCGTGCATATTCGGGATTGGGAGACAGTCCAATCACATCTGAAGACCGTCGACGGGGTATTGATTCCCACCATCGCCGAGTTGCAATACGCCATCCCCATGCACACCAACGTCAAGGTCTATGAGATCTGGATGCGCTACGAGTTTCGACTGGTCGATATTTCGGCCATCCACCGACAAGAGGATGGCGCACTGACCTTTAACCCCGATGAACGGCTCGCGGCCTGGCCCATTACCGCCTATGGCAAAACGCCGACGGCTTTTCTGCAAACCGATGAAGAGGCGGTCAATCTCGCGGCGGTCGTCGCGCTGCGCGACGCTGGCGCCCATTTTGTCACGACGTTTGGCGCCACGCCTGACGTGGCAGCATGGCTGGACGACATCGCACTGCAGCAGCAAGGCAGCGGTACAGAACCTGTCAGCAACGAATCGGGCGACACCACCACCGATGCGCCGGCTGCGGTTGATGTGCCTGCATCTGATGGAGAGAACGCGGTCTCGTCAGCAGTAGGGGTGGCCACAAAGCGCCACCATCTTGGCTGGTCTGCCGTGTCACCTAGCGGCGCTGTCGGCATGAATGACGACAATACTGCAAAATCGGTCGTCACCTTGGCCAGCATGAGCGCACCGGTCGCAGGGGGCGCACCGTGAATCCGCAGATATCAAAAGACTTGTCATTGCGATGGTTAGGCGCCGCGCTACTGGTGTTTTTGCTCGGTGGATGCGTAAACGCCACCGTTGATGAGATGACTTATAACGAACCTGTAGCGGGTATCGGCGAGTCCAGCGTCGTGATTTTGGGTAGACGCCACGCCCCCGACTACGACACTGAGTTCGACTTCATCGAGTGTATTGGCGACCACATACACAGCGGCGACCCCAGCATTGAGGTGATTAACGAAATCGCCTTCATCAATCAGTTTTATCCGTGGTTTGAGCCACGCACGGCACCGATGCAGCCGCAAACCATTGACCGCCTCTTGCAACTACCGCCGGTGGCAGAGCGCTTCGAAGAAATAAAGCTTGAGTACATGATCTGGATCGATGGCAATACGGTGGATACCGAGAGCACTGGCTCGATGAGCTGCGGCATCGGTCCCGGCGTTGCAGGCTGCTTTGGCTTTGGTACCTGGGGCACGGAATCGGAATATGAAGCGACCATCTGGGACTTCACCGACAAAGTCGAAGTGGGACGGGTCAGCGCTGTCACCAGCGGACAGAGCTATATGCCAGCGGTGGTTGTCCCCATTCCGATTATCGCGCCCGTGCAGGGCACGGCATGTGACAGCCTCGGTGATCAGTTGCTGGAATACCTCTCCGCGCATCACTAAGCCATGGCTCTGAAGCGCTTGCGGCGAATTGCAATACTGACTCTGATTGGCCTGTTTTGGGCCGGCGGGGTCAGTGGCGCCTCTACCGTCACCATCGGCGGCAAATCCGTTGAATTGCCTGATGACATCGCGGAAGAGCACCAAAAGCTTGTCGACAATATTGGCATCTATGACGACCCAGAGCTCGACGCCTACGTACGCCAAGTGGGCGAACGGCTACTGAGGGACTCGGGCATTACCAGCCCCACCTTTAGCTTCACGCTACTCGATTCACCTGACATCAACGCCTTCGCCTTGCCGGGCGGCCTGATTTATATGAACCGCGGCCTACTAGCGTATCTCGATACCGAGGCGGAACTGGCCGGAGTACTGGCCCATGAGATTGGCCACATCACAGAGCGACATCACTCGCGACGAAAAACCGCTCAGATGACTTCCAAGGTCGCCGCCGTCTCTGCCTATATCCTGACTGGGTCGGGTGACGTCTATGACGCCGCCAGCATGTACGGCGCCGAGATCATCTCTGGGTTCGGTCGCGACATGGAGCTCGAGGCGGATTCAGCCGGAGCGGAATATCTGCATCAGACCGGTTACGACGTGGATTCCATGCTGTCAGTGATCGGCGTGCTCAAAGATCAGGAGCAGTATCGACGCGCTCAGGCCAAAGCGAGTGGCAAACCCTCGGGTACCTACCACGGACTCTATGCCAGCCACCCGCGCAACGACCTGCGTTTGCGGACGGTGATCAGAGCGGCGAATGATCTCGATCTTGCCGAGATGCCCGACAACCCCGAGATTCCGGGCGAGTATCGGCGACAAACCGAAGGGTTGGTCTACGGCGCCAGTGCGGAAGCGCAGAGCGACCCGAATCGCTTTTATCACAACAAGCTGAACTTCACCTTCGCGCACCCACCGGGCTGGACCGTGCGGCAGTCGAGCCGAGAGATCGTCGCCTCCTCGGCTGACGGAAGTCAGACCTTGACCATTGGTCTCGCGCGGATCGACCCCGCTCAGGATACCGAAGCCAGCCTCGTCGAAGGGTCACAGGGAGATGTCAGCGACTTGGAGGCGCTCGAGCAATATGGTCTGAACGGCACCACTGCGATCGCCTCCAGCGGCGGGCAGTCCGCCCGGCTCGCCGTCATCGATCACAGCTACCGATTTTTATTTGAAGGCGACGCGACGGACTTTGCAACGGCTGACCCTGCATTCAGAACCATTATTGATAGCTTCCGCCCGTTGACGGCGCGCGAAAAAGTCACCGGCACCAGCCACACCCTGCACTACATTCAGGTACCGAGAGGGGCCACCTTTGCGTCACTTGCGAGCGGCGTAAAATTGCCCGACGCCGAGAATCAGCTCAGGTTGATCAACGGCTACTATCCCACCGGCGAGCCACGAACAGGGGATTGGGTTAAAGTCATCCGCTGACCTCTCAAGCCAAGTGGACCTGCCGTTATGGCCCGCGCTTTCAAATCTTCCCATTGGATCTTCTTACCCCTACGAACTGTGTTGGTAGCGTTAGCGTTGTTTACGGTCGTAGCGCCGACACGCGCTGAACTGGTGGTCTATACAGCTCAATTGATCCGCACCATGGAACCCGCTTTGCCCACCGCCACCGCGGTCGCGGTGGAGGACGGATTGATTGTGGCAGTGGGCAGCGAGGACACACTGCAACCCCTCATTGAGGCCCGCAGCGGCCGGGTCGATCGCCAATTTGCCAATGACATTCTGCTTCCAGGGTTCATTGATCCCCATGTGCACCCTGCCCTACCCGCGGTGCTCACCCAGTTCCCGTTTCTGGCGCCCGATGACTGGTCGCTGCCCACCGGTGAATTTCCCGGCGAGACCACCCCCGAGGGGTATCGAGCCCGCTTGAAAACGCTTGCCGCTCAGCACGACGACCCCAACGTGCCCTTTATTACGTGGGGCTATCACCCTTTGTGGCATGGCGAAATTTGGCGTGAGGATCTGAACGAGCTGTTTGGAGAACAGCCCGTGATGCTCTGGCATCGCTCTTTCCATGAACTGATTGGCAACGATGCCGCCTGGTCCATGCTGGGCGTGACCGAGGCCGATGCGCAAATGGACGAGGGTGCCGACTGGGCACGGGGCCATTTTTACGAGAATGGTTTGAAAGCCGTGGTGCCCAAGCTCGGCTTCCTATTTACACCACAGCGCTTTGGCGGTGGCATGTTCAACTTTCTCGCCATGTTGCATCAGGCGGGCGTCACCACCGCTCTTGATATGGGCACGGGCATCTATGGCAATCCCGTGGGTGAGATCGCCGGCGTGCGCGCTACGGCCAACGCCTACCCGGTACCGGTGCGAATCATCCTGACGCCCATCATTGTCGATTTCCTGACCCGCGGAAAAACGCCTGAGGAGGCACTGGCAGAGATTCTGGCGTGGCAGAGCGATAACGATGACCGCGTGATGATCGGCAATCACTTCAAGCTCATGATTGATGGTGCGATTTTTTCTGGGCTCGCCCAGATGGGCCCGCCCGGCTACCTCGACGGACACAAAGGCGTTTGGATGGTGCCCGAGCCTGTGCTGCGCGCTTATGGGGAAGTGTTTTGGCGCGCCGGCTTCCAGCTCCACGCCCACGCCAACGGCGATGCGGCCGTGGATCGGTTTTTGCGGCTCATCGAAGGGCTGCAACAGGACTTTCCCCGCCCGGATCATCGCTCCACCATTGAGCATCTGGCCTACAGTACCGAGCAACAGAGCGCACAATTGGCCAAGCTCGGCGCACAGGCGTCGGTAAACCCTTACTACCATTACATCCTCTCCGAGGCCTATTCGGGAGATTGGCTCGGACCCGATCGCGCCGCACAGATGACCCGCCTCGGTTCACTTGAGCGCAACGGCGTACCACTGACACTCCATTCGGACGCGCCCATGGCACCCCTCTCTCCGCTCACCTTGGTGTGGGCAGCGAGCGAGCGCGAGACCATCAGTGGCGCCGAGGGTTTGGCGACTGAGCGACTGTCCAGAGCTTCTGCGCTGAAAGCAGTGACCTCAGGAGCCGCCGCCGTGATGGGTCGCGAAAATGAAATAGGATCTATCCGTGCGGGCAAACGCGCCGACTTTGTGGTGCTCGAGGCGGACCCCTTGACCGTGCCTGGCGATGCGCTGCGACAGATCAAAGTGAAGGCGACGGTATTTGCGGGGGAACCCTACCCCACTCCGTAATCAGCCGTACTGCTTGTCCGCCACAAAGGGGTTGCTGACGCGCTCCTGGCCAAAGGTCGAGTCAGGCCCGTGGCCAGGGACAAAGCGAATGTCGTCACCGATCGGAAAGAGCTTCTCGCGAATCGAATGGATCAACTGCTCGTGATTACCCATGGGAAAGTCGGTGCGGCCAATCGACCCGGCAAAGATCACATCGCCCACCCAGGCGAGCTGGGTCTCGCGGTGCAAAAACACGACATGTCCCGGGGTATGTCCCGGGCAGTGAATCACCTCTAGCGTCTGCTCCCCCACCGTGACGGTGTCACCGTCTTCCAGCCAGCGATCCGGCGTGAAGGGCTCAGCGCGCGGGAACCCCGCCATCTCACACCACTCGGGGAGCTTATCGATCCAGAAGCTGTCGCCCTCCTCGGGGCCCTCCATCGGCACCGTCAATTTTTGACGCAATACGTCCGCTGCCGCGCAGTGGTCGAGGTGGCCGTGGGTTAATAAGATCTTTTCAACCGTCGCATCCATTTTTGTGATGGCCGCCTCGATGCGCTCAATGTCACCACCCGGATCCACGATGGCGGCCAGACCTGTCGCCTGACATTGGATGATCGAGCAATTCTGTTGGTAAGGCGTGACAGGCACGACCTGCACTCTCAGACTCATGCGGCCGCTCCCGTTGTTTGCGGTTCCTCAAGGTCGCCATCATGGTCAGCATTGGGATCGAGGTAGATATCCTGATCGAGCTGACCCTCCTGATACGCAACGATCGTAGCCACGGTGGCGTCCCCTGTGACATTCACCATAGTGCGCACCATATCGAGGAAGCGATCCACGCCGATAATGAGCGCAACCCCCTCCACCGGAAGCCCGGCCTGCTGCAGTACCAGCGCCAGCGTAATCAGGCCAACGCCGGGCACTGCCGCGGTGCCGATCGATGCCAGAGTCGCGGTCAGGACCACCATGAGGATTTGGCCACTGGTCAAGTCGACCCCATAAACCTGGGCGATAAAGACAGTGGCCACTCCCTGCATGATGGCGGTGCCATCCATATTAATGGTGGCCCCCAGCGGCACCGAAAAGCCCGCCACGCTCTTGCTCACACCCAGGCGCTTCTCAACGGTGCGAAGGGTAATCGGCAGCGTGGCACCAGACGATGCAGTAGAAAACGCAAAGGCCCAGACCCGGCGCATCTTTTGCAACAGCGTCACGGGACTCAGGCCGGTTAAGGTCTTGAGCAGGCTGGTATAAACCACCAGTCCATGGAACAGGAGCACGCCAAGCAGGGTAAAGAAATAGGCCGCCAAATCGATAATGGTGCCAAAGCCCATGGTGGCGAACAGCTTGGTCAACAGAGCGAAGACACCATAGGGGGCAAGCTCAATCAGGATCCCCACCATCTTCATGACGATGACTTCCATGTCGCGGAACCAGCTGGCAATGCGCTCGCCGGCTTCACCCGATCGTGTCAGCGCAAACCCGACCAGCAGGGCGAAGACGATGACTTGCAGCATCTGCCCTTCTGCCATCGCTTTGAAGGGGTTACTCGGGAAAATATTCACCAGGGTGTCGGTGAGGGGCGGTGGCGATTTCGCCTCGTAGGCGGCGGAAGCCATCGCCTCAACGCCTTTGCCAGGGCCGAGCAACAGCGCCACCGTCAGCCCCAACGTAACAGCAACCCCCGTGGTCAGCAGGTAAAGACCTATCGTGCGCCCGGCAATGGAGCCCATACGGCTGCTGGCACCCAGCGAACTCATGCCGCAAATCAGCGACACCATGACTAAAGGCACGACCAGCAGTTTCAATGAGGCAATGAACACGCGCCCCACTACGTCGAACAACCCTAGAATCAGGCCATTCTCAACGAACGAATATAGGCCAGAGTCAGAGTCGATAGCGCTCATCAGCCATTCCAGCAGTGAGCCGAGCACAATGCCCGCGACCATGGCCAGCAGAATACGGTTGGTCAAGGACATGCTATTCCTCGCAGGTTTGGGGATGCCAGGCGGTCACACGCTCGTCGGCACAGGCATTGCAGGGGGAAGCATAGTCAGTGAACTCGCCATCGTTGCGTCGCGCGCAGACCGGGTCGTAAATCATGGTGCATACCTTGGGACGCTCCGAAGCGCAGGCCTCCCAACCGCCGCTGACGCCGCCACTTTGGGCATCGTCCCGCGCGGGGGTCAAAGCGTTGCAGCCCGTCAGCAAAAATGACAGGGCGGCCAGACAAGCCAGGGCAAGGGATCGGTGTGGGTGCATGGCACTATTGTAGGGAATCGCCCCGCCAATGCACCCCCGGTGTTTCAAGCTAATGCGTCCCGACGAGCGAGCAACGCGTCGATTCGAGACTGCAATGCGCTTGAATGCTCAGCGATGCGCAATGGCGCGCAAGCGGCTTGCAAACGTGCCGCCGCTTGGGACGTCATGGGCGGCACCCGCTCTGCGATACCTTGCATATCTTCCAGTTTGCCCCAACAGTTGAGCGCGATGTCGCATCCCGCCTCAAGCACGGCAACCGCTCTGCTCGGGATATCGCCGGCCAACGCTTTCATGTCGAGGTCATCGCTGATCAACAGCCCATCGAATCCAATATGCTGCCGAATATGCGTTTCAATCACGGTGGGGGATAGGCTCGCACAATGCGCCTTATCCAGCGCGTCGTAAACGACGTGCGCGGTCATCGCCATGCTCGCGTTAGAGAGCGCCCTGAACGGGGCAAAATCCTGCTCCAGTTCTGCTGCCGTAGCCGAGACGCGCGGTAAGCTCTCGTGGGAGTCGCTCAGTGCGCGACCATGTCCCGGCAGGTGCTTGATGACACCCGCAACGCCACCAAGTTGCAGACCCTCCAGACATGCGCTCCCCAATATGGAAACGAGCTCAGCCGATGCCCCAAACGCTCGATCGCCAATAATGTCGTGGGCATCGGGCTGCGGGACGTCCAGCACCGGCGCACAGGTCACCGTGACACCCATCCCTGCCAGCTCCAGCGCCAATGCCTCAAAGTTACATCGAACACGCTCTACCGCTGAAGCCAGGCGCTCCGGTTCGGAACACTTAGCACTCCCAGCCAACGTCTGGGCAGCTGGCCACGAACGCCAGTGGGGTGACCCCAGCCGCGTAACGCGCCCCCCCTCCTGATCAATCAAGATGGGTATCGCTGCACGGCCCGTCAGATCACGGAGCGAATCCGTGAGAGCGCGGAGCTGCTCAGGATCTTCGATATTACGAGCGAAGAGAATAAAACCGGCGGGGTCGGTGTCGCGAAACAAGGCTCGCTCTGCAGCGGTCATCACCGGCCCCGACAAGCCAAAGATGACAGGCAGCATCAGGCGACTCCAAATAATTCTTTGGGAAACAACCGATACACCATGTGACCCCGGGATTGCGCGCTGTGAATCGCCGACCAATCCTCGATCCCTAACGCCAGCTCCATCCACCCCGCCGTCGGCAGATTCTCTAGGGTGCCGGGGCCGACGAGATAGTTGACCACATCCGTCAACGCCGGGTTGTGGCCCACCACGGCAAGACGCTCGACTGCAGGCGGCTGAGTCGAAATCCAGGCCAACACTTCCCGATAGTCAAAGGTGTAGAGCGCCGGTTCCGTGACGCCGTGGTGCTTCTTCAGCCCTTTCCAGTTTTTCTGAACCAGGCGAAAAGTACTTTGTGCCCGCACGGCAGGGCTGAGATGGAAGGTCATTGGCACCAACCTTGCACCCAGTGCTGTGCCCATCCGGGGCGCATCGCGCTGACCTCGCTGGTTCAGCGGTCGGTCGATATCCGACAGCGAGGGGTCGTCCCAACCCGACTTGGCATGACGGAGCAGATACAGACTTCTCACCGGCCTACCCTCTGTCCACTCACGACTCCCCCGCAAACCGATTGACTAGCTCAGCGGCCACATCAGCGCCCAGCAAGATGTCCAAAGCCGACCGTTCGTCGTCTACGACATGAATAAAATCTGTTTTGTCAGCATCGATCAAGGTCTGCGCCGCCAGTTCGTTGTCAAACCATTCGAGTAAGCCGCCCCAGAAGCCCTGGCCTATCAGCACCATCGGCTTTCTAGCCGCTTGATCAGTATGAAATGCCACCAGCAGTTCCAGCAGCTCATCTACCGTGCCAAAGCCGCCCGGAAATATCACGAATCCGCGCGCATACCGGGTCAGCATCAATTTCCGTGTCGCAAAGTGACGAAAATAGAGTCGGTGAGTCAAGTAAGGGTTGGGCGTTTCTTCATAGGGCAGTCGGATATTGGGTCCCACCGAAACGCCACCCTCTGAATGCGCACCCCGGTTGACCGCTTCCATGATCCCGGGCCCTCCCCCGGTGAGGACCGGAAGCTGAGCTCTAGCCAACCACTGCCCCAAACAATGTGCTGACTCGTAGACGTGGGGTTCAAGCGTTTTCCGTGCGCTGCCGAACACCGTCACGCCAGCATCCAGACCGCGGAGCAAACTGGTGGCGGCAGACAGATCGGCCTCGACTTCGTCGAGCAATGCGCGCTCAACAGTCACCAACGCGTCCAACCAACATTTGGCCCACCATATCGAATGCTTCGCTTGTATCGAGGCGACGCAGTCGGTGGTGCTTCATACCGGCCCCCTGTTCTGCCTATGCCTGGCTGCTGAACCAACATGTGCTTGCTCGGGAGTGATTCAGACACCCTCGGTGAGCAGGTGGTATTTCTTTTTCCCGAAGCGAACGAGATAGAAACGGCCATGCAAGGCTCGCTCGGGTTTTAAAGCCTCCTCGCAGGTCACCGTCGGCCCACCAGCGACTGCCTGACCGTTGACCAGCACCGCCTCACGCGCCAGCGCATCCTTGATCTGCTTACCAGCCGCCACCCCAACCTGTGCCAACAATTGACTCAAGGTGGGCGGCAGCTCGGTGCGCTGAATGCGGTCACAAGGCAACCCATCCAGCGCCAGCTGCTCCAAATCGGCCTCACCGAGCGCGCCCGAATCGCCCGAAAACAGTGCCTCGGTAATACGCTCTGCGGCTTCTAACCCCGCATCGCCATGCACCAGGCGGGTCACTTCCTGCGCAAGAATGCGCTGCGCTTTGGGGCGCCCCTCCCGCTCGGCATCAGCCCGCTCAATAGCAGCGATCTCTTCGACCGGCAGGAACGTGAAAAAGCGGAGAAAGCGGTACACATCGGCGTCTGCTGTGCTGAGCCAGAACTGATAAAAGGCGTAGGGAGAGGTCCGGCTGGCGTCAAGCCAAATAGTCCCCGACTCGGTTTTGCCGAACTTGGTGCCGTCTGACTTGGTCACGAGCGGCAGCGTCAACCCGAACACCTGCTCCCCATGCAGGCGACGCGTTAGATCAATACCGCCGGTAATGTTGCCCCACTGATCGGAGCCCCCAATTTGTAATCCGCAGCCGTGCAAACGAAACAGCTCGGAGAAATCAAAAGACTGCAGAATCATGTAGGCAAATTCAGTGAAGCTAATACCGGCTCCCTCGCGATCGAGGCGCTGGCGCACCGACTCCTTGCCAATCATGTTGTTGACCGAAAAATGCTTACCGATGTCCCGCAGAAAATCGAGCACGTTAAAGTCGGCTGTCCAGTCGAGGTTGTTCACCACCAGGGCCGGATGCTCGCCATCAAAATCGACAAACTGACTGACCTGCCCACGAATTTTTTCTACCCATCCCGCCACCACTTCGGGGGTGTTCAGCTGACGCTCCGCCGCCTTAAAACTCGGGTCACCAATCAACCCTGTCGCTCCGCCCACCAGTGCGATGGGTCGATGTCCGGCTTGCTGAAAGCGGCGCAACACCAGCAGCGGCACCAGCGAACCAATGTGCAGACTGTCTGCAGTGGGGTCAAAGCCGCAGTAAAGCGTGCGCGGCTCGGCAGAGAGCCAATCATCAATGGCATCCTCGCCCGCAATCTGAAAAATCAGGTCTCGAGCACGCAGGTCGGCTAGGAGTTCGCTGGACATGGGCTAGGGTCTAATCTCTGGCAAAACGATGGGTTGTAAGCCCTTCCCGGGCGGAGGCAGAGTATCCCATAAACAGACTGAGATGGGACCGGCAGCAATGCCGGAGAGATCGCTCAAGGCATGTCCGAACCGGTGTTGAGGCTGTATATAATGTCGATGTCAGCGCAATTTCTGGTCGACATGCTTCGTAAACCGACTCCTCGCGGCGCCACGCCACTGGCGCTACCGGTCACGCCACTTCATCGGCGGCCCTACCTGTGGGTAGTGGGAGTTGGGGCTTTACTGATGATTTTGGGGTTGTCACTGACAACGCCCAACAGTGACGAACAACCCTCGATGGCGGTCGGTGAGGTTGAAGCCGCAGTAGCCGCCCCCTCACCCGATGTCGTAGCAGAGCCAATAGCACTGCCTGTGCCGACACCGGCACCCGAGCCGCCGTGGCAGGAGTTTGTGGTGCAGGACGGCGATAATCTCAGTCTGATCTTTAATCGCGCCGGCTTTAGCGACACCGATCTCTACCGCGTCGCACGTGCCAACGATGAGCGATCGTTAAAACGGGTCTACCCCGGCGAGACCGTTGGCTTTCAGAGCGACTCGGACGGCGCGCTGCTCGCCTTGCGCCATGTACAGTCACCGTTACTCACAACCCTCTATACGCGAGAAGCCGACGGATACGCTGCTACGGATGTGACCAGAGAACCTGATCAGGTCGCTCGCAATGTCTCAATGACCATCGACAGCTCGCTGTTCATTGCAGGCACCGATGCAGGGCTGAGTGATGCCATGATCATGGAGTTGGCCGGCATATTCGGTGGTGTGATCGATTTTGTTCTAGATCCGCGAATCGGCGACACCATCCACGTGCTGTATCAAGAACTCGTGCTGGACGGTGAACGCTTCGATGACGGCCCGATTCTGGCTGCCAGCTTTACCAACCGCGGCGAGACGTTCGAAGCTTATCGGTATACCGATGCCGAGGGCGATACGAGCTACTACAACGAGAAGGGCGTCAGTATGCGTAAAGCGTTTCTGATGGCACCCCTCGACTTTACCCGGGTCAGCTCCAACTTCAATCCCAATAGACTGCACCCGATTTATAAAACGCAGCGACCACACCGCGGCACCGACTATGCCGCGCCACGAGGCACCCCCGTTTATGCCGCCGGGGATGGCCGCGTTGTCGAGGCCGGCTACACCAGGCCGAACGGCAATTACGTATTCATACAGCACGGCGAGCAATTCGAAACGCACTACTTACATTTACATCGCCTGAAGGTCAAACAGGGTGCCCGGGTTAAGCAAGGCGATGTGATCGGCACAGTGGGCTCCACCGGTGCCGCAACCGGCCCTCATCTGCACTACGAGTTTTTGGTGAACGGCGTGCATCGCAACCCACGGACCGTGCACAAAATACTGCCCAAAGCGAGATCCCTTCCCGACGCGGAACTCCCCCGCTACCTGGCCGCTATCCGGCAGCCCACGCAGCAACTTGCCAGCCTGCGCAGCGCGCAGCAGCTTGCCTTAGTAGAGTGAGCCACACCTACTTTATCGGTGTGATGTCGGGCACCAGTGCGGATGGCATCGACGCGGTGCTGATCTCTACAGGCGACGGCCAGAGCGCGCTGACCCGTGGCCATCATCGCGGCATGCCGCAAGCGCTGCGAGACGAAATACTGTCCTTCAGACAGCCTGGCGATAACGAGCTGGGACGCCTCGCCGTGCTCGATCGACAGCTGGCAGACGAATACGCGAACACCATTAAGGCCCTCTTGAATAAAGCCGATGTCAGCGCCTCTGACGTCACAGCCATTGGCAGCCACGGCCAAACACTGAGACACCACCCGGGTGGCGAGACACCGTATACGGTGCAAATCGGAGATCCGAACCGGCTGGCTGAGTTAACGGGTGTGACAGTGGTGGCGGACTTTCGGCGACGGGACATGGCTGCCGGGGGGGAAGGCGCCCCGCTCGTACCTGCGTTTCACCGCGCACGTCTGATCGAGGCGGGCGTGCCCAGCGCCGTGGTCAACATTGGTGGGATTGCCAATGTCACGCTGGTATCGGCTGAAGGTGCGGTGCGCGGCTGGGATACCGGACCCGGCAACACCCTGCTGGATGGTTGGATTTCTCAACATAAAGGCCAGCTGTATGACGCCGAGGGCAGCTGGGCCAGCACCGGGCAGGTACTGGAGCCTTTGCTGAACGCTTTGCTTGCCGACCCCTACTTTTCCAGACCGAACCCAAAAAGCACCGGG
>Ga0182090_1001666_pt1 | contig 14234 bp, 10 predicted proteins | sample 041ome_24_FD_127767 | JGI IMG/M metagenome (GOLD analysis project Ga0182090, IMG submission 127767) | Metatranscriptome of coastal salt marsh microbial communities from the Groves Creek Marsh, Georgia, USA - 041408BS metaT (Metagenome... | ecosystem: Environmental > Aquatic > Marine > Intertidal... | reverse complement strand
CACCAACAAAAAAACGTCCTTCGTCCGCCGCCATGCGCCCATCGCATTTAATGAAGCGAAGCTTAAACGATCCGATTTCTTTTTCTCTCTCTTCCTTCAACGCGATGATGAGACGCAACAATCCGCTGGCGATTGGCATCGCGCTGTTCGTCGTCTTCATCCTCGCGCGTTCCTTCGTCGTCGATTCGTTCTTTGACGACGACAAGCGTTCTTCTGCTTCGTCTTCTTCTTCGACGTCGCGGTACGGAGAGCACGATGCCGGCGTTTCCTCCGCCGCGAGAGAGTTGGAGAAGCAAACGCTGAAACACGAGCAGAAGGTGGAAGATGGCATCGAGTGGTTTCGAACGCATTCGGGAGGTGGGAATAGGTGCGCGCTGGACGCGAAAGGGGCGTGCGGGAAGCACGCGACGTGCGTGAAGAACGTGTGCGTGTGCGCGGTTTTGTACGGAGGGAAAAGTTGCGACGGGCACATCGATTTACCGGAAGTGTACGTTGATTCAGAGGAGCCGGATGAAAGGGAGAAGATGTTGCGGTTGTTGAGTCCGGCGCAAAAAGAGGAGAAAGAGAAGAGCGCGCAGCAAGCGAGAAAGGGAGGGAAGATTGATGATTTGAAGACGCAAGGAATCGCGTTTGAAGGCGCCGTGACTTTGAATAAAGAATCGTGCGGGAGCGCAGGGACGGCGAGAGTGTCTGCTTTGACGGTGAAATTGGCGTCGAAGAGAAGCGACGACGCAAACGCGGGCGGGTTGATTGGCGGGTTGTTCGGGAACAAAGAGGGGAAGAGTGGAGCTCCGGGGAAAGGGTTTGTAAACGTAGGGACAGTCGAACAAACGGTTTTGAACAGGTTAGCGGATACGGACGTGGTGACGCCAAAAGACGAGCCTTGGACGAGTTGCGCTGTGGTTGGGAAATCAGGCGTTTTGTTGTCTTACGAAAACGGACCGAATATCGATCAACATCAGGCGATTATTCGCGTCGACGATTTACCGACGCGTGGGTTCGAACAAAGCGTCGGATCGCGAACGACGGTTAGGATTTGTGGCGATGCCAAGTTGCCGTTCTGTCAAAAGTACGTTCGCGAAGGCGCGGAGGAGACATTGATCGCGAATATTACCAACGGGAATTCCCTGAGAGCTTTTGCGAGGATGCACAGAGTACACGATAACGGCGTCGGAGCAGTCACAAAGAAACGCTTGAAATTTGAAGCTTTCCACCCGGAGTTTATGGAGTTTGTGGCGGAGGCTATAGAAGGGATCTCGCCGATGACGACAGAAGCGCAGGCGATCATGTTTGCGCTTTTAAATTGCGCGAGCGTGGATATTTACGGCATTGGTTTAGGACCAAACGAAGGGTTTGCGACGAGATACGACGATGAATTAGGAAATAGAGGTGATGTAGAGGCGTTGGTGAGTAGTAACGGGGTGACGAGTGAGCTGGATCAAGTCAAAGGCTCATTTAATTTACTCAAGACGGTGTATAATTTTGGGTTGGCGCACGTCGCGGAGAGATGCGTAGTAGAGTGCCACCTGTCCGCGGATGCGTGCGTTTTGTGTCAAACAGAATTACTGCACGCCGTCGAAGATGATTTTTAGAATTACATTCATCGTTACTATCGCTGTTGTTTATGTTATTGCAGCGTATGCTAGTGTATATCTATACCTAATTTACAGCGCGGACATCGTCATCTAGAAAAAGCCATCATCCTTCAAACTTTTCACCATGTATGGTCCCTCTAACTCATACCCTAACTTGCGGTAATAATTTCTCGTCCCGACGCCAGAAATGACAGCCATTTTTGTCGAGCCGTGTTCGTCTCTCGCGATTCGTTCGGCTTCTTTCATCAACGCTGCGCCGTAGCCTCGGTGTTGAAATCTGCCAGCCTCTCGCGTAGATACTTTCACCGCGGAACCGTAGACGTGCAATTCGCGCACCATTGAAACTTTTCCTTTCAATTCCACGTTGTTCTTGCCGGCGTTTTTGGTCAATTTACGCAAACGCAACAAACCGACTAAAATGTCTTGTTTCGGGTCTTCGTAGGATAAAAACGTTTCCCATCCGCCGTTCCCGGTATATTCTCTTCTTACTAATTCTACGTCTTTGGGAGAAACGCGGTTGTGAATATCTTGCATTCCAACTTCGCGAGCGCGAACATCGCGGCATTTCAAGCCTAACTCTGCCATGCGCGCCATAGCGAGCTCGCGCAAGTTTCCTTTTTCGACGCCAGAAGTCACCAACGGCATGGGAATATCTCTTTGCACTCTGTACACTCTCGTCCAGGGAGGTACGAGCGCTAAAATCCTCGCCACTAAATCGACCAACTTTTCCGGCGAGTACGAACGGTAAAATCCATTTCTCCACAACTCGTACAAACCGGTACCTCGTATAACCAACGTCGGGTATAATTTTAATCCGTCCATGCGAAATTCGGGGTTCTCAAAGGCTTCCAAAAACGACTCGTAATCTCTCTCCATGCCAACATTCGGCAAGTCTGGCATCATGTGCGCGACGACTTTAAAGCCCGCATCTTTCGCCTCGCGAAAACATCGATTGACTGCTTTTACCGTGTGGCCTCTATTCGTGTCTCTGGCGACATCTTCGTATATCGACTGTAAACCAATTTCAAGTCTCGTGCATCCGTACTTTAACATTTGCCTCAAGTGCGGACCCAAACAATAGTCCGGCCTCGTTTCAATCGTCATCCCGACGCATCTGTGTTTCCCGTGTTCCGAACTCCTCACGGCTTCGTCTACGGACGAACTCGTCGCTCCACTCAACGCGTCGTGTAAATTTCTAATAAAATAATCTCTGTAATCCATCGGCAAACTCATAAACGTCCCTCCCATCAACACGTATTCAACTTTGTCCGTCGAGTGCCCTAATCTGGCCAACTGATCGACTCTCCCTCTCGCTTGCGCGTACGGATCGTATCTCGCTCGAATCGCGCGCATGCTCGTAGGTTCATACCCGGTGTAACTTTGCGTCGAATACTCGAAATCAGAATCCGGTCCGCCCGGGCAATACACGCACACGTTCCCCGTGGTCGCGATGTGCGGACACCTGTGCGGCTTCGACATCACCGCGACCACCGCTACCCCGCTCGCCGTCCTCACCGGTTTCGCTCGCAACTGCGGCAACAAACTCTTCTTGTGTTCCTCCGGTACCGCGGAGATTATTTCTGTCAGTCGCACCGTCCCGTCCACGCCGTACTTCTTCGCCGCTTTATTCTTCGCGTTGTTCAAGTTCAACGTCTGGTTCGATTTCACCGCTTCAATCATCTGTTCGATGACATCCTTCACCGTCCGCAATCGCGCCTCTTCCTGCGTGTACGCGATTCGCTTGTGCTTTCCTCTCGAGGAGGTCACGACGGCGCCGACTTCTTTGTTCGCGTTCGCATCGGATGCGGGGAGTCGTCTGCTCTTCTTCTTCTCCTCCTCCTCCTCCTCCTCCTCCTTCGCGGAGGCGGCTTGTGGTTGTGTCGCCGGCGGCGAATCCATTTGTTCTTCTTCTTCTTCCTTTCTTCGTCAGACGAACGACGAACGACGAACGACGAACGACGATTCGCGAAACAGGCGTCGCCACCGCGCGCGGGAAAATGAAAACGCGCTCTTCTTTTTCTCTTTTGTTCCGTCGTCGACCCGACGAAAGAGAGTGAGGAACGTGATGAGACTTTTTTCCCCACAACGAAATTTTCCCCACACAACAACTCTTCTTCTCTGCACCTGGCGTGCGCGCACACATCTGTCCGTCCGTCCGTCTTCTCGCGCTCGAGAGAGAGAGAGACAGAGATAAAAACACAGAGAGATAAAAGAATAAAATGTCGGACGTGTACTCGTTAGAGCCGCCGACGAAAGGAAAAGTCGTCCTGGAAACCACCTTTGGGGATATCGAAATCGAACTGTTCGCGAGCGAGTGTCCGCTCGCCTGCCGCGCTTTCGTCCGGCTCTGCGTGGACGGCTACTACGAACAGAACGTTTTTCACAGGATATTGAAGGATTTTATGGTGCAAACCGGAGATAAGAGCGGGAGTGGACGCGGGTCCGGGGTGGAGAAGAAGTTTAAAGATGAGTTTCACAGTCGGATTAAGTTTAATAAAAGAGGCCAAGTGGCGATGGCGAACGAAGGGAAGAGAGATTCGAACGGTGCGTCGCGTCGCGTCGAGACAATTTTTTTCTGTGTTTTGCGCGCTCTTTTCTTCATTTTTGTTCCCTCACGCGCGCGTCGCGTTTCATTCTCTCTCTCGCGCGCGCGTGCAGTTAATCGCGTTTACTCACCAACGAGTGTCAACCGCTTTACCCGGCTCAGGTTCGCAATTTTTCATCACGCTCAACGAGTGTCGACATTTGGATCGGAAGCACACGATTTTCGGGAAAGTTGTCGGCCAGACGTTTTATAACGTCCAAAGAATTGGCGATTGCGAGTGTAAAGGAGAAACGCCCGTCGGGGATCCGCTGCCGAGGATTTTGAAGGCGGTGGTGGTTTGGAATCCGTTCGACGATATCGTTCCCGCCGCGGCGAAAGAGGAAAAGGAGGACGTCGTGGCGGCACCGAAAGCGAAGAAAAAGAAGCAGAAAGCAAACGTAGGATTGTTATCGTTCGGCGACGACGAAGAAGTAGCGGAAGACGAAGACGAGAGGAGAGAGAAGAAAGCAAAGAAGCAAAAAATTGCGTCCGCGCACGACGTCGTCGACGAACGAGCGAATACAAAATTAGCCAAAGCGGACGACGAGGAGTATAAAGATGTCTTGAAAAAGACGGAAGAAGAGACGATTGAAAACGAAAAGAAAGCGAAAGAATTAGAAGAAAAGATAAGAATGAAAATGCGCGAGAAAAGAGAGAAGGTGGGCGCTGGTGGCGCGCAGAAATCTTCGTTGACCATGTTGTCCGAGATGAACGTGCACATCTCCGAGGAGGAGCGGAAACGCATCGAGAAGGCGAAGAAAGCGAGAGAGAAGCAAGCGAAAGCGGAGAGGAAACTAGAGCGAGAGAGACACAAGAAGAATAAACTGAAGAAACTAGGACTAGGGAAGGCGCTCGTGACCGAAGATGATAAAGCGCTCATGTCCAACCACGAAGTCAAACGCGCCGAGGCGAAGCTGAGAAACCGAAGAGTGGTGGAACGCGAGAAGGACACGCTGGCCAAGTTGCAAAGGTTCAACGAAAAGTTACACGAAGCGGGAGGAGAAGGAAACAAAAATAACGAAAACGGAGAGAGCGAAAAAAAAGCCCGCGACGGTTTCGTCGGCGTCTCCAAGTTTGTCCCCGAAGGTTTATACTACATGGAAGACCTCGACGAAGACGGCAACGAGAAAATACGCAAACGAGAGGACGACGACGACGACGATAAAAATTGGAGAGCGCACTCCTTAAAGTTCGACAAAGACGGCGCGCAAAACACCGCAGCCTCGCATTACTTAGCTTCCGCGGACGATTACGAAGTTCTGGACCCCAGGCAACCGCTGACTGGCGAAATTGGCATGCGCCAAGCGACTAAAAACGGCGGCGGCGGCACCGCGGATCGGTGACAATTTCTCAAACTTGTGTGTAACAACGAAACAACAAAAGCAAAAAAAAACTTGATAACCTTCACACTTCCTATTCCCCTTCTGGCGCCAAAAGCGCGATGACGACGACGACGACCGACGACGACGACGACGAACCGGCCGGGTCTTTACCGACGACATTTTTTGACGTCATCGTGCTCGGAACCGGTCTCGCGGAGTCTCTCATCGCCTCGAGCGCGGCGAAGATTGGAAAAAAATCCGTCCTCGTGTTGGACGCTAACGACCGGTACGGGAACAGTTTCGGCACCTTGGAAGAAGAAGAAGAAGAAGAAGAAGAAACAAATGAAAACAAAGGTTGGCGCGTGCCTGAGCATTTGTTGCGCTCTGGGTCCGTGTTGGAAACGCGCGATATCGCCGGAAGAAGAAGAACGACAAAGACCGTTGGTGGTGGTGGTGGTGGCGAAGATGACGTTGATGATGTCGTTTTCTCGTCTCGACGAAGGTTCAGTTTGGACGTGGCGTTTAAGTTTTCGCTGGGCGACGACCGGCTGACGGAAGAAGTGTGCAACAGCGAAGCGTATAAATATTTGGAGTTTAAGACGTTAGAGAAGAGCTTCGTGGGCGTTGCCGGGAGGAGGAGGAGGAAGGAGGAGGAGGAGAAGAAGACGGAGAGCGAGGATTTTGAGTTTGTTCCGGTGCCGGCGTCTCGCTCGGAGATATTCGAAAACGCGCGACTCTCGCCGGCGGAGAAGAGAGGTTTAATGAGGTTTTTGAAGAAAGCGAGAGATGTGGCGTTGGAAGGAACTGGAGTGAATTACGGGAGAGGAGACGATGCGAACGCGCCTATTGGTGCGCCAGGGACGGAGTACACTTTGGACGCGGGAGGAGGAGGAGGAGATGATGGTGATGATTCGGGGACGTTTGCGCGCGCTTTCGCGAACGATAGCACTAGTAATAGCAGTAATAGTAAGAACACATCCATGAAAGCGTTCTTGATGGAGTCACCAAACGATCTCTCCGAAGTTACGTCCGACGCGGTAACGTACTGCGTGAGTTTTTGTCCGAGTGCGACGACTAGTATGCGAGGAAGAGCATCGGAAATGTTGAAAACGTACATTCGCTCCATGGGAAAGTACGGTCCAGAAACGCCGCAAGCCGGTTTGATTCCGTTGTACGGATCTGGAGAGGTTGCGCAGGCTTTCTGTCGCATGGCTGCGGTGAGCGGTGCCATCACGGCGTTGCGCCAGCCGATTAGGAAAATTGAGAGAAAAAATGGTGAGAGACGCATTGAAGTTGTGACGAACGGCGGGCGAGTATTGACGTGTGAAAAGCTCGTTTTGGGAGACGCGCAAGGCGATATAGAAATGGTTGGTTTCTCTGACGACGAAACGATGATGAACTGTAGCGAAAAATCAAAGCTGTTTTGTATCAATCGAGCAGTATTAGTCACGAACCGGTCTATTAATGGTAACGATGATGCTCAACAGCGCGTGTTTTTCGCGATACCATCCGCCGCGCGTCCCGGAAAATCGTACAAAGACGAGGACGAGTTCGTCTGCTTCGCGACGCAGCTCGACTACTCGTCCAGATGCTGTCCGAAAGGCACGTTTATCGTCCATCTGTGCCAAAAGTCTCGAAGAACGGTACCGCTCGAAGACGTTTTCGCGGACGTCCTCGACACAATCTTCTCCGAGGAGAAACGAAACGGAGAAGAAACGGAGACGAAAAAGCCGACGATTTTGTGGGGCACCTCGTTCCGAACGCCGGATGTCGACGACGACATCGTCGTCGACAGTTTCAAAACGGACGACTTCGTCAAGTTTCCAGGCGCAGACTGCAACGCGACTTTCGAAGATGCCGTCCTTCTCGCGCGAAGCGCGAACCATCGTCTGTTCGGCCGCGAAGACGCGAACGCAGCTTCTCCGTCTACTCTCCCTCTCTTTCCGAAAACCGCGGCAGCGGAAGACCGAGAGGACGAAGAAGAAGTAAAGGAAGAAAAAGAAAAAGAAAGCATCGACGAGGACGACGAGGACGACGAATACGCTCTGCTCAGAGACTTGTAGCACCAAACGCTCAGAATTAGAAGAAATGCGCGAAAGTAGTACTTTAATTATTAGCATACTAGGCGTCTCGCGCGTAGATTTTTTCTCTCTCTCTCTCTCTCTGAATTTTTAAAAATCGCCAGAACTTCTCCCGAGAGACGGAAGACAGCCGCGAACGAGCGACGAACGACGACGACGCAACGACGACGCGAGCGAACGCAACGACAGAAAGAGAGAGAGTAAAAAACAAGCGCACAAACAAAACGATATGTCTAACGTGTTGACGGGATGCTGCGGTGGCGTCCGCGCCGGTCACGCCGCCGCTCCGCAACAAATCTCCCGAGATTCCATCAAGAGTTTATTCCAAACGCAGAGCGCGTTTCTCGATCAGTTCTTTGAAACTTTAGATTTCGAAGAGACGGCAAAGTTTTGCCAGAAAGTTTTAGATTGCAAAGGTACGACGTTATTTACGGGAATCGGGAAATCGTCGTACATCGCGAAGAAGGTGTGCCAGACTTTGGTATCGACCGGGACGCGAGCGATACACTTAGCGCCGGTGGATGCGTTGCACGGAGATATCGGGAACGTGAACGAAGGGGATATCGTGGTGTTGTTTTCAAAGTCGGGAACGACGGAGGAGTTGGTGAACTTGGTTCCGTACGCGAAAGCGAAAGGTGGATTTTTGGTGGCGGCTACGGCGAATAAGGAGAGCCAATTGGCGAAGTTGTGCGACATGCACGTGACCATTCCGGCGCCCGGGGAGTTGCAACCGTTTGAGAAAGGATCGAGTTCGGTCGGGACGAGCGAGAGTCGGGTGTCGCCTCCAGTGACGTATACGGCGTTACAGATGATGTTTGGGGATACGTGTGCGGTATATATCATGCAGGCGAGAGGGTTGACGCAGGACGAGTACGCAATGAATCATCCAGCGGGGAGAATCGGGAAGAGATTGGTGTTGAGAGTGCAGGACGTGATGAGGAAGATTGAGAGTTTGCCGACGGTATCACCCGAGGAGAAAGGATTGGAGGTTTTGGTGAAAATGGCTGGGGATACGAAAGGATGCGGGTGCTTGTTGGTAGTGGATAAAGATATGACGTTGTTAGGGACGTTTTCGGATGGAGATTTGCGACGAGCCACGGTGGCAAAAGGCGCCGAAGTGAGCAACTTGTTGGTGAAAGATTTGATGAACTACAATAAAGCGTTTCCGAGGTGTTGCGAGGCGGAGCAGATGGCGTATGAAGCTCAAATGAGTATGAATTTGAACGGAAAGATGGTGGATTATTTGCCAGTCATCAGCGGAGACGGGAAGAAGACTTTGTTGGGGTTAATTACGATTGAATCGTTGTCGGAAGCCGGAATGTAAAAGAGAGAAGAAAAAGAAAGAGAATATATAAGTTTTTTAGCGTTCAAAATAACGATACGAGTATGTACAATCAAAGTAAAGTTTAAATCAACAACACGCTTCTGTAAAGTAAAGTTTTATATTAACAAGTTCATTCATTAATTGTAGTACGAGCAAAGTTTGTTCTGAGCTTTATATAGCCCCTTATTGAACACCACCCTTCTTCGAGCGATCCGCTCTCTTGCCCATCTTCGGGTTTTTCATGATGCGGATGTTCAACGGAGTAATCTCAACTAATTCATCCGGACCGATGTATTCGACGCAATCATCCAAGGACAATACTTTCGGTTCGTTCAAAACGACTGTAGCATCCTTGTTACTTCGAACGTTCGTTGCCGCCTTCTTCTTCGCCACGTTGACTTTTAAATCGCCCGCGCGTTGGTGAATACCGACAACCATGCCTTCGTATACTTCAGTTTGCGGCTTGATGAACAAAATACCTCTTTCTTGCGCAGAGAACATGGCGTAAGACGTCGCGGCGCCGGTTTCAAACGCAACCAAAGACCCGTTGTCTCTTTGTTGAATTTCACCGGCCCACTCTTTGTACGCTTCAAAGTTCGTGTTGAGCACCGCGGTACCTCTGGTCGCAGTTAATATCGCGTTTCTCAAACCTAACAAACCTCTGGTCGGAATCGAGTACTTCAACGTCGTCTGGCCCTTGTCGTTGGTGACTAAATCGAGCATTTGACCTTTTCTTTGCGAAAGCAAATCGACGCACGCCCCGGTGTATTCCTCACCGACTTCAATTTGGGCCTCTTCGAACGGTTCGCACTTGCGGCCATCAATCTCTTGGTAGATGACTTCTGGCGGACCGATGCAAAACTCATAGCCCTCTCTTCTCATGGTTTCAATCAAAATGGTAATGTGTAAAGCACCTCTGCCGCAAACGACAAAAGTATCCGCGGTTTCTCCCGGTTCAACTCTCAACGCCAAATTTCTTTCCAACTCGCGGTCCAATCTGTCCTTGATATTTCTCGAAGTGACAAACTTTCCTTCTTTACCGGCGAACGGCGACATGTTCACACTCAAGGACATTCGAACCGTCGGTTCTTCGACCGAGAGTTTCGGTAACGGCTCAGCACCATCCACAAAGATGGTTTCGCCAATCATAACGTCCGGCAAACCGGCGATGGCGCAAATGTCTCCCGCACCGACTTCCTCGATGGACGATTTCGCGAAGTTTCTGTACACGAACAACTCGTTAATCTTACCGTTTCTTGTCGGTTCACCCGGAATGCCAATCTTGATCTGCTGGTTCTTCGAAATCGTCCCTTGGTTCACGCGGCCGAGCGCGATGCGACCTTTAAAGTCGTCGTAATCCAAGTTGGTCACCATCATTTGCAACGGTGCTTCCATGTCGACCTTCGGCGGCGGCACTTCTCTCAAAATAGCCTCAAACAACGGTTCGAGAGTGTCGCTCATGTCCGTGTAGTCGTCCCCGGCGATGCCTTGGAAACCAGACGCGTACACGACTGGGAAATCGCAGCACTCGTCGTCGGCACCCAAGGAGCAGAACAAATCAAACGTAGTGTCGATGACCCAATCCGGTCTGGCTCCTTCTCTGTCAATCTTGTTGACCACAACCAACACTTTCAAACCGAGCGCCAAAGCTTTCTTCAACACAAATCTCGTTTGCGGCATGGGTCCCTCCTGCGCGTCCACCAACAACAAAACGCCGTCCACCATGTTCAAAACGCGTTCGACTTCGCCGCCAAAATCAGCGTGCCCCGGGGTATCCACGATGTTCAACTTCGTCCCTTTGTAATCCACCGAGGTGTTCTTACTCAAAATAGTAATCCCTCTCTCTCTTTCCAAATCGTTCGAGTCCATGATTCTTTCCTCCACTTTTTCGTTGTCTCGGAAAACGGACGATTGTTTCAACATGGAGTCAACCAAAGTGGTCTTCCCGTGGTCGACGTGCGCGATGATGGCGATGTTGCGCAAATCATCTCTCGCTTTCTTCCCGGCGGCGCCGGCGGCGGTTTCCGGTTCGGCGATTGCAGATTTAATCGTCGCGGAACCTCTCTTTGTCGTCGTCGTCGTCCTCGACATCGTCGCGCGCTTCGCTCGAAACGACGTCGCGTTGGCGGCCATAATCGCTCTCGCCGAGAACGCGTGTTGTTGTGCGCTGCTGCTGCTCATGATTGATCGATTGACTTTTTAAACTCTTTTACTCTCAATGCGTGCGCGTGTGTGTGTTTGTGCGCGTATACGAGTAAAGTTTACAGGTAAACGTTTACGGGGGTGCGAGTGCGTCGCGTGCGGGGATAATAGTGTGAGGAACGTGAAGTCCAATTTCTATCCATGCGACGACAGGAAAAAAGGACGTGGAAGCTTTTTCAGCCGCGAAACCCATCAAAAGGTCCCACCCAAAAAAGAACATCTCTCCATTTTTTTTCTTTTTTGTCGCAAAGAAGGCATTTTAGGAGAGAGAGAGAGAGAGAAACGACTGCGTTGTTTTACGCCCCCCGATGCCTTTGCGGCGAACCAAAAAGAAAGAGTGTGCGTGTTGAGATTTTTGTGGTCTCTTTTGCTATGCGTGCTAATATAGTGCGTGATATTACTTTCACATTATCGCTCAAAATCTACGCGTCGTCGTCGTCGTCGTCGTCACGCGAGATCTCTGATGAACAAAAAAGACTCGAGAGAAGAGGGGTTTGTTTTTCACCGCTCCTCTCTCCAGGAGCGAGCGGCGTTGGTTTTCAAGTAGACGCTCTCTTCTTCTCGGTTTCTTTCGTCGAGCGCGTGCGGAGTCGGTTTGGTTTTATTTTTCGTTCTCCATCGGTATAAGAAGTAACTCTCGATGGATCTCGCCGCGGCTATGGCTTTGGACTCGTTGGAGACGTCGAATGGGGCGACCCGGATGGTGAACATTCCGGATTTGTTACCGAAGACGACGTCGGTGAGGTACCGGTCGCCGACAAAGACGAACTTTTCGCACGGCGAGTTTTCCTTTTTTGCCTCGCCCGCGCTCTCGCTACTCTTACTACTCTTTTCCTTCTCGTTGCTACTATTATTACTGTTGCTATTTAAAAACTTGGCGAGCTCGGCGCCGCTTCCACTCGGTTTCTTTTCTTTGTGTCTCGCCACGCGAATTCCCAACTCTCTTTCTAAATGCGTCGCTTCGATCCCGTCCGGGTCGTACTGTTCCAACCCGGCTGAGTTGGAATACACGCACACGCGTTCGTTCCCGAACGCCTGTTTGCACTCTTTCATGCTCTCTTGCAACGGCGGATGCACCTCCGTCGCGTACGGAATCGTCAGCGTGTTGTCTTTATCAAAAATAACCGCCGTGAACCCGGCTTTTTTCAACTTGAACCAATCGATATCTTGAATCGACTCGCAGTCGATGTGCGGCACGGCTAACGACGCGTCCGAGACGGCGAGTTTTAGGAACAACGAAATGCCCGCCACGTTCATGGATTGCCCGAGTTTTCCTAAAAACGACGGTCTCATCACGACCTCCGCGTTTACATCGTCGCTCCTCTCGCCAGAATCCGACGTCGACGTCGACGTCGACGTCGTCGTCGTCGTCGCGCTCCTTCCTCTTCCCATTCCTCTCGCGCGTCCACTAAAGCGACTTTTTTTCTGTTTCCTAAAACTCCCCGTCTTTGACGAAAAAGGAGACGACGACGACAGCGATGAACGACAAATACAAGAAGAAGAAGATGAAGATGGCGAAGCAGAACGAGAAGAACGAGTAATCGACGACGACGAGAACAACGACGACGACGAAGCGCTCGCTTTGCTCATTTTTGGAGAGGAAAAACCCGGACGAACGAACGACGAAAAGAGAGAGGCGAGAAGAAAAAAAAATACGTTTAGGGTTTGAATCGTGATTCGAATTTTCTGAGTCAGATGTCCCTCGTCGTCGTAACAGAAAAAGTCTCCGCTCGCTCGCGCGAACGCGTTCTCGTCCTATTTGCACCCGCACTATTAATACTACTACTACTACGCGCGAAACTCACTTTTGATATCGAACGCGATGAGATCCGCGGCGATATCGTTGGCAAAACGCGCGGGTCGGCGCGCGGCAATCGGTAATAACGAAGCAGTTTTGTGCGGGCAAATTTCAGCCTCCTCCGATCGGTTATCTTCCTCCTCTTCCTCGCGACGACACGGGGAAAACTGCGCGTGCTGTTCTTCGAGGGCGTATTCGTCGCAAAGCGGGAACAGAGGCGTGATGTTTATGGGCCCGAACGACGTGCAAGTGAAGGATATTCCGTTTCCGAAACTCGAGCTCGATTCGACGAATTCTCCGGTCGCCTCCGAACGGCAGAAGAGAAAGTGCGAACACGGGGTCATTTTGAAAGTGGTCACGACGAATATTTGCGGGAGCGATCAGCACATGGTTCGAGGCCGAACGTCTTTGCCGGGTGGGCACATGATTTTAGGCCACGAAATTACCGGCGAAGTCATTGAACTCGGTAAAGACGTCGAGTTTATCAAGAAAGGAGACGTGTGTTCGGTGCCGTTTAACATCGCGTGCGGAAGGTGCGACAACTGCCGACAAGGCCACACCGGGATTTGCTTGAATGTGAACCCGGCGAGACCGGGTGCGGCGTACGGATACGTCGATATGGGTGGTTGGATTGGCGGTCAAGCGGAATACGTGATGGTTCCGTACGCTGATTTTAACTTGCTCAAGTTTCCGGACAAGGAACAAGCCAAGGAGAAGATTACGAGTTTGACGTTGTTGTCTGACATTTTCCCGACCGGGTATCACGGCGCGGTCACCGCGGGCGTGAAACCCGGATCTATTGTGTACGTTGCAGGTGCTGGCCCGGTTGGTTTGGCGTGTGCCGCGAGTGCGCAGCTGCTCGGCGCGGCGTGCGTGATTGTCGGCGACGCGATTCCAGAACGCTTGAACCAGGCGAAATCGTTCGGGTGTGAAGTCGTGGACATCACCAAAGGGTCCGTCGATGAACAAATCGAAAAGATTCTCGGAACTCCTGAAGTGGACGCCGCGGTCGATTGCGTTGGATTCGAAGCGAGAGGTTGCGGACACAACCACGCGAAGGAAGTGCCGGCGCAGGTGTTGAACGATTGCATGACGGTGACGAAAGCCGGTGGCGCTGTTGGTATCCCCGGTTTGTACGTTACCGAGGATCCGGGGGCGGTGGAAGATGCCGCGAAAACGGGGAACTTAAGCATGCGATTAGGCCTTGGATGGGCGAAATCGTTGTCGTTTGCCACCGGTCAATGCCCTACGATGAAGTACAACAGAAATTTGATGAATGCGATTTTGTATGACCGCGTACAAATCGATAAAGCTGTGAATGTGGAAGT
>Ga0182090_1123410_pt1 | contig 14253 bp, 5 predicted proteins | sample 041ome_24_FD_127767 | JGI IMG/M metagenome (GOLD analysis project Ga0182090, IMG submission 127767) | Metatranscriptome of coastal salt marsh microbial communities from the Groves Creek Marsh, Georgia, USA - 041408BS metaT (Metagenome... | ecosystem: Environmental > Aquatic > Marine > Intertidal... | reverse complement strand
TCGAGCTGACGCACCTCCACACGCGTAAAATGATTTCATTCGGGAATTGAGGATCTTTAGACCTCATGTCGATGGGGACATCGATCGGAAAGAAGATCGGGAACCAACTGAACATGAGTTCGTTCGTGTCTTTGTTTCTCGTGTGCGTCGGGAGATGGATGGAACAGTTGACGGATTTTTTTGCTCGCGAGCTCTTGTAAAGGAGCGCGTCGAAATAGCCAGCAAAGCCGTGGAGAGTGGCACACTTGTCCTTCAAAGTGAACGTGATGACAGCGTGGCGCTCGTTTCGAGAATACGCTTTTCCTGTCTTTTCCTTCGATGATATTCGTCTCGGATGCTTGAAGGTGAACACCTCTCGCGCTTCGTCCAGGAGATGGTGTCGGTACAACTTCACCACGTGCGGAGTTTCTTTTGCCCTCAAGTCTAAATCGCGAGAAACAGTCGATGAACATGCTTGATGGACAGCAGCACCCGTCATTGGCGCGAGGTAACTCGTATACTCTTGCGGTATGGAAATTCCTGTTTCCGGTTTCAAACACCGCTGCGCGCCATCTAAACATTCCGGCGAGAGTTCGTTATCGCCGAAGGATCCTAAAAGTTCCGAAACGAGAACGTCGCACTTCTCAGGAGCTTCCCATATGCGACCATCGCTGTGAAAAATTTCTGCATTCACGGCGGCCCAGTTTTCGCTTTGAGCTCGGTGGCGTAAAGTGTGCACCGCGTTCGGATTTTTCTCCACCACGTATACTTTCAATCGATTCGAGACCGAGGCTTTTACCGCGGCGTTTATGGTTGCTTTAACGAGTGGTCCTCTGCCAGCACCAACGACGGCAACGCGAATGATATCACTCACGGTATCTTTGATATCTAACAAAGCTAACTCGATGGCATCTTCGTAAGCGTCGTATTTTGAATCGTCCTTCTCGAAGACTTCGTACGTCGCGCTCTCTAAATTATCCGCCAACGGTTGTAAAGGCGCTTGCACTTTGTCCCGGTAATCGCGTTCGATGACTTCTTGTTCAGAAAGGGGTGGCACGTTTTCAAATAAGTGCGCTATATACCTGAAATATTCTTTCATGGGGTGATATTCGGTGCTCCACTCTAAAGACGACTGAGTAGTATGCGTACCGCGAGTACTTTCGTGAAATTGTATATCTTCGAGGGGAGTATCTTTATCCACGTTTGGATTCTTCACGTACTCATCACCAGACGCTAAAATAACCTGTATGTCTCGCTTGAAACACTCCGAAAGAAACTCTTGCATTCTTTTCGGTAACACGGGATACGCGTGTTTGTTCGGCGTAAAACAAAACGTATCCACACACACACATTTCACCGGCTCCGCGAACCATTTTGAGTAATCCCAACTGGCGTCATCTCGAGGCACCATCTCGTATGCGCACATCTTTCCGAGGAGACCCGTAACGTTTGCCACGTCCCGCTCCTTATCACGTCTTGCGCCTTCGAAATCCAACCCGTTTAAATGGTTCGCCGCGGATGATTTCTCTAACACAGGCTCGTAAACCCCCGCGTTTCGTATGCAAATACCTAAATTTTCGTGTCCGTGACACGCCGCTCGAAACTTTTGCCAAATCGCGTACGAATCGTCATCGACCGAATCAAATTCCAACCACACTCTCGTCGAATTCACCATCGAATCTTCAAAGTGCGCGTTCACCACTCTCGCGCATTTCATTAAAGCGTGCTCTCGAAAACTATTCATGTCTCCTCGTACCTTATCAATATCGTTCTCCTCTCGCGAGGACACCGCTTCGTCAAACGTCTCGAAAGCGCTTCTCACATCGTCGTCGAACCTCGGCCTATACGTCCGAATAATAACCGCGTGTAAATTCAAATGCGACGCGTAACTCAAATCCTCCTCGAGTTTGCGACACATGTTCTCGCACGTTCCGTGTTTCTTATTCTTTCCGCCTTTGAAATGCTCGTAATAATCGCCGGGGCATCCGAACGCAGACACCGCGACGACTCGACTCGACCAACTCTCCGCCGTGAGTTGAAAATCACACGGTCTTTGAATAAAATCACCGTCGTCCTCTTCCGAAGAAGAACGAGACGCTTCTCCACTCCTCCTCCTCCTCCGTCTTCGGTTTCTGCGGTAAAACGCGTCGTCTCCATCCAACGAACACGCGATGAAATCGAATCCGATGCGCGTCGCTTTCTCCAACGCGGTTTTTATGTCGCCGTTTTTTATGTCGGCTACTTCGCACCCGGAAAAGTTCGAGTCGCCTAAATCGTTCCGCGTGAACGAGAGCGGCATTTGTTCGAGACGCAGCGCGTGTATTATGCGCGTAGTGTGCGTCAAAGTTTGGGGAAATGTTCGTCACTTCTTGTGCTCAAAAGGACGATGATGAACGCGCTCTGTTTACACCATCATCATCGGAGGATATCGCTCCCGTTTCGCGCCACCGCTGCTCCTACATTGAAGACGAGGAAGGGATGTCATCGAAATCCTCCTCGCGCATCGTTTGGTGACGATGAAGAAGAAGAACAAGGAGATGAGAATAAAACACCGTTGTCCTCGCTAAACTCCGCCATCGAATTGCGCTCGAAGTTGCAAGAAGTTGCCTTGGTCGCGCAAACGAGGTACTGAAATAATGTTCTCGCGCTTTTGTTGTTGTCTTCGATGGGAGCATAAAACGCGCTTTTTGCTCGCTCTTTTAATCACGCTCTGTCTGTCTGTGTGTGTGTGTTTGTGTGTGCGTTTTGTATCTCTCTGATGTGCTGACGGTTCTTTCTCTCTTTCTCTCTGTGTGAACAACAACAACAACAACAACAACGAAACATCGACATCGATGATAAAAACAAAGTCCTCAAAATAACTGGCAAGATGTATTCGGCGACCAAACGGCATTTGTGTACGAACCGAAGTCGTCGTCCATAACCTGGGGTTTTGTACATTTCCTCGGCGGCGCGGCGTTAGGGCAATATCCGCAGGTGTGTTACGACGCGTTTCTGAGCGCGGTGAGCGAACGCACCGGGGTGACGATTATCGCGACGCCGTACGAGTTAGGGACGAAGCACGGTGAAATGGCGAAGAAGACACGACGTGCGTTCGAGAGGGCGAAACGAGTGGCGCAGGAAAGGAATGGGTTGGACGCGGGGGAGAATGTGCTGCCGGTGTTTTACGTAGGGCATAGTTTGGGCGCTAAACTTCACGCCGTGGCGAGTTTTTACGACGAAGAATCGAACGATAATAGTGATAGTAATAGTCGTAGTGGTAGTAAACAACACTTTCTCGTCGCGTTTAACAACGCGTCCGCGACGGACTCGGTGAAGATTTTAGAAAAATTCGCGAAAGAGTTGTTGAGCAAACGCGAAGGTGGCGGCGGCGAAGCGGCGAGTTCGCAATTCGACGCCATTTTCGATCGGTTGGTACCATTCGCGGAGGTGGCGGCGAAGGCGGCGGGATTGGAATTTTCGCCGAACGCGGTGGAGACGTTAGACGGCGTAGCAAACGGAAAGTTTAAATCCGATAAAGTCACGTTGTTGTCGTTTACTAACGACGAGCTAGATCAGTGCTCGAGTTTGCGAGAGGCTTTGGCGGATGGCGGAGTGAGAACGAATAGCGTGGAGATTCCCGGTGACCATTTATCGCCGGTATATTTAGATTTAGATAAATACGCGAAAATGAACCCGGTGATGAATCGATTGAGTGGCGTGCGCATCGGCGACCGAGAGGCGGTGGAGAGGATTGCGAACGAGATGGTGAAGTTTTTGAAGTCCTAAAAGTATATTTGCGTGCATATTTCAGCTATCGTGTCTCTCTCTCTCTCTCTCTCAGTCGCTATTTACTAAATCTACTAAAGTACATCATCATATGACTGATTACGAAAGCTTCGCGTAGAATCGCACGTCCTCGTTTCCCGAAGCTTCCTCGTCCATCTGTTTCAAAACGTCGTCGTTCAACGTCCCAGAAAACCGACAATCGTTCATCCACGACTGGCAACTCTCCACTTTTGCCATCTCGCACGGTTCTTTCATGGCAGTTTTACGCGCGTATTCAAACTTAAACAGCTTTCTCAACTCGTCTGAAGAGAATGTCCTCGGGTCGTTGTCTTCATCGTCGTCATCCTTATTGTTCGTGGCGTTTTCGACGCACGCGAAACCCATAGATCGCGCCAACGCGCCTTTTTGACACTGGCGTTGGAATATTTTCTCTTCCAACGTGAACGCTGTCAATAAACGGTAAATGAACGTGTTCTTCATTTGTCCGTCGCGATGGATTCGCGCGGTCGCTTGTAAATCGTTCGCTGGATTCCAGTCACAATCGAAAAGGACGAGTCGATTGGCGCCGATTAAGTTTAATCCTACGCCTCCGGCTTTCCTCGAGAGCAAGAAGACAGATCCTCCGTGACCGTTATTGAACGTAGTCACGAGTTGCGTGCGTTTATGTGACGGCGTCGTGCCGTCTAATCGAGTGAATCGTAATCCTGGCGAGGTGGATGAAAGCGCTTTTTCGATGATGTCCAGCGTGGACGTCCATCCTGACACGACGACAACGCGGTCGTTCATTTTTTGCGACAAATCGACGATTTTCTTCAACACGCGCAGTTTTACGCTCGTTTCCAACGGGTCCGTGGTGGTAGTTACTTTATTCGCTTCCTGGATGGCGAGTTGCAGTTCGTTCGATGACGACGAAGACGACGAAGATAACATACCGATGCCGTTGCATACTTTCTGCAAAACACCGCACGCTACCAGAGGATTGTCCACACGTTTCATGATCACTTGATCGCACACCGCCTTGTAACTTTTCTGTTGCGCTTCAGTCAGGGATAAGAACAAACAATACTCTGTCTTTGGCGGTAAGCCGTCGATGTGAACGTCTGATTTGGCGCATCGATCGATAAAAATAGCCGTTTTTTCGAAAATAGCCTTCGCTCTCGCTTTACCAATCATTTTCTCTTCCTCGGTCGCTTTCGTATCGTTCGCGCGTTCGGCGGGTAACTGGTACACTTTCCTAAACGTCTGGTAATCGTTCAAAACGCCCGGATTGGCAAAATCCATCAACGAGTAGAACTCGGCGAGATTGTTTTGTACGGCCGTTCCCGAAAGCAAAACGCGCATTTTACAGTTCAGTTTCTTTAATCCGTCGAGCGTCTTTGACCCGTCTTTCGCTTTCAGTCTGTGCGCTTCGTCGCACACCAACAACTGCGCTTTGTTTTCCAACAAGTGCGCGTTCGCGCGTAAGGTTTCGTACGAGCAAACTAACACCAGCCTTCGCTTTTGGTTTTCCAGCGCCCATTCTTTTAACAACTGCTTCTTCGCCGCGTCCGAGGTGTTGCTCCCATCAATCGCTTCGATTTCGATTTTTAAATCCAACCACTTTTTAAACTCGTTCTTCCAGTTACCGACCAACGTCGCCGGTACCGCGATAATCGCTTTCGTTATCGAACACCGAATGTCCCTATGAACGTCGTAACTCGGTCTCGGTGATTGTCTTAGCATCGTCCAAATCAACGCGATGACTTGCAAAGTCTTTCCCAAACCGACGTCGTGGGATAACAAACATCCACTCCTCGTTTCCGAAGTGATGTTCAAGCAACTTTCAAGCATGAACTTGACGCCTCTCTTTTGGTGCGGGCGAAGGAACCGCGCTATGGAAGGATCGAGGACGAGCGGTATAGGACCGATGGTGTTTGGTTTCTGACCGTCGTACAACACGCACGCGTTTGGTGCATCGATTGAATACACCGGCTTAAGCATATTCGCGGTCACGACGCGTTTAGTATTATTCGCCGCCATAAACGTTTGCGTGTTACTGAACGCAGTCGTCGTTTTCCGCTTCTTCTTCGTCGTCGCGTCGTCGACGTCCTCCTTGTCATCTTTTTCGAGAACGCCGACGTCGATGTTTGCAAACGCCATCCCACTCGCAAACTCCTTCTCTTCAATCTCGTTGTCGATTTCAATCTCGTATTGTTGCAGCGAACACTCCGTGCCTTCCACGATCGTCCCCGGTTTCCCTTTCGCTTTCTTCTCGCCTTTTTCGTTATACAGGACGGAATCGTTCGTTTCCACGTCCACTCGTAAAGCGCCGTCTTCAAACTTTAACGTTTTGCGTTTTACCGCGGTCGCTTTCCGCTTGGCGAATAAGCATCGCCAGTACCTGTGTTGTTGTTTCTTTTTACTGTTGTTGTTGTCCTCCTGCGTCGTCGTTAACGTCTGAATCGTCGTCGCTTTTTTGAAAAGATGATGATGATGAGATTGGTTTCGTCGTTCGCCATTTTGCACGTCATTGTTGTTCTTCGTATTCGTAGTATTGTTCCCAAAAGGCGAGATGAATCCCCCCATATGCTCTCTCTCAGAGACTTCTTTCCCTCTAAAGTCTCTTTCAAAAACCAGCAGAGAGCACAAACGCAAAGAAGAAGAGACTTAAAGAAGGAGAGAAAACACAAATTTTGTGAGGACAAATAATGTTGAGAGAGAAAACAAAACAACAGAGAGATAGAAAAAAACGTGATGAAAAAGGTGCTCACATTAATTCTTCATATTTCCAGCACGCAGCGTTGATTTGAAACGAAAGAGAGAAACGAAGAAGAAAAAGAGAAAAAAAAGTTGCAATGAGAGAGAGACAAAAGAAAAAATATTTAGGGTTTACAAAATTCCGAGACCGAGACGCCCCCCCGTTCTTGCGCTCGCTCTGGCCTCATTGCACATCGCGGACATTTCTTCTCTCATAAACAAGAAAGAGCGCACGAGAACGAAGGAGCAGAGTGTAGCGCACGCGCACATATATATATTCTTTTTCGCGCGGATTGGTCGATTTAACACTGCGAGTTTTCGATGATGCGCCTTGGGACGTACGGCACGGTGGAAGATGAGGACGAGGACGATGTGGAGCGGCAACGACACCTCTCGTCAGAATGGAACGTTGTCCCGAGGAGAGATGCGTTCTCATCGTCGCAAAGACGCGGAAGCACTACGAGCGGAAACAGAAACACCATCGCGACGCGCGTGGCGATGCTTTCTGTCGCCGCCGTGGCCTCGCTCGCGGTCGTCCAAAAGACGAGCGAAAGAACTTTGCTCGTGAACGACGACGGTGCTTCTGCGGCGTCGGCATCGTCGTCGTCGTTTTTGGGGCCGCGGAGGAGGACTTCCAACTCGGGAGAAATTTTGGGATTTACACCTTCGAAAACTGTACACGGTTTACAACAACGCGGGGGTGGTAAAGATGAGGAGGATGAATACGACGACGAAAAACCATCGTCGTCCTCGCTTTTGAACAACAACAACAACAACAACAAAAAGGAGGAGGAGGACGACGATCGATCCTCCTGGTTTTTGGAAAAGATGATGCCGAGATTTGACTGGAAAAAGCACCACGCTCACAAAAGCGCTTTTCCTCTAGACGAAGATGAAGAAGAAGAAGAAAACGAACGGATGAGAAGCGGCGACGGCGCGTCTTCCTCCTCGTCCTCGTCTTCTGTTTTACCAAGGCTCGGGGGGTCGAACGACGATAAGAAAAAGAAGAAGAAGAAATCCAATCCTCCCGCTGAAAAGGGCGAGACGGCGTCGCTCGGCGGGAACAAAAGTAACAAATTGGAAGACGATATCGGCTTCGATTCGTTGTTGAAGAACCCGCCGAAGAAGAAGAAAGTGGAGAAACCGAAGCCGAAAGTTGTCGAAAAGAAACCGACGAAGGAGGAGAAGAAGGAGAAGAAGAAGAAGAACAATAACGACGACGACAAAGACTCGTCTGAATCGCCTTCGAAGAAGAAGGAGGAGGAAGAAACGCAAACTTCTTCTGTTTCGGAAAAACCGAAACCGTACGATTCTACGGACATGTTATCGAAAGTCCCGAGCTCTACGACGCTCTCGGCGGCGGATATCTTAGCGAGGGAAGGTCAAGATGCGAGTTCTTTACTCGTCGACGATGCGCCGAACGATACCGAAGACGCGTTATCGCAAGATATTGGTTTGAGTTTGGACGACGGCGCGGCGACGCCAAGTTCGGGAACGTTAGCGGCGGCGGAGACTGCGACCACGGCTCAACAGCCGACGCCGACGATGTTCGTGCCGCAACAGCAGGAACAACCGACGACGACGACAATCGCGTCTTCTTCAACAACTTTCCCAACGCCCCAGGCGCCCATCATCACCTCCTCTTCGTTCTCTAACGGTGTCGTGCCACCGCGACCGCCGATGGTTGTTGATTCTAGCAGTACAGCGACGACGACGGAGGAAACGTCTACCGCGTCTTCTGGACCGGATTTATCGAGCATGGATGCGTTGCCAGATGAAGACGTCAACCTCGACGTCGACGATCCATCCGGTCGAATTTCTTCTTCTTCTCAGGAAGAAGAAGAAGAAGAAGAAGAAGAAGATCGCGCGAGAGGCCACGTTGACGATGAAGAGGATATAGTCGTACCGGACGATGATGGTGATACTACTGAAAACGAGCAAGCGGAAACTGGTGAATCGGAAGAAGATCCGGCGCCAGCTGAACAACAAACTGTTGAGCAGTCGCAGCGAGAAGTTGCCGCCGATGCAGATGAACAACAGCAACAGCAGCAGCAAATTGAAGTGCAACAACAACAGTTGCAGCAACAACAAATACAGCAGCAGCAGCAGCAACAGCAGCAACAACAACAAGAACAGCAGTATTATCAACCGCAACAGCAGCAACCGATTAACTTTCAACCGAAAATCATCATTCCAAAGCAAAAGTCTTCCAGACGAAGGAGCAGCGGTAGCAGTCAGCAAGCCTTGGGCGTTTCTCAAGAAGATCTCGAAGAGAAGTTGGAAGAAGCTTCGGCGAGTGCGGTCGGGAACGTCGTGGACGCGTTTGTCGGGAAACTCGACAACGCGGCCAACGCCGCCCGGGCTGGGCCAAAAGCCATCGAACGCTCGTTATCGCCGATGGATCGATTAACCGAATCTATCGCTCGTATTTTAAACGATAAAGAAGAGGAAAACAACAAAGAGAGAAGGTCTTCGCGAAGAAGATACGACGACGAGGACGAGGACGATTACGAATACGACGAAAGAGATCGGAGACGAAGAAGAGACGACCGACGACGCGACGAATACGACGAAGAACGCGATTATCGAAGAAGCGACAACGCGAGGCAGTCTTTAGGTGAACCAATGAGCACGGAGGATAAACTGAACCAGAAAATGCGCGACTTGGGTGTCGAGGACGCCATCGCCGAGAAGCAGCGACGTGAAGACGACGCTCGAATGGGCGAGATGATTAAGCAAAAGTTAAGTCTGATGGATCCCGATATCGTCGAAGATAAACCGTACTTGGAACCGACGCAGCTCGAGATGAACCAAATTGTCGAGAGAACGCTGAAGAAGTTGGGCATCGAAGACATCGCCAAGAGAGAAAAGGATACAAAGATGGAAGAAAAACTCGAGCAAATCATCGCGGAGAAATTCGATAAGATGGGTTTGAACAACGACGACGATGATGACGAGGAAGATAACTTAGCGCCGTTTCGAAAGGGAAAGAAGGCGAGTCGTATCGAGAAGCGGGTGCAAAAGGCTGTCGCGGGTATCGAAAACAAGTTGTACGCGAACACGTTCGGCCAGCTCAACGGAAACCAACAGATGCAACCGCAAATGGGCGTTCCCATGATGCAACAACCGTACGGTTATCAACCACAGCCAGTCTTGTACGACCAATTCGGTCGACCAGTCGTGACTGCGCCGCAACCTGTCGTGCAGCAGCAACCGCAAGAGATTGCCGGTCACACGGAAAAGGACCGCGCGGAGGACGCCATCGAACGCATGGAGGCTTTGTTTGAAAGCAAGATGAAGGAAAAGGATCAACCTTCTCGATCGTCATCTTCAGCTTACGCGCGCGCTTCCTCGGCTCGTGGCGACGATGATATGCCCGAAAATCTTGATGATCTTTCTCTTAATGATGACGCCGATATTTTATCCACCAGACGAGACACCGGCGGCGCGGACCAAGAGCCTGATTTGGAGGCGTTGAGAAAGGAAGTCGCGCAAGTTGTCGCTCAGTCTATCGAAGAGAAGAAAGCGGCTGCGCAGAAACAAGTGTTGACGGCTGAGCAGCAACTGAAGGAAAAACTTGACTCTTGGAAAACGAACGAGGCGACGAAGGACATGGATGCGGATTTCCAAGCTATGCAGCAAATGGAAACGCAACCAAGCGCTTCTACTTCTTCGTTAACGACGGACGTACAAAGCGCGGCGGAAAAGGTCAAGGCGATGTTGCTCGGTGGTAACGGTGCAGACTTGACGTCTTCGTCCGTGTCCGCGGTACCAGAAGCGGCGGCTACTGACGTCGACCCGGTCGCGGCTGCTGCCATACCGCAGCAACAACAACCGGCGCCGCAGCAAGTACCTCAACCTGTCGCAACCTTTATCGATCCTGCGACCGGTCAGCCAGTAATGACTACTCAGCCAGCCGATATCGCCGTTCCATCGAGTGCCACTGCCGCCGTCGTAGCTCCAACAACCGAAGAACCCGTCGTGGAAGCCGCCGTTCCGACTGGTGAAGTCGTCGAGGAGAAACCGGCCAAGAAGGAGAAAAAGCCGAAGAAACTCTCTGACATGGACATCATCATGGGAGGCTTGAGCAACGACGACGACGACGATGACGACAACAACTCTTCCAAAAAGTCCAAGAAATCTTCCAAGAAAGCAAAGAAAGACCCGTGGGGCGACGACATCAAACCTTCCAAAGCCGAGAAAGAGGACGAAGAGGACGACTCGAGCGCGACGGCGGTTGCCGCCAAAGACGACTCGGTCTTGGACAACATCGGAGGCGAAGACGACGTCGACTCCATCTTAGCCGACTACGAAGCCGCTAAATAATAACACGAACAATAATAACCATAGTAGCGTCGAAATAAAGTAACGAATGTAATCTAATATATAGCATTGAGCCAATCTTAAACTGCGTTAACATCATCCGCTCGTTTTTCACTCGAAATCACTCCTCGGAGACGTCACTCGTCTCTCCTAAACATGCCTTCGTTTTTAACGACAACAACTCGCGCTGCTTCTGCCGTGAACAACAACAACACCAAGGAGAAGAATAACAACGCGAGTACTAAAAAGAGTCGTCAAAAGTCTTTAAAACCGTCGTCGTCGGAGTCGTCGAGGAAAGCGAATCAAAAGCAGCAGATATCCGTCCCGTCCTCTACACCTTTACCGGGGAAAGAAATCATCCGGAAAAGCATCGGGACGACGCTTTCGCTGACACTCGCGGTCGGCATTGGATACTTCTTAGGGAACAATCCAACGTACTTGTCGGAGATTTTCGGGAAGACGTTCGGTGGTGGGCGTTCTGCGTCTGCTTCTTCCGAAGAAATGGTCGTTTTAAACGAAGGCAAGAACGAAACGTATGAAGAGTTGTTTTCGATAGACACTATGGACTCGGCGACGAAGGCGAACATGTGGCGAGTGGTGAACGACGGGGTCATGGGAGGCGTCTCGAATTCCGCGATGATGCCACCGTCGCCGAATTCGCCTGGGTTTAGCAGATTTGCAGGTACCGTTCGGTTAGAAAATAACGGCGGGTTCGCTTCGGTTAGAAGAGCGTTGCCGAATTCCGACGCGAGCGCGTATAAAGGCGTGTACGTAAAATGTAAAGCGGCGATGAAAGAAAGAGACGAGAAGAAGCAGTTTTTGCTGTTAACGAAAGATGCGGAGTGTTCGAGGAACTTCGGGACGAACTTTAAGAGCGCTTTTACGGTGAAGAGCGCGGACGATTGGGAGGTGAAATTGTTTCCGTTCGAGAAGTGCTTCAAGAAAGGCGAGAGAATGGGAAGACCGATCGAACGCGGCCCGATAAACGTGAAGGAAGTGACCGAGTTAGGCTTGATGATTTTAAGAGGAGAAGAGGCGCAGGTCGGTAATTTTGGCTTGGACGTGGAGGAGTTTGGGTTTTATGTGTGATTCATGATATATAGAACAAGTATTTAGCGCGATTTTATATTTAGTAATACAACAACAATTTATTCATTTTCATTTAAGCGGCGGCGGCGGCAGAAGAGGCGCTATCGTCGCCGCTCCCTTGCGAGCGTTCAAACTCAACCCAATCGCCAAAGCTCGAAAAACCTTCCTCGGGTTCGGTGAGCGAGCATCCCATAACCGTGCGTAACTTTTTCCTTTTCCCAAAAGCAAACTTGAACAAAATTTTTGGCATGCCGAATAAACCGCCAAACGCAAACGTAAATCCTCGAAAGGCTTTGCCCGCGATTTGGGCAATGACTAACTTAATAATCACTTGTCCGAAATCAAACGAGCGTTTGATGTGTTCAGTCACCGGCACCGAGCGCAATCCTTTTGCCAGTTCCGTGCGCAACGTTTTATCTTTCGTCAGCATGATTGCCGCGTCTGCGGCCATGCTAAACATGGGCAACTTAACGCCGCCTTTCGCGCCGACTTGCGCCAACTCAATCATGGCGGTCAACCGTTCCCACTCGAATCGACCATCGACGATGATAACTTTGAGCAATCGTAAACGCAGCGCCGGGTCTGGGTCGGTCAAAAGACGTCTGGCGACGTATGGAAACGCGGCATCTAAAAAGTTAAATTCCGGGTCTAACGTCAAGCAAATCGATTCTTGCGTCAACAACGATCGAATGACCAAGGAAAACCTTTCGGGAACTCGAATCGGGTACTTGAACAATAACTTGTTGAACTCTTTCGTCAACCCCCGAAAGGAAAATCCGTTCGTGCCCGCTAACTGTTCCAACGCGTCTTCACCCCAAACCTCTTGCAACCCCAACGCGACATCCGCGATGTCCGCTTTGTTCTTATCTAAAAAGCCGAGCGTTTGCAACGTCTCCGAGAGTTGCATGTAATCTCGATTCATCGTGTGCACGACGGCATCAATCAACGATTCTTGGTTGGATCTCGAAATCTCCGCGACGTTACCGAAATCGACGTAGGCAATATCACCGTCTCTCAAGGCTAACACATTTCCCGGGTGCGGATCGCCGTGAAACAAACCAAAATCTAACAGTTGTCTCAAGCCGCTTTCGACGCCGTTTTGGAGAAAAATGCGTTTCGCCTCGTCGCTGCCAAACGCGTTCGGCGCGGTGCACCGAACACCTTCTTGCCAATCCATGACTAAAACTTTCGGACCGGAGAGTTCTGGAACGACCGCGGGTATGTGTACGGACGGATCGTCCGCAAAATTGTTCCGAAAATCTCTCAAGTTTCTCCCTTCTTGGATGAAATCGAGCTCTTCCAATAATTTCTCCGCGAACTCGTCGACTAAAAGCGTCGCAGGGCACCCGACGTTTTCCAAACAGAAATTGTCAAACAATTGCTTCGCCGCCGCTCTCAACACGAACAAATCTAAAATCACCGAGTCTCTCGTGTTTGGTCTCAAAACTTTTATCGCCACGTCCCGTTTATCTTTTTTCAGCGTCCCTCGATACACCTGTCCGATGCTTGCCGCGGCGACTGGCTCTTTCGTAAACGTCTCAAACACGTCGTCAATTTTCTCCCCCCACTGCGATTCCATTATCTCCCTCGCTTCGGACGTGGGAAACGCTGGAACTTTATCTTGCAAAGTCGTCAACTCCTCCATAACGTCTTCCGGCACTAAATCCGGCCTATTCGCTAAATTCTGCCCGAGCTTCACGAACAGCGGTCCCAAGCTCGTCAACGTCGTCTTCACCTCTTTCGCCCATAATCTATCGTTCGTCACCCCATCCGCGCTCTTTTCGGCCGTTGACTGATCGATTCTTTCCAACTCTTTCCTCTTCCCGTTCAACTTTGAAAACTTTTGCGTCAAAAACAACACTCGTTTCGCCAACTTTGCCGGTCGTCTTAACGCTTCTCGCCGAATCGCCTCCGGGTCGTATCGCGTCACCACGTTACAAAAATTCGCGTCAAACTCCACCGTCTCTTTCGTTTTCTTTCTCGCTTTTTCTCTCGAAAGCTTTTTCTGTTCTGTGCTTACATCGACGTCTTCACCCGCGATCCTTTTAATCGCCGTACCGCTCAAGAGTGGTTTTTCCTCCTCCTCTTTATCTTCTTCTTTGAAAGCACCATCTTTAATACTGCTATTGCTATTGCTCGTCGTCGTCGTTCGAAGAAGTAAAACGCGTCGTTCTCCTCGCCCTTTTTCTCCTTCTTCGCTTTTAAAACGTGGTCTTCTTCTTCCTCCTCCTCTGCGTAGAATTCTCGTCTTCTCCGTGTTCTTCGAGAATCCAACTTTCTGTTGAAGTTTCACGGGATAAATCGTTCTCGACATCATCCTCATCATCGCGTAATCTTTCCAGAGCGCTTTCTGTACTC
>Ga0182090_1603916_pt1 | contig 14273 bp, 6 predicted proteins | sample 041ome_24_FD_127767 | JGI IMG/M metagenome (GOLD analysis project Ga0182090, IMG submission 127767) | Metatranscriptome of coastal salt marsh microbial communities from the Groves Creek Marsh, Georgia, USA - 041408BS metaT (Metagenome... | ecosystem: Environmental > Aquatic > Marine > Intertidal... | reverse complement strand
TGAGAGACCAAAACCACGAATGTACTATTTAGGGTATGAAAATGACTCTCTGATTTTTTTCTTGGAGACAGACGTTTGTGTGTTTGTTTGTCGTCTTTTTGTACGATTCGTCCTCAAAAGTTGTCTCACGCACACACATCGCGCGCGCGCTACTATCACATCTCTCTGAAAGAGTTTAAAAATACCATCATCGAAGAGAAAGAACTATACTACTACGAATAAAGGTTGTTGTTTGTTGCCACGACCACAGAGTTTTAAAAGAGAAGAGAGAGATTGTCTCCTCCTCAATTTTGAAAGAAAGAAAGAGAAAAAGCCCAAAAAGGGGGAGAGTTGTCGTCAAAAAAGAAGATGAGCGACGAAGGTGGTGGTGGCTCTGCCGCCGCACGCACCCGCTCGAAGGCGCGAGTGATGCAAGAGATGGACGCGAATGCAAATAACACCGCGACTGGTAATAAGCCGCCGAGTTCGGCGCAGACGATGGACAAGATACAATCGAGGTACGTGAAATTCAATCCAGTTTGATAGTTTTTTTGTTTGTACCCCTCTTTCCAACGGACGTTTTTTTCCTCCTCTTTGCGCAAATGTTAATCGTCGTCGTCTGTGTGCGATTGAACACAGAAGACGATATGCGTTCGGATCTTTCTTTGTTTTTTGCGCGTTTGGTGTCTGTGCGCATTAGCTGGGGGGATGGTATCGTCGTCATCATCATCAACACGTCGTGCCTCCTTGCACCCAATTTGACAAAACTAACCAACACCATTCCCCTACAAAAATTTAAAATTCGACAGAATGTCTGCGTTTCGAGCGAAAACTGACAAACAGGGCAGTAAAACCGCATCGCGAGTCTCATCTGCGGTCAAACCGAATTTGCGAGCGTTGAACGATCAAAACTATAACAACGGCGATAACACCGGGACTTTCGTGTTCAACACCGCGGCAAAAGAGCGATCGAAGATTGCAGCTTTGAGCAAGTCGTTGTACGAACCGGAGGATGGCAACGGCGAGAATTACTCGGCGCTCATCGAGAAGTTACTCACGTGGAGACCGACGTCTGACAAAGGTTCCCCGGAGTACATGAAAGAGTTGTTAGGGCACGTTCAATCGCAGAAGAAAACTTTGAAGGCTTTGGTAAAGTTGAGAGAACAATTCGTCGTTGGCGCTGGAAGGATCGAGCGAGACTTGCTCAGAGCCGCGCGCAACGCGGAGAACAACACCGGCTCGATCCCACACACGCAACAAGAGTTGGCTGAAATCCACGCCGAGCGAGAAAAGTTGACGAAAATGCAGAGAGAGTCGCAAGAGCATCTGCTCAAAGTGCAAGAGGCGGAAGAGAAGCTGTCGAAAGCTACGGAAGACTTGGAACAAGAGCGCGCGCGAATTCGCGAAGAAGAGCACAGCGCGGTGATGGCAGCCTTGAACAAAAAGATTGCCATCGCGGAATCGAAAGTCGATGAAGCCATGAGAGCAGAGCAGAAGTTGCAAGAAGAGACGCACAAGTACGAGCAGTTGAAGTCTATGGAGGATTTAGGCGTCGCCGAAGCTTCGCAGAATGTGAAGAAGGCTTTGGATGAAGCGAGTCAAGCGAGAGCGGAGACGCAAGAAGCGAAGCACAATCTGTTCGAGTTGAAAGAAGAGCATGCAAACTTGAAAGGTAGATACGAAAGTTTGAACGAAAAATACGCGGCAGAACGAGACTCGTGGGCGCAAGAAAAGCGGGAGATGGACGCGTCGAGGGAGAAATTGCAAATGATGGTGAACGATATGAACTCGACGACTGATATGATGGAGAAAGAGAAGAATGCTTTGTTGGCGGAGAAGGAAGCGTTGGAGCAGAGTTTACAAAGCGAGATTGACAAGATCATGGCTGAAGCGGCGAAAGAGAAAGAGCTGGCCGTGGAAAATTTGGAACAACAGCTTACGGCAGAAGCGAGGGAGACGTTGGAAAACGAGAAGGCGGCGTGGCAGTTGCAAATGGAGGAGAAGCTCAAGGAGCAGATTGGTGAATCCAAGGATGGTTTTAATCAGCGATTTGAAGATTTGAATCAACGCTTAGCCGAGCAAAAGGAGAAGCACGATCTTATTTGCAAATCTATGCTCAAAGAGGCTGAAGCGACGAGAGCGCAATTGACCGCCGAGCACCAGGCGGCGTTGAAGCAAGCCACGCACGAGGCTGAGTTGGAAATTGCAGCGACAAAAACGGCGCTCGCACACGCCGAGAAGAACAACGAGCAGCTCCAGAACGAAGTCAACAGAGCTCGCGACGCTTTGTCGATGGATCAATCGGAGAGATCCTCGGTGAAGGATATTGCCTCGATGTTGTCGGAACACGCGGACAAGCTGAGCGAGAAATATGCTCGCGAAAAGAAGGAAGCGCTGGTGGAAAAAGAGCGAGAGTTGCAACGAGAACACAAAGCTTCGATGGAAGTGGCACAGGCGAATTTTGCGAAGGAGATGGAATCCGCGAAGGAGAATTTGAGGTCTCAATTGGAGTTGAAGGCGGCGCAGGTGTTAGACTTCAGGTTGGAGGAACAAGCCGCGACGCTTAGAGAGTTATCCGCCGAAGACAAAATGGTCACTCTTCAAGAAACTGAATTGAAACACAAAGAAGACATTGCGAAGTTACGCGCCGAATTCGACGCCGAAGCTGGGAAAAGAGTGCGAGAGGCTCTGGAGAGTTCGAAAGGGCGAAGCAAAGACGCGATGCTCGCCGCGGAGAGAGAGGCAAAGGCACGCTTCGACAAGCAGCTCGAATCTAAGATGGAAGCATTCGAGGCTGAGTTAGAGTCGCAACGAGCCGTGTTAACGAAGGAGTCTTCGATCGCTTTGGAAAATTTGAGGCAGCAGTTACTCAGTGAGGCTGAAGCAGAGCGCGACGCCTTGGAAGCGCAACTTCGAGCGGAGGCGCAGACTTTCATGGAGAGATCGAAACAACAAACTTTGCGTACGCACCGTGCCGAAATGGAAAAGCTCGCCGCCGAATTGGAGAGAAAAGCCGGGGAAGCGAGAGAGACAGCTGTCAGCGAAGCGGTCGAGAACTTGCGCGCAGAGATGGAGGATGAGAAGCAAGCGATTATCGAGGCGACGTTGGCTGAAATGTCCGCAAAGTCTCAAGCCCAGTTGGCGTCTGAAAAGGCAAAGATCCAAGCGGGTGCGGTTGCTCAAAACTCAGTGCAAATCAACGAGTTGAAAGAAGCACTCGAAAACGAGCGCCTCAAGATTGTTGCTCTGGAAGCGGCCGCCGCCGCCGCCGGGAGCATGGCGAGTGCGGTTCCCGCCGCGACTTCCGAGGAGTTGGAAACTGCAAAGGCCAACTGGAAAAAGTACGAAGCCAAAGCAAATTTACTCGAAAATACGATCGCACAATCCGTTCAGTCTGCCATGCACTCTAAGGAAGAGATGTTTATTCGTGAGAAAGCTGATGCGATTACCAAGTTGACGGTTGAATACGAGATGAAGATTAAGCGCGCGGTGGATGAAGAGCGCGAACGCCTTCACTCAAAGAACGCGATTGATCCATCTGTGAACTCACAAGCAGAGCTGAATTTGCGCGAAGAGTTGTTGCGAGTCCAAGAGGAAAAGAACGCCGCATTGAGAAAGGAGAAGGAAGTCGCAAGACAGCTCGAGGAATCCAAGGCGACGGTGGAGTCCTTGAAGTCGAGAACATCTCAGTCAGATCAAAAGAGCCAAACGTTGTTGGATCTCACGAACCAAGCCGAAAGAGCGAAAGCGGAAGCAAACGCGACGTTGAAACGCGCGCAGAAGATTGAAGAAGAAGCCATGAGAAACGCAGACAGGTTGCAAGAGATGGAGCAACAGTTACTCGAGGCTGAAGAAATTCGACGCGCGATGCATAACCAGATTCAAGAATTACGTGGAAACGTCCGGGTATTCGCGCGCATGCGTCCCCCGTTCGTTGGTGAAGAAGATTACTGCTCGGTCGATGCTTTGGACAAAGATTCAATCGCCGTTACGGTTCCAGAACTTGAACCGAGAGTATTTAATTTCGATCGCGTGTTTGACGCCGCCGCCTCGCAAACGGAAGTTTTCGAGGAAGTCGAGTCTATGATTACGTCGGCGATGGATGGTTACAAAGTGTGCTTGTTCTCTTACGGCCAAACCGGAAGTGGGAAAACGCACACTATGTTAGGTTCCGGAGACGGCGAAGATCGTGGTATAATTCCACGAGCGGTGAGTGCCATTCTCGAGCGCAAGGAAAAGTTGCTCGAGAAAGGATACGAGTACGAAATCGAAGCATCATACGTAGAAATCTACAACGACCAAATTCGAGATTTATTAGCTGGGCCGAACGCAAAGCACTCCGAGCGACATAACATCGTCACTGCTCCGGAAGGTGGATGTCCAACCGTCGCGGGCGTCGTGAGAGAATACATCGATTCCGTTTCAGCCGCGGCAGCTCTCGTCCGAAAGGCAACTGCTGCGCGCGCCGTTGAAGCGACAGAGATGAACACGCACTCTTCGCGATCGCACACGTTGTTCTTAGTATACATTACTGGCGTTCACATTGCTACAGGAACGCAACTTTCTGGATGTTTGAATCTCGTCGACTTGGCCGGGTCAGAGCGCACGAAGCGTTCGGGCGCCCAAGGCACGCGAATGTCAGAAGCGTGCGCGATAAATAAGTCACTCTCTTGTTTAGGGGACGTCTTTGCGTCCATCGCGAGAGGTGATAAGCACGTGCCGTATAGAAATTCGAAGTTGACGTATCTTTTAGCACCATGTTTGGGAGGCGACGGTAAGACGCTCATGTTTGTAAACGTAGCTCCGGAGGAGGAATCCGCGGAAGAAACCGTGGCGTCTCTGCGATTCGCATCCACGGTAAATGCTGTAGAATTAGGCCACGGTAAACGGGCAAAACGAAACGTCACTTCCATGTGGCCATCGTTTGGTAACTCGCAATTGAGCAAGGAACCGCCCTCTACCAGTCAGCAACGAAGACTGAGCAGCAGAAATCTACCGCCGCCGTCGACTGCGGCGCGAAGACAAAGTAGTGGTAGATTAGGATCGTACGGTGGACAACAAACGGGACAAAAGAGAGGTCGCTCTGCCGCAGAAGAGAATACGACTTCGTATGGAGGAGGGCCTTCGAAGACACCTCGACGAACTCGAGGCGGTCGGCGTTGGGAATAATAAAATAAACGAAAGAAGGACGAGAGAGAGAGGAGGAAGCGCTCTTTCGTCTCGAATATAAAATCATAATAGTGTGTTACAGAACTACTAGCAACAACAACAACTGCGTATCTTATATATCATTTTTAATATCATTTACACGAGACCTTGTACAAATAACTTTATAAATATACATTTTTATTAAAAGCGTCGCGAAGGCGCGCAGGCGCGCAGGCGCGTGCGATACTATGACAAGGAAAGAGTGCTAATAAGGAAGTCAGTCAGTTTTGTTTTGGAAAAAAACACCTAATAAAACGAACAACAAGCATCTTCACTTTTAGTTCCTTCTCTCTCATCATCATGTCGTCCTCTTCTGCGCTTTGTTCTTGTTTGAGCAGCGGAAGCAGCGTCACGTCCACGCATCGTCGTCGCAGAGCGTCGTCGTCTTCGTCGTTGACGTCTTCTTCTTCTTCGTCCTCTTTCTCTTCTTCCCGTCGTGGATTCTCGCCGCCCTCGGTTTATCTCAACAAGAACAAGAACAACAACAACATGAACAACAACAACAACAACACTAGCAGCAGCAGCAGCGGTAGAAGAAGATCATCATCGTCGTCGTCGAAATTAAAAGTATGCGCGGCGATGAGTTCGATCGATGACCCGAACTTTGCGGACTTGTCCGACCGATTGAAACTCGATAACGTTCGTCAGTCGCTCATTCGTCAAGAAGACTCAATAATCTTCGCGTTAATCGAACGCTCGCAGTATAAAGTGAACGATAAGATTTATAAGACGAACTCTATCGATGTGCCGTGTTACGACGCGAAAACTGGCGTGAGAAGCTCGATGATTGAGTTTATGTTGAGAGAACGAGAACAGATGGATGGGAAAATTCGAAGGTACACTTCGCCGGACGAACACGCGTTTTACCCGGAAAGTTTACCACCGTTGGTTATACCACCGATGAACTTTGGGGAGGTTTTGCACGAATGCGCGTTGAAAATTAATATCAACGATAGAATTAAAGAGATGTACGTGGAGAATATTGTTCCGGGAATGTGCGAGAGCGGCGATGATAACAACTACGGGTCCGCCGGCTTGTGCGACGTGAACTGTTTGCAATTAATATCGAGACGGATTCATTACGGAAAATTTGTCGCGGAGGCAAAGTTTAGAGCGCAACCGGATGAATATTCTGATTTGATTCGCAAACAAGACGGGAACGGATTGATGCAGTTGTTGACGAATCAAGCGGTGGAAGACAGAGTGGTTGCGAGAGTCACGAACAAGGCGGCGTTTTACGGGCAAGACATCAACGAGGAAGTTCCAGATGCGAGCAAAGTTTTGACGAATCCAGAAAACCAAAAGTATAAAGTCGCGCCGGAAATCATCGCGGATTTGTACTTTAAGTGGATCATGCCGATGACAAAAGACGTGCAAGTTGAATATTTATTGCAAAGGTTGGATTAAATTGATCGATTAAATTACTATGCGAATTGTTTTTAACTAACTACACTATTATATTTCGAACGTACCGGTACCCGGAGGTATAATTGCTATATTATTATATTTAAAATGTGTATCTATATAAACTAAACGCGCGGGCACCTAACGCATGCGTGAACAAAAGCTGTCATTATCGCGCACTCTTAACCGACAAAGTGTATGCCGTGTTCGTTGAACACTGCCAACAGTTGTAAGAAATCATCCTGCGTCATTTTACTCGAGCGCATCTCCACGTATCCGTTCGTGTTTAATACCTTTTCGATTAACTCTTTCACGTGATCCTTGACTTCCTGTCGTTTCTCCTTGTTATTCGCCTCTTCCTCGGCTAATTCCATGGCGTCATCATCTAATAAATTCACCTTTACTGCTTTAAACGTCAAATAGTTCTTCGTTAACAACTCCAACACCGTTTTCGTTCGAAAAATCCCCCCTAACGTCTTATTTTTCCTCCCAAAGCACAAGCGAATTAAACCATCCCACTCTCGAAAGTTCACCTGCACTGGAGGTTTCCTCGGCTCGATTCTCACCACGGACGAATCGACTTTCGGCGGCGGTCGGAAATTGTTCTTCCCTACTTTTAAAATGTGTTGCGTCTTCGCCAACAGCTGCGTGTTCACCGCCAAGCGACAATACTGCGCGTCGCCAGCCTTCGCGACCATTCGCATGGCAAACTCTCTCTGAAACATCAGCGTCGCGCTTCGAAACTGTGGTCGATGCGAGAGCAACTTAAACGTCAGCGGCGAAGAAATCTGATACGGCACGTTTGCCACGCACACGTCGAAATACGGTAACTCAACCTTCATGAAATCCCCTTGTATGATTTCCAATTTCGACTGGTACGGCGACCCTTGCACTCTCCGTTGCAACTCCAAGACCATTCTCGCGTCGTACTCGATCGCGACGACTTTCTTACACGTCTCTAGTAATTTCATGGTCAAGTTCCCGGTCCCTGGTCCAATCTCTAACGCGACGTCGGTGCTTTTCGCTCCTGATTTCTGAATTATCGAATCCACAATCGCCGGGTTTTTTAGAATGTGTTGGCCGTAGGACTTCAAGAACTGAATGCCTTGATACGCCGCTCTCGTTGACATGTCTTTCGCTGCCTTGGAGCCACCATTTTTTTTGGCCACGCCTCCAGCCACGCGTAATCCGTTGTTCATTTTTCTTGCTTTTATTACTTCAGAGAGAACAGAGAGAGAGAACAGAGAGAGAGAGAGTGAGAGTGTGATTTGTGTTGTCACTTTTTTCCTCTAGAGAGAATGATGTTTTGAATGCGTTTACGAGTAAAAGGCCGCCAAAAAATTCCCTGGTGCACCCAAAAAAGCACACAAAAAAATGCACACAAAAAAACGACACAAAAACACACATCAACACATTATTTGAAGAAACGTGTACACGACGCAAAAAGCCAGAAGAGCACGACGGTTTTATTATATAAGAGAGGATTTTGACGATATCAAAATACTTATTATTACGACGATGATGCTGTTGGAGAGGAAGGCGACGACGACAACGCGTGATGATGATGATGATATCAAAAACGCAGCAGCAGCAGAAGAAGTTTCCCGGGAAAATTTTAAAATTCGAAATCACGAAGGAGAAGACGAAAAGAACACCACCACGCAGGAGAAGAAGTTAAAGAAGAAGAAGAAGAAGAAGCGCGATGTTGATGGGACGACGACGATGAGAGATGCAGAACAGGGAGACGATGATCAATTCGTTCGCGGGGCGGAGGAGGAAAGAGTCGCCGCGAAGAGAAAGAGAAAGGAAGAAGGAGAAGTGGTGATGAAAGGGTTGAGGGAAGGCTTCGGTGTGAATACCACAGTCGCAACCGCCGAGACGACGACGATTCAGACGACGACGACGACGCGGGAACAAAGAGTAGAAGAAGAAAAAGAAGAAGAAGAAGAAGAAGAAGACGAACGGCAACCGAGAGATCCTATGACGATTGATTGCGTAGATATTGAACATACTAGAGCAGAAGACGCACTACTCTCGTCGTCGTCGTCACCGCCGCTGTTATTATTGTTAGCATCATCGAAGAAAACGACTTCGGCAACGGTGAAACAACCGCGCGAGCGGTGGACGGACGCCGAGCACGCACTGTTCACGGATGGTTTGAAAATGTACGGCCGAGCGTGGAAAAAGCTAGAAGAACGCGTGAGAACGAAAACAGTGGTGCAAATTCGATCGCACGCGCAAAAGTTTTTCGATAAGTTGCAAAGAGGTGAAGGGATGGAAGAGGAATCGAAAGAGGAGAAGAAGGCGTTGTTGAAAGCGTGGGCGAGAAAGGTTGTCGGTGGAGGTGCTGGCGAGACCTCAGATACTAATACTGCTGGCGATGTTCCTGCGTCTACTCCTACAACAAAGGCAACGAAGAAGAAAAGCGGTGCTCTTACCGCGGAAGAAGCACCGCCATTATCTCAAGTTGAAACTGCCGCGACGCGAATGGAGGCGCCAACGAAAAGAGACGAGTTGAATGAAAGCATTCAAAAGGATGTGAAAGATCCGATGACGACGCCGACACCGACAACGGAGAAATTTGCAGCGGAGGTTGTTGACTACAATATCGACGGGAATACTACGAGCAATAGCAATAAAAAGACGCGTCAATCGAAGTCGCTCTCGTTGTTGTGCGAAAGGTTTCTCAGCTTGTACAGCTCTGGGTACGAGAATTTGATTTCGTTAGACGAAGTGTGCTCGACATTAGGTGTCGAAAGACGTAGAATATACGATATCGTAAACGTTTTAGAAGCTGTTGAAGTCGTAGTTAAAAAAGGCAAAAACCAATACGCGTGGTTTGGCGTTTCCAGGCTCCCTAGCGCCATTGAGAAGATTGAAAAGTTTGGCGCTGAATCTTTCGACATCAAGTTACCGGAGAAGCTCTCGTTGCAAGTGTTTGAAAACTCACTTCCGTTTCAATCGGGCGGTAAAGATGCAATTAATGGTGTCAAGTCCGTAGCAAACGGTGAAGAAGATCCTACTCTTCCTGCGAACAAAGCTAAAGCTACCGCCGCTGGAAAGAAGGAAACGTCCGAGAGAAGAGAAAAATCGCTCAGTTTGATGACGCAAAAGTTCATTACGCTGTTCATGGAAGCGGAAGATGGCGTCTTGGGACTGGAGGACGCCGCCGCCGCGATGTTGATGAGTGAAGGCAGCACTGGTCCAAAAGCGACGAAAGACTTCAACGATAACGAGTTGAAGAAGAAAATCCGAAGATTATATGACATAGCGAATATCTTATCGAGTTTGCGCTTACTATCAAAGATTCATCTCATGGACAGCAGAAAGCCAGCTTTCAGATGGATGCGCGCTGAGGATACGATAAGAAAACTGATCGCGACTGGAAAGGAACACGAGTGGTTCGGCACTACTCCAAAGTCTCCAGATGCGAGAGGTCAACTCGTGGTGAGTCCCGTGAAGGAAGGAGTGAGTGACGACGCTGCGATAGGTGCGCTCACCACGGATACCGTGCCGCGATTACTCCCATCGGCTATAACGGCTTTAGGAAGAAAGGACCGACACGTCTTCGCCGCCCTGCAAACCATGGAAAAACTCCTTCAAGCGCAAGCGGAAGATTTGTCCGCGAAGAGTGCGGCTCAATCCACGGTACCAGATGGACAAAAGAAGATACCGGAGATGTTTCTAACAACAGCAAATTTGTTCGGGGCTGGGGAGAGTTTTCAATCGAAAACTGGCGATGGTATTTTCAATCAATACATCAACAACTTTACGCAGAATATGCGAAAGTAAATAGCTGTGCAATCAACTGTTGTAAAAAAGGTGAAGGTTTTTTTGATTAAAATCGCGAAACACGCACACACACACCCTCTCTCTCTCTCTCTCTCATACGTTCGATAAGAGCACCCTAAAATGTTCACTCCTCTTTAATACCATTACTTCGATTGTTGTCCTTTGCCGGTCCTGTGCTGCACAATTAAGCGGCGACTATCGACAAAGATGTTGCTCGATTGCGCGACAGCTGCTTCGCACTCACTGCGAGATGCATATTCAATGAAGCAAAACTTCTTTCTCTCTTCTCCAAAATCGTCTTTCGGGAATCCAAAATCGATCGATATTATGTCGCCAAATTTGGAGAACTCTCTTCTCATGGCCGAAGCAGGAGTGTGAAAATGAATATTTTTCACAAACACGACGTGAGAAGACGACGTTTGCTTAATAACCGCGGTCGGCGTTGGTTTCTTTTTCTGCTTCAACTCAGCGAGAAGCTGTTGCTTTGCCTCGGCCAAGTTTACATCACCGAGTGGTTTCGTTTTCTCGTACCCCGGTGGCGGCGTCTTCTTCGAATCGATACTTCCCGGGGACTTTCCACTTCCTACCTCCGAATCTATCTCGTCGACTTTCCTGTGTTCCTTTTTCTCCGTATAAAGCGCATCGATTTGCTTCTCGATGAATTTCATCTCGTGCTTCGTCGTCGTATCTCCAAACGATGTTCGCCTACCGCCTTCTACTCTTCCTCTTCCTCCAGTTGGGCGCGGAGCAGGTATCGGTGTTGTTGGCGCCATCTGTTGCCGTTCTTCTTGTTTCCTAGGCGTCGACGTAACTGGTTTTGGCGTCGACGGAGGAAACACCTTCACCGCGCCGTCGTATAAGTCTGCGCCCGTATCTCTCGTCCCAACGCCTTTATCGATTTGATGCTCGCGGCTGAGCTGTAATAACTCGTTCGTACACACAAACTCGTATGACTGTTGTTGTTCTTGTAGTAGTTGTTGTTGTTGCTGTTGGTGGTATTGTCCGTGCTCGACTCGACCTCCTCCCCTCGCCGTCGTCAAAAGAAACGTCTGCGAAAAATTCCTTCTGCTCTTTTCCTCTCCTAGATTATTACTGCTACTGAACGCTCCTTTAACCAACACGAGCAGCGTCTTGTCTTGCACAAAAGTCACCTCCGAGGCATCTAAACTCGAAATCGTCGTGTTCAAATCCATGTAATACTTCTCGTGGGAAGTGAAATGTGATTGCAGAGACGCGCGTGAGTCTTGAACTTCGTTCTTCGGGGGCAGCGTTAGGTTTGTTTTCGAAGTTGTTGTCGCGTCTTTACCTCCGTTTTTGGTTTTGTTGTTGTTGTTGCCATTCGAAACGTACGAAGTGGCCCTGTGCGCAAAAGGCGAATAAAAGATCGACGGAACTTTCTTAGGCGCATTGTGTAGTGTTGTGTAATACTTCTGGATGAAGTGTCGGGCGATTGAGTCCGCGGAAGAGGAGGAGGAGGAGGATTTCGAAGACATATTTGTGTGTGTGATGAAAGCGCGTATTTTTTGATTAAAAAATGTATCTTTGAAATTTAGGGGTCTCTCCTTTGTCTTGAGTTTTTAAAAGTATGCTATATAATAGTACATGGATTCAACTCCGACGCGGCTTCTTGCACGCGCGGACGTGACTGGCGTGTCCAACGGCTGAAGCACAAACGCGTCCGCACTTTTCGCACGTTCGAGGCACGTTCACGAATGTTCGTTTTTTGTTGTTATCCGAACGAATGTTCGGGTCGTACGGCGGCATCGACGTGTGTTGTTGTTGTGGTTGTTGTTGTAGTTGCGACGGTGGTGGTGGTGGCGGCGGCATGGATGGTTCTTGCGACATTCCTCGCGCGCCTCTTCCCTCTCGCGCTCTTCGCATCTTCTCCATGTTTCCGGCATAGACGTAATCGCTTTCAATTTTCTGTCCGGCACCTTGGCGTCTTGCGCGACCGGTAGTGACCGTGGGCACTTCTTCGTCCGATACGTACGGTTCGAATCCAGACATGCCAAACTCGTTCACTCGTGGATGCGGTGACTGCTTTCGCTCGGCTCGCGTTGCCCTCGATGTCGTTTTTGTAGTCGTTTTTGCGCTTGCAGTGTTAATGATATTATTATTGTTGTTCGCAGCGTTCATTTTCTCGAGATATTCAGCGCTACGATGCGGCTGTTTGGATCGATACTTTTTCGATGCGGCGAGCATTGCGCGAACTTTCGCCGGATGTTCTTCCGCGTGTTTTTTTACGTGCGCGACAAAACCAGGGTGAGACTTACACACCTTGCCACACACGGTACACCTCGCGATTTCGTGTTGCTCAAACAACGTCGCGGCTAAAGGTCGCGTAGGTTGTGACGGAGCTAACATTTCCGTCGTATCGTTATTCATACGGCTGGAACCTCTCGCAGGCGATGATCCAGTGTTGTTATTCTTCGCGCGAGGTGACGATGTACCACCGCCACCGCCACCAGTGTTCTTATGGTGCGAATTTTTTTGTTGCGCGTTTTGTTGGCGGTGATGTTGTCTTTGCTGTTGTTGTTGGTGCTCCTGACGCTGCCTTTGCATTTGCTGCTGGCGTTGCATTTGCTGTTGCTGCTGAAACATATGTTGTTGCATTTGGTGCTGTTGCTGTTGCATTTGGTGTTGAAGCATTGAATAACGTTGTTGCTGAGTGGCGTTCGGTGGCAGTTGCAATGGCGGCAAATTCATCATGTTGCCACTGCCGTACAGATCGTTCATGGTATTATTATGCGTATCTTTCTTTGCGCCTTTCTTCTTGCTCTTTTTCCCGTTGCTGTTGTTGTTGTTCGCAACGTTGTTGTATCGCATTTGAAGTTGTTGCTGCTGCATTTGCAAGTGTTGCATTTGTTGCTGATACTGTTGAAGCTGGAAGTTATAACTGTTGGCGTTTGCGTTGTTGTTTTTATTATTTTTATTATTATTCGCGTTCCAATTATCGTTCACTCGCATACCTCCGAAACCTATGTACGAGTTGTCATACATACCAGCTTCGTTGAAATATCCACCTTGTTGGCCGGTACCGTTCCCACGTCTGTTGCTGTTGTTATTGTTGTTGTTATTATTATTACCATATTGTTGCATCCCGCGTTTCGGTTTCCGTTGTTGCTGTTGTCGTCCCAAGCTACTCGTGTTCGTCCTTCGCATCTGTTGTTGTTGTTGTTGCTGGAGTCGAAGCTGTTGTTGTCTTCGTTGGTATTGTTGTTGCTGGCTATTGTTATACTGTTGTCCTCCTTTTTTATCATTATTATTATTATTATTATTATTCATCGCGTGCTTGTTCACCCCACCGTTGTTATTAATAGCGATACCTAAGGTTGACTTATCCCCCAACCATTCAAAGCTCTTCTCCCCACTTTCCTTCCCGTTTCCTTTCCCATGACTCCCCAACCGCGTGTTCGCTTTGTAATCCTCGTTTCGGATAAATATTTCCCCGTCCGCTACAAGTGCAGACGCGTTCGCCGTGTTCTGTCCGTTCACGTTCAACGTCGGTAACGACGTGCACTCGATTCTCACCCACGCGTTTGTTCCATCTTCAAACGTCACGTGAAACGGGTGCGACTCGCTCGGGTCGTGGAAGACGATGCAAGCTATCGTCGGCCTCTTGTACGAGTTGCCGGCGGTTCCCGTGCCTCGTTCTATTTTCATTCTTCGCCCGAGCCATAAATGATGATCATGATACTGATGTTTGTTGTTGTTGTTGTTGTTGTTGTTGTTGTTGTTGTTGTTGTTATCATTCTCGTTATTGCGCTCCTTCATCAAAGAAGGTTTCAAAAGTACTCCTCCCTCGTCGTTCTCATTTTCTCTCTTTGTCGTCCCGTCGTCGTTTACGTCGTCGCCTTCTTTATTCGTCTTCTCTTTTGCGCTCCCATCGA